>Ga0070665_100001708_pt1 | contig 25215 bp, 16 predicted proteins | sample KBSS13metaG_FD_65862 | JGI IMG/M metagenome (GOLD analysis project Ga0070665, IMG submission 65862) | Switchgrass rhizosphere microbial communities from Kellogg Biological Station, Michigan, USA - KBS S1-3 metaG | ecosystem: Host-associated > Plants > Roots > Rhizosphere > Soil ... | reverse complement strand
CTCGTTGGACGTCGATTGGATCAACGGCTGCAGGAACAGCTCGTAGGCACGCTGGTTGAATTCGGAGATGGCGGCGACAGCCTCGAACGGCTTCTCGTCGGCGCGCTCGAACCGATTCAGTCGCGCGACGATTTCCTCCAGCCGGCGCTCGGTGAACTCCACTTCGTATTCGATCTTCCCGTCCCGGCCTTTGCGCTCGTTGATGGCCATTGCGTACAAGCCGGGTGGCAGCGTCTCGATCGACTTCAGCACCGAGACGATCTGTGCGTGCTCCTTCTTCGCGACCTTGCCGGATACGAAGATGCCGAGATGCCCGACGTCCTGGTGCACCAGTCCTACGATGACCTGGCCGCGCGCCTTGATTTCTTCCGTCGAGCCGTAGACGTCGGCAACCCAGTTGAAGGCTTGCTGCGGCGGCGTGATGTTGTCGCCCATCGATGCGAAGAGGACGATCGGTGCCTTGATCTTGCGCAGATCGAAGGCTTCGCCGTTCTGCGACTTCGTGTCGCCGGACCAGAGCTTGTTGCCGACGAACAGGTTACGCGTGATCCACTCGATCTCCTCGCGGTTCATGAGGTAGAAGCCGCCCCACCAGCGCTCGAACTCCAGAAAGCGCGGCGGCTCGGTGTCGACGTTCGTGTACAGGTGGTAGTACTTGTCCCAGAACGTGTTGGCGGGGTTGAGGCTTTCGAAGTTCTCGACCAGGTAGGCGCCGTCGAACACCCCGTTGCCTTGATCGGCGGTCATCGACGCGAGCCAGGTGCCGCCGAGCATGCCGCCCGCGTAGCGCATCGGATTGTCGCCCGCGCCTTCCTGCCACGCTCCGCCCCAGTACGACATCGGCGCGCCGTTGATCACGATGGGACCTGTGTCGTCCGGATCGGCCGCGGCGAGCATCATTGCCGCCCAGCCGCCCTGGCAGTTGCCGACGATGGCAGGTTTCGGGCTGTTCGGATGGAGCTCGCGCACCTTGTGCACGAACTGCTTTTCCGCGTCGCAGACGTGGAGGAGGGTCTGGCCCGGCTCGGGGTCGCGAAAGAAGATGACGAAGTAGACCGTGTGGCCCTCGCGCAGTGCGACTCCCACCTGCGAATCGTCCTTGAAGCCGCCGATGCCGGGGCCGTGGCCAGCGCGCGGGTCGATGATGATGTACGGGCGCCGCTTGGGATCGATGGTCACGCCCTCGGGCGGAACGATGCGCACGAGCGCATAGTTCACCGGCCGCGCGAGCGTGCGGCCGTCGACGATCGTTTCGTAGGCGAAGTGCAGAACCGGCGTCAGGCCTTCGCGCGCGTGCTCGACGAAGTTGTTGCCGCGCTGACGCATCGTGTCCCAGAACAGGATCGACCGCTGCGCGGCATCGACGGCATAGTTGTACCAGTCCGACCAGATATTCGCGGCGGATGCCGGATGGGTCAGCTGCTCCGCGCTCAGATTATCGGCAAAGGCCTTCTTGAGCTGCTCGGCAAAGCGCTCTTGCGCCACTTTCGTACGCTTCTGGAAGAGGATTGGAACCTTCGTGGTGATTTCGTGGCTCTGGGATAACTGGCGAGCGATGGTCATGGCATTTGTCTCTATGTGCGAGGGATCTGCTTCACCTGAAATCGGGGACGAGGTGATGCTCCCGGACGTCAGGCTCGTAGGCGGGGCGCCTGGCCTTCGCCAAGTTCTTGACGCAGGCTCTCGACGATCTTTGTCACCAGGGCAGCGGTTACCGCCTCGCCCCGCGCGCCCGTCGTCTTCCGGCGCGCATGGTAATGCAGTATCAGTGTGCTGCGCAGCCCATTGAAAGCAATCGAGTTCTTTGAGTCACAGATCGACGTCGCTTTTCAGGAAACGCTGATCGCTCCCGTGTGCGAAATTCGCACGTTGCAGATAGGCGCGAGCTTCGCGATCAAATACGTCGCGATTTTTCAGCTACCAGCCACCACTCCAGCATACTCGGCCCGTCACTCATCAGGGAGGGGCCGCCTTACCGGCTCCGCTGCGGGCCTCGAAGACGATGCGCACGTCGCGTCATTGCTGCTTGCTGCCCTTGATGTTTCCGGCGACACCGCCGACGACCGCGCCGACGGCGGCACCCGTCCAGCCGCTGCCACCGGCGATGGCCGCAATGCCCGCGCCCGCTGCGGCACCAATTGCCGCGCCGCTCACCGTTCCCTGCTGCTGCGGAGTCATGCTCGTGCATCCGATCACGACGCTCGCGGCCGCGATTGCCACAATTAGACCAACTCGTTTCATGCTCGTTCTCCTCTACTTGGCTTTTTGCAGGCCCGGCGCGACCATTTCGAACCAGATGGTTTCGACGACGGGTCGCTGCAACTTGTCGGGATGAGCGGCGTACCACCTGTCGAGCGCATCGCGCACGCTGTCGAGGGTTTCGCCCTTCAATCCTTTGGCAAAGCGCGGAACGATGCTCTGCGCGTCGGACGGCGGGTTTGCTGCGTGATAGGCCAACTCAACCTGGATGACATTGGCGATGCCAATGAGGTACGCCTTCTTCACCGGTTCTGACGACGTAATCCAGTGTTCGCCGGTGATCATGGGAACTTCATCCGCGCGCGCGCTGCTGCATGCCACCGACAACACCATGCATGCCACGGTCATCGCCGCTCGAAACTGCTCTTTCATCGTCATCGTGTCCTCCACTGGGAATCGAATTTCACCATGCGTCGACTGCGGGAGACGCGCTTCCCTTTTGCACGCATTCGCCGCGCCACGAACGGTCGTTACTTGGCGGCAGGCGTAACTTTGATCGCGACCGCCTCCGTGTACGTGGCTTCGATTTGATCGCCCTTGGCGACGAGCTTGAACTGTTCAGGATCGCGTACCTTGAGCTCTACCGTGCGCTGCGGTCCACGTAGCGTAAGCGATTGCGTCGCGGGGTTGACGGCAACAACCTCGGCGACGATCGTCACTTGACGGCCCACGATTCCTGCGGGCGTCTGACCCGGTTTGGCCCCGGCCGCCCCTGACTGCTCGGTACGCGCGATCGCCTTGCCACCACCCTTCTTGAGCTCGACGGTCAGCGCTTCGGCGTATTCGACGTTGACCTGATCGCCGACCTTCATCTGCGCAAAATTCTTCACGTCCGGCCCGGCCGTTACGACGATTTCATTGCCCTGCGGACCCTTCAATGTGATCACACGCGTCGCAGCGTCGATTGCGACAATCGCTGCCGTGACGTTAACGGTTTGCGCGGCCGCGGCGACACCGGGGCCCTTGCCGACCATGGCATCGCCCGTCTGGGCCGCGGCGGGCAGCGCAAGCGCCGCTGAAAATATCGACGCGACCATGACAGTCTTACGTATTTGGACAGTTTTACGCATTCGTTCTGGCACTTTCGCATTAAGAGTTGAAGAACATTCGAACCGTCAACACCGCCGCACCTACCGTGAGCGGCTCCGTTGTTGCGCACAAAAACGGTGGACCATGTCGGCGGCACTAACGGATCGAAGGGCGTTGCGACCTCGGAATCCTACCTGGTCCGCAGCCGGAAACTACCGGTGCGCCGGCGATGTTACACGCGCAAGCTGTCGCGGCGGATGCCAAGGCGGCGTGGCGGGGGTTTCTATCTTGCGCGAGACGCAGTTTACGGCCACGATCTGCGGATGCGCGCAACCCGTGTTTCACGCTTCGGCCTGGTCGTCGTGGGCTCTGCCATAGCCTGGTTTGCCGGGACGGCCTTCAGCGCAATCCTGGCCGAGGCGAAACGGATTCTCTTCGTTGAGTCGTTCGCGCCGGGAACGTCTCCGTTCGCCCCCTTCAACCCGGCATTTCGGATCCGGGCCGCACGTACCTGTCTCGCTGCAGTCAAGTCGCAGCTTACGCGCGCTACCCTAAACACGATTGATCTGCGTCAAGGGCCGATGCTGCCTTGCAACGTCGTGTGCAAGCGTCGCGTGGTGCGAGCGATACGGAGGCTGAAGCGGGTCGCTCGGGAAGACTTCGCCCCGCCCGGCGCTCGACGCCGCGACCACGTGCTTCGCACCTGGCCGGCGCAGGTGGCGTTGTACGAGGTTCCACTGGATGGGTGGCGCCCCGGGGTTCCGGAAAACGAGAATCCGCTGGTCGAGGTCATCCGCTCCCAGTTTTCCGGTCTCCGCATGGAGGCAACGAGCCCGGTGCCACCAGTGTCGCACGTCGGGCACACCGGGTAACCAACCCGCTCACCGCGAGATCCCCTTGCAGGCAACTTCGCGCGCGGTCAAGACGGCGCTGCTCGTAGCGGCCTTGGCCGTCATCGCGATCCTTGTCGCCAAATTTGGCCGCAACCCGGACCTGTCGCACGTCAAAGTCGCGATCGTCTCGGGCAGCGAGGACGGGAACTATTACGCAATCGTGGCAAAAGCGGCCGCGGAGGCGCGACGCGAGCGTGGCCGCATCGAGAATCTGGCAAGCGCCGGCTCCGTCGAAAACATGCAACGCCTGGCTGCGGCCGCATCGTCCTGCGATATCCAGTTCGCGCTGGTGCAGGACGGCCTCCCATGGCCGGCGTCACACCCGTTCCAGCTGATCGGGCGGCTGCCCGTATCGGAGTCCTTCGTCGTGCTCGGCCGCGACGCGGACAGTATCCGGTCGGTGACCGACATGCGCGGCAAGCGGGTCGGCATCGGCCCCGTGGGAAGCGGCACCGAGCACGTGGCGCGGCAGGTCATGGCGCAACTCGCGGAGCTGAACATCAAGGTGACCACCCAGCCGATACGCGAGCAGATCGCGATGCTCGAACGCGGCGATCTCGACCTGGGCGCCATGGTCATTGCTCCGGAGGCAAACTTGATGCTCGAGGCGGTTCGCGACCGAAAGCTTCAGATCGTCGATTTCTCGGTTGCCGACGCGCTCGCGCACCGGCTCCCGTCCGCACGCGTCGGAATCATCAAGGCCGGCTATTACGACCCTGTTCGCCAGCTGCCGCCGACTGACAAACGGATCATCGACATCGACACACTTGTCATCGGCAATGGCTGCGCTCGCGAGTCGGTCACGCAAGGTGTAATCACGGCATTCGTACGCCAGTTTCCCAACTTCGTCGCGGTCAATCGCGAACGGCCGAATCTGACCGGGTTGGAATACGCATCGGCGGCGCGCAGCTACCTGGACAACCAAGGTCCCGACCAGGTAGGCCAGTATGTTCCGTGGGTCATCGACATCATGCCCACGGCACGCTGGGTACAGTTGGTATTCGCCTTTTCCCTGCTGTTCGGGGCCCAAGCGGTGTGGCACCGTTTTCGTCTGTGGCGACTGGACGCGGGGCGCGTCCGTATCGAAGGCGACGTGGCACGGATTTTCGCGCCTGGCATCACGGTCCCCGAGATCGCGGCAACGGTACCGGAGCAGCAGCGCCGCACCCCGGAGGTGCGGGCGAAGGTCGATGCCGCCATGAACGCGCTCACTGAGCTTGCAAACCGCTGCCGCAGGCAATCGTTGTCGATGCTGGTCCCGATGGGTCAGGAAATGAACTACCGCTATCAGGAAAAGCTCATCGCCGAGCTTCTTCACGCCTTGCGACAGTTCCGTGCGCGACTCGATGACTGAAATGCTGTAGCGTGATCTACATGGGCTCTGTACATTCCAAGGACCTTTCCGTTCAACGCGGTGACGGGGCAGTCCGCGATCGTGAGCCATAAATGGTTCGTTGATGGCGGATGATCATTGATTGCACCATCGAAATTCCGCACCGCACGACACCAAACCCGAAGGAGAGCTTTGACATGAAACTCGTACACCTCTGGATACTTGCGTTCACTGCGGGGCTCAGCACGGGGGCCAGCGCACAACAGCAATTCGTCTACCCCGCCAAGGGCCAGTCGCCGCAACAGCAGAAGAGCGACGAAGCAGCCTGCTATTCGTGGGCGGTCCAGCAATCCGGATTCGATCCCGCCAAGCCGCAGCCACAACAGCAGGCGGCGGCACCGCCCACGACGGCGACGGGCACTACGCCCGGAGCCGGCGCTCGCGGAGCGGCGCGCGGTGCAGTTGTCGGAGAGATCGTGGGCGGAGATGCGGGGACCGGTGCAGCGGTGGGTGCGGCGGCGGCGCGCGGGCAAAGCCGCCGGCAAAACGCCGCAGCGTCGCAGCAGGGACAGCAACAACAGCAGGCGGCCAATCAGCAACAACAGGCGGCTTTCGGCAAGGCGCGCGGCGCGTGCCTCGAGGGCCGCGGATATACCGTCAAGTGAGCCGCAGTCGCTTGCGATCCGAGGGCCTGGGGGAAGCATGAGCCGCTTGCAAGTGCCGTTATTGCTGTTATTGACGTCGTTCCTGATGCTTGCGGGCTGCGCCACTCGCCCGGTCAACCCTCCGATCACGCAGACCGACCCGCGTGCCGGATACCGCTTCGAGGTGCGCCAGGCGGAAAGCAAGGGCAGCAAGGAAAACCTGGTCATCCTTGCGTTCTCGGGCGGCGGCACGCGGGCTGCCGCGTTCTCCTATGGCGTGCTGGAGTTCCTCCGGCGCACGCAGATCGTCGCGCCGAACGGCGCCAAATATCGCCTGCTCGACTCCGTCGATGTCATCACGGGCGTGTCGGGCGGCAGCTTCACTGCGCTGGCCTATGGACTCTACGGCGAAAAGCTGTTCGACGACTACGAGCAGCGCTTTCTGAAGCGCAACGTCCAGGGCGAGATCATCGCCCGCGCCTTCAGTCCGCGCTATTGGGGAGACCTCTCGTCGGAGGGCTGGGGGCGCTCCGAGCTGGCGGCCCAGCTGTACGACGAGATCCTGTTCAACGGCGCCACCTTCGCCGATCTCAACCACGGAGCGGGCCCGATGATATTGGCGTCGGCCACGGACATCTCGTCGGGCGCGCGTTTCGTCTTCCACCAAGGCACATTCGACATCATCTGCTCGGACCTCAATGCCGTGCCGCTGTCCCGTGCCGCCGCGGCGTCGTCGGCGGTGCCCGTCGTGCTCTCATCCATCACGATGAAGAACTATGGGGGTACCTGTAACGCAACGCCGCCGGAATGGGCGAAGCTGTTCCTCGACACCGACAACCCGCCGCGACCTGCCGCGCGTGCGATTCGATCGCTTAAGAATCTGCAGGCCTATCGCGACAGCGTCCATCGGCCTTATCTGCATCTCGTCGACGGAGGGGTGTCGGACAACGTGGGCATGCGCGGTGTGCTCGATGCGATGGAAGTCCTCGAAGCGCTGCACGAGGCAGGCTTGCCTTCGCCGCTCGACAGCGTGCGCCGGATTATCGTATTCGTCGTGAACTCGCTGTCGTCACCGCCGACCAAGTGGGACGAGTCGTATTCGCCCCCGGGCACGGTCGACATCCTGCTCAAGTCCGCCGGCACGCCGATCGATGCGTTTTCCTTCGAGACGATCGAACTGCTGAGAGACACCGCGGCGCGCTGGCAGACCTTGCGTCTGATCCGCGATTCGCCCGCCTATGCGGCCAACAAGGATCCCCGGGTGGCCGCCGCCCTGCGCGTCCCGGCCGCCGAGATCTATGCGATCGACGTGTCGTTCTCGGCGCTCAAGGACAAGGCAGAATTCGACTATCTGAATCTGCAGCCGACCACGTTCGTGCTCGAACCCGAGGCCGTCGATCGACTGCGCGCCGCGGGCGGCACCATCATCCTGGATTCGCCCGAATTCAAGCGCCTGCTGAAGGATCTGGGTGGCACACTCGTGACGCAGCCTCCGTCCGCTGCGAGGCCCTGACCGGCATCTCTCCGCCAGACTGCGAGCGCAGACGCTTTGTCTTGCTTCACCTTCAGCTCTCTATTTCTCGTAGGTCCCAACAATGGCCCTTCGCGGCAATCTCTCCGGCGTCAATCGAGCAGTCGCAGTCGTGCTGGCTTTTGTGTGGCTGGGTGCTGGCATTGCCGGGGTCGTTGCGGGCCTTGGCCGGGGTCAGGTTGTTGTAGTCATCGCGGCGGTGGCGGCGCTCGTATATGGTCTCATTTGGTTGCGTGTCGCCACGCGTGGACGGTTGCTGTCCTGGCGTGAGTTGGTGACGCCCTGGCGCGCGTGAGTTGGTGAGGTCGTTGCAGGTTGAGGTTGAACGCGCCATCCCTGCGGACCGCGCTTCAGTGCGGGACGCAGAACACCGGTCCCTCGATCGACCAGCCTCGCGCAACCGTAGCGTCGATCGCCGCGCGGTCGGTCAGGTAGCGATGATTCGCCTGTCCGCCGATGCCGTTGTTGTACAGCCGGGTAACTGTCGTGTATTCGGTCGCGCAGCCGGACGCGAGCGGCTCGATCGCGCGGAACGCAAACGCTTCGAACGTCCAGTCGGGATTCGTCTTCACCTTGTCGCACTCGGCGATGCTGATCGTGTAGAAGTGCGAATTGGGTCCGCGGCCCGGCGTGCCGAAAAACCGGCACGCCTCGTTGCCGGGACCAGTGCCCGATTTCCAGCTGCGGAATGTGTAGCCGGTGCGCTTCCAACCCGGCGGCACGTTCGCGTCGAGCGCCGCCGCCTCGTCGGGGAATGCGGTCATGAAGTAGTGGTCGAGCGATGCGTTGTAGTACTCGATGGTGTCGGCCACTTCACCAGGCGGAACGCTGCCGCCGGTCGGGTCGACGTAGAGCACTTTGTTGTCGTCGAGCCCGCCATCGACGCTGACAACCTGCGTCAGCTTGCTCTTGGCTGCCGCGTCCCCGTTCACCCACGCGGCGAGGAACCCCAGCGACCACGTGATGATGTCGGCGCCGCTGCCCGGGTCGAGGTCGTGGCCCTGCCCGTTGATCAGCACATGGCCGCGCGGACCCGTCATCCTGTCGAGCCCCGCACGGACAAGGGCCGGTGGTGCGATCGGATCCAGCGTGCCCGACAACGCCAGAAACGGCAGCGACACCCCCTGTGCGCCCACCTGCCCGTCGCCGAACGCCGGCACGCTCTCGATGCCGAAATAGGGCACGTAGCCCACGGCGGCGCGCACGCGCACGTCCTGTGTCACGCGCCTGGTGGCAAAAGTGAGGATGTCGTAGTTGAGCTGCGCGCCGCCCAGCAGCATGAGCGTCTCGCCACCCTGACTGATGCCGAAGGCGCCGACGCGGCCCGAATCGACGCGACTCTGCCATTCCGGGCGCGCGAGCAGGAGATCGAGCCCCGCCGACAGCGAAAGCGGGCGGATCGCCTGCATCGCGACGAACTCGCTCCAGATCGGTACGTGGACCTTCTCAACGAAGCCCGCGGAATCGGGGCCGAACACCGAGTAACGCAGATCGCCGTGGAACGGAGCGACCGTGACGTAGCCCCACGATGCGAACGCGATCAGCGCACCGAGGTAGTTGCCGTTCAGCGGGCTGCCGCCGTAGCCGTGCGAATAGAGCAGCACCGGCCACCGCGACGCGCCCGCGGGAAGGATCGGCGCCTCGCCCCCGCGCTGCATCTTCGGAATCACGTTGCCGCCGGGCAGTACATAGTCCGCGCGGGCATTCTCCGCGGTGGTTGGGTAGCAGGCGATGAAGACGTACGCGATCGGCTGGCCGGCCCAGCGGTCGAAGAGGTCGGCGTCACCGGGTGCGATGAAGGTCGACGCGAGCGCGTTCGCCGGCGAGACGAGCAGCGCGTCGACGTAGCGCTCCTTGCCGCCCCCCGATGAGCCGCGCCAATACATTTCGGCGCTCTCGCCGTTGGCCACGCGCGAGAAATCCTGCTCGACATTCGTGCACGCCGCCGGATAGGGGCCCGTCACGGCCAGCGGCGGCACGACAGTCTGGCCGTACACGGAGCTTGCACAGGAGATCACAGCCGTAACGAACATCGCCACGAGGACGCACGCGCGTGCAGTCATGGCATTTCCTCCTCGGAACCCGCGGCGCGGAGTCCGATCGATTTGCCGTCAACGCCGAGTCTTGCAATCAGCGCGGAGGCCATATAACCAAGTTAGACATGATCCCCGATCCAGAAGTCCCTGCGTCGAACACAAAATAAAATCCGGATCGGTTACGGGGGCGCGTTTTGTCTCTGGCGATGCCTGCGAGTCAAGTACTTCCCGGGCGGCGAGAGCTGCGCTGATTCAGCGGTTGGGAAGCTTCATGTCCCTTTGCCTGAGCGAACTCTGTATCAGGATCATGTCGCTCGCCGTCACCGGACGGCCGGACGCGTTCGGCGTGACGCATGTAAAGTTGGCCGCGTCATTCACGTCGCCCGAACCCTTGTACGCGGCCTGGGCCGGATATGCGCAGATCGGCCGCTGACGGACCACCTTGCCGTCCTCGACGCGCGTGGCGATGATCCGTTCGGGCGCAACGCCCTCTTCGACCCATTTCATCAATGCGCCGACCACATGATGATCGGCGTCGCGCAACGCGGCCGGCGGCTCGGCCGCACCGCCGCCAATCCAGCGCGGACCGGCGCCGCTCAGCGAACAGTGGCCCATCCCGGGCACCATGAACAGCCTGTGGTATTGGCGCACTTTCTCGAACAGCGGTTCGGCCGACGCCGCGACATCCTGCGGAGTGAGCGAGTCGATCGCGCGATCGAACTCGACCTTTGGCAGTGTGCGAAACCGCTCGAATTGCGTGAGCGCATACAGATAGTCGACCGAGCCGTCGGGCGTCACGACGGGATCGTTCCAGCCGTGAAAGTGGAGCAGCTTGCCGCCGCGACTCACGAATGCGGTGATGTCCGGGCTCGGGGCCGCGGTGAACGGCGTGAGCTTCGATTTGGCTTCGTCGTAGGCGGTAGAGAAGTTGAGCTCGCGACGCCAGTCGAAGCCCGGCGTGTGACGCGAGTATACGAAGTGCTCGATGAACGCACCGTACCCGCCGTTGTCGGCGAAGAGTGGAATCCAGTCGCTCTCCGACCCGAGTTTCGCCCCCGGGTAGCGCTGCACGCCCGAATCGCTGCGGGTGCCGCCGTACATCCCCTTGACCACGGTCAGTTCGGCCGCGGTCAGCGAGTTGTCGCCGGACGGTCCGAGCGAATCGATGTCGAACGTGCACGCGCGCGGATTGGTGATCTGGCCATCGACGAGGCCGTCGACTGCGTCGCAGCTGTCGAGGATGCGCTTCGTGATCAGCGCCCGCTTCGCGTCGCTCAGCACCGGCGGCTTGCCCGCTTCGGGCATCTGCTGCTTGCCCGTCCACAGCAGCCAGAAAAGCAGGTCGGGATAGAACATCGAGGGCGCGCCGGAGACAATTCCGTCGAAGAGCTCCGGATAGTTTTGCGCCATCATCATCGCCTGGCGCCCTCCGTTCGAGCAGCCTTCGAAGTACGAATAGCGGACGGGTTTGTCGTAGTATGCGGCGCTCAATGCCTTCGCAGCGGTCGCGACCGAGTAATGCGCGCGCAGGCCCCAATCCTTGACCTTCTCCGGGTGATTGACGGTCCATGCGGGGGATTCGCCGCCGTCGTGTCCCATGTTGCTGCCCGCCGTCACGAATCCGTCGCCAATGTCCTGCGCGAGCAGCGCATAGGGAACGCCGCCGGCATAGCCGCCGGTACCGTCGACCTTCATCCGACCGGTCCACCTGTCCCCGATCGACGGCAACCAGACTTCAAACCGGATTTCCGAATCGGACGACGGCCGCGCAACACCTTCGACGCGGCAGAACGGAACGCCGACACGTGCCCCGCCAATCGTCGAGGGTCCCGATACCGACGATGCCGAGGTGATGGTGGTCGCTTCCAGCTTCACGTTGACGAGCCCCGCGCAATCCGACGCGGCACCGGCCGATGCGGCGGTGCCGCCAATGGACAATATGAGCGCAAGCGCACACATCGGGTGACAGGATCTTGGCTGCATCTGACCTCCTCTGCGAATGTCGAGCGTTCGGCCGAGAGACGCCGGGACTACACTGCGCGCCTGCGGGTTCTTTTCGGCGCCGGTCGCCGGTCGGCCGCGGCCTCACGCATGTTCCGTCTGGGTCTTCCCTTCCGGCCGCTTGCCCGCGATTATCATGCCTAGCACCTCGTCTTCGGTGACGTCTGCCGTTCGATAGGTGCCGACAAGCTTCCCGTTCTTCATCACGGCGAGTCGGTCGGACAGCGCGAAGACGTCAGGCATGTCGTGCGTGATCAGGAAGATGCCGACGCCATCGGCCTTGAGCTGCCCGATCAGCCGTCCCACCATTGCCGTTTCCTCGGGGCCGAGCGCGGCGGTCGGCTCGTCCATGATCATGATCCGTGCATTGAAGTAGAGCGCGCGCGAGATCGCGACGACCTGCCGCTGTCCGCCCGAGAGCGCGCGCACCGGCACGCGGATGTTGGTGAAGTTCTTGTTGAGCCGCTGGAACACCTTGCGCGCCTGGCCTTCCATGAAGTGATCGTCAAGCGTTCGCCAAGGCGTCAGCTTCTCGCGGCCGAGGAAAAGATTCGCCACCGCGTCCAGGTTGTCGGCGAGCGCAAGTGTCTGGTAGATCGTCTCGATGCCCAGGTGCTGCGCGTCCGCCGGCGTGCGGATGTGAACCGTCTGGCCGGCGATCACCGTGTCGCCGGAATCGACCGGATACGCGCCGGCCAGCATCTTCATCAGCGTCGATTTGCCCGCGCCGTTGTGACCCAGGAGCGCGACGACTTCGCCGGCGTAGAGGTTGATGTCGACACCATCGACGGCGTGCACGCCGCCGAAAGCCTTGCGGATGCCGCGCAACTCGACGAGCGACTTCGCGGGATCGGCTGCGGTCGTCGCCATCACCTGTCTCCGAAGCGCCGTCGGTACAGCACGTCGAACACGACCGCGACGATCAGCACCTGCCCGATGATCACCATCCGCTTGCCAATCGCGACGTCGAGCAGCAGCATCCCGCTGTCGAGCGACTGCATGATGAGGGCCCCGAGCGCCGAACCGAGGATCGAGCCGCTGCCGCCTCCGAGCGCTGTACCGCCGATCACGGCAGCCGCGATCACGTAGAGCTCCATTCCGGAGCCGAGCGAATTGGTGCCGGCGTTGAGCCGCGCGATCGAGACGATAGCCGCGACCGTGACCAGCAACCCGAGCAGCGCGAACAGCAGCAATGTCACGCGTCGCACCGGGATGCCAACCAGTGCGGCCGCATCGGGGTTGCCCCCCATCGCGAACACATACCGCCCGAAGCGTGTCCGATGCACCAGGAACGAGAGCGCGCCTGCGACGACGGCCCAGATCAGGACGGGTATGGGAATCCCCTGCGGTTCGGCCTTCGACGAAATCTGGTAGCTGTTCATCGCCCATGCGAATGCGATCAGTACGGCGCACGGCAATGCGGTCACCGCGATGGCGAGCCACAAGGGTTCCACCGGCATCTCATGGCGGCGCCGTGACCGCCGCTCCTGCCCGAGACGCGCGACCAATCCCGCGATCACGATCGCAGTCAGCACCCGGGTCGCCGTGACGCCGATGCCGCCGTCGTAGCCGCCGCCGAGACGCTGGAAGAATTCATCGTTTACGGGCTGCGTCTTACCGTCGGCGACGAGAAATGCGGCGCCGCGAAACGACATCAGGCCGCCGAGCGTGACGACGAACGACGGCACGCCGAGCACCGCCGTCAGCCAGCCCTGGTACATCGAAACGAGCAACGCGATCGCCAGTCCGGCGAGGGATGCGGCCTCCCACGACCACCCCGACGTGTACATGAGATACGCGATCAACACGCCGACGAAGCCCATCACCGAACCGACCGACAGATCGATATGCCGCGCAACGATCACGAGGACCATCACCGTCGACACGATGCCTACGACCGCCGTCTGCTGTGCGATGTTGTAGAGGTTTTCGGGCGAAAGGAAGATGCCGCCGGAGAGTGCGTGGAATACGATGCCCATGACGACGAGCAGCGCCGACATCAGCAAGAGGCGCAGATCGAGGCTCGTGCGCTTCCGCAGGTGGCCGCCCCGACGATCGCCCGGCGCTTCGGCGCTTTCCGCTTCAGCAGCCGGGCGGACGGCGCTCAAATTCGCGCCGTCACTTGCACGCCGCAGGCGCCTTGTCGCCGCTCACGCCCTTGCACACCTCGGCCTTGCTGATCCAGCCAGCCTTGACGACGACGTCGAGGTTGTCGCGCGTGATCGGCACCGGCGCGAGCAGCCGCGATTGGAGCTCGACCTTCTTCTCGCCGCTGTTCCATTTCGCGGCCTTGTCGACGGCCTTCCCCGACGCGAGTGCCACGGCGGCGCTCGCCGCTTCCTTTCCAAGCTCGCGGGAGTCCTTCCATACCGACACGGTCTGCGTGCCGAGCGCGATGCGGTTGAGTGCAGCATGATCAGCGTCCTGCCCGGACACCGGAATGCCGCGGAGTCCCTTCGACGACAGAGCCGCTACGACGCCGCCGGCGGTCCCGTCGTTCGCCGCGACCACCGCGTCGACCTTGTTCGAGTTCTTGGTGAGGATCTGCTCCATGTTCTTCTGCGCGACGTCGGGCTTCCAGCCTTCGGTGTATTCGTCGCCGACGACCTTGATGTCGCCTTTCTTGACCGCAGCGTCGACGATCTCCTGCGCACCTGCGCGAAGGAAGTTGGCGTTGGGATCGGTGGGAGAGCCCTTGATGAAGACATAGTTGCCCTTCGGCGCGATCCTGAGCACCTCGCGCGCCTGCATGCGGCCGACCTCGACGTTGTCGAACGTGATGTAGAAGACGCCCGGCACCTCGATCAGCCGGTCGTAGGCGACCACCGGAATCTTCTGGCGGATCGCCTTGTTGACGGCCGGCAGGATCGCGTCCTTGTCCATCGCGAGCACGATCAGCGCTGTCGCGCCCTTTGCCATCAGCCCGTCAATGTCGGCGAGCTGCTTCTCGGGGGATCCGCCGGCGTCGGCGCTGATGTACTTTGCGCCGAGTTTTTCCAGCTGCCCTTTGATCGCCGCCTCGTCGGTCTTCCAGCGTTCCTCCTGGAAGTTCGACCACGAGACCCCGACGACCGTCTGGGCGGCGGCGGAGAACGCGGTGACGACGAGGACAACAGCGGCGGCGGCGCAGGCGACTCTCATGACTGGCTCCTTGTGCTTCGCGATCGTGGCTTCGAACGTGGCGACGCTGCAGGCGTTCTTGCCCTGGCGATCCGGACGTCGGCCGCCGGGGAATCGCCTTTCGTCGGTGAATCATACGGCAGGTCGGCCTATGCCGAGCAGGCACTTCGGTCCGCCCGACTCCTGCGTCGCGTCCCTGCCTTCAACCCCGGTCGTCGACGCGGGGGGATTCACCGGGACCGCCGTGTGCGCTTGCGTTATTGGCCGACAAGCTCGGATCCATGCCGATTCGGAACGGTCTGACCGGGCCATGGACGCCTCAGGGTTTCAGGTCCCATTCTTTGAGTTTCTTCGCCGCCGTGCCGAACTGGCCCAGCTGGTAGACAGCCGCGCCCGCGGGCGAAAAAGTGAACGACTCGAACGGTTCCGCGAGCATACGGTCAAGGTATTCCCTGGGGGCGACGCCAGTGGTGACGTGCGGATTGAAATTGTCTCCGGAAGCTTTCGGCACGAACGTTGACACATATTGGATGAGGGATGGGTCAATGACCGGATCATCGGGTGTGGTGACGAACGCAGACGAATCGCCGGTTTCCACCGTGAATGGAGTCACGGCCACGATCAAATCCTGCTGCAATTTGAGCAGTTCAGCGATCGGCCTCGCGACAATCCCAGCCAGGCCAATGTCCTTGCTCGGGATGTAGTAATACTTGAAGGCTTCCAGCCTGATGCCGTTCACGTTAGCGGCGGCGAGAACCTTGTTGGCAGCTGCATAGACCTTGTCCAGGTCCGCCGTGCGGACATAACGCTGGATCACTGTGATGTGCGGGCGATGCGTCGCATCAAGGGCGAAGCCCTTCGGGAAGACTTTGAGCAGGCGGGCGTTGTTGTCTTCTGCACGCAGGAGCATCGTGGAGTCCGGCTGAAGCAGAATGTCGATGGCGGTGACCGCCGCGGTGTCGGCGGCACCAGCAGTACTTGAAAGCAGCAACAGCGGGACCAGAATCTTCATAAGAGCGCCTTTCATCAATTGCCGAGGTACCTGCCCGGTGGTATGAAAGGTCGCCAGGTAGCTGCCGCCGCCAGAGTGTCGCGTCCCGATCTGAGGGTGTGATTTTATCGCCGGTTGCGCCGAGAACGAGGTCATGGGTAACGGACACCTAGAGAAGGGAATGGCGCCGTTGGCGAATCCGTTCGCCAAGGACGCCTTGGCAACCAAGTTCCAGGAGATCCTGCGAACCCGAAGGGGTTTCCTCGAACGTCGCCGTACACACGAAGCCACGACCATTCTGTTGATCCGCTGGATGGGCATTGTAACTTTTACAAAGTGCGGGTGCCGAACGTCGGCTCCGCCGTGCCAATCCAAAACTTCGGTGCATAATTTTTCAGCCAGATCGTCGGTCTTCACAGCTTCCGCATTGCTCCGCTAGAAGCGACCTTCGGCGACGGGGAGATGCAATCGTTCGGCTGCCTCAACCGCGCATCTATGGGAACAGGAGAGAGAACTCATGCAAGTGATCGCCCGCAACACAACCACGATCGACGAAATGAACGTCATCCTTGGTGCGTTGACGGCGCTTCGCCGTGGCGATACTGCTGTACGCCTGCCCGCGGAGTGGCATGGCACTTTTGGACGGGTAGCGGATGTGTTCAACGATGTCGCGGAACGGAACGAGCGGATGGCTCAGGAACTCGAGCGATTGAGCCGCATGGTAGGCAAGGAAGGAAAGCTCAGCAAGCGAGGCTCGCTGGGAGACGTCACGGGGTTCTGGCGTGATTCGATCGATGCGGTCAACTTATTGATCGACGACCTCGTCCATCCGACGAGTGAGACTGCACGCGTCATCGGCGCTGTTGCGCAGGGCGACCTGTCGCAGACGATGGCGCTTGAAGTCGAAGGTCAGCCGTTGCAAGGCGAGTTCCTGCGGACGGCCAAGACCGTCAACAAGATGGTCGATCAGCTGGGTTCGTTCGCCGCTGAGGTGACGCGCGTTGCCCGCGAGGTCGGCACCGAAGGCAAGCTGGGCGGCCAGGCGAAAGTAAAGGGCGTCGCAGGCACCTGGAAAGACCTGACCGATAGCGTCAATTCGATGGCGGGCAACCTTACCGCACAGGTGCGCAACATCGCCGACGTCACGACTGCGGTGGCTACGGGCGATCTGTCGAAAAAAATCGCGGTGGACGTGAAGGGCGAGTTTCTCGAGCTCAAGAACACCATCAACACGATGGTCGATCAGCTTCGGTCGTTCGCGGCGGAAGTAACGCGGGTCGCGCGTGAGGTTGGCACCGAAGGCAAGCTGGGAGGACAGGCGCGGGTCGAAGGTGTCTCGGGCACGTGGAAGGACCTGACCGACAGCGTCAACTTCATGGCGGGCAACCTGACCGGCCAGGTGCGCAATATCGCCGACGTAACCAAAGCCGTCGCAAACGGGGACTTGTCGAAGAAGATCACCGTGGACGTGAAAGGTGAAATTCTCGAGCTCAAGAACACCATCAACACGATGGTCGACCAGCTCTCCTCGTTCGCATCGGAGGTGACACGGGTCGCGCGCGAAGTCGGCACCGAAGGCATCCTCGGCGGCCAGGCCGACGTCAAGGGCGTCGCCGGCACCTGGAAGGATCTGACCGATAGCGTGAACTCGATGGCAAGCAACCTCACCGGGCAGGTGCGCAACATTGCCGACGTGACCAAGGCCGTGGCCGGCGGCGACCTGTCGAAGAAGATCACGGTCGACGTGAAAGGTGAAATTCTCGAGCTCAAGAACACCATCAACACGATGGTCGATCAGCTTCGCTCGTTCGCCTCCGAGGTGACGCGCGTTGCACGCGAGGTCGGTACCGAAGGGCGGTTGGGCGGACAGGCCGACGTGCAGGGCGTCGCCGGCACGTGGAAGGATCTGACCGAAAGCGTCAATTCAATGGCGAGCAACCTGACGGGCCAGGTGCGCAATATCGCCGACGTGACCAAGGCCGTCGCGAGTGGCGACTTGTCGAAGAAGATCACCGTCGACGTGAAGGGCGAGATTCTCGAGCTCAAGAACACCATCAACACGATGGTCGATCAGCTGTCGTCGTTCGCCTCGGAAGTGACGCGCGTCGCGCGTGAGGTCGGCACCGAGGGCCGGTTGGGTGGCCAAGCCGATGTGCAGGGCGTTGCCGGAACTTGGAAGGACTTGACCGAAAGCGTCAACTCGATGGCAAGCAACCTCACCGCACAGGTCCGCAACATTGCCGACGTCACCACGGCGGTGGCGACAGGGGATCTGTCGAAGAAGATCACCGTCGATGTGAAGGGCGAAATCCTCGAGCTCAAGAACACCATCAATACGATGGTCGATCAGCTCCGCTCGTTCGCCGCCGAAGTTACGCGGGTGGCGCGCGAGGTTGGCACGGAAGGCAAGCTGGGAGGGCAAGCCGACGTGCAGGGTGTAGCGGGCACGTGGAAGGACCTGACCGACAGCGTCAACTTCATGGCCAGCAATCTAACCGGACAAGTGCGCAACATCGCCGATGTAACGACCGCGGTAGCGACCGGCGACCTGTCGAAAAAAATCACCGTCGACGTGAAGGGCGAGATTCTCGAGCTCAAGAACACCATCAACACGATGGTCGACCAGCTTTCTTCGTTTGCTTCTGAAGTGACGCGCGTCGCGCGCGAGGTGGGCACTGAAGGGCGCCTGGGTGGTCAGGCTGATGTGCAGGGCGTAGCCGGCACGTGGAAGGACTTGACCGAGAGCGTCAATTCGATGGCGAGCAACCTGACGGGCCAGGTGCGCAACATCGCCGATGTGACCAAGGCCGTCGCCGGCGGCGACTTGTCGAAGAAAATCACCGTCGACGTCAAGGGCGAGATTCTCGAGCTCAAGAACACCATCAACACCATGGTCGATCAGCTGCGCTCGTTCGCTTCCGAGGTGACGCGGGTCGCGCGAGAGGTGGGCACCGAAGGACGACTGGGCGGACAGGCCGACGTGCAAGGCGTCGCCGGTACCTGGAAGGACCTTACCGAGAGCGTCAACTCGATGGCGAGCAACCTGACCGGTCAGGTGCGCAACATTGCCGACGTCACGAAGGCGGTGGCCAGCGGCGATTTGTCGAAGAAGATCACCGTCGACGTGAAGGGCGAGATTCTCGAGCTCAAGAACACCATCAACACCATGGTCGATCAGCTGCGCTCGTTCGCCTCGGAAGTGACGCGCGTCGCGCGCGAGGTCGGCACGGAAGGGCGCCTGGGTGGGCAGGCCGACGTGCAAGGCGTAGCGGGGACCTGGAAGGATCTGACCGACAGCGTGAATTTCATGGCCAGCAATCTCACTGGCCAGGTGCGCAACATTGCCGACGTGACCAAGGCTGTGGCGACCGGCGACCTGTCGAAGAAGATCACCGTCGACGTGAAAGGTGAAATTCTCGAGCTCAAGAACACCATCAACACGATGGTCGACCAGCTGTCGTCATTCGCCTCGGAGGTGACGCGCGTCGCACGGGAAGTCGGCACCGAGGGCATTCTCGGTGGACAGGCGGACGTGCGCGGCGTCGCCGGTACCTGGAAGGATCTGACCGACAGCGTCAATTTCATGGCGGGCAACCTCACGAGCCAAGTGCGGGGCATCGCGCGCGTCGTCACCGCCGTCGCGAACGGCGACCTGCAGCAAAAGCTCACCGTCGAAGCCAAGGGCGAGATTGCGGCGCTGACCGATACGATCAACGGAATGATCGACACGCTCGCGACCTTCGCCGACCAGGTCACGACTGTGGCGCGCGAGGTCGGCGTCGAAGGCAAGCTGGGAGGGCAGGCCAAGGTGCCGGGCGCAGCGGGAACCTGGAAGGGCCTGACCGAGAACGTCAACCAGCTCGCTGCGAACCTGACGACCCAGGTTCGCGCCATCGCCGAAGTAGCGACCGCGGTAACGCAAGGCGATCTGACCCGCTCCATTACCGTCGAGGCGCGTGGTGAAGTGGCGGCGCTGAAAGACACGACCAACGAAATGATCCGCAATCTGCGGGATACGACGCAGAAGAACACCGAGCAGGACTGGCTCAAGACCAACCTTGCGAAGTTCAGCCGCATGCTGCAGGGTCAAAAAGACCTTAACGCGGTCGGGCGGCTGATCCTGTCCGAGCTCGCCCCCGTCGTCGCTGCGCAGCACGCTGTCTTTTACGTGCTTGATTCGACTCGGGAGCAACCCCGCCTGACGCTGCTCGCGAGCTACGGTTCGAAGGGCCAGAGCGCTGTCGGGAGTCAGTTGGAGCTTGGCGCCGGCTTGGTCGGACAGTGTGCCGTCGACAAGGAGAAGATCCTGCTGTCGAAGGTGCCGCTCGACTACATTACGATCTTTTCCGGATTGGGCGCCGCGCCACCGCAGAATATTCTGGTGCTGCCAATTATCTTCGAGGGGCAAGTGAAGGGTGTGCTCGAGCTGGCATCGTTCGAGCGGTTCAGTCCGACACACGAAGCGTTCCTCGATCAACTGATGGAAAGCATCGGCATCGTCATCAACACCATCGAAGCGAATACGCGAACAGAAGATCTGTTGACGCAGTCTCAGTCGCTGGCGCAGGAGTTGCAGAGCCGACAGCAGGAACTCCAGCAGACGAATCAGGAGCTGGAAGAAAAGGCGGGCCTGCTCGCACACCAGAACCAGGAAGTCGAGCGCAAGAACCAGGAAGTGGAGCAGGCCCGGAAGGCGCTCGAGGAAAAAGCCGAACAGCTCGCGCTGACCTCCAAATACAAGTCCGAATTTCTGGCCAACATGTCGCACGAGCTCCGCACGCCGCTCAATAGTCTGCTGATTCTTTCCGACCAGCTCTGCAAGAACCCGGAAGGCAACCTGACCGGCAGGCAAGTGGAATTCTCGAAGACGATCCACGCGTCCGGCAACGATCTGCTCACGCTCATCAACGATATCCTCGACCTGTCCAAGATCGAGTCCGGCACGGTTGCGGTGGATCCCGCCGACCTGTTGCTCGAGGATTTGCGCCGCTACGTCGAGCGGACGTTCCGCCACGTCGCCGAGGCAAAGAGCGTCGACTTCTTTCTCCGTCTGGATCCCGGATTGCCGAAGGCAATGTTCGCGGATACCAAGCGATTGCAGCAGGTGCTCAAGAATCTGTTGTCCAATTCGTTCAAGTTCACGCACGAAGGCAGCGTTACGCTTACCATCGATCTCGTCACGTCGGGCTGGGACCCGCAGAACGAAAGTCTGAATCGTGCCGCCGACGTCGTCGCGTTTTCGGTGATGGACACCGGGATCGGTATCTCGCCGGACAAGCAACAGATCATCTTCGAGGCATTTCAGCAGGCCGACGGCAGCACCAACCGCAAGTACGGCGGGACGGGACTCGGTCTCGCAATCAGCCGCGAACTGTCGCGGCTTCTCGGTGGCGAAATCCGTCTCGTCAGCGCGCCTCGCGCCGGGAGCACATTCACCTTGTATCTTCCCGTCGTCTACTCGCCTGCACAGTCGACCCGCAGATTCATGCCGTCCAGCGGTACGCCGGCGCCGGCCCGCGCGCCGACCACGACCAGGCCGCCCACGATGCGCGTGCCTCTCGATGAGGATGCTGGCATCGAATTGACTCCCCCGCCTTTGGGAGAGCCGCCACGCCTCGTGAATGAGGTCGGCGACGATCGCGGGGTAGTGGGGTCGGGCGATCGTGTGGTTCTCATCGTGGAAAACGATCTCGCCTTCGCGCGATTTCTGTTGGACACCGTACGCGAACGCGGCTTCAAGGGGATCGTGACCTCGGAAGGCGTCGCAGCACTCGCCCTCGCGAGCCAGTACAACCCCGCAGCCATAACGCTCGATCTCTTCTTGCCCGACATCAACGGCTGGCGCGTCCTCTCGCGCCTCAAGAACGACAGCGCAACGCGACACATCCCGGTAACCGTCATCTCCACCGATGAATCGCGTGACCGGGCGCTCGCGGCGGGCGCATTTCACTTCGTGGCCAAGCCCATCCAGGGCAAAGAGATCCTGGACGCACTTCTTGAGAAGCTTGATGAGTTCACACGGCGAGCCGAGCGGCGATTGCTGCTCGCCTCTGCTGATTCGAAGACGCTGGAGTGGCTCGCGCAGCATTTCGCGGCGGACGACCTGCACGTCCTATCGGCAGCCGACTGGAACGCCGCGTGCGCCATGATCGCGAGCGAGCGCTTCGATTGCGCCGTCATCGATGCGCAGCTGGACGTGACGCCCGCCAACGGCAATGCTGCGATTGCAGATGGCGATGCGTTCGACCGGTTGCCGATTCTATTCTTCGGCGACACGCACCCGGCCACTGGGCAGAATGGCGCGCGCGCACGAATCCGCGGGACCTTGGTCAAGGATGTCCATTCCTCAGACCGGTTGCTCGAGCAGGCGAGCTTTTTCCTCCATCGTGATTTCGCAAAGATGCCTGAGTCGCATAGGAAGATCCTGCGCAAGATCTACGACGCCGATGACATCCTGCGCGGCAAGCGGGTGATGATCGTCGACGATGACATGCGAAATATCTTCGCACTGTCATCGCTGCTGGAAGAACGCGGCATGACCGTGCTGTCGCACGACAACGGCCGCGACGCGATAAGCCATCTGCAGCGGAGCTCCGATATCGACATCGTGCTGATGGACATCATGATGCCGGAGATCGACGGAATCGACACGATCCGCGAAGTACGCAAGATCGAAGCCTGCCGGTCGCTTCCCATCATCGCCGTCACCGCCAAGGCGATGAAAGGGGACCGCGAAAAATGCATGGAGGCGGGCGCCTGGGACTATCTTTCCAAGCCGGTCGATAGCGAGCTCCTGTTGAGCGTGCTACGCGCCTGGCTTTAACTCGTGGACCCATCCTCCGGTCGATCGCGTCGCAGGCGACCATGAGCACGCCCCTGTCACAAGAAAGGGCAGGCATCCTGGTCGTCGACGATCGGCCCGACAAGCACGTCGTTTACCGCGCTATCCTGGAAGAGCTGGGTCAGGACCTGGTCGAGGCGACGTCGGGCGAACAGGCGCTGAAGCACGTGCTGCACCGCGATTTCGCGGTCATCCTTCTCGACGTCAACATGCCGGGGCTGGACGGGCTCGACACGGCTGCGTTGATTCGGGGCCGGAAGCGATCCGCGCACGTGCCCATCATTTTTGTCACCGCCGATTATGGTGATGAGATCCGTACTGCGCGTGGGTATTCGCTTGGGGCGGTCGACTTCATGATGTCCCCGATTGTCCCCGAAGTCCTGCGCACGAAAGTCAAGGTCTTTGTCGATCTGTACCTCCTGGCGCGGCAGGCGAAGCGACAGGCTGAGGAATCGGCAGCACTCGCCGCTGAGCGCATTGCACGTGATGCGGCGGAGCGCGCAAGCCGCCAGTCGGCTTTTCTGGCGGATGCCAGCGCTGCGCTCTCGGGTTCGCTCATCGCCAGCGCGACGACCCGCGCCCTGGCGCGACTCGCCGTGCCTTTCCTGGCCGACGTCAGCGCGCTTACCCTGGTCGAGGCAGAAGGCGTCGAGCCCGTGACGGAACTGGCCTGGACCGATCCGGAGGCGCCTTCAGGCATCGCGACGGAGGCACTGCAAACGACGGCATGGCTTGGATGGCGGCATGCGGTCGAGCGCGTGATAACGAGCGGCAAGTTGGAGACCTTCACCCCGTCGCACGTTCTATCCATCACGGCGGGCGCCGGATCAGGCAGTCCGATGGTGCTTCCGCGCGGGCCGCAAATCACGGCGCTCGCGCTCGTCCCGCTCATCGCGCGGGCGCGCACGATCGGGGTACTCTCACTCGGCATGGGGCCTTCGGAGCGGACGTTCGATTCGGAGCTCCTCGATGTCGCGACCGATCTAGCCGGTCGTGCAGCCATCGCCCTTGACAACGCCTTTCTTTATCGCACCTTGCATGAGCAGGATCGGCGCAAGAACGAGTTTCTCGCGATGCTTTCGCACGAGCTTCGCAATCCGCTCGCGCCAATCACTAACGCCGCGCACATGCTGCAGCCAAACGAGACCGATCCTCGGCGGATCACGTGGGCGAAGGAAGTCATCAGTCGCCAGGTGCGTCAACTTGCGCGCCTGGTCGACGATCTACTCGACGTGTCGCGCATTACGCAAGGGAAGATCGAGCTTAAGATCGAGTCGATCGAGGTTTCCGAAGTGGTCAATGCGGCGGTCGAAACCGCGCGGCCAATGCTGGACTCCCAGGAGCATGCGCTTGCTGTGGTCCTGCCAGCACAGCCGCTTCGCATCAAAGGCGATTTCACGCGTTTGGCGCAAGTACTCGGCAATTTGCTCAACAACGCCGCCAAGTACACCGATCGCAATGGCCGCATCGAGCTGACAGTGGGACATGAAGAGAGTCAAATCGTCTTTCGAGTGCGCGATTCCGGCATCGGCATTCCCCCCGATGCGCTGGGCACAATCTTTGAGCTGTTCGCGCAGGTCCAACAGACGCTCGACCGCTCACGCGGTGGTCTCGGCATCGGGCTGACGCTCGTCAAGCGGCTGGTGGAGATGCAGGGTGGGACCGTTGCGGCGCACAGCGAAGGGTATGGCTGCGGCAGCGAATTCGTCGTGCGCCTGCCCGAAGCAATCGACGCGGCACCGACCAAGACCTCCCTCACGCAATCAAAGCCAGGCGGCGAATCCGTTGACGCGAGCTACCGCGTCCTCGTGGTGGACGATAACGTCGACGCGGCGGAAAGTATGGCGATGATATTGCGTTTGGACGGCTATGTCGTGCAGCTCGCGTTCGACGGCGAGGTCGCGCTGGATGCAGTGCGGAATCTTGCACCAGACGCGATTCTTCTGGATATCGGGCTTCCTCGCATGGATGGCTTCCAAGTCGCCGAGCGCATTCGAGCTTTGCCGAGTTGTGCCTCGACGTTGCTGGTAGCCATCACGGGATACGGACAGCCGGAGGATCTGGAACGCTCGCGACGCGCCGGCTTCGATCGGCACATCGTCAAGCCCATTGATCCATCGCTCCTGACGCAGATGCTCGCCGAGCACTGTCGAAGTCGCACGACAGTCAATTCCACCGAGAACGTAGTTCCCCTGCGGAAGCGCCCGGCAGCAAATTGACCTGAAAAGGCGCGACCACTGCCAGTTCTCCTGGCAATTTCTCGGCCAATGTACAGGGCCGAGCCCCAGACCGCGATGGGGAGCGTGGGGCGGGTGGCGCTTGAGCGGCTCGAAAAGTCGCCCAGCTTCTCTGCTTCGACAACGTTTCTTCTATTGCTCGCCTCGGAGCAACTGCGCTACTCATCGCCCAGCCCACGAGCGTCGGCAGTCGCGTCCCGTTCCCGGCGAAGGACATCTCGATCGGTCGTTGCGCGTTGCGCAATATCGTTGACGTATATCAATGCGCGCCATCGCCCGGTGGCGTTAAATCACCCAGTA
>Ga0070665_100001707_pt1 | contig 25226 bp, 24 predicted proteins | sample KBSS13metaG_FD_65862 | JGI IMG/M metagenome (GOLD analysis project Ga0070665, IMG submission 65862) | Switchgrass rhizosphere microbial communities from Kellogg Biological Station, Michigan, USA - KBS S1-3 metaG | ecosystem: Host-associated > Plants > Roots > Rhizosphere > Soil ... | reverse complement strand
TCAGCCGGATTCCGAGCTGGGGCGGCATCATCCTCAACGGTCAATCATTCGATCTGAGCGATGCTCCGCCCGAAGAGGCCGGCCTTGCGTCCCGCGCTGCGATCCTGGCGTCCTTCAACGAGACGAGTGCCCGCACCCGCGCCAGCATGGACAAGATCGACGGCGAGTACAACGCGCTGTGGACCCTCAAGCGCAGCGGACAGCAGGTCTTCTCGGTGCCGCGCGTGGCGGCCTTTCGAAGCTTCGTCCTGCACCACATCATCCATCATCGGGGTCAATTGAGCGTCTATCTTCGGCTGAACGACATCCTCGTCCCGGCCATCTATGGCCCATCGGCGGACGAAGGCTCGTGAGTATACAATCCACGCCATCATGCGCCCACGCTTAGCCGTTTCGTCACTCGCGATCGCCATCGCGGTCAGCGCCGCCATGCCGCGCGCACAGAGCTCAGTGCCGCCGTCGGCGCCCGGCAAGAAGAATCCCCTCCTCAAGCTCGCCGAGCCGTGGCCGGACGCCGACACGCTCAAGGCCAATCGCATCGAGGCCGAGAACCGCCCGTTGTTCCGGAAGACGGAGCCGCTGGAATTCACGCTGACCGCGGCGTTCCGCGTGATCAACAAGGATCACAACCCCGAGAGCAAGGTGCGCTATCCCGGCGTCCTGACCGTCGCCGCATCGGACGGTACCCCGAGGGACATTCCGGTGAAGTTGAGCGCGCGCGGTCACTTCCGCCGCATGTCACGCAACTGCAGCGACGTGCCGCTGCGCGTGGAGTTCCCGAAGGACGGCCTCGGCGGCACGCCGTTCGAGGGTCAGACGACGCTGAAGCTCGGCACGGGGTGCGATGACTCGAAAGAGTACGAGCAGATCACGCTGCGGGAGTATCTCAGCTACCCGATGTTCAACCTGGTGACGCCGACGTCGTTTCGCGCCCGGCTCGCACGGGCGACGTACGTCGATGAGAAATCGAAGAAGAAAAACGGCCCGCGATACGCGCTGTTCATCGAGCACGAGAACGATGTCGCGCGTCGCGCCGAGGGACGCATCGTGGAGCTCCCCCGCGTCGTCTTCAAGGATCTGCACGACGAGACGCTCACGCGCATGATGCTGTTCGAATACATGATCGGCAACACGGACATGTCGATCTACGCGATCCACAACGTGCGCCTGGTGCAGAAGCCGAACCGCACCCTGCTGCCGGTGCCATACGACTTCGACCTCTCGGGCCTCGTCCATGCGCCGTATGCGGCTCCCGACAGGAATCTCGGGCTCCGCAGCGTCGTCGATCGGTTGTATCGAGGGCCGTGCAGAAGCCTCGACGAGTTCGAGTCGTCCGCCGCGGCGTTCCGAGCCAGGCGGACCGAGATCCTTGCCCTGACCGACTCGCTGCCGGATCTGGAGCGGGCCTCGCGGAACGAGATGAGGGAGTACCTGGAGTCGTTCTTTCGAACGATCGACAAGCCGGCGTCGGTCAACAAGACATTTGTCGACGGCTGCAAGCCTAAGCCGACGATGTAGGAAAGTTAGAAGCGAAAAGTTAGAAGGAAGAAGTCAAAGTTGTAGCGCAGGGCTTAAGCCCTGCGCTACAGAAGGACTGCTACTGCTGTGGCGTGGTGGGAGCCGCGGCAGTCGGTGCAATGGTCGAGAAGAAGCCGATCATCATCTCTTCCCACGTCTGATCGCCCCACCGCACGTCCTTGCTGGGATCGGGGTTGAACTTGTTCGCGGTCGAGTTGTCGTAGTGCGCGATCACCTCGATCTTCGTGCCCTTCGGCAGCGTCTTCGGTTCTGCCAGCTGATAGGTGATCTGCCAGTTGAAGTCGTACTTCGGCACCGACAGCAGCGTCTCGTCGGTCCCGTCCGGGTAGTGCGCGATGTAGGTCATGTCCTTGCCGCGCACGTGCATGTGCGGCGTAAACCCCGTGAGGATCGTGTCGCGATTCAACAGTGTCGTCGCGCGCACTTCCGCGTTGCCGTCGTTGGCCGGGATCACGAAGCGCGGGTTGATTGCCATGCCGCCCGCCGCCATCTTCGTCGGCGGCTGCTTGGCGAAGATCACGCCGACCGTCGTGCGGTCCTTGTTCTCCTTGCCGTTCGCCGTGTAGTGAATCTGCATGACGATGTCGGAGTTGCCGCGGAGCAGGCGGGCGACTCCGGGTTCGAACACGAGACCCGGCTTGTTGGGCGTCACGCCGCCGATGTTGGTCGGTCCGAGCTCACCACCCGGCTTCGGCACGCTGCCGGCCGGCTGGGTGAAGGCGATGACGTGGTGGACCTGCGCCCGCGCACCCGGATGGATCTCGATGGCCTGGATCCACTTGTCCTCGGTCAGCCCGGTCGGCGCCTTGAAGTACTTGTAGGGGATCGTCCCCTCCGCCGGGATCGTGAACTCCTCGTCCATCGTGAAGATCGCGTCAGGCTTGCCGATCGTCCAGCCGTCAGCGAACTGCGGCGTCGGCGGCAGATCCTTGTCGTCGCCTTTCGGCGCACCGGCGTCAACCCACGCGGCGATCGTTTCGATTTCCTGTTCGGTCAGGCGTGGATCGTTCTTGAATTTTCCGTGCGCGGGATCGGCGCCCCACGGCGGCATCGCGCGCGCGACGACCTTCGCCTTGATCGAGCGGGCCCACGGCCGCGCATCATCGAATGTCGTGAGCGACATCGGCGCGAACATCGTCGGCCGGTGGCACTCGACGCAGCTCTTGTTGAAGATCGGCGCGACATCCTTCGTGAAGGTTGGCGCGGGCTTGCCATCGGCAGCGAAGGCCGCGGCCGGCAGGGCGAGCATCGTGACGAAAAGAAGCTTCCTCATATGTCCACGATTGTAACCTATGGACGAGTCGTCGGGTACTTGATCCCCAGCTGCTCCAGGTAGTTCTTGTACTTCGACGGGTCGTAGTAATACTTCTTCATTTCAGGCCTGTATTTGGCCATCGTCGCCTCGTTCAGCCAGATCGCGGGCTTGTCGCCCGGGCGAATCAGCGGCGTGTACTTAACGGTCTTCGTCTGAACGTTGCGGAAGTAGTCCCACGCCTGCGTGGTGAGCTCCGGCTTCATCAGGAAGTCGAGGACCGTGAGCGCCACGACTTTTGCGCCGGCCTGCACCCCTTTGTGGGCGATCGGGCCCGCCATGGAGATCGCGTTCGCCCAGTTGTGGCCGGGGCCCGCGGCCATGTTCGACGGATAGCGCAGCGTGACCGTCGGCACGTTCCACGAGATGTCGCCGATGTCGTCGGACCCGCCGCCGCGTTTCTCTTCGTCGGGCACCACTTCCCGGCCGCGCAGCGGCTGCAGCTTGGTGGCCATCCCGACTTCGGGGACTTTCAATTCATGCTGCAGCGACTTCGCGAGCGTTTGATCGGCTTCGGTCCACTGCGGAAGGCCGACCTTCTCGATGTTGGCGTACATCGTTTCGGCGATCGTCTTGTTGAAGTGACCGGGCCACGCGGAACCGAGCACGGTGCTCGTCACTTCCGTGTCGGTCATCATCGCCGCGGCCTCCGCCATCTTGTCGCCGATTTCCCACAGCCTCTTGATTTCGGGGTAGCTCGTTTCGCGGAAGTAGTACCAGACCGAGGCGTTGGGCGGGACGACGTTCGGCTGGTCGCCACCGTTGGTGATCACATAGTGCGACCGCTGCTGGATGCGCAGGTGCTCGCGCCGGAAATTCCAGCCAACGTCCATGAGCTCGACCGCGTCGAGCGCGGAGCGGCCGCGCCACGGCTGCGCCGCGGCGTGCGCGCTCTCACCCTTGAACTTGTATTCGACCGACACCAGACCGTTCTGGTTGCCGTCGCCCCAGCTGACCCCGAGGTTGTCGGCGACGTGCGCGAAGATCGAGATGTCCACGTCCTTGAACATGCCGGCGCGCACGTAATACGCCTTGGTGCCGACGAGCTCCTCGGCGATGCCGGGCCAGAGCATCAGCGTCCCCTGGAGGTGCTGCTGCTCCATCACTTTCTTCACGGCGAGCGCCGCGGCGATCTGCAGCGGCATGCCGGAGTTGTGCCCTTCGCCGTGGCCGGGCGCCCCTTCGATGATCGGGTCGTGATAGGCCACGCCCGGCTTCTGCGACGCCTGCGGAATGCAGTCGACGTCCGAGCCGAGCGCGATCACCGGCTTCCCCGATCCCCAGCGCGCGGTCCACGCCGTCGGGATCCCGGCGACGCCGCGTTCGATTTTGAAGCCGTTCTGCTCGAGGATGCCGGTCAGGTACTTGGTCGTTTCGTATTCCTGGAAGCCGAGCTCGGCGAAGCTGAACACCTGATCGTTCATCTTCTGGATGTTCTCGCCCATCGCGTCGACTTCCAGGCCGACGTTGCGCTTGTACTGATCCAGCTGCGGATTAGCCGCCGCAGCGGGTGCTTGAGGCGCCGGCACCGCGGCGTTCAACGAAACGGTGACGACAAAGGCCGCGGCTGCGGCGAACCATTTAGCTGCACGCATTCTTCATCCCTAATTCCTAATTCCTAATTCTTAATTCTTAATTCTTGGTGGCTGGCTTTTCCGTCGTCGGATATTTGATGCCCAGCTGCTCCAGGTAGTTCTTGTACTTCGTCGGATCGTAGTAGTACTTCTTCATCTCCGGCCGGTATTTCTCCATCCGCTCCTTGTTCAACCAGATCGCCGGCTTGTCCTCGGGGCGAAGGAACGAGATGTACTTGCGGTTCTTGGTCTGCACGTTGTTGAAGTAGTCCCACGCCTGCGTGACGAGCTCGGGCCGGGTGAGCAAGTCGATGACGGTCAGCGCCACGACTTTCGCGCCGTACTGGACGCCCTTGTGCGCGATCGGCGTCGCCATCGAGATGGCGTTGGCCCAGTTGTGACCGGGACCGGCCTGGATGTTCGCCGGATAGCCGATGGTCACGGTCGGCACGTTCCACGAGATGTCGCCGATGTCGTCGGAGCCGCCACCGCGCTTCTCGTCGTCAGGAATGACTTCACGGCCGCGAAGCGGATTGATCTTGGTGGCCAGGCCGGTCTCCGGCACTTTCATCTCGCGCTGCACCGCCTTGGCGAGTGCCTGGTCCGCCTCGGTCCAGGTCGGCAGCCCCACCTTCTCGATGTTCGCGTGCATCGTTTCGGCGACGGTCTTGTTCATGTGGGCCGGCCACGCCGAGCCGAGCAGCTTCGACGACACCTCGGTGTCGGTCATCATCGTGGCGGCCTGCGCCATCTTGTTGCCGATGTCCCAGAGCTTCTTGATCTCCTCGTAGCTGGTCTCGCGGAAGTAGTACCAGACAGAAGCGTTGGGCGGCACGACGTTGGGCTGATCGCCGCCGTTGGGAATCACGTAGTGCGAGCGCTGCTGGATGCGCAGGTGCTCGCGGCGGAAGTTCCAGCCGACGTCCATCAGTTCGACAGCGTCGAGCGCTGAACGCCCGCGCCAGGGCGCGCCGGCGGCGTGGGCGCTCTCTCCCTTGAAGTCGTACTCGACCGAGACCATCCCGTTGCCGCCGCTGTCGCCCCAGCCGACGTTCATCTGCGCCCCGACGTGCGCGAAGATGCAGATGTCGACGTCCTTGAACACGCCGGCGCGCACGTAATACGCCTTGGTGCCGAGCAGTTCTTCAGCGACGCCGGGCCAGAGTTTCAGCGTGCCTTGCAGGTGCTGCTGCTCCATCACCTTCTTCACGGCGAGCGCCGCGGCAATCTGCAGCGGCATGCCCGAGTTGTGTCCTTCGCCGTGACCGGGCGCGCCCTCGATGATCGGCTCGTGCCAGGCGACACCGGGCTTCTGCGACGCCTGCGGGATGTCGTCGATGTCCGAGCCGAGCGCGATCACCGGCTTGCCGCTTCCCCACGTCGCCGTCCACGCCGTCGGGATGCCGGCGATCCCTTCCTGAATCGTGAATCCGTTCTGTTTGAGGATGGTCGTCAGGTACTTCGACGTCTCGAACTCCTGAAACCCCGGCTCCGCGAAGCTGAACACCATGTCGTTCATCTTCTGGATGTTCTCGCCCATCGCGTCGACTTCCATGCCGACGTCACGCTTGAACTGATCGGTACGGGGGTTGGACGCGGCAGCAGGCGCTGAGGGCGGCTGCTGCGCGGAAGGGAGCGAGACGGTCAGCGCGAGAGCGGCGACGATCAACAACATCAAACGAGACGTACGCATGAAGACCCCCAGCAGGGATTAGGGACTTGGGATTCGGATTGGCAACGCGCACATTCTAATCCCCAATCCCTGCTCCCGAATCCCTGCAAGTATGATCGAGGGAATGGAGCGTTTCGAGCCGCGCGAGTCCCTACAAAATGGTCATGTCATGACCTTGTACAGCTGGGGAAACCCGCGCCACTTTCCCGGGCTGCCGAAGCCGACGCGGCGCTTCTTCGACGTCGCGCGGAGGACGCGTGTTGTCGCCGATTGTCACTGGCAGGCGATCCCGCAGCGGCATGCCACGCTCATCGCGCTCCACGGGCTGAACGGATCGAGCGAAGCGCACTACATGCGAGGACTGGCCGCCAAGGCCTTCGCCCGCGGCATGAACGTCGTCCGCCTGAACCAGCGCAACTGTGGCGATACGGAGCGCCTCGCCGAGGGACTGTTTCATTCCGGCCTGACGGCGGATGCAGCCCACGTCGTGGACGAGCTGATGCACGTCGACGGCCTTCGTGCGATCGCCGTCGCCGGCTATTCGCTCGGAGGCAACCTGGCGCTGAAGCTGGCGGGCGAGTACGGCGCCCACGCGCCCGCCGCGTTCATCGGCGCCGCGGCCGTGTCGCCGATCATCGAGATCGGCGAATGCACGCGCGCGCTCGAGCGTCCGGCCAACGCGGTCTACCAGTGGAATTTCGTCCGCGATCTGAAGCGGCGCATGCGGCGCAAGTCGCGCTGGCAGCCGGGCCTCTTCGATCTGGCGAAGCTGAAGGCGATCAAGACCGTGCGTCAGTTCGACGAAACCTACACGGCGCCCTATTTCGGTTTCCGCAGCGCCGAGGACTACTACCATCGCGCGAGCGCGATGCGGGTGATCGATCGCGTGCGTGTGCCCACGCTGATCATCACGGCGGAAGACGATCCGTTCGTCCCCTCAGCGCCGTTCCACGATCCGAAGGTCACCGGCAACCCGCACGTCGATTTAAGGCTCAGCGCCCACGGCGGCCACTGCGGGTTTGTCGGAGAGAAATCAGCCGGGAACGACGGGTATTGGGCAGAGGCTCAGATCGTCGAGTTCGTCAGTCGTCAGTCTTTAGTCGTTAGTACGGAGTCGCTAGTCGGTAGTCGAGTCGCGAGTCGATAGTCCGTCTCGACTCACGACTGATGACTCGACTAACGACCAACGACTCGACTAACGACCAACGACTCGACTGACGACTAACGACTCCGTACTATCGACTCTCGACTAACGACTATTTCCGTCGACTAGTCCCGCCCAGAATCGACCCGAGGGTCCCGCGCAGGATCGCGCGCCCGAAGCCCGAACCGACCGAGCGCGCGGCGCTCTTCGCGGCCGACTGCACGAGCCCATCGTGTTTGCCGCCTCGCGGTCCTGTCGAACCGAAGAGAATCGAGCTCAGCGCATCGGTAATCACTGACCCGGCTGACGGCGAGGCAGCGCCGCCCTGGCCCGGCAGCGCTGGCGCTCCCGGAGCAGCGCCGCCCGCCTGTCCCGGCGCGGCCGACGCGCCAGTCCGGGCCTTCAACATCTCGTAAGCCGACTCGCGATCGATCGCCTGATCGTAGTGGCCGTACGATCCCTTCGCCTGCTCGCGGACGGCCGCGCGCTCGGCGTCGGTGATCGGGCCGATGCGTGAACCGGGCGGCGCGATCCAGGCGCGCTCGGTCACCGTCGGGCTGCCTTTTGGATCGAGAGTCGAGACGAGCGCTTCGCCGACCGCAAGCTGCGTGATCGCGCCGCCGATGTCGAGCTTCGGATTCGGCCGCAGCGTGTCCGCGGCGGTCTTCACGGCCTTCTGATCGCGTGGCGTGAACGCACGAAGGGCATGCTGCACGCGGTTGCCAAGCTGCCCGAGCACGGTCTCGGGCACGTCCGATGGACTCTGCGTCACGAAATAGACGCCGACGCCCTTGGATCGAATGAGCCGCACCACCTGCTCGATCTTCTCGACCAGCGGCTGCGGGGCGTCGTTGAACAGCAGGTGCGCTTCGTCGAAGAAGAACACCAGCACCGGCTTCTCGGGATCGCCGACCTCCGGAAGCCGTTCGTACAATTCCGACAGCAGCCACAGCAACACGGTCGCATAGAGCTTCGGTTTTTGAATCAGCTCGTCGGCAGAGAGAACGTTGACGATCCCGCGTCCATGGCTGTCGGTCTGCAGCAGATCGTCCACGTCCAGCATCGGCTCGCCGAAGAACGAGGCGCCGCCCTGCTGCTCGATTTCCATCAGCGCCCGCTGGATGGCGCCGATCGACGCGGCCGAGATGTTGCCGTATTCGGTCGTGAAGCTGGACGAATTGTCGCCGGCAAACTGCAGCATCGCCCGGAGATCTTTCAAGTCGAGCAATGGCAGCTTGTTGTCGTCGGCGATCTTGAAGACAAGGGTCAACACACCCTGCTGCGTCGGATTGAGGCCGCATAGCCGCCCGAGCAGCAGCGGGCCGAGATCGGTCGTCGTCGCGCGAATCGGGAAGCCGCGCTTGCCGAACACGTCCCAGAACACGACGGGGTTGGCTGAGAACGACGGCTCAGCGATGCCGGTCGATTTCAGACGTTCGGCCAGCTTCGGCGACATGGTGCCCGCGGCCGCAACGCCCGAAAGATCGCCCTTCACGTCCGCGACGAACACGGGCACGCCAATCTGCGAGAAATGATCGGCGAGCATTTGAAGGGTGACCGTCTTCCCTGTTCCGGTCGCCCCGGTGACCAGCCCGTGGCGATTCGCCAGCGATGGCAGAAACAGCACATCGTCCCCCGAGGCAGTCCTGGCAATCACGAACGGTTCGGACACGTTGATCTCCCCATATGCCAGTCGTGAGTCTTGAGTCGATAGTACGGAGTCGATGGTCGCGAGTCGAGTCGGTAGTCGAGTCGGTAGTCGCGTCGAAGACCAGTGACTCGACTCATGACCACCGACTCCGTACTAACGACTAACGACCAACGACTATTTCTGAATCCCGAGATGGTCCATCAACAACCGCGCGAACTCGGGCCCTTTGCCTTCCTCTTCGTGCTTGAAGTAGACATAGACATCCTTGCACGACGCCGTCTCGCGCGCGATCGTGTCCGCCCAGCGCTTGATGTCGTCAGGCGCATACCCTTCGTCGCGCAGCCGGAAATAGGCGTAGTCGGCGGTGACCTTCACCGGCGCCGACATTTTCTCACTGTCCGCTACGCACAGCGCAAGGTTGCGAGACGCAAGCCTGGAGAAGACGTCTTCGCCGTGCCACGACTCGTGACGGAACTCGAAGGCGGCACACACCTTCGGTGGCAGCGTCTCGAGGAACGCGTCGAAGATCGCCAGATCCTTCTTCAAATTCGGCGGCAGCTGAAACAGGAGCGCGCCCAGCTTGGCGCCGAGCGTCCCGGCCACGCCGCAGAACGACTGCACGTGCTCGCCGACGTTCTTCAACCGGTTGTCGTGAGTAATCCGCCGCGGCGCCTTCAGCGTCAGCTTGTACGGCGAAGGCGTCTGCGCGGCCCAGCCGGACACGATCTTCTCGTTCGGCATCCGGTAGAAGGTGTAGTTGATCTCGACCGTGGGAAATCTCGCCGCGTAGTACGGGAGCATCTTCGCGGCCGCCAGATCCGCAGGATAGAAGCTGCCCTTCCATTCGGGATAGTTGTAGCCGGAGGTGCCGGTCCAGATCATCTACACTAGATCATATGCGCGCTTCAGTCGTTTTGTCCCTCGCTCTGGCGCTCGCCATCGCGGCCTGCAGCAGGCCGCCCGAGCAGCGCACGTACAAGCTCCAGGGCCAGGTGCAATCGCTCGATGTGCCGCGCAAGCTCGTGACAGTGAAGCACGAGGAGATCGTCGGGTTCATGCCGGCGATGACGATGCCCTATGACGTGGCGGACGCCAAGGCGCTCGACGGGCTCGCGCCGGGTGACTTGATCAACTCGAAGCTGGTCATCTTCTCGAATGGCGCCAGGCTCGTCGACATCCAGAAGGTCGGCAGCGCGCCGCTCGAGAAGCCGGCAGGCGTCCCGGACCCGCCGACGGCGTCATCGGGATTCGAACTGCTGAAGCCGGGCGAAGCCGTGCCCGACACGAAGTTCCTCGACCAGGACGGCAAGGCACGGCATTTCGGCGGCTTCAAGGGGACGCCCGTCGTCGTCACCTTCATCTACACACGCTGCCCGCTTCCGACGTTCTGCCCGCTCATGGACCGCCACTTCGCGACGCTGCAGAAGACGCTGAAGACGGACCCGGCGCTCAGGAACGTGCACCTCGTCTCGGTGAGCTTCGACCCCACCACCGACACGCCCGCCGTCCTGAAGAAACACGCCATGACCCTCGACGCCGACCCGGCCCGATGGACGTTCCTCACCGGCGATCGCGACGATGTGGATCAGTTCGCGGCGCGATTCGGCGTGTCGGTCGGGCGGGCCCAGAACGACGCGCGCGACATCACGCACAATCTGCGGACGGCGATCGTCGGCGCCGACGGCACGCTCGCGAAGGTCTACACCGGCAACGAGTGGTCGCCCGAAGAGATTCTCAAAGACCTCAGGGAGTTGAAGGCTGGCAACTAGCGGCTTCACGCCCCGCGAGCGCAGGCTCGTCGCGAAGCTGCGGACGCCGGCTGCCGTTCAGCGCTACCTGAACGCGCTGCCCTACAACCAGGAGCCGGGCGGACGCGCCACGCTGCGAAGCTTTCGCGGCGTCGTCAACAAGGGCTGCGCGCACTGTCTCGAGGCGGCTCTCTTCGCGGCCGTTACGCTCGAAGCCCACGGCTACGCGCCGCGGCTCTTGAGTTTCGAATCCATCGATCAGCTCGACCATGTGATCTTCGCGTACCAGCGAAACGGACGCTGGGGATCGATCGCCCGCTCGCGCGATCCCGGTCTCCACGGCCGGCGGCCGGTGTTTGCGAGTGCGCGTGCCCTCGCACGCAGCTACATGGACCCGTACGTCGACTTCACCGGGCGGATCACGGCGTTTGCCGTCGTGAACATTGCCGAGCTGATGGGCGATTACGACTGGCGCCTGTCCAGCGGCAATGTCTGGAAGGTCGAGCGCGTGCTGCTGAATCACCCGCACGTGCCGCTGCAGTCGTCCGACGAACGCGTGAGCCGTCTCCGTGCCAGGTATCGCGCGTTCCGCTCGGCCTTTCCGGGGCGCAAGCCGCTGTTCTACGGCGGACGCGACCGCTGGTCGCCGCTGCCACCAGAATTCGATTACGACGGTTGATTCTGCCGGGGGCCTTGTTTATTCTTGGCGTTCCCCGTGGCCACTGTTTTCATCGTCGTCCTGGTGGTTGGAATCTTCGTGTTCGATTTCGCCAGGCGCTGGTGGCGTGAGAATGAGTGGCAGCGGCGGTGGCGACACCGCAATGACGACGACTGAATATGGTCGTTGGAGAATCTGGTAATTGGATAACCGATTACCCGATTACCCGATTACCCGATTCGTCAGTCGAGATCGAAATCGCGCATCGGCTTGCTCACCGGCTCTTCCTTCGCCTGCCTCAACGCTTCCTCAAACCGCTTGGACAACGCATCGCCCCGGGTCTTCTCGGAGTCGACCGACTGCTGGAAGATCGCCTCGCGCCGCGCGGCTTCCGCGGCGAGAATCTTCTGCGCGTCGCTGAGCTCCGGCTTGTTTCCTCGATCCGGCTCCTTGTGCGACACGACGCGTCCCAGGTTGGTGTCGATCACCAGGATCGTCTGACAGCAGGGGCACGTCACTTCGAGTTCCGATTTCAGCCGGGCCATCAGCGCTTCCCTCCAAAGACACCCTCGAGTCCGCCGACGGCGAACTCTTTCTGCAGCTCCAACGGAGTACCGTCCGCCAGTTTTGCCTTCAGCCGGAGATCCGTAATCTGCGTGCGCCGATAATCGAAGCGCTGGCCGAAGCCGGCGACGAACGTGTCGAGCGGCACCTGCAATCGCCCGCCGGCGGGAATCGACGCGGCCCGCACGCTATGGTTCCGGTTGAGCAGGATGACCACGTCGTTCCAGTCGTTGGACGATCGGTTGTCGACGGTGAGCATGTTGCCGTCCAGCTTGAGCGGCTCCACCGGTGGCGCCTCACGGCAACCCGCAGCGATCGCAAGGCATACGAGGAGCGCGGCAGCCGTCGCACGACGAAGCACGGACTATCATAGCGTAGTGAATCCAGGAGCGCGGCCGACGCTGCGCATCGCGACCTACAACGTGCATCGGTGCCGCGGGCTGGACGGGCGCACGCGTCCGGATCGCATCGCCGCGGTGCTGCAGACAATCGGCGCAGACATCGTCGCGCTCCAGGAAGTCGTCGGCGCGGGCCCGAACGGCGGCGGGCATGCGGAGGAGCTCGGCGCGGCGCTCGGCATGGGCTGGGTCATGGCGGCGGCCCGGCAATTCCGCGGTCATCAGTACGGCAACGCCGTCCTCAGCCGACTGCCGATCACCCACCATCTCGAGCACGATCTGTCGTGGAAAACGTGCGAGGCGCGGCGCATGCAGCGCGTGGATATTTCAGCCGAGGGATGCACCCTGCATCTCTACAACGTCCATCTCGGCACTGCGATTCTCGAACGCCGGCACCAGGCCAAGCGTCTCGCGGGCATCGTCAGCGACCGGCACGTCACCGGGCCGAAACTCGTGCTGGGTGACTTCAACGAGTGGATGCGCGGCCTCGCCACGTCGCTGCTGAACGAGAAACTGCGAAGCGTGGACCTGAGGGAATACCTGCCGAGAAAGCGGACGCAGCGAACCTACCCCGGCCTCTTCCCCGTCCTGCATCTCGACCACATCTACTACTCGGGCAAGATCGAAGTGCTCGGCGTCGAGCTTCCGCGCACGCGGCTCTCGCTGGTCGCGTCCGACCATCTGCCGATCGTCGCGGACATCCGAATCGGATAAACGTACAGAAGAAACCGCAGAGACCGCAAAGCACGCGGTTAGTCGCGTTCTTCGGCGAGCTCGAATGGAATCGCCGGCGCGTCGACGACGCTCGGCACGGTGGCGGAGGCGCGGCGGACCTTCACCGCGCGGGCCTCGTTGTAGATTCGCTCAGGCACCGGCTGGATATCCCAGACGAGACCGAAGGCGGCCATGGCGCGGATGACGTACCAGGTGAGATCGTACTCCCACCAGTAGAAGCCGTTGCGCGCGGCGCGCTGATACCGATGGTGATTGTTGTGCCATCCCTCGCCCACGGCGAAGAACGCCGTGAAGGGGTTGTTGCGCGATTCGTCGACCGTCTCGAAGCGGCGCGATCCGAACATGTGATTGACGGTGTTGATCGCAAACGTCGCGTGCGCCAGCGTCATGGTCGGCAGGCAGAAACCGTAGACGAGCCACGGCCATCCACCGGCGAGATACAACGCCGCGGCGAACATCGCGGGCGGAACGAAGAAGTAGCGCTCGAGGAGCGCGAGCTCCGGCTCCCTGCCGAAGTCACGCAACACCGGGTTGCTGGCTTCGAGCCTGTCGTACTTCGTATCGTGCAGGAACCAGCCGATGTGGGCGTAGTAGAAGCCGCTGACCATCGGGCTGTGCGGATCGCCGTCGCGATCGGCATATTTGTGGTGATTCACGTGATGGCCGGCCCACCAGATCGGGCCCTTCTGCATCGCCGCGGTGCCGATGAACGCCCAGACGAAGCGGGCCGCGCGATTCATCTTGAAGGCCCGGTGCGCAAGATAGCGATGAAAGATCAAGGTCAGGCCGATTGCGCGCACGAAATGCGAGACGGCCCATAGCCCGACGAGCGGCCATCGGAACGGCACCGTGAACACGAGCAGCGCCGACACCTGCACGAGCCAGAAAATACTGATTTGAATGACGTTCGGAAGCACGCTAAATCTCTCGCAAGGCGCGGGCGACGGGAATACGGGCCGCGCGCAAAGCCGGGAGCAGGCCGCCGACCGCTCCCATCACGGCGGAAAAGATGAGGCCGTTGGCAAGAAGCCCCGGCGTGATACGGAACTTGAACGCGAGCTCGCTGAAGCTCGTCATGTTCATCGCGCCGGTCGACAGGCCGTGCACCGGAAGCGCCAGCAGGCAGCCGATGACCCCGCCAACGAGCGCCAGCGCGACCGACTCCGCCAGGAACGCCGACACGATGCGCGCGCGCGAGAAGCCGAGTGCGCGCAAGGTCCCGATCTCACGCGTCCGGTAGGCCACCGCGGCGTACATGGTGTTCACCGCGCCGAAGACGGCGCCGATCGAGAGAATCGCCGTGACGAACGTGGCGAACACGCGTATCAGCGTGCCGGTCGTTTCGGACTGGCCCTGGTAATAATCGCGCTCGGGGTAGGGTTTGAGATCGAGGCGGGGATCGCCGGCCAGCGCCGCCGCGAACGACTCGAACGCCGACGGATCGATCAACTTCAGCGTCACTGACTGATAGCCGTTGCGCTGGAACGCCGGCATCATCAAGTCGACATCGCCCCACACCTCGGACTCGAAGGACGCATCATCGTCGGTGAAGACGCCGACGACCTTCCAGGTCGCGGCGCCGAACTTGACGTCGCTGCCGAGCGTCAGGCCCTTGAACCGGACGGTCGCCTGCCGGCCCACGTTGATCTCTCGCGTGCCCGGCGTGAAGCGGCGGCCTTCGACGAACTTCAACGTGTTGCGAATCTCGAACGCGAGCGGGCCGACGCCTCGCGCGGGCACGTTGGCCGGTTGATTGTCGGAGACGCGGGGCAGCGCGATGATGACGACCAGTTCGGGGGACGCGAGGACGTGGCCGTCAGCGGCGCGAGCCACCTGCGGCATCGCTTCGATCAACGGAAGCTGCGAGCGCAGCACGCCGCTCACCGTTTCCGACGTCGCGCCCTTGCGCAGCAGGATCGCATTCTCGTTGGAACCGCTCGCGACGAGCGCCCCGTTGAACCCCTGCGCGATGGCCATGGTCATCACGAACACCGCGACGACCATCGCGATGCCCATGGCGGTCATCGCCGCGGTGCCCTTGCGCACCGTCATCGAGCGCAGATTGTAACTAGCGATCAGGCCCATAAGAAATTCAGATTGCAGATTTCAGATTGCAGATTGGAGACGCAGAGGAATCAGCCCTCAGCCCGGAGCCCTCCGCCCTGTCCCATTTTCTATGCCACCCGGCGCAGCGCGTCGACGATCTTCAGCCGCGACGCCATCGAGGCCGGCAGCACCGCGGCCATCACGCCGATCAGCACGCTCAACCCGAGGCCGACGACCAGGTTTCCATTGTTGACGCCGAAGGCCGGGATGAAGCCGCCGGTGAGGCCGAGCGCCTCGCCGTTGACGATCAGCCGCGCGAGCGCCGCGCCCGCGGCACCGCCGAGAACTGAGACCAGCAGCCCTTCACCGACGACCAGCACGAAGATCGTCGCCGCGGGGAAGCCCAGCGTCCGCATCACGGCGATTTCCGTCGTCCGCTCGCGGACCGACATCGCCATCGTGTTCCCCGCCACGAACAGCGTCGTCAGGACCACCGCGAGCGCGACGCTGCCGAGCAGCAGGTTCAGGTTGCCGAGCATCGAGGCGAAGGAGGCCGAGAACGCCTGTTCCGTCTGGGTCTTGGTCTCGTACGGCGAGTTCTCGAACTTCCCGTCGATGATCCCGGCAATCTGCGTCGCGCGATCCGGGTTGTCGATCTTCGTCACCAGCCAGCCGATCTGCCCCTGCGGCGTCGATCGTTCGTCGGCGTACTTCCAGTGGAACATCATCGACTGGTTATCGACCGCTGCGCCGCCGGCATGATAGATCCCGCGGATGTTGAAATCGAAGTCCCGCGACCCATATACCGGAATCCCGACCTGGAGCGTCAGCTTGTCCCCGACCTTGAAGCCGTATTTCTTCACCAGGCCGTCGCCGACGATGCAGCCGGTGCGGTCCTCGAGGAAGGCCTTCCGATCCTCGGGGTCGAGCTGGATCTCGGGGTACATCCGCAGGTAGCTCTCGGGCTCGACGGCGAACTGGCCGAAGAAATTCTTCGGATCCTTGTAGATGCCGCCGAACCAGTTCGCCCAGGTGATGTCCTGCACGCCGGGCGTGCTCTTGACGATTTCGGCATGCGAGGTGGGCATGCTGAAAATCATCGAGGTCGACCGGATCGTGACGAGGCGGGTCGACGAGCTCGCCGCGGACACGGCATCGAAGCCGTCCAGCACTGCGCGAAGCGACGAGAACAGGAACACGGCGAGCGCCACGCTGATCATCGTCAGCGCCGTCCGCCGCTTGCTGCGGCGGGCGCTCTTGAAAATCAGGCCCATGAACTTCATGCGGTCACCTGCTCGACAAAGGTCCCCTTCTCGAGGTGCAGCTGGCGCCCGGCGCGTTCGGCCGCATGGGGATCGTGCGTCACCATGACGATGGTTTTCTTGAACTCCTGGTTCAACCGCTGGAGGAGAGAGAGCACTTCGGCGGCCGACTTCGCGTCGAGGTCGCCGGTCGGCTCGTCGGCGAGCAGCAACGTCGGATCGGTGACGATCGCGCGCGCGATCGCCACGCGCTGCTCCTGCCCGCCGGAGAGCTGGCGCGGGTAGTGGCTGTCACGATCCGCGAGACCGACGATCCCAAGCGCAGTCATGACGTGATCGCGGCGCTGCTTCTTCGTCAGGCTCGTGAGGAGCAGCGGCAACTCGACGTTCTCGAAGGCCGTCAACACCGGGATGAGGTTGTACAACTGGAAGATGAACCCGATATGGCGCGCGCGCCACGTCGCCAGGGCGCGCTCGGAGAGCGCGCTGATCTCGGTGTCGCCGACGCGAACCGACCCGCGCGTCGGCCGATCGATGCCTGCGAGCAGGTTCAGCAAAGTCGACTTGCCCGAACCCGACGGTCCCATGAGGGCGACGTACTCGCCGGCCTCGATGGACATCGACATGCGATCGAGGACGGGAATCTCGATGGCGTCGCGTTTGTACGCCTTGGTGACGTCGCGCAGCTCGATGAGCGCCATGGATCGCTATTTTCCTTTCACACGAACCGGGCCGCGGTCGGTGAGCGACGGCGGCGGGTTCAGGATCAGTGCCTCGCCGGGGATGACGCCGCTCGCGGCTTCGACCTGATCGAGCCGCTCGCGCCCCAGCTTCACGGGACGGCGGGCTGCCGTGCCGCCGGTGACGACCCACACGATGGTTTGCCCGCCCTGTTCCGTGACCGTCCGCTTCGGGATCAACACGACGGGCGCAACGTTCTGCGGCACGGGATCGGCCGCGGCCCTGGCGCCTTTCTCAGCGACACGCTTCTCCTGGAACGTGACGCTGGCGGTCATCTCGGGCTTCACGTGGTCATCGGCGTTCAGGATGGTCACGCGGACCTCGACGATCGCCTTCGCGCGATCGGCCGACGGAAAAATCTGCCGGAGACGGCCCTTGAAGATCTGTTCCTGGTAGGCCTGCAGCTTCACCTCGGCGGGCATGGCGGGCGTCAGCTTCGCGACGCTGTTCTCGCTGACCTCGGTCTGGACTTCGAGCTCGCCGAGATCCGCGATCGTGGCGATGGCGCCGCCTTCCCGCGACGACTGTCCCTGGACGCCGAAAGGGGACACGGTTTCACCGACCTCCGCGCGCTTCTTGATCACGACGCCGTCAAACGGCGCCCGGACGTTGGTGTTCTCCAGCGCTTCCTCGGTGACGCGAACCCGCGCGCGCGCCGACGCAATGGCGGCTTCCGCCGACTTCACGCGCGCCGCCGAAACGGCGGCTGCCGCCTGCGCGGCGGTAAGCGCGGCGTCGGTCGTGATACCGTCCTTCATGAGCGCGCGCTGACGGTCGAAGCTGCGCGTGTCCTCGTCGCGGCTCGCGATGGCCTGGACCAGCTGCGCATCCGCTTCGGCGACGGCCCGCCGCGATGCCTCGAGCTGGGCGTCGATGTCCGCGTGCTCGATCTCGGCCATCACCTCGCCCTTGCGCACGCGGGTGCCCTCCTCGAACTTCAACCGCGCGAGACGGCCACCGACCTTGACGCCGACTTCGCTGCTGTGCCGTGCGACGACATAGCCTGTCGCGACGAGGACCGGAAGATCGGTCGATCCGCCGGCGGCGGCCACCACCTGGGTCGCGCGCGCAATCTCGACTTCGGGCGCCTGCCGCTCCGCGATGAACGCGCGAGCGCGTGGATACACGACCACGCCGGCGGCGACCAGCAGGGCCAGCACTGTCCAGAGGAGCCAGGGACGCCGCGGCGCCGCATCGCGATCGATGCGAAGGCGCTCGAGATCGTGGACCGGGGCGAGACTCATAAAACTTTAGTGAAGACGACTATTCTAACGGAATCGCCCGCATTTCGCCGCGACAGCGGCATTGAACCGCAGGCAGCGGATCGGTGGCTGAAAATCGATTGTCTGGAGATGATGACGAAAGAAGGGGCGAGGCTGTTCGCGGAGCGGTCCGGCGCTCAGCCTTCCTCTTCGAACTCTTCTTCTTCGCGGGGGCCGAGACGGGTCGACGGACGCAGGGCCTCGCGGTAGTCGTACATCGGCAGATCGCGCACGTGCAGCGGCAGCGTGCATCCGGGCGACTTGCGATCGATCACCACCGTGACGGGGCTGCCTTCGACGCCTTCGCGAAACGCGACGCGGCAGCCGCAGGCGAGCCGTGCGTGCGTGAATCCCTTCAGCATTGCCTCGATCATACTACAGCAGCGACTTGATCTCGGCCTCGAACCGGTCCTTCGACGAGAGCCCGACGTGCTTGGCGCACATCTTCCCGTCGCGCGAGATGACGATCGTGACCGGGATGCCAAACAGCGGACCGTACGCATCCTGGATATCGTCGTGGTCGAGCCCCTGGAGCACCGGATAGTTCATCTTCATCTGCGCGACGTAGGGCTTGAGCTTGGCAGGCGTATCGTCCACCGAGACGCCGACGACCTGCAGCCCCTGCTTGCCGTACTTGTTCTGGAACTCGACGAACCAGGGAATCTCGATCTTGCAGGGGCCGCACCACGTCGCCCAGAAGTCGAGCAGCACCACCTTGCCCTTGAGCGCCGCGAGCTTGACGTCCTTGCCCTCCACGTCCTTGAGCGTGAAGTTCATGTTCGCCGGTTTCGCGGTGGCGGGACAGGCGGCCGTCGCCGGACCGTCGGCGTCCACGCGATCGAAATGCAGATCGGGCGACGCGTTCAGCGTCAACAAGGCGAGCGCCAGACATCCCACGGTCGCGATCACCCAGCGAAGATTCATCTCAGTGCCTCAAATCCTGCAATCCTAAAATCCTGCAATCCTCAAATGTCAATGAAGGGACGCCTGAACGAACTTCGCCATGCGTTCGACTTTCTCGGGCGGTTCGCTCGCCAGGAGCACGAAGGTGCGGTCGCCGGCGCACCAGATCTTCGCCTGATGCCCGAGAATGCCAACGAGTTCCGACGGCCGTGCGGACTTCGGCAGCATGAACAGCGAGACGAGGCGGCCTTCGTGGCGGTACATGATGTGTGCGATCTTGCCTTCGGGGTACAGGCACGGACGCGAGCCGATCAGTTCCATCCCCTCTTTCGCCGGATCGTCGGGCAGGTGGACGCGCCAGTCGAAACTCGCCGCCATGTTGCTCTCGACCGACGCGGCCCCCTGATGCGTGCCGAGCGCATAATTCAGGGCGAGGCATTTCATGTGATCCGCCGTCAATTCAGCGGCGAGCACCTTCGACGATTTGTCCGTTGCCTGAATGACGAAGGCGCCGCCAACGACGAGCACGAGCGACGCCGCCAGGGCGTACGGCGCGAGACGCTTCGACGCCGCAGGCGTCTGAAGCGGCATCTCCGCACGAACCGCGCTGTCGGCCGCCTCCGGCTTCGTGCGGGCGATCTGCCAGCACTTCGCGTGCAGCGAATCGGGAGCCTGGGTTTTCTGGAGCGCCGGCACTCGCGTCCGAATCAGTTCGTGCACTTCCCGCTCGGCGGAGACGCGCGAGTGGCACGGCGGGCACACGCGGAGATGATCCTCGACCTCGCGCCGGTCCGGTTCGGGGAGATCGCCGTCGATGAATGGCGTGACGAGCTCGTCGATTCTTTGACAGTTAGGCATTGACCGGTCGCAAATGATTCAAACGTTCGAACAACATGTGCCGGCCGCGCGAGATGCGCGACATGACGGTGCCGATAGGTATCGACAGCATCGCAGCGATTTCGGCGTACGAAAACTCTTCCACGTCACGTAACCACACCGCCTGGCGGAACGCTTCCGGCAGAGCGTCGATCGCGGCCTGGAGCTCAGGCGCCAGGGTGTCACGAATCAGCAGCGACTCAGGCGTGTCGGCTACCCCTCCCAGCGAGCCCGGTGGGGGCGCGTCGGCCGCCCGTTCCACGACCTCGCTGTCGACCGCGACCGTATCGCGCGCTCGGTCGCGCGCCCGGTTCAAGGCCGTATTGTGGAGGATCGTGAACAGCCAGGCCCTCAGATTCGTGCCCGGCTGGAACCGATCGGCGGACCGGAACGCCTTGAGGTAGGTCTCCTGGACCAGATCCTCGGCATCGGCCGGTACGCGGGTCAATCGCAGCGCCGCCCGGTACAGGGAGTCGAGCGCCGCGAGCGCCTCCGCCTCGAAGGCGGGCGACACTACTGTTAAACCCTGCCGGGCCATCAATTATTCCAGCCTTCGCGCTAGGGAACGGGCCAAGCGCATCGGCTTGGCGAGCCAGGGCTGTCCCGCCGTCGCATGGCGAACTACACACATGCGCAGGTGGACCAAGTATAGCGTGTCGCTTAAAAAGGTCGGAGGACGCGTCCCCGAGAGGACAAGGCGCCTGTCCTGGGCCGTAAACCGCGAGCACAGCGTTTGCAGGGTCGTCTCGGTCAACAGTAAGATTCCGTGTCGTTTCCCCTCTCCCGTGAATTTTTCGAGGTACCGCCTATGCGCGCGCGTGTGCTGACGAACCGGTTGATCGCCGGACTTGCCTTCGTGTGGCTGACCAGCCACGCGGCCGTGGCCGGGGCACAGACCTCGATGGTGCCGTATTTCGGCAAGAACAACCCGCATTACGACAAGTTCGAGTGGCATATCTACACCACGGACCACTTCGAAATTTATTATTACCCCGCGCTCGAATCGCATCTCGAGCGCATCGCGGGCTACGCCGAGAGCGCCTATCAGCAAATCAGCGCGGACCTGAAACACGACCTGTCGTTCAAGGTGCAGCTGATTCTGTTCAAGACCCACAGCGAATTCGAGCAGGAGAACATCGACCCCGGCGCGGCGCAGGAGGGAGTGGGCGCCTTCGCCGAGCCGGGCCAGAAACGCATCGTCGCGCCGATTGACGATCCGCCGGACCGTCTGTACGGCCTCATCGTCCACGAGCTGACGCACCAGTTCGAGTTCGACATCATCCCGCAAGGGTTGATTCGCCGCAGCGTGCCGCTGTGGGTGAACGAAGGTCTCTCGGACTACGAGCGCGGCCAGTGGGAGCCGCTCGACCTGATGGCCGTCCGCGACGCCGCCATCGCCGACATCATCCCGAAGATGACGGAGCTCGAAGGCTACGGCGGCGGCGGTGGCCCGTCGCGCCTCATCTACAACCTGGGCCACGCGGTGTTCGAGTACATCGAGGCGAAGTTCGGCAAGGAAGGCATCCGCCAGTTCCTGTTCTCCCTGCGCAAGAGCGTCATCGGCGGCGGCGAAGACGCCTACGAAGAAGCGCTGCGGATGAAGAAGGACGAGTTCGACCAGAACTTCGAGAAGTACCTGAAGGATCGCTTCAAGCCGTTCCGCGACAAGGAGCGCCCGGCCGACTACGGCCGCGATCTCTCGCCGAACAAGGAGAAGACGAAGTTCGCCGAGGCGCTGTCCATCGCGCCCTCGCCCTCGGGCGACCTGATTGCCGTCGTCACCGTCAACCGCAAGGATCAGGAGCTCGACATCATCCTGGTCTCGTCCAAGGACGGATCGGTCGTCCGCAACCTGACCGGCGGGTTCGACAAGGATCTCGGGTTCGATCACCTGGTGCAGATGGGCGTCGACCAGGCGGCGAATCCGTGGATGGCGTGGTCGCCCAAGGGCGACCGGCTCGCCTACTTCGTGCGCACCGAGAAGGAGCGCACCCTGATCATCCAGAACGTGCTCACACGCAAGATCGAGGAGCGCATCCCGATGAAGTCGGTGGACGAGCCCGAATCGCCCGCATTTTCCCCGGACGGAAAATCGGTCGCCTTCGACGCGCTGCGCAACGCCATCGGCGACATCTTCGCGATCAACCTGGACACGAAGGCCATCACCAACCTCACCGAGGATGCGTTCGGCGATCGTGCGCCGAGCTATTCGCCCGATGGCAAGTTCATCGTCTACACCGCGCGCGTGAGCGGCAACGACAAGCTGTTCCGGCTCGAGCTCGACACGAAAAAGAAAACGCAAATCACGTTCGGCACGCAGGACGAGACCGGCGTGCAGTTCATCGACAACAACACGATCGTCTTCGGGTCCACCGCGACCGATCCGGCCGTCCCGCTGGAGCCCGATGTTGCGCGCAACGGCAACATCCTGAACATCTGGACGCTCGATCTGACGTCCGGCGAGCTGCGGCAGTACACCGACGCGGTGGGCGGCAACTGGTCGCCGATCGTGCTGAACGAAGGCAAGGAGAACCGGATCGCCTTCGTCAGCTACTTCAAGAACGACTACAGCATCCGCACGCTCGAACGGAAGGAACCGCTGCACACGGCCGCGTCCTCCGATTTCGGCGCGCCCGGTCCCATCATCGATTTCCAGGCGCCGCTGCAGCACACGCTGGTGCAGGAAAACAACCGCAAGAAAGGCCGCTTCGAGAAGATGTTCCTCGAGGGACGGCCGCCGGTGAACATCGGCGTCACCAACAGCGGCGACATCTTCGGCGGCACGCAGGTGAGCTTCGGCGACGTGCTCGGCGACAAGCAGATCAACTTCTTCGCCGCGTCCATCTCGCAGTACCGCACGCTGTCACTGTCCTACGTCGACCTCTCGAGCCGCTTCCAGTGGGGCCTGCAAGGCTACTCGCAAACGCAGTTCTTCTACGGCCAGGTCGGCGGCTACTTCTACGATCCTTCATTTGCACCGCTGCTGAGCCGCGACGATGCGATCGCGACGAGGACCGTGCGAGGCGGCACCGCGTTCGGCATCTACCCGCTCAGCCGATACCGCCGCCTGGAAGTGTCCGCGGGCCTGGTGCAGCTCGACGAGCAGTACAACGATCCGACGCTCCAGGCGAGCTCGGAGGCGTACCAGCAGGCGCTCTACGGCACGACCGTCCTGCGCAACGGCACGTTGATGCCGCTCACCGCGGCCTTCGTCCAGGAGACGACGATCTTCCGCGAATTCGGACCGCTCGCGGGCAGCACGATGCGCCTCGCATACGACGTGTCACCGGCCTTCGCGGGCATGCTGTCGCGGCAGACCCTGGACGGCGACGCGCGGTACTACCAGCGTCTCGGCGCGACCGGCCTGCTCGCGATGCGCATCCGCGGATTCAAGAGCTGGGGTGATTTCCCCGACTTCCAGTACTTCGGCGGCAACTCCGAGCTGCGGGGCTACGACTATCTGCAGTTCGCCGGCCAGAACATCTTCTTCGCCAACGCGGAACTGCGCTTCCCGCTGATTGAGGCGGCGCTGACGCCGATCGGCGTCGTGGGCGGCGTTCGCGGCGTGTTCTTCGCGGGCATCGGCGGCGCCTGGTTCAGCAACTCGCCCGCCACCAACCCGTGCACGGGAGAAACTGCCGGGTTCAAGTTCTCGTCCAACCAGCCCGCGCTCTGCCAGGTGCCCACGGGCTACAAGACCGACGTGCTCGGGCAGCCGGTCGTCGTCACCAATCCGCAGACGGGCCAGCAGACGTTCGTGCTGAACTACGCGCCGCAAGCAGTCTCGGGCTTCCGGCTGCAGGACGGCCGCGCGTCCTACGGGCTGGGCCTCGAGACGTTTGCTCTCGGGTTCCCCATCCACTTCGATTGGTCGTGGCGGACGTTGATGAACAGCACGTGGGAAAACATCGTCTTCGCGTGCACGAGCGTCGATGCCGGCGGACGCTGCATCAGCTCGGCGAACGATTTCCGGAAGCCGCGCTTCGCGGTCTGGATCGGATACGACTTCTAACGAGGGGCCAGGGACTCGGGGCTAGGGACCAGGGAACCGGGGGGTAGCCGGCTAACCCCTAACCCCCAGTCCCCAGCCGCCTTCTTTTGGGTACAATATATTGGTTTGACAAAGCAAATCAATGTACGCGATCGTCACGTCCGCCAGCTGCTGGACGCGTATCCGAGGATCTATTTCGCGTGCCACACGCGGCACGTAAGGGATCCGGTGACCGGCGCGGACATCAGCGCGCACCAGGCGAGCATCCTCGATCATCTCGACGATGTGGACCCGATGTCGATGACCGACCTCGCCGGCCACATGGGCGTCACCGTGGCCACAATGTCGCTGGCGATCGACCGGCTGGAGCGCCGGAAATACGTGCGCCGCGATCGCGATCCGAAAGACCGCCGGCGGGTGCTGTTGCGCATCACCCCGGCCGGCGTGCGCCTGCGGGAGGCGAAGTCCGTGCTCGACCCGGTTCGCGTGGAGCAGGTGCTCGCCCATCTCTCCCCCGCCGACCGCGAGGCCGCACTGAAGGGCCTGGACCTGCTGGCCCGCGCGTCGGAGAAGCACATGAAAGCCGGGGTCAAAGGCCGGAGCAGGAGGTAATGGTGAAGTGGATCGCAATTGTGGCCGGCGGAGTGGTGCTGGTGGTGGCGGCAATTGTCGCGGCCGGATCGATGCTGCCGCGCAACCACAAGGCGAGCCGCACGCTCCGCCTCAAGCGCCCGCCGGCCGACGTCTGGCCTGTCCTCATCGCCGCGACCGAGGCCTCGGACGTGCCGGTCGACGTTCTCGAGCGCGACCCTCCGCGTCGCCTGGTCACGCGGGTCACCGAGCGTGAAAAGAATTTCGGCGGCACGTGGACCATCGCCATCGCACCCGTGGCCGCCGGTTCTGACATCACGATCACGGAAGACGGCTGGGTCGCGAATCCGATCTTCCGGTTCGTCTCGCGCTTCGTCATCGGCCACCACGCGACGATGGACGGGATTCTGAAAAAGGTTGCCGCCGATCTCAACGAAGAGGCCGTTCTGTCAGGGCAGTAAACTGAAGTTAGAAGTTAGAAGTTAGAAGTTAGAAGTGCAGAGCACATGTTATGGACCTGACTCCGAAGCGCGCTGCCGAATCGGCCACCGAGATGGTG
>Ga0070665_100001705_pt1 | contig 25243 bp, 25 predicted proteins | sample KBSS13metaG_FD_65862 | JGI IMG/M metagenome (GOLD analysis project Ga0070665, IMG submission 65862) | Switchgrass rhizosphere microbial communities from Kellogg Biological Station, Michigan, USA - KBS S1-3 metaG | ecosystem: Host-associated > Plants > Roots > Rhizosphere > Soil ... | reverse complement strand
CCCCCACGCCGCGGGCGCACCCGGATACGCCCTCGCGCGCGGCGAGGCCGCCCACAAGCGCTACGCCGTGGGCGCCGCCGCGGCCGCGGTCGAGACGGTCCTCGCGACCGTCCGCGTCCCCGCTCCCCGCACCGGATGATCATTCCGAGTGTGACGGGGCGGCCGGTGGGGGAGTGCTCTCGTCACGCTCGGATGGATCAGTGGGTGCGAGTGTGACGGGACGGTCGTCGGGGGAGCGCTCTCGTCACACTCGGATGGATCAACGGGGTGCGGGTGCGAGTGTGACGGGACGGTCGTCGGGGGAGCGCTCTCGTCACACTCGGATGGATCAACGGGGTGCGGGTGCGAGCGTGACGGGGCGGTCGGTGCGGGAGCGCTCTCGTCACGCTCGGATGGATCATCCGGCGGCGGCGATCCGGGCGTCGATCCGGGCGGCGAGCTCGGTGTCCTTCGCGGTGAGACCACCCTCGGAGTGCGTGCTCAGCCGGAAGGTGACCTTCCTCCAGCGGATGTCGATGTCCGGGTGGTGGTCGCGCTCCTCGGCGTCCTCGGCCACCCGGTCCACGACGGCGATCGCTGCGGGGAAGCTGGACAGCTCGGCGGTGCGGACGATCGAGTCCCCGTCCCGCCGCCAGTCGGTGAGATCGGCCAGGGCGGTGGAGACGGCGTCGTCGCTCAGCAGTTCGGCCATTGCGCCATCATGGCCGCTGCGTCGTCGGTTCGCTCCGCGGCACTCGCTCAGGCGTCCCGGCGCTGCATCCGCCAGACCGTGACGCCCACGCCGATCGCGGCGTAGCAGAGGGCGCGCAGCGTGGACGAGCCCAGGGCGTCGAGCGTGACCGGGTCCCGCAGGGCGTCCGCGGCGGCGGTCCAGCCGCTGGTCAGCAGCCACGGCTGCAGCCAGTCCAGGGCCGGGATCGCGCCCAGTACGCCGAACGTGATCAGCCCGCCGAGCACCGACGCCAGTACGACGAGCGGGTGCTCGGTCAGCGACGACACCGCCAGTGCGACCGCGCCCACCGCCACGAGCTGGCCGACCACCCAGACCGCCACCAGCGCGACCCGGGCCAGCCCGGCGCCGAGGCCGAGCGTGGTGCCGGAGAGGGTGACCATCTGCCCGTCGGCGCTGCCGACCACGACCATCCCGGCCAGCACCCCGACGACGGCGATCACCGTCACCGCCGCGACCGCCACCACGAGCACGCCGAAGGCCTTCACTCCGACCAGCCGCAGCCGGCTCACCGGCGCGAGCAGCAACCCGCGCAGCGTGCCGTGGGCGGCCTCGCCCGCGATCGCGTCCGCGGCGGCCATCGCGATCGCCAGCGGCAACAGCAGGGCCAACGCGACGGTCAGCGCGGCGATGGGGAGGACGAGACCGTTGCCCGCCACGGCCCCGATCAGCCCGTTCCCGCCGCGGTCCGCGACGACGACGCCGATCGCGATCAGCACCGGGATCAGCGCGAACAGGCCCAGCGTGATGAGGGTGCGGGGCCTGCGGAAGACCCAGCGCACCTCCGCGGCGAGCAGTCGGGGCAGGGGGGCGGCCGTACGTTCCAGAACCTGGGTCATCACGCGCCACCCTCGGTCAGCTGCGCGAACAGCTCCTCGAGCCGCGGACGCCTGCGGTGCACCTCGTGCACCGCGACCCCCGCCCGGACCAGCAGCGCGACGATCTCGGGGGCCTCGGGCCCGCCCGTCACCACGACCCCGGGCTCCGCCGCGGTGGCGACGGCATCCACGGACTCCAATGTGGACAGCGCCAGCTGGACGTCCGGTGTGGACACGACGAGCCCGCCGGTCCCGGAGTCCAGGAGGCCCGCGAGCTCGCCCGCGGCCAGCAGCGACCCGGACTGCAGCACCGCCACGTGGGTGCAGGTCGCCTCGACCTCGGCCAGCAGGTGCGAGGACACGATGACGGTGGAGCCTGCGGCGTGCAGCTCGCCGATGATCGTCCGGACGTCCCGGGTGCCCGCGGGGTCGAGACCGTTGGTGGGCTCGTCGAGCACCACCAGGCGGCGGGGCACCAACAGCGCCCCGGCGAGCCCGAGCCGCTGTTTCATGCCGAGCGAGTAGCCGCGGAACCGCCGGTCCGCGGCGTGGCCGAGGGCCACCCGTTCGAGCGCGGCGTCGACGGCCCCCGGGATCGCGGCGGACTCCAGCAGGGGCTCCGCCGCGGCGAGCCGCCGCAGGTTCTCCCGGCCGGAGAGGAAGGGGTGGAAACCCGGCCCCTCGACCAGCGCGCCGACGTGTGGAAGGGCGTGCGCCACCGCCTCGGGCACGGGATGGCCGAGCAGCTCGGCCTCGCCCGCGGTGGGGCGGGTGAGCCCGAGCAGCATCCGGATCAGGGTGGTCTTGCCGGAGCCGTTGGGCCCCAGCATGCCCAGGACGGCGCCGGTGGGGACCTCGAGATCGATCCCCCCGACGGCGACCGTCCGGCCGTAGACCTTCCGGAGGCCGCGGGCCCTGGCGGCGGGAGCTGCGGTCACGGGCGCAGCCTCCCGCACGTCGAGCGCGACGCCGGAGGCGGTCCTCGACACCGTCACTTGGCCAGGGCCTCCGTCAGGACCTGCTCGGGGACCGCACCGGCGGCGACGCGGCCGTCGTCGGTGAGGATCGCGCTCGCCACCGCCGTCGTGATCAGGCGGCCGCTGCCCCACGGCCCGGAGACCGGGGTGCCGAGCTGGGAGAGGTCGGGCGCGCCCTCGCCGCGGGGTCCGGCCTGGGCGTCACCGGTGGGCGCCTGCGCCACGACGACGGTGTCCCAACCGTCGCCGACGACGGTGGGCTCCGCACCCGCCGGGCGCTCCGGCTTCGTGCCGTCGTGCTCCGGGGCGTCGGTCACCGTGGTGCCGGGCGGCGGGGTGAAGGTGAACAACGCCGGGTCCTGCGCGCCGAAGGTCAGGTCGGTGAACCCGATCTGCAGCGCCGGGTCGGTCGAGCCGTTGGCCAGCACGGTGAGCCGCAGCGGGACGCGCTTCTCGGCGTCGACCGCGATCCGGACCTCGCGCAGCAGCGTGCGCTCCGTGGGGTTGGGGGTGAGCACCAGCTCGTAGGCCGGGCGGCCCGCGACCTCGGCGGTGCCGTCGACGCTGACCGAGCTGGTCTGCCGCAGCTGCGCGATCGCGTCCGTGGCCGAGCGGGTCGGGTCGGCGGGCTGGGTGTGCCGCTCGCCCGGGGTGATCGCCTTCTGCGTGGCGGTGCGGTCGGCGGAGTCGTAGGACCAGGCGGTGGTGCCGTCGGAGATCAGGGTGCGCTCGCCTTGTGCCGACGGCAGCGACACCCGGCCCTTCCCGTCCCCGCCGGACCAGATCCGGGCCTCGGTGGTGCCGCCCGCGAGCTGCTCCGGGGCTCCCGGGATCGCGGGCAGGCCGAGGGCGTTGTCCACCTCGACCGTGCCGTTGAACGGGCCGGGCGGGGTCTGCCCGACCGAGCCCACCAGCTCCTCCGCGCTGACCGGGGGCAGCTCGGGTGCCGCGCCCGCACCGGCCGGGACCGCGACCAGCCCGAGGCCGACCGCGCCCACCAGAGCCACGCCGCTCCCGATCCGGGTCCACACCTTCGCTCGCATGGGACACAGCCTGACGTATCGGACCTGAGAGTCGGCTCAGCGGCGACCGGTACGTTCTGCCGTGATGGCCAGAGTGCTGGTGGTGGACGACGAGCCCGGGGTGCGCACGGCGCTGACCCGCGGGCTCACCGCCGAGGGCATGGAGATCGTGGCGGTCGGGGACGGGGACTCCGCCCTGGCGGCCGCGCTGACCGGCGGGTTCGATGCCGTCGTGCTGGACATCATCATCCCCGGCCTGTCCGGCTACCGGGTCCTCGAACGGATGCGGGCCGCCGGCGTCGACACCCCGGTGCTGCTGGTCTCCGCGAAGGACGGCGAGGTCGACCAGGCGGACGGGCTGGACCTCGGCGCCGACGGCTACCTGGTCAAGCCCTTCTCGTTCGTGGTGCTCGTGGCACAGCTCAAGGCGATGCTGCGGCGCCGGGACGCGACCCTGGGCCGCACCGCGCAGCGGGTGAGGCTCGGCGGGCTCGTCGTGGACCCCGCCTCGCGGTCGGTGACCTGGGAGGACGAGCCGGTCGAGCTGTCGCCGCGGGAGTTCGAGCTGCTCCACGCGCTCGCCTCGCGGCCGGACACCGCCGTGGCGAAGGACGAGCTGCTGCGGCTGGTGTGGGGGGACGAGCAGGCGGCGAGCCGCAACGTCGTCGAGGTGTACGTCGGGTACCTGCGCCGCAAGCTCGACGCCGTCGGTGCAGGCCACGTGCTGCGCACCGTCCGGGGGCACGGGTACCTCGTGGGCTCGGGCTGAGCCGTGCTGCGCGCCCGGGCGGTACGGGTCCGCGGCTGGTGGCGACGGCGGACGCTGCAGACCCGGATCACGCTGGTGGTCGGCGGGGTCGCGGTCGTGGCGCTGCTGGTGCTCGCGCGGCTCGGCGTGACCCTGCTCTACACCACCCTGCTGGGCGCGGCGGACAACGAGCTGCACAACCAGGCCGCGGTCGTCGTCTCGCGGCTGCGGGGCGGGATGGCGGTCACCGACCCGGCGGTGCTGCCGTCGATCCGGATCACCGACACCGCGGGCGCGCCGGTCGACGGGCGCGGGCCGCTCCCGGTGCCCCTGAAGGACGTCCGTGACCTCGCGGCTGGTCAGGCGGAGAGCGTCGTCGCCGACGGGGCCGCGCGGCGCTGGGTGGCCGATCCCGTCGTGCTGCCGGACGGGTCCACGCGGCTCGTGCTGGCCTCCGGTGACCTCGTCGGCGGGGCGACGCTGCTGGCCCGCGCGGCCGTCGGGTTCGTGGTCGCGGCGCTGGTCGTGGCGGTCGTGGTCGCGCTCGCCGCCTGGTCGGCGACCCGGGCCGCCCTGCGGCCGGTCGACCGGATGCGGGCCGCCGCGGCCGCCCTGCCGCCCGGACGACGGCTGCCCCTGCCGGTCGCGCACGACGAGCTGCGGGCCCTGGCCGAGGAGCTGAACTCGCTGCTCGCCCGTCGGGACGACGCCGTCGCTCGGTTGGAACGGTTCACCGGCGACGCCGCGCACGAGCTGCGCTCCCCGGTCGCCGCGATCCGCGCGCAGGCCGAGGTGGCGGTCGCCCACCCGGATCCGGCGCTGGTGGACGAGACGCTGCGCGCGGTGGTCGTCGAGTCGCAGCGGCTGTCCGGGCTGCTCGCGGACCTCATGGCGCTCGCCCGCGCCGACGCCGGGCAGCGGGTGGACGCCGAGCCCGTCGACCTCGTCGGGGCGGCCCGGCTCGCGATCGACCGGGTCACCACCGGCCCGGCGCCGGAGCTGCTCGCGCCGGGGAACGCACTGGTCAGGGCCAGTCCGGCCGAGGTCGGGCTGGTCTTGGACAACCTGCTGGGCAACGCGGCGCGGTACGCGGCCACCCGGGTGCGGATCGAGGTGCTGCCCGCGGGCCGGTGGACCCGGCTGGTGGTCTCCGACGACGGCCCCGGCATCCCGCCCGGAGACCGGGTCCGGGTCTTCGACCGTTTCACCCGGCTGTCCCAGGAGGCGGGCGGCGGCCATGCGGGCCTCGGCCTCGCCCTCGTCGCGGCGCTCGTGCGGGGGAGGGGCGGCGAGGCGACGGCGGGGGAGTCGGCGTGGGGCGGCGCGCGCCTGGAGGCGCGCTGGCCCGCCCCGTAGGCGCCGGGAACGGGCTGCGACGATCGGGCGGTGCCGGTGCTGAGTCTGTCCACGTCCGTCGACGCACCGCGGCGGCTGGTCGCGGGGGTGGTGCGGGACGGTGACGCGGCCGCCGAGTCGCTGGCGCTCGCCGGGCACCGGTTCTCCGCCGCGGTGCGCCTGCTGATCCCCGGGGACGTGGTGGTGCTCGAGGCCCGGATCGTCCCCGGCGTCCGGCTGCGGTACCGCTCGCGGATCCGCTCCGTGGGGCCGGAGGGGATGGTGTCCGAGCTGGTCGGCGGCTTCGCCCGCTCGCTGGTGCACACCACGACCCTGCACGACCGGGGCACCGGCACGACCTTGCACGACGAGATCGCCTGGACCTCGCCGCTCGGCCCGCTGGGCCGGATCGGCGACGGGATCCTGGTGCGCAGGCTGATCCGGGACATGCTCGCCGCCCGGGCCGTGGTCTACCGGCGGCGGGCGGAGGCGCTCGCCGCGGCGCCCGTGGTGGTCGGCGCGGCGATCGTGCGCTCCGGGTCGGTGCTGGCCGCGCAGCGCGACCGACCCGCGGAGCTCGCCGGGCGCTGGGAGCTGCCGGGCGGGTCGGTCGAGGCCGGGGAGACCGAGCCCGCGGCGCTGGTCCGGGAGTGCCGGGAGGAGCTCGGCGTCGCGATCGGCGTCGGCGACCGGCTCGGCACCGACCTGCCGATCACCGCGAAGGGCCGCGACCTGGTGCTCCGCATCCACACCGCGACGCTGAAGGCCGCCTCCGGTGAACCGGAGGCGTTGGAGCATCGCGCGGTGCGGTGGCTGGGAGCCCGGGAGGTCCCGACCGTGGCGTGGGTCGACGCCGACCGGGCGATGGTGCCGGACCTGCGGGGGCTCCTCGGCGACTGATCCGGTGTGGCGTGGAACCGGATGCGGGCCGGGACCGTCGAAGGTCGCGTGAGCTCACGAGAGCGCGGGTCCGGGACGGAGCGGCTCCTGCGGCGGCAGGCGGGGGTGATCAGCCGGGCCCAGGCCGTCGACGCCGGTCTGTCGCCGGACGCCGTCGACCGCAGGCTGGCCGCCCGACGCTGGCTCCCCGTGCACCCGCGGGTCTACCGGGACCGCGCCCACCCGCCGTCGGACGCCGCCCGGGTGTGGGCGGCCGTGCTCTGGGCGGGCGAGGGGGCCGTGCTCAGCGGCGTCGCGGCCGAATGGTGGCACCGCCCGGTCGGCGCCCTGACGGGACCGGTGACGGTCACGGTGCCGCGCAGACGCTCCCCGCGCCCGCGCCCGGACGTCGAGGTGCGGCGGCGTGATCTCCCCGCGGCGGACCGGATGTCGCTGCGCGGGCTCGCGGTCACCGCGCCCGCGCTCACGGCCCTGGAGGCGGCGGTCGAGTCGGGCGTGTCGGGAGCGCGGTTCCACGACCGGGCCGTCCGCGCGGGCCTGGACGCCGACGAGGTGTCCCGGGCGTACTCGCGCGGTCTCGGCTGCGCGGGATCGGCGTCGATGCGCGCCCTCCTGGTCGGCGCCGCCGAGCGGTCGGACTCGGTGGCGCGACGGCTGCTCGTCCGGCGGCTGGGGGCGGCTCGGCTGGTCGGCTGGCGGACCGCGCACCCGGTCCCCGGGCTCGGGCCCGCCGTCGCGTTCCCGCAGGTGAGGATCGCGATCCAGGTCGAGGGCTGGGCGGGGCACCTCGATTCCGACCGGCGCGGGGCCGACGCGTGGCGGCGGAGTGTGGCCTCCCGCTCGGGCTGGACGGTCCTGCGCTACTCCTGGCAGGAGCTCACCAGCCGCCCGGCGGTCGTGGTCGCCGAGATCGGCGGCGCCGTCGCGACGGTCCGCCGAGCCTGCTGAGCTCCGGCTCGCGCGCCGGAGCCGAGGAGGGGCCGATCAGCGGCCTGGATCACCCTGTGATCTCGGTCATCGTGTAGAGCCCACCGCGCCTCGTCCCCGAGGCCGTGATGTGCGGCCTCGGACGGGGAGGAACGATCGTGGGGACACCCCGGCCCGACGGCCGCGGCCGCCGTCGTCGGGTGCCCTTCCCCTACCCCTCTTCTGCACGAGAAGTGCAGATCAGAGGGTCAGTAGATCCTGGCGACCTTGAGCGCCTTCTGGTAGGCCTTGCCACTCAGGTCGTCCGCTCCGGCCTTCTTCAGACGGAGGTGCACCACCGGGCAGTTCTTGCACCGCTTCGGCTTCGAGCGGCAGCACTTCTTCTTCACCTTGGGCATGGTGAGGCGAGCCTATGCTGGGCGTGCGCGCAGGTCCAGAGATCGCGCGAGATACCGTGGAACGGTGACCTCAGCTGTTTCCGCACTCGCCGACGCCCCGCAGACCGCCGATCGCGGTCTGCCCGACGGCGCGTCCGGAGCGTCCCGCGCGCTGCGCAACGTCGCCATCGTGGCGCACGTCGACCACGGTAAGACCACCCTGGTCGACGCGATGCTGCGCGCGAGCGGCGCCTTCGGCGAGCGCGCCGAGCTCGTGGACCGGGTCATGGACTCCGGTGACCTCGAGCGCGAGAAGGGCATCACGATCCTCGCGAAGAACACCACGGTGAACTGGCAGGGCGTCACGATCAACGTGATCGACACCCCCGGCCACGCCGATTTCGGTGGCGAGGTGGAGCGCGGGCTGTCGATGGTCGACGGCGTCGTGCTGCTGGTGGACGCCTCCGAGGGCCCCCTGCCGCAGACCCGCTTCGTGCTCCGCAAGACCCTCTCCGCCGGCCTGCCCGTGATGCTGGTCGTGAACAAGACCGACCGCGCGGACGCCCGCATCGAAGAGGTCGTCGACGAGTCGCTGGAGCTGCTGCTCGAGCTCGCCGACGAGCTGGGCCTCGACGAGGACCAGACCGCGCACCTGCTCGACCTCCCCGTCGTCTACGCCTCCGGCCGCGCCGGGCGGGCGAGCCGCAACCGTCCCGGGGACGGCGAGCTGCCGGACTCCGAGGACCTCCAGCCGCTGTTCGACGTGCTGTTCGACGTCGTGCCCGCGCCGAAGGACGACCCGGCCGCGCCGCTGCAGGCCCACGTGACCAACCTCGACGCGACCAGCTTCCTCGGCCGCATTGCGCTCTGCCGGGTCCGCGCGGGCGTCATCCGCCGCGGGCAGCAGGTGGGCTGGTGCAAGGAGGACGGCACCGTCCAGCGCGTCAAGATCACCGAGCTGCTGCGCACCGAGGGCCTGACCCGGGTGCAGGCGGACGAGGCCGTCGCGGGCGACATCGTGGCCGTCGCGGGCATCGCGGACGTCATGATCGGCGACACGCTCGCGGACCCGGAGAACCCGGTCCCGCTCGAGCGCATCCACGTCGACGAGCCCGCGATCTCGATGACCATCGGCATCAACACCAGCCCGCTGGTCGGCCGGGACCCGCACCCCGGCGGCAAGCTCACCGCCCGCCAGGTGAAGAGCAGGCTGGACTCCGAGCTCGTCGGCAACGTGTCGCTGCGCGTGCTGCCCACCGAGCGCCCGGACACCTGGGAGGTCCAGGGCCGTGGCGAGCTCGCCCTGGCGATCCTGGTCGAGACCATGCGCCGGGAGGGCTTCGAGCTCACCGTCGGCAAGCCCGAGGTCGTCACCCGGGTCATCGACGGCAAGCTGCACGAGCCGTTCGAGCAGCTCAGCATCGACGTGCCCACCGACTCGCTCGGCGCGGTCACCCAGCTGCTCGCCGCCCGCAAGGGCGAGATGAGCCAGATGGTGCACGGCGACACCCGTGTGCGGCTGGACTTCCGGGTCCCCTCGCGCGGCCTGATCGGCTTCCGCACCGAGTTCCTGACGATCACCCGCGGCGCGGGCATCGCCAGCCACGTCTTCGACGGGTACGGCCCGTGGGTCGGCGAGATCACGAACCGCCTGCGCGGCTCGCTGATCGCGGACCGCTCCGGCCCCGTGACCGGCTACGCCGTCGACCTGCTGGCGGACCGCGGCGAGCTGTTCGTGGGCCCGGGCACCCAGGTCTACAGCGGCATGGTGATCGGCGAGTACACCCGCAACGAGGACCTCGAGGTCAACATCGTGCGGGAGAAGAAGCTCACCAACATGCGCAAGTCGACGAGCGACGAGCTGGTCAAGCTCACCCCGCCGACCATCCTCACTCTGGAGCAGAGCCTCGAGTTCTGCGCCAACGACGAGTGCGTCGAGGTCACCCCGCAGAACGTCCGGATCCGCAAGGTCGAGCTGGACAGCCACCTCCGTGGCCGGGCCCGCGCCCGGGCGAAGGCGGCCGCTCAGCAGTAGGCCCGCCCGGGGTCCTCACCGAGGGCCGACGGGCCCGGTGCGACGATGGTCCGATGAGGCGGAGCACGGTCGCGGCGCTGCTGGCGATACTGCTGGCCGTGCTGGCGGGCTGTACCAACGCGCCGGTGGTCGTGCCCGCCCCGGAACCCGCGCCGCCGCCGCCCGAGCCCACCGCCACCCAGATCGTGGTGGGGGTGGACGACCTGGGCGCCGGGTTCAACCCGCACCTGCTCGCCGACCGGTCCGCGGTCACCCAGGCCCTGTCGACCCTGGTCCTGCCGAGCGTGTTCCGCCCGGACGCCCAGGGCGACCTGCGGCTCGACACCACCATCGCCACCAGCGCCGAGGTGGTGGCCACCAGCCCGTTCACGGTGTCCTACGAGCTGAACGTGCAGGCGAGCTGGTCGTCGAACTCGCCGATCGCGGCCGAGGACTTCGTCTACCTCTGGGAGCAGATGCGCTCCGCCGCGGGCACGATCGACGGCGAGGGCTACCGGCACATCACCGACGTGCGGTCCCGGGCGGGGGGCAAGGCCGTCGACGTGGTGTTCGACGGGGCCTACCCCCAGTGGCAGCACCTGTTCACCGGGCTGCTGCCCGCGCACATCCTCAAGGACGCCCCCGGCTCCTGGACCGGGGCGACGGCAGGCGGGCTGCCCGCGTCGGGTGGGCCCTTCCGGGTGGTGGGCGTGGACCGCGCGCGGGGCGAGGTCGTCCTGGCCCGCAACGACCTCTACTGGGCCACCCCGGCCACGCTCGACCAGGTCGTGCTGCGCAGGCTCGATCCGCAGCAGCTGGCCGAGGCGCTGCGGGTCGGGGACGTCGACGTCGCCATGCCGACCGCGGACGCGGACGTCGCCGCGGCTCTGAGCGGGTACCAGACCACGCCCGCTCCGCGGCCCACCGTCACGGACCTGGTGCTGCGCGCGGACTACGGCCCGCTCGCGGACGTCCGGGTGCGGCAGGCGCTCGCGGCGTCGCTGGACCGGGAGCGGCTGCGCGCCGAGGTGGCGCCGGGTGCGCTGCGGGCGGACGCCTTCGGGCTCGCGCCGTCGCAGGCGGGCTACACCCCCAGCATCCCGACGACCGGGCCCGATCCCGCCGCTGCCGAGCGGCTGCTGACCGAGGCCGGGTACACGCGCTCGGCGTCGGGGGCGTGGCTGTTGGGCTCCACGCCCCTGCGGATCGTGGTCGCGGCGGGGGCGGAACGGACGGAGGACGTCGCGGTCGCCGCCGCCGTCGCCGAGCAGTGGGAGGCGGCGGGGATCGGGGTGGACGTGGTCGCGCCGCCCGCGGCCGACCTGGCCACCCAGCGGGCGGTCGCGGCGACCCCGCCGGTCACCACCACGCCGCCGGTCCCCACACCCACAGCGGTGCCCACAGCGGTGCCCACAGCGTCCCCGACGCCCACTCCGTCGGTGGCGGCGAGCGCGTCGGCGCAGCCCGCGAGCGCCACCGTCCGGGCGGACGTGCTGGTCCTGCCCCGTGCCGTCGGGGGTCCGATCGGGCCCCAGCTGGCGTCGGACTACGGCTGCCCCGACCCGACGGCGACCGTGCCGAACCCGCCCGCCTCGCCCGGCGGCTTCTGCTCGGCCGCGCTGCAGCCGGACCTCGAGGCGTTGGCCACCGCGGCCGTGCCGGATCCGGCGCTGCTCGAGACCGTGGAGCGGGTGCTCTGGGCGCAGCTTCCCGCGCTCCCGTTGTTCCAGCCGGTGTCGCTCCTCGTGAGCACGCCCGCGGGCGCCGCCGCAACCGGGTTCGGACCCGGCCCATTGGTGACCGGTCCGCTCACCGGAGCGCAACGCTGGGTGCCTCCCGGCAGCTAGAGCGCCCGATCGAGGGTTAAGTTACTCCAGGGTAATCACGATGTGTCGTGTTGTCCACTTCACGTCACCCTTTGGTCACGATCGGCCACTTGGTTGGCGGGACAACCTGTGAGCTTCCTAAGTTGCCCAGGGATCGGGTGCCCGTGACCGCGACATGGGGCGGGGTCGACCTGCCCGGTTCCGGTGCCCGACCCGGGTGCGTTTCGGCGAGAGATCAAGGAACTTCCATGAAGAGAACGCGCGCGGCGGCGGCCGCAGCGGTCGCCACGGCGGCGGCCCTAGTCCTGGCGGCCTGTGGCGGTGGCGGCGGCGCCGGAGGCAGCTCGGGCGGGGTCTACGGGGACTGCCAGACCAGCCCCAACACGTGCAACTCCGCTGCGGCGGACGAGCTGCAGCAGGGCGGCACGGTCACCCTGGCCTCCGAGAAGAACATCGACAACTGGAACGTCATCTCGTCCGAGGGCAACACGGACTGGACCGGAATGTCGACCAAGCCCCTGCTCACGTACGCGTTCTACACGTCGCCGGACCTCAAGCCGACGCTGAACACGGACCTGCTCGAGTCGGCGGACCTCACCACCCCGACCACGGTCACCTACAAGATCAAGCAGGCCGCGGTCTGGAACGACGGCACGCCGGTCTCGGCGGACGACTTCGCGATGGCCTGGAAGTGGCAGAACACCCGGGACTGCCCGGAGTGCGAGACCGCGGGCAACGGTGGCTACGACCTGATCCAGAGCGTCGTCGGCTCGGACAACGGCAAGACCGTCACGGTCACGCTGGCGCAGCCGTACACCGACTGGCAGAGCCTGTTCAACTCGGCGGCCCCGTTGTTCCCGGCGCACCTCGGCGCCCAGCAGGGCGATCTGAACAGCCCGGCGGGCCTCAAGGCCGCTTTCGACTACTTCGGTTCCACCGTTCCCACCTACTCGGCCGGTCCGTTCCAGGTCGAGAACTGGCAGGACAACGTCGCGCTGACGCTCGTCCCGAACCCGCAGTGGTACGGCGCGACCAAGCCGAAGCTCGACCGGATCGTCGTCCGCGTCATCACCGACGCCACGCAGGAGCCGCTGGCCCTGCAGAACAACGAGGTCCAGGCACTGTTCCCGCAGCCGCAGGTCGACATCGTGTCCCAGCTGCAGAACATCCCGAACGTGTCGCAGTACCAGGCAGCGGGCCTGAGCTGGGAGCACTTCGACTTCAACCTGGTGAACCCGTTCCTCGCGGACAAGCCCCTGCGCCAGGCGCTGTACACCGCGGTGAACGTGCAGGACATCATCAGCAAGACGGTCGGGCAGTTCAACCCGGACATCAAGCCCCTGACCAACAAGATGTTCGTCCCCGGCCAGGACGGCTACCAGGACAACCTGACCGCGACCGGCCAGGGCTCCGGCAACGTCGACGCGGCCAAGAAGATCCTCACCGACGCCGGCTACACCGGTGTCGGCACCGCGCTCGTCGCGCCGAACGGTCAGGCCGTGCCGACCCTGCGCATCCGCTACACCGTCGGCAACGCCGTCCGGCAGACCGAGACCGAGCTGTTCGCGGCCTCGGCCAAGCAGCTCGGCGTGAACGTCGAGATCCAGACCACCGACAGCCTCGGCACCACGCTGTCGACCGGTGACTACGACGTCATCGTCTTCGGCTGGATCATGTCGCCCGCCCCCTTCGGCGGCGCGCAGCAGCTGTGGCTGTCGACGTCGGCGTCGAACTACGGCAAGTACGTCAACCCGACCACGGACCAGCTGATCAACGAGGCCGCGTCGTCCACCGACATCAACGCCGCCCGGTCCCAGCTCAACGAGGCCGACAAGATCATGGCCGAGGACGCCTACGTGCTCCCGCTGTACCAGAAGCCGACCCTGGCCGCGGTGCAGAACACCCTGGGCAACGTGCGCAACAACGCGTCGCTCGACGGGATCACCTACAACACGGCCGAGTGGGGCATCCGCTCCGGCTCGTAGCACTCCCTCGGGTGCGGGTCCGCCATACGGTGCGGGCCCGCACCCGGGTCTACCCTGCAACGGCGGCCCTGAACGCTCGCCACCAACGGGCTTGTCCAACTCGACTACACGGGCCGTACTCCCACCACGAGTCGGAAGAAGTACAGCCGCATGCTCGCCTTCGCCGTGCGCAGGATCCTGTACTCGATACCGGTCCTGATCGTCGCGTCGTTCATCATCTTCGCGTTGGGCTCGGCCTCGGCCGACCCCCTGGCGCCGCTGCGGGAGAAGAACCCCCCGGCGCCCCAGAACGTGATCGACGCCGAAACCGTTCGTCTGCACCTCGACCAGCCCCTCCTGCAGCGCTATTTCGGCTGGCTCGGCGGGATCTTCACCGGGGACTTCGGCCCGTCCGTCGTCTCGACGGCGAACATCGGGTCGGACCTGGCCGACCGCTTCCTCGTGACCATCCGGCTGATCGCGCTGGCGATGCTCATCGCCCTCGTGCTCGCCGTGGTGATCGGGGTGCTCACGGCGGTGAAGCAGTACTCGAAGTTCGACTACTCCGCGACGTTCCTCGGCTTCCTGTTCCTCGCGATGCCCGCGTTCTGGTTCGCGATCCTGCTCAAGCAGGCGGGCATCGAGTTCAACAACGCCGTCGGCACCCAGGCGATCTACACGATCGGCCAGGTCTCGGTGCCGCCCCCGCAGGGCACCGGCGCCTACATCCTGGACGTGCTCGGGCACATGGTGCTGCCCACGATCGCACTGGCGCTGATCTCCTACGCCGCCTGGAGCCGGTTCACCCGGGCCTCGATGCTCGAGGTGATGAACTCGGACTACGTCCGGCTGGCGCGGGCCAAGGGGCTGTCCCGGCGCACCGTGATGGTCAAGCACGGGCTGCGCACCGCGCTGATCCCGCTGACCACGGTCACGGCGCTGGACATCGCCTCGATCATCGGCGGCGCCGTCGTCACCGAGAACGTCTTCCAGTGGAAGGGCATGGGCGACTACCTGGTCACGTCGATCCGGCAGAACGACGTCTACGCGACGGCGTCCTGGCTGCTGATCGCGGCCACCGTGGTGATCGCGTTCAACCTGATCGCCGACGTGCTCTACGGCGTCCTGGACCCGAGGATCCGTTATGCCTGAGACCACGACGGCCGCGACCACCGCGGCCCCGGCGCCGGACCGCGAGTTCACGGTCGCCGAGCGCAGCCAGTCGCAGCTGGTCCTGCGGCGGTTCCTGCAGCACCGCGCGGCGGTGGTCAGCCTCGGCGTCTTCGTGGCGCTGATCCTGCTGGCCTACGTCGGCGGCTGGCTCTGGAAGTACGACGCGGGCCAGTACACCCCGGACAACTCCGTCCCGCCCTCGTGGGACCACCCCTTCGGCACCGACTCCGCGGGCCGCGACCAGTTCGCCCAGGTGCTGCGCGGCACCCGGATCTCGCTGCAGGTGTCGGTGTCCGTCGCGATCCTGGCGACGCTCGTCGGCACCCTCTGGGGCTCGATCGCGGGCTATTTCGGCGGCTGGGTCGACACCGTCATGATGCGCATCTCGGACCTGGTGCTCACGCTGCCGCTGATCGCCGTGGCCGCGATGCTGGCGCACAACTTCGGCGGCACCTGGTACCTGATCGCGCTGGTCATCGCGGCGCTGTACTGGGCGTACGTGTCCCGGGTGGCGCGCGGTGTGGTGCTGTCGCTGCGCGAGAAGGAGTTCGTCGAGGCGGCCAAGGCGCTCGGCGCGAGCGACGCGCGGATCATCCTGCGCCACCTCGTGCCCAACGCCCTGGGCTCGATCCTGGTCAACCTCACGATCCTGGTGGCGCTGGCGATCCTGCTCGAGACCTCGCTGTCCTACCTGGGCTTCGGCGTCACACCGCCGGACACCTCGCTCGGCCTGCTGGTCAGCGAGGCGCAGACGGCGCTCACCACCCGGCCCTGGCTGTTCTACTTCCCGGGCCTGTTCATCATCATCATCGCGCTCACGATCAACTTCATCGGCGACGGCCTGCGTGACGCGTTCGATCCCCAGCAGACGAAGGTGCGGCAGTGACGGAACAGATCGATCTCTCCCCGAGCCGCAGACGCGGCACCAAGGGCGACGTCGTCCTGGAGGTCGCCGGCCTCGACGTCAGCTTCCCGTCCGGCGACGGGCCCGTCCGGGCGGTGCGCGGCGTGGACTACACGCTGCGTCGTGGCGAGGTGCTCGGCATCGTCGGCGAGTCCGGCTCGGGCAAGTCCGTGACCAGCATGGCCGTCATGCGGCTGTTGCCGAACACCGCCCGCGTCTCGGGCGAGATCCGGTTCGACGGCCGCAACCTGCTGGACCTGTCCGAGGCCGAGATGACCCGGGTCCGCGGCTCGAAGATCGCGATGATCTTCCAGGACCCGATGACCTCGCTGAACCCCGTCTACACGATCGGGGCGCAGATCGCCGAGGCCGTGCGGGCGCACCACGACGTGTCCAAGGCCGCGGCGATGGACCGGGCCGTCGAGCTGCTGGACAAGGTCCGGATCCCGAACGCGAAGGACCGGGCGGGCTCCTACCCGCACGAGCTCTCCGGCGGGATGCGCCAGCGCGTGGTGATCGCCATCGCCATGGCCAACGACCCGGACGTGATCATCGCCGACGAGCCGACCACGGCCCTCGACGTGACCGTCCAGGCCCAGATCATGGACGCGCTCAAGGCGGCACAGGACGAGACCGGCGCCGCGATGGTGCTGATCACCCACGACCTGGGCGTCATCGCCGGTCAGGCGGACCGGGTGATGGTCATGTACGCGGGCAAGCTCGTCGAGGTCGGCAGCGCGGAGGACATCTTCTACACCCCGCGCATGCCCTACACCCTGGGCCTGCTGGGCAGCCTGCCCCGGCTTGACCGCCGCAGCGCCCGGCTCACCCCGATCCCGGGGTCGCCGCCGTCGGTGGTGAACATGCCGCCGGGCTGTCCGTTCGGGCCGCGCTGCCCCAAGCACACCGAGATCTGCGACGAGACCGAGCCGGAGCTGCGGCCCACCACCGGGCCCGCGCACCTCGCGGCGTGCCACCACGCCGAGACGCTGGTCGGTGCCGCGGCGGACGACGTCTTCGAGACCGAGGTCGCGGACGCCGAGGCCCTGCACCAGCTCGCCGAGGAGACCCCGTGACCAGTCCTGTCGAGACGGTGGAGACAGTGGAGACGCCGACGCTGCTGAGCGTCCGCAACGTCGTCAAGCACTTCCCGATCCGCTCCAAGGGGCTGATCCGGCGGCAGATCGGGGCCGTCCAGGCGGTCTCCGACGTCTCGTTCGATCTGGCGGAGGGCGAGACCCTGGGCCTGGTCGGCGAGTCCGGCTGCGGCAAGTCCACGACCGCGCGGGTGGTGCTCAACCTGATCCCGGCGACGTCGGGGGAGGTGCTCTACCGGGGCCGGGACCTGACTGCGCTGAGCCGCTCGGACATGCGCGGGCTGCGCCGCGAGCTGCAGATCGTGTTCCAGGACCCGTACGCGTCGCTGGACCCGCGGCTGCCGGTGAACGAGATCATCGCCGAGCCGCTGCGGATCCACGGCCGCTACGCCGACGGCGGGCGGGACACGGTCCGCACCCTGATGCAGACCGTCGGGCTCAAGCCGGAGCACGGCAACCGGTACGCGCACGAGTTCTCCGGCGGGCAGCGCCAGCGCATCGGGATCGCCCGTGCGCTGGCCCTGCGGCCCAAGCTGTTGGTGCTCGACGAGCCGGTGTCCGCCCTCGACGTCTCCATCCAGGCCGGCGTGCTCAACCTGCTCGACGAGCTGCAGGCCGAGCTGGGCCTGAGCTACCTGTTCGTCAGCCACGACCTGTCGGTGGTGCGGCACATCGCGGACCGGATCGCGGTGATGTACCTCGGGCAGATCGTGGAGATCGGGACGTCGGAGGAGCTGTTCACGGCCCCGGCGCACCCGTACACGCAGGCGCTGATCTCGGCGATCCCGCTGCCGGACCCGCGCAAGGAGCGGGCGCGGGAGCGGATCACGGTCGTGGGTGACCTGCCCAGCCCGGCCGACCCGCCGTCGGGCTGCCGGTTCCGCACGCGATGCCCGAAGTTCGCGAACGAGCTGACGGCGGAGCAGCAGACCCGCTGCGTCGAGCAGCCCCCTGAGCTGGTGGACCGGGGCGACGGCCATCCCGTGAGCTGCCACTACGCCGAGTCCCGCGCGCTCCTGTAACCGCATCTCGGAGCCACGACCGTCGTCCGAAGGGCCGCCGGCGGTGGTCGTGGCTCCATGATGCGATCCTGTCGGCGTGCCAGACCGTTGCGTGCTCTTCGTGCACGCGCACCCGGACGACGAGACGCTCTCCACCGGCGGGGCGATCGCTCGGTACGCCGCCGACCCCTCCGTCCGGTGCGTGGTGGTGACCTGCACCCTCGGCGAGGAGGGCGAGGTCATCCCGCCCGCGCTGCGCGAGCTCGCCCCGGACCGTGCCGACCAGCTCGGCGGGTACCGGATCGGCGAGCTCGCGAGCGCGCTGGCGGCGTTGGGCGGGCCGGAGCACCGGTTCCTCGGGGGCGTCGCGCGCTGGCGGGACAGCGGGATGGGGCACGGCGAGGGCACCCGGGCCGTCGCGCTCGAGACGGTGCACCCGCGGGCGCTCACCGCGCCCGGCGGGTTCCCGCACCAGGTCGCGCAGCTGCGGGCGATCGTCGACGAGGTCCAGCCCCAGGTGCTCGTCTCCTACGCCGACGACGGCGGGTACGGCCATCCCGACCACGTCCGCGCCCACGAGCTCACCCGGGCGGTCGCGGACGGGCGGCGGGTGTTCCACGCCGTGCGCTCGCGGTCGGCGCTGGAGGCGGGCCTCGCGGCGATCCGCGACCTGCCCGGCCTGCCCTTCCGGCTCCCGGAGCAGGACGAGCTGCCCAGCGTGCCGGACGCCGTCGTCACGACCCGGCTGGACGTCTCGGCCCACCGCGCGGCCCTGTTCGCCGCCATGCGGGCCCACGCCACCCAGATCGCCGTCCACGAGCCCGCCTTCGCGATGAGCAACGACGTCGCGCAGCCGTTCCTGCCGGTCGAGGAGTACGTCCTGGCCTCGCCGGGGGACGCCCCCGCCGACGACCTCTTCGGCGGCGCGGCGTGATCCGGGCCGTGATCCTCGGGTCGCTGACCTTCGCCGGGGCGGGCTTGGCCGCGCTCGCGCTGCTGCTCCAGCCGCTCTACATCGGACCGGTGCCGGTACCCGTCGGCACCGTCGTCACGTTGCTGACCCTGCCCTGGCTGATCCGCTTCGTGGCCGACGTGTCCCCCTCGCCCGTCGCGATCGCCTCGCCGGTGGTGGTGTGGGCCGTCGTGATCGGGGTGCTCGGGTTCGGCGGGCCCGGCGGGGACGTGCTCCTGCCGAGCACCTGGCAGTCGTTGCTGTTGCTGGTGGCGGGCCTGCTGAGCGGGCTGGTGACCACCCGGCGGGCGCTGGAGTCGGCGGAGACGGCGCGCTCGTCGGGCAGAGAGCACTCGCATTCGAGATGATCCTCCCGTGAGCGAGCGACAGCGAGCGAGCCATCGGCAGAGCAGTGACGGCCCCATCCCCGACGCGGCGATCGTGACGATCCTGCGCCCCTTCGTCCGAGCGACCCGCCCGATCCTGACGGCGCTGCGCGAGTCGGACCCCTTCGGCCTGCGGACCCGCAGCCACGCCGAGGGGGAGGAACGCTCGGTGCGGGACAAGGTGCTCGACGGCCTGTCCTCGGTCGAGGTGCCGGGCACCTCGGCGTGGGCGGACATGGAGGTCGCGGCGCGGCAGAAGTGGTGGATCTACCGTGTCGGCAGGCTGACCACCGCGATCGCCGCCGTCCCCGGGCTCGGCGGCGCGCTGGCCCGGACGCTGCCGGTGTCCGCGGTGGTCGGCGCGGCGGCTCAGGGGATGCTGCTGGTGGCGGTCGCGGGCGAGCACGGCGTCACGGACGAGGACGAGCTGATCTCGCTGCTTGCCTGGGTGCTGTTCAAGCGCAGGCCCGCGCCGACCGACGGCCCGAGCGCGGCCGAGGACGCCGCGGCGGACGCCAAGGCCCGGGAGATCAAGGGCGACCTGACGACCGAGGGCAAGCCCACCGCGCAGCGGCTCGCGAGCGCGGTCTGGCGGCTCGGCCGGGCGCTGCTGTCGGTCGAGGACGAGCTGGACAAGCGCCCGCACGGGCGCTTCTACCACGAGGCGCTCGGGCTGCTGCCCGTCGTCGGGGTGCTGGGGAAGTACCTGGGGGAGTGGTCCGGGCTCAAGCGTGCGGCCAAGCAGGCGGACAGGTGGTTGGCGGAACGGGGCCTCGACGCGGTCCGTCGTTCTCCGGGCCGGGGATGAGGTAGTGATACCGGTGGTGCTCGAGCCAGCCCTCGCGTCGGTAGAACGCGAGGGCCGGCTCGTTGTCCACGGCCACCTGCAGGACACCCCAGCGCGCCCCGCGCGCCCGGCCCCAGGCGGTCGCCTCGGCGGTGAGCGCGGTCGCCACACCGGTCCGTCGCGCGGCGGGCGCGGTCGCCAGCCGGGAGAGGTACAGGTGGTCCTCCGCCACCGCCGCCCGGATCGCGCCCACCGGCGTCCCGTCGCGGCGCTCGATCCCGAACCCGACGGTCCCGGCGCCTGCGAGCACGCGCCGTTCGGCCTCGCTCTCCGGCCCGCCCGCGATCGCCCACCACTCGGCGGAGGGAGTAGCCGGGAACCCGGGCGCCGTCTCGCGCTCTGGGATGTCACCCCCGTTCGGGGCAGTGAGGTCGGTCACGAGGACCGCGACCTCGCTACCGGCCCGGTGCTCGCGGTCCAGCACCCAGCCCGCCCGCTCCGCGGACCGCGACCAGGGTGACCCGATGGGCGTCTGCAGCCTCGGGCCGATCCCGTGGGTCGCGGCGAAGGCCCGGACGCGCTCCAGGGCGGCGTCGATCGGCACCCCCGGGTCGCCGACCGCCAGCGCGGAGTTCGCCCGGGCCGAGAACCCCTCCGCCGCGCGCAGCCGCCAGGCCCCCAGAGGCTCGTCCACCAGCGCGGGCCAGGCGTCGGCACACAGGTTCTCCAGCCTGGCCACGGCACTCCAGGAGGCCCTCCGAGCAGGTGCGGGCGGCACGACCCGCAGCGCGACGACCGTCTCCCGCGGCACCCGCACCCGCCCCTTCCGCGTCTCGACGACGACCGCGTCCGGGCCGTCGTCGGACAGGGTGCCGACCGCGTCGGTGAACAGCGGGCGGCCCTCGCGCTCCCCGATCCGGAAGCGCAGCGCGACCCGCTCGCCCGTCGCGGCCCGGATCTGCTCCTCGTGGGCCATCTGGTGAGGCTCCCCTTCCCATGCTGAGGTCGGTACCCGGGGGTTAACCTGCCATGCAGAGACCCACTGCCCGCTTGTGGAGGACCTTCCGTGACGTACGTGATCGCCGAGCCCTGTGTGGACCTCAAGGACAAGGCGTGCATCGAGGAATGTCCGGTGGACTGCATCTACGAGGGCGGCCGGATGCTCTACATCCACCCGGACGAGTGCGTCGACTGCGGTGCGTGTGAGCCGGTCTGCCCCGTCGAGGCGATCTACTACGAGGACGACGTGCCGGAGCAGTGGGGCACGTACACCAAGGCCAACGCCGACTTCTTCGAGGAGCTGGGCTCGCCCGGCGGCGCCTCGAAGGTCGGGCTGACCGAGGCCGACCCGGAGCCCATCAAGAGCTTGGCGCCGGTCGAGCACGACGAGTGAGACCCCTTCCCGACTTCCCCTGGGACTCCCTGGCCGCGGCCAAGGAGCGGGCGGCGGCCCATCCCGGCGGGATCGTCGACCTCTCGGTCGGCACGCCGGTGGACCCGGTGCCCGCCGTCGTCCGGGCCGCGCTGAGCGGTCCGGCGGCCGAGGAGCCGGGATACCCCACGACCTACGGGCTCCCGTGGCTTCGTGAGGCGATCGCGGGTGCCCTCGACCGGCGCTTCGGCGCGCCCGTGGACCCGGCGGCGATCCTGCCCACGATCGGCTCCAAGGAGCTGGTCGCGTGGCTGCCGACGCTGCTCGGGCTGGGCTCGGGGGACGTCGTGGGCGTGCCCGAGCTCGCGTACCCGACCTACGAGGTCGGCGCGCTGATCGCGGGCGCGACCCCGGTCCGGATGGCCGACGGGGATCCGCCGCCCGCGGGTGCCCGCCTCGTGTGGCTGAACTCGCCGTCGAACCCGACCGGGCGGGTGCTGCCCGCCGAGTCCGTGCGCGCGTCGGTCGAGGCCTGTCGGGCCGCGGGTGCGGTCGTCGCGTCCGACGAGTGCTACCTCTCGCTGTCCTTCGGCTCGCCCGCCGTCTCGGTGCTCGCCCCCGAGGTGTCCGGCGGGTCGCACGAGGGTCTGCTCTCCGTGCACTCGTTCTCGAAGTCCTCGAACCTCGCGGGGTATCGGGCGGCGTTCGTGGCCGGGGACCTCGCGCTGGTCAAGGCCCTGCTGGAGATCCGCAAGCACGCCGGGATGATCGTGCCGTTCCCCGTGCAGGCCGCGATGGCCGCCGCGGCCGCGGACGACGAGCACGTCGTCGAGCAGGTCGCCGTGTACGAGAAGCGCAGGCTGCGGCTACGCGCGGCGCTGGAGGGCGCGGGGTACCGCGTCGACCACTCCGAGGCGGGCCTGTACCTGTGGACCACCGACGGCCGCCCCTGCCGGGAGACGGTCGGCTCCCTGGCGGAGCGGGGCATCCTGGTGGCGCCCGGGGAGTTCTACGGTCCCGCGGGTGCCGAGCACGTCCGGATCGCCGTCACGGCGACGGACGAGCGGCTCGACGAGGCCGTCCGCAGGCTCAGCTGACCGCGAGCCGGGCGCTCAGATCTCCGCCGCGCGGGCGGAGACGTGCTCCCAGGCCGTCCACCACTCCGCGCGCTTCTGCGTGGCGCGGGCGCGCTCGCGCTCCACGAGCCGCCCGGCCACGAACACGACGTGGGCGTCGGGGTACTCGCCGAGGCCGTCCAGCAGGCCGCGGAGGCGCTGTTCGGCCACGCAGGCGTCCTGGTGGTCACCGAGGACCTCCTGCAGGCCCGCGGTGGCCTTGAGCAGCCGCTTCACCGGCGCGCCGAGCATCGGCTCCACGAGCTCGCCCACGTACCGGACCCGCTTCCCGCGGATGCGCAGGTCGTGCAGCGTCTGGTCCGGAGGGTCGTCCCCCGCGCGCCGGACGGCCTTGGTGAGCGTGCGGACCTCGGCCCGGACCAGGTCGACCAGCTCGGGCTGGACCTGGGTGGCCGAGGGCGTGGGCAGCGGGAGCCGGATCGCGTCCGCCAACCGCTCCAGCAGGTTCTGGTAGCGGCCCGACTCCAGGACGGCGAGCATCTCGCTGCGGGCCGCCGCGTGCTCCTCCAGCAGCGCGGCGACCAGCTCCGTGCCCGCGGCCTGCTCGCGGTCCGGCAGGGTGGCGATCTCGCCGTGGAGCCGCAGGAGCAGCACGTCGAGGTCCCGGACCGGCCCGAGGGCTCGCCCCAGCCAGCCGAGCTCGGCGCGCAGGTCGTCCGCCCAGACGGCGTCGAGCAGCGGCCGGGCCGCCTTGAGCGCCGCCCGCATCCGCCGCACCGCCACCCGCATCTGGTGCAGGTGCTCGATGTCGGCGCCCTCGCGGGTGCCCGGGTCGTGCGCGAGCAGGGCGCGCAGCCGCAGGTCGAGGGCGGCGCGGACGTGGTGGGCTGGCGAGTCCTGCGGCGCGGCGGTCAGGGGCGCGGGCAGGTCGTCGGTCGTGATCAAGGCGGGGCCGTTCGACGGGGGAGCGGGGGCGGACACGGGCCGCCACGCTAGCCCACCGAGGTGAACGAACCTCTCAGTTGGCGTGCAGCATCTCGTTGAGCGCGATGCCCTGCCCGGTGCGCGGCAGCGCCTCCACGGCACCGGAGACGCTGTTGCGACGCAGCAGCAGCCCGTTCTGGCCGGAGAGGGTGCGGGCGGAGGTGGTGCTGCCGTCCGGCAGGGTGACCTTGGTGCCCGCGGTGACGTAGAGGCCCGCCTCGACCACGCAGTCGTCGCCCAGCGAGATGCCGATGCCCGCGTTGGCGCCGAGCAGGCAGCGCTCGCCGAGGGAGATCACGGTGGTGCCGCCGCCGGAGAGGGTGCCCATGATCGACGCGCCGCCGCCGACGTCCGACCCGTTCCCGACGACGACCCCGGCCGAGATCCGGCCCTCGACCATCGACGAGCCCAGCGTGCCCGCGTTGAAGTTCACGAAGCCCTCGTGCATCACGGTGGTGCCCTCGGCCAGGTGCGCGCCGAGCCGGACCCGGTCCGCGTCGGCGACCCGGACGCCCGAGGGGACCACGTAGTCGACCATGCGCGGGAACTTGTCCACGCCGTAGACCGTGACCGCGCCACGCGCCCGGAGCTTGGCCCGGACCAGCTCGAAGCCGGGGACCGCGCAGGGCCCGAAGTTGGTCCACACCACGTTCGCGAGCAGCCCGAACTGGCCCTCCAGGCTCACCTCGTGCGGCTTCACGTGCCGCCCGGAGAGCAGGTGCAGGCGCAGGTAGACGTCCGCCGCGTCGACCGGCTTGTCGGCCAGCGACCCGATCTCGGTCCGCACCACCTTCAGCTCGACGCCCCGGTCCGCGTCCGGGCCCGCCAGCGGCTCGAGATCGGCGGCGACGTCCGGGGCGCCGGTGCCCAGCGCGGGGGCCGGGTACCAGACGTCGAGGATCGTGCCGTCCGTCGTGACGGTGGCCAGGCCGGTGCCGGAGGCGGGGTCGGTGCGGAACGCGCCGGTCAGATCGGTACTCACGGTCGTCGAATCTAACCCAGCGCCCCCGGCGAACCTCACCTGCAGGGCGTGGCGTCCGACGCCGGCTGCCTCCGCGACCTGGTCCCTGGTCGTCTCGGTGTAGCCGCGGCCACCTCAGTGTTCTCTCGGGAAGCGGCGCAGCCACTGGTCGGGCGTGAGTGGACGGCCCCGCTTGAGATGTCGGGTGCGCCCGACGTCCCACTGCGAGTACCGCCGTACCGCGTCGCGGTAGGCGCGGGTGCGGTGGTAGGTCTCGGGTGGGCGGGCCAGCCCGTACTTGCCGCCCCACCAACTCCCTCCCTCGGCGAGCAGCACGATGTCCGCGTGGGCCGGGAAGCGGCGCTCCGCCCCGTCGAGCAGGCCCCCGCCGGGAACGTCGAGCATCGGCTGGACCAGTCGATAGCCCCGGTCGGCGGCGACCAGCGCCACCCCGGCGACGCCCAGGAGCTTCTCCAGGGCTCGGATCGTCGGGACGACCCGCCGCGCCTCGATCCGCTCGACCGTCGTCCTCGCGACCCCGGCGCGGGCCGCGAGCTCGCGCTGGCTCAGGTCGGCGCGTCGCCGGGCGGCGCGGACGAGCCCGGAGACGTCGAGTGGTCCGGGCGGGCCCGGTTCGGTGTCGTCGCTCATGGGCATCAGCATCGGCCCTCGGGAGTCGGTTGCGCCGATCATGCATCGATCTGTGGACAACCCGGCCGAGCTGTGGACAACTCCGGGTCGCGGAACGGTCCGCCGGCGTTCGCGGCGCCGTCGGGTCCGTGGCTGCGCGGCGTCACAGGTCCGGTCCGGCACACCCTGGCCGGGACCCTTTGCACTGCCCGCTCGGATGCAGGTGGGGTGGGGTTCCGTCGGCGGGGCGGCTTTGCACTGCCCGCTCGGATGCGGGTGGGG
>Ga0070665_100001704_pt1 | contig 25269 bp, 23 predicted proteins | sample KBSS13metaG_FD_65862 | JGI IMG/M metagenome (GOLD analysis project Ga0070665, IMG submission 65862) | Switchgrass rhizosphere microbial communities from Kellogg Biological Station, Michigan, USA - KBS S1-3 metaG | ecosystem: Host-associated > Plants > Roots > Rhizosphere > Soil ... | reverse complement strand
GGCCGAGTAGAGCGCGAGGCACGAGCAGCAGTGGCCCAGACCGTGGCGATCGTGGTCGGAGTGGTGCTGCTGCTCGGGTGTCTCGCCCTGGCCTCGCTCGCGGTACGGCGGGTCAGACTGATGCGTGGCGGCGGCGTGGACCTGTGTCTGCGCCGCCGTTTCGCGGTCACGGACTGGCACTTCGGCGTCGCGCGCTACCGGGGGGACCAGTTCGCCTGGTACCGCCTCACGAGCTTCCGGGTCGGACCGACCGTGGCCATCGACCGCAACGAGGTGGAGATCGTCGACCGGCGGGCGCCGCTGCCGAGCGAGGCCTTCGCCATCCCCTACGCCACCGCGGTGCTCCGCTGCCGGGACGAGAAGGACCGGGACGTCGAGCTGGCGATGAGCGCGGACGTCCTCACCGGCTTCCTCGCCTGGCTCGAGGCGGCCCCTCCCGGCTACCGCCAGGCCAGCTAGCCGCAACGCTCGTCTCCCGCCCTCGGACGGGCGGATGTGGCCTCCTACTGCGTAGGGTCTGGCTGTGGCTGTGCACCTGACCAGGATCTACACGAAGACCGGGGACGACGGGACGACCGCCCTCGGCGATTTCAGCCGCGTCCCGAAGACGGACGTGCGGCTCGCGGCCTACGCGGACACGGACGAGTGCAACGCCGCGATCGGCGTCGTGGTGACCGTCGGTGGCATCGAGGAGCGGCTGCTGGTGCCGCTGCGGCAGATCCAGAACGACCTGTTCGACGTCGGCGCGGACCTCTGTGCGCCGATCGTCGAGAACCCGGAGTACCCACCGCTGCGGGTCGAGGAGCGCTACATCTCCAGGCTCGAGGGCTGGTGTGACGAGTTCAACGAGGAGCTGCCGAAGCTCGCGTCGTTCATCCTGCCCGGCGGCACGCCCGGCGCGGCGTACCTCCACGTGGCGCGCACAGTGGCCCGTCGGGCGGAACGCAGCGTCTGGGCGCTCCTGGAGCAGGACGCCGAACGGACCAACCCGCTCACCGCCAAGTACCTCAACCGACTCTCCGACCTGCTGTTCATCCTCGGTCGCTGTGCGAATCCGGCCGGTGACGTGCTGTGGCAGCCGGGCGGGCCCGAGGGTGGGCGCCGAACGTGAACCGCTACCGTCGCTGCTCGTGACGGAGCATTTCGCGGTGCGAGGCGGGGCCCGCCTGTCGGGCGTCGTCGACGTCGTCGGGGCGAAGAACAGCGTGCTGAAGCTGATGGCGGCGGCACTGCTGGCCGAGGGCACCACGACCCTGACGAACTGTCCGGAGATCCTGGACGTCCCGCTGATGGCCGACGTGCTGCGCAGCCTCGGCTGCACCGTCGAGGTCGACGGCGGGACGGTGCGCATCGACGTCCCCGCCGAGCCGGGGTCCCAGGCGGACTACCGCTCGGTGTCGAAGCTGCGGGCGTCGGTCTGCGTGCTGGGCCCGCTGGTCGCGCGCTGCCGCAAGGCGATCGTGCCGCTGCCCGGTGGCGACGCCATCGGCTCCCGCCCGCTGGACATGCACGCCAACGGCCTGCGGAAGCTGGGCGCGACCACCGAGATCGAGCACGGCCGCGTCGTCGCGCAGGCGGACGACCTGCACGGCGCGCAGATCTGGCTGGACTTCCCCAGCGTCGGCGCCACCGAGAACATCCTGATGGCGGCGGTGCTCGCGGAGGGCACCACGGTCATCGACAACGCCGCGCGCGAGCCGGAGATCGTCGACCTCTGCGTGATGCTGCAGCAGATGGGCGCGAAACTCGAGGGCGTCGGCTCGTCCACGCTGACCGTGCACGGCGTCTCGTCGCTGCGACCGACGCAGCACCGCGTCATCGGGGACCGCATCGTGGGCGCCACCTGGGCGTTCGCGGCCTGCATGACCCGCGGCGAGGTGACCGTGCGCGGGGTGGACCCGCACCACATCGACCTCGTCCTGGACAAGCTGCGCAGCGCGGGCGCCGAGACCACGGTGGGGGAGCGGGAGTTCTCGGTCTCGATGGGCGGCGCGCGCCCCCGGGCCGTCGACTTCGTGACGCTGCCGTACCCCGGTTTCGCCACCGACCTGCAGCCGATGGCGATCGCTCTGACCGCGGTCGCGGACGGCACCTCCATGATCACCGAGAACGTGTTCGAGGCGCGCTTCCGGTTCGTCGACGAGATGGTCCGGCTCGGCGCCGACGCCCGGACAGACGGCCACCACGCCGTCATCCGCGGGGTCGAGCGGCTGTCGAGCGCACCGGTGTGGGCCAGCGACATCCGGGCCGGTGCCGGGCTGGTGCTCGCCGGACTGTGCGCCGACGGGACCACCGAGGTCTGGGACGTCGACCACATCGACCGCGGCTACCCCCGGTTCGTGGAGAACCTGCGGAGCCTGGGCGCGGACGTCGAGCGGGTGGCAGCCGACCCCACCCGGTAGGGGGCCCCCACCCGAGGTCGGCGGCCGCCGTCCGCGGATCGGCCCGCCTCGTGGGGCCGGTGTTCACCCGGTGTGGCCGTGGTGGCGGTCGTCGTCGCGGCCGGGGTGGTGCACCTGCGGCGGCGCCGGAGCGCCGTCCGGTAAACCTGCCGACGCAGGGTTCCTCCTCATGGAGCAGCACGAGTGGCCGACCTCACCCGGACGTGACACGTTCCCGACACCACCGGTGAACACCGGCGGGGGAGTACCCGGAGGAGCCCATGTCCGCGCCGAATTCCACCTCGTCACCGTCCGACCGCGAGCACGACCGGGGCGGAGCGGCGGCCACCGCCAAGCGGGCGGTGCGGAGCGCGAAGGACGCCCTCCCGGACTCGATGCCGAACCTCGGCGGGGCGCACCACAAGGCGAAGCGGGCCGGGCGGAGCGAGCCGATCAAGAAGGGCGCCCGCCTCGGGATCGCCGCCAACGGCGTCCTGCACCTGCTCATCGCGTGGCTGGCCCTGCAGGTCGCGTTCGGCGGCGGCGGGCAGGCGGACCAGAGCGGTGCGCTGACCACCCTGGCGGCCCAGCCCTTCGGCATCGTGTTGCTCTGGCTGCTGTTCGTCGGGTTCGTCTGCGTGGTCCTCTGGCGGCTGACCTCGGCTCTGTTCGGCTTCTCCTACGTCGACGACGGCAGGAAGAAGCTGGTCAAGCGGGTGGTCAGCGCAGGCCTGGGCGTCGTCTACGCGGTGCTGGCGGTGATGACGGCGACCACGGCGGTCAACGGCCGGTCCCAGGGCGGCGGGGGAAGCAGCGCGACCGCGGGCGTGCTGGGGATGCCCGGCGGGCAGTTCATCGTGGGGATCGTCGGCGTCGGGATCGTCGTCGGCGGCGGCGTGATGATCTGGCACGGCTGGAAGAAGAAGTTCACCGAGGACCAGGACCTCGGCGGCGCCGACCACCGCGCACGTCGGCTGGACGTGCGGAGCGGTCAGATCGGCTACATCGCCAAGGGCATTGCGATCGGCGTGGTGGGCGCGCTGGTGGTCTCGGCCGCGGTGAGGTTCGACCCGGCCGAGGCCAACGGCCTGGACTCCGCCCTCAAGGCCCTCGCCGCGCAGCCCTTCGGCGTGGTCCTGCTGACCCTCGTCGCCCTGGGGATCGCGGCCTACGGCGTCTTCTGCTTCCTCGACGCGAAGTACCACCGCGTCTGATCCCCTCCGCGCGGACTGCGTACTTTTCCGTGCGAATCGCGTAGTTTTCCACCCAGACAGGTGTGACGACGTCCGTTCGTCGGGGGTGGCAGCGGCTACCGACCAGTACGATCCGGGTGTCTTCGACGTGGAGGTGTCCGGTGCCGTACCCGACCGATCGTGAGCGCGACCGCCCGTGGGTGATCCGGACATACGCCGGGCACTCGTCGGCGGAGAAGTCCAACGCGCTGTACCGACGCAACCTCGCCAAGGGGCAGACCGGGCTGTCGGTCGCGTTCGACCTGCCCACGCAGACCGGCTACGACCCGGACGACGAGCTGGCCAAGGGTGAGGTCGGCAAGGTCGGCGTGCCGGTCAGCCACATCGGCGACATGCGCACGCTGTTCGACGGCATCCCGATCGCCGAGGCCAACACCTCGATGACGATCAACGCGCCCGCGATGTGGCTGCTCGCGCTCTACACCGCCGTCGCGGAGGAGCAGGCCGAGGCGTCGGGCCTGGACATCCACGAGGTGCGGGCCAAGCTCGCGGGCACCACGCAGAACGACATCGTCAAGGAGTACCTCTCCCGCGGGACGTACGTGTTCCCGCCCGCCCCGAGCCTGCGGCTGATCACGGACATGGTGGCCTGGTCGGTCACCGAGATCCCGAAGTGGAACCCGATCAACATCTGCAGCTACCACCTGCAGGAGGCGGGCGCGACGCCCGCCCAGGAGCTCGCCTACGCCCTGTCCACCGCGATCGCGGTGCTGGACTCGGTGCGGGACTCCGGCCAGGTGCCGCCGGAGAAGTTCGGCGACGTCGTCGGACGGATCTCGTTCTTCGTCAACGCGGGGCTGCGGTTCGTCGAGGAGATGTGCAAGCTCCGGGCGCTGGGCCGGATGTGGGACACGATCACCAAGGAGCGCTACGGGGTCGAGAACCCCAAGCAGCGCCGCATGCGCTACGGCGTGCAGGTCAACTCGCTGGGGCTCACCGAGGCCCAGCCCGAGAACAACGTCCAGCGGATCGTGCTGGAGATGCTCGCCGTCACGATGTCGCGAGACGCCCGCGCCCGCGCGATCCAGCTGCCCGCGTGGAACGAGGCCCTCGGCCTGCCGCGGCCGTGGGACCAGCAGTGGGCGCTGCGGATGCAGCAGGTGCTGGCCTTCGAGACCGACCTGCTGGAGTACGAGGACATCTTCGAGGGCTCGGTGGTCATCGAGGCGAAGGTGTCCGAGCTGGTCGAGGCGGCGCAGGCCGAGATCGACCGGGTGCAGGAGATGGGCGGCGCCGTCGCGGCCGTCGAGAACGGGTACATGAAGGGCGAGCTGGTCTCGTCGCTGGCCGAGCGCAGGCGGCGGATCGAGTCCGGTGAGGACGTCGTCGTCGGCGTGAACAGGTTCGAGACGACCGAGCCGAGCCCCCTGCAGGGCGACGCGGCGGCGATCGAGACCGTCGACCCGGCGACCGAGGCCGCGGCGATCGCCGCGATCAAGGAGTGGCGCGCCGCGCGGGACCAGACCGCTGTGTCCGAGGCGCTCAAGGCCCTGCAGGACGCCGCGAAGACGGACGAGAACCTCATGCAGGTCTCGATCGACTGCGCCAAGGCGGGCGTCACGACCGGCGAGTGGGCGGGCGCGCTGCGCGAGGTGTTCGGCGAGTTCCGCGCGCCCACGGGGGTGTCGGCGGCGGTGGCGTCCGGGGAGGCGGCGGTGGAGATCGCGGAGGTCCGGGAGCGGGTCCGCGCAACCGGCGACGAGCTCGGCTCGCGCCTGCGGATGCTGGTCGGCAAGCCGGGGCTCGACGGGCACTCCAACGGCGCCGAGCAGGTCGCCGTGCGCGCCCGCGACGTCGGCTTCGAGGTCGTCTACCAGGGCATCCGCCTCACGCCCGCGCAGATCGTGGCGGCGGCGGTGCAGGAGGGCGTGCACGTCGTCGGGCTGTCGATCCTGTCCGGCTCGCACATGGAGGTCGTCCCCGCGGTCGTCGACGGGCTCCGGGCCCAGGGCGCGGACGACGTCCCGGTGATCGTGGGCGGCATCATCCCGCCCGAGGACGCGAAGGCGCTCAAGGAGAAGGGCGTCGCCGCGGTCTTCACGCCGAAGGACTACCAGCTGACCGAGATGATGGACGAGATCGTCACGCTGGTCCGCGGGGTACACGGGCTGACGTGACGCTCGTGTGGCACAAGCGTCGCTCCGTGGCGCTTGTGCCACACGAGCCGCGGCGGGCTCAGGCCTCGTCGGACTCCTTCTCCTCCCCGCGCTTGCGGAAGAAGGAGAAGCCGGGGATGCCGTTGATCGCCTGGCGGACGCCCTGGAGCTCATCGAGCAGCTCGTGGACGTCCGGGCCGACGCGGTCGAGGGTCTTGAGGATCGGCATGATGTCGTCCTCCAGGTGCTCGACGAGCTGGGGCAGCTGGTCGACCATCCGGATCGCGGCGTGCAGCTCGGTCTCGGAGAACTCCTCGACGAACCTCGCGGCCAGCGGGGCGGCCTTCTCGGTGATCGGCTTGTAGGTCTCGAGCATCGCGCCGGCCTGGGCGCTGAGGCCCGAGGCGTCGTTGACCAGGTCGTCCGCCCGGCCCGCGACGGCGCCGGCGCGGGAGACGATCCCGGCCGCGTCGTTGGCGACGGCGTCCGCGCCCGAGACGACCTTGCGGGCCTCGTCGGCGACCGAGCCCGCGGTCAGCACGATCCGCTCGGCGTCGCCCGCGACGCCGCCCACCCGCGCGACGAGGTCCTCGGCGGCCCCCGCCGTCCCGCCGACGCGGGTGATCAGCGCGTCCGCCTCGCCCGCGGTGCTGCCGACTCGGGTGATCAGCACGGTCGCCTCGCCCGCCGTCTCGCCGACGCGGGCGATCAGGTCGGTCGCCTGGTCAGCCGTGCCGCCGACGCGGGCGATGAGGTCGGTGGCCTGGCTCGCGGTCCCGCCGACGCGGGTGATCAGCTCGTCGGCGACGGTCGCGGTGCCGCCGACCCGGGAGATGAGCTCGTCCGCCTGGCCGGCGGTCACCCCCACCCGCGCGATCAGCGCCTGGGCCTCGTCCGCGGTGCGGTCCACGCGGCCGATCAGCCCGTCGGCGCGGCCTGCGATGCCCTCGACCTGGTCGAGCAGGGTCTCGACGCGGTGGGCGATCGTGCCGATCCGCCCGACGAGGCCGGTGACGTCGTCGAACAGGGTGATGGTGCGCTCCGGCAGGCCCGCGGCCACACCGACCACCTCGCCGGTCCACCCCGCGACGGTCTTCGCGCCGTCGAGGAGGTCAGAGGGGCCCGGGACGGGGATCCCGGCGATCCGCAGCAGTGCCATGCCCTGATCCTCCCACTGTCCTTACCCACCCCGCCGACTACGCAGGCTCCGTCGGCTGCCGTCCCCCGGTCACCCACCCCGCCGGGCGACGGAGGCTGATCACCCTCCGGCATCACGCCGGTCCCGCCGTGTGCGGAGCGTCGAACTCAGGTCACGGTCGGGTAACGCGTCCCGGCGCGGTTCCCGGTGACCCCCTACGTTCGGGCGCTGTCGCCGGTCCTCCGCGCGCACCCGCACGGCCGGTCGGCACCGACGCCGTCTCAAGGGGGCCTGCCATGTCCGGATCGTCCTGGACCCGACGCGACTTCTTCCGCCGCTCCGCCGTCGCAGGCGCGGTCGCCATCGGGGGCCCTGCCCTGCTCGTCGCGTGTACCCAGGTGCCGCAGAGCGGGGGGAGCGCGCAGGGCACGCTGGAACGGGCCCGGGCGGCGGGCACGATCAAGGTCGGGATCGCGAACGAGGCCCCGTACGGCTTCACCGACGCGTCCGGCAGGGTCACCGGCGAGTCCGTCGAGGTCGGCCGCGCGGTGCTGAAGAACCTGGGGATCAACGAGATCCAGGCGACCACAGTGGACTTCGGCTCGCTGATCCCGGGCCTGAACGCCAACCAGTTCGACATGGTGACGGCCGGCATGTTCATCAACCCGGAGCGGTGCAGGTCCGCGGCGTTCTCGGTCCCGGACTACACCGCGCCGACCGCGTTCCTGGTGCCCGCGGGCAACCCGCAGCAGGTCGCGACGTTCGACGACGTCAAGACCAAGAACCTCCGCCTCGCCGTGTTGAGCGGGGCGGTCGAGCAGGGCTACGCGCAGAAGAGCGGGGTGCCGGACTCGCAGATCCAGGTGTTCGACGCGCAGAACACGCTCCTGCAGGCCGTGACCTCGAACCGGGTCGACGCGGCGGCGCTGACGAACATCTCGCTGAACGACGTCGTCGCCAAGAACCCCGGCTCGGGGGTCGAGGTGACCAAGGGCTTCTTCCCCGTCATCGACGGCGTCGCGACCGTCTCCGCGGGTGCCTTCGTGTTCCGGCCCGCGGACGCCGACTTCGTGACCGCCTTCAACGCCGAGCTCACCAGGCTCCACCAGAACGGGCAGTGGCTGCAGATCGCCCAGCCCTTCGGGTTCAACGCCGACAACGTCCCGGCCGCCGATGTGACCACCGAGAAGCTCTGCGCGGCCTGAGCGACCCCGTGTCCGACCTCCCCCAGATCCTCTCCGTCCTCGGTGACGGCCTGCCGGACACGATCCTCGCGACGCTCGGCGGGATCGTGCTCACGGTCGTGCTCGCGTTCGGGGCGGGGCTGCTGCTGCTCTCCCCCCGGACCTGGGTCCGCGGGATCACCCGGGTCTACGTCGAGGGCTTCCGCGGCACGTCCGAGGTGGTCCAGCTGTTCTGGATCTACTTCGTGCTGCCGGTGATCGTTGGGTACCAACTGGTCCCGCTGGTGGCGGGCATCGCGGTGCTGGGGCTCAACCACGGCGCGTACGGCGCGGAGATCGTCCGCGGCGCGATCCGCTCCGTCCCGCGAGCCCAGTACGAGGGTGCCGTCGCACTGAACCTCAGCCCCGCCCAGCGGATGCGTCGGGTGATCCTGCCGCAGGCGCTGGTGGAGATCCTGCCGCCGTTGAACAACCTGTTCATCCAGCTGCTCAAGTCCACCGCGGTCCTCGCCCTGATCACGGTGCCGGAGGTGACCCGGCAGGCCCGGGAGGTGCTCATCCCGAACTTCGGCGACGACACTTTCCTGATCTTCGGCGTGGTGTTCGTGATCTACCTCGTGCTCGCGGCGGCGATCACGCTCGTCATGCGGCTGCTGGAGCGGTGGGCGGCGGGCAGGCTCGGCCGCAGACCCGTGAAGGCCGACCCGCTGGAGGCGGTGTGATGCCGCTCTGGGACTGGGACTACGCCTTCTCGATCCTGCCGGACCTGCTGCTCGCGCTGGTCACGACGATCGAGATCACCGTGCTGGGGTCCGTCGTCGCGCTGCTGCTCGGGCTGGTGTTCGCCGTCATCCGTCGGGCGCGGATCCCGGTGCTGGACCAGATCCTGTGGGCGTTCATCGAGATCGTGCGGTCCACGCCGCTGCTGGTGCAGGTGTTCTTCCTCTTCTTCGCCCTGCCCCGGCTGGGGATCACGTTGTCCGCCTTCGTGATCGGCGTCGTCGGGCTGGGGGTGCACTACGCCACCTACACCTCCGAGGTCTACCGCGCCGGGATCGACGCGGTGCCGAAGGGGCAGTGGGAGGCGGCTGCCGCGCTGTCCCTGCCGCGCTCCCGGGTGTGGACCGGCGTGGTGCTGCCCCAGGCGATCCCGCGCGTGCTGCCTGCGCTGGGCAACTACGTGATCTCCATGTTCAAGGAGGTCCCGCTGCTGCTCGCGATCGGCGTCGTCGAGGTGGTGAACGCGGGCCGGGAGATCGGCTCGGCCACGTTCCGGTACGTCGAGCCGTACACGATCGCCGGGGTGCTGTTCCTGCTGCTGTCCTACCCCGCCTCCCTGCTGGTCCGACGACTGGAGCGCCGCAGTGTCCGCACCTGAGCCGATGATCGTCTTCGACGGTGTGGAGAAGCGGTTCGGGAGCACCGTCGTGCTCCGCGACCTCGACTTCACGGTCGCGCCGGGCGAGCACGTCACGTTGATCGGGCCCTCGGGCTCGGGCAAGACGACGATCCTGCGGTTGCTCATGACCCTGGAGAAGGTGAACGCAGGCTCCATCACCGTCGGCGGCGACTCCCTGAGCCACGCGCCGAACGAGAAGGCCCTGAGTGCGGTGCGCCGTCGGATCGGGATGGTGTTCCAGCAGTTCAACCTGTTCCCGAACATGACCGTGCGCGGCAACCTGGTCGAGGGGCCCACCCGGGTGCTCGGGCTCTCGAAGGACGAGGCGGACTCCCGGGCCGCGGACCTGCTCGAGCTGGTGGGGCTGGCCGACCGGATCGACGCCCACCCCACCCAGCTCTCCGGCGGTCAGCAGCAGCGGGTGGCGATCGCCCGCGCGCTCGCGATGCGACCGTCGGTCCTGCTGCTCGACGAGGTCACCTCGGCCCTGGACCCCGAGCTCGTCGCGGGGGTGCTCGCCCTGCTCCGCGACCTGGGTGAGACCACCGACATCACGTTCCTCTGCGTGACCCACGAGATGGGCTTCGCGCGGGACTTCTCGCACCGCGTGATGATGTTCGACGGGGGCCGGGTGATCGAGGACGCCCCACCGGAGCGGCTCTTCACCGCCCCGGAGCACGAGCGCACGCAGACCTTCCTCCAGGCGGTCCTGCGTCACTGAGTTAAGACCGAGCCCGGCAGACCTGCTCGGTCGTGAGGTCGGCCGGAGGGAGGTTCTCCTCGGTGAAGCCGAAGGGACGCACGACGTCCAGCCAGCGGCCCGAGGTCTGCAGGGCGGTCAGACCGGTGTCGAAGGCGGCGCGCAGGTCGGTGTCGTCGAGGCGGAAGGCGAAGGCGCCGACGGGGAGGACGTCGGCGCCGTCGAGCGTGGTGGTCGGGGCGAAGGCGGGGGTCACCTGCAGGCCCGAGCCGGGGTTGCGGGAGAGCTCGTCGAGCAGCGAGATCCGGGTGAGGACGGCGGCGGGCACCTCGCCCGCCTGCACGGCCCTGAACAGCCCGCTCTGGCCGTCGTAGCCGGTCAGCGCGGTGGGGGAGACCCCGGCGGCCAGCGCGTACTCCTCCTCGGCGGACCCGCTGAGCACGCCGAGCCGGGTCCGGGAGCGGGCGGCGCCGCCGAGGGTGCGCAACCCGATCGGGTTCCCCTCCTCGACGAGGAAGGCGAGCGGAGCGAGGAAGTCCGGGCGGGAGAACGCGACCCGTGCGCAGCGGCTCGGGGTGACGGTGGTGCCCGCCGCGACGAGGTCGAACTGTCCGGCCACCAGCCCGTCGAGCAGGCCTGCGAAGGGGACCTGGAAGGCCTCGACGTCCGGGATCCCGAGGTCCGCGAGGACGGCGCGGGCGACGGACGGGGCCTCACCGGTGACGGAGCCGTCCGTGCCGAGGAAGCCGTACGGCCGCTCGCCCGCGATCCCGATCCGGGCGACCCCGGAGGACCGCATGCGGTCGAAGGCGGTGCCCTGGGCCCCGCACCCCGCCAGCGCCGCCAGACCGGCGGCGCCGGCCAGGAACGCTCTGCGGGACACCATCGCGCCCGACCCTAGGTCATCAGTCGCTCCACACCGGAGCCCGCTTCTCCAGGAAGCTCGCCATGCCCTCCTTCGCGCCCGCGGACTGCGACATCGACGCCATGACCTCGACGGCGATCGCGTAGGCGTCCGCCTCGGGGCGGTCCAGCTGCGAGTACAGGGTCTGCTTGCCGACCTCCTTGCCGAAGCGGCTGCCGCGGGTGGCGCGGGCGAGCAGGTCGTCCGTGCGGGCGTCGAGCTCGGCGTCCGGGACCGCGTAGTTGACCAGGCCCCAGTCGACGGCGGTGGCGGCGTCGATCGGGTCGCCGGTCAGGGCGAGCTCCATCAGCCGCTTGCGGCCGATGTTCCGGGCGACGGGGACGGCGGGGGTGTGGCAGAACCAGCCGCCCTTGCCGCCGGGCAGGGCGAACGAGGCGGACTCGGCGGCCACGGCCAGGTCGCAGGTCGCGACCAGCTGGCACCCGGCCGCCGTCGCGACGGCCTGGACCTTCGCGATCACGACCTGGGGCACGGCCTGGATCGTCTGCATCACCTCGGTGCACAGCGTGAGCAGCTCGCGGACGCCCTTGAGGTCCCGGGCGGCGACGTCGGCGAAGTCGTGTCCCGCGGAGAACGCCTTGCCCTCCGCGCCCAGGACGATGCCGGTCGCCTGGCTGCTCCCGGCCTCCTCGAACGCGGCGAGGAGCTCGCGGAGGTGGTCCTCGGACAGGGCGTTGCGGCGCTCCGGCCGGTTCATGGTGATGCGGACGGTGTCCCCGTCGTCCTTGACCAGGAGGTGCTCGTAACCCATGGGTTCACGGTATACGATGACTCCATGACCGAAACTGCTCATCTGGTCACGCGGGAGGGCAGGCTGCTCGACGCGGCCGCGGATCTCCTGGTCCGCTGGGGGTACCAGCGCGTCACGATCGAGGACGTCGCGAAGCAGGCGGGCGTCGGCAAGGGCACGGTCTACCTGCACTTCCGCACCAAGGAGGCGCTGTTTCTGGCCGTGCTGATGCGCAGCCACCGCGGGGTGATCGGGGGGGTGGCGGACCGGATGGAGGCCGATCCGGCCGAGGCGCTGCCCGCGCGGACGGTCGGGTCGCTCTACCGCGAGCTCGCCCGGGACCCGGTCACCCGTCCGCTCTACCTCGGCGATCCGGAGATCCTCGGCAGGCTCGCGCACGAGGCGGCGGCGGCGCTGGGCGGGATCGTCGAGCGGCGCACGGAGGTCGGACGCGCGTGGTTCGCCCTGCTCCGCGCGGCGGGCCTGCTGCGCACCGACCTCACGATCGACGAGCAGATGCGCGTGTTCAGCGCCGTGACCACGGGCTTCTTCTTCATCGACGGCATGCCGACGGTCCCCGGACCCACCGATCCGCAGGCCCGCGCGGACCTGCTCGAACACACCCTGCGCTCGGCGCTGGAGGATCCGACGGGGATCCCGACCGCCGCCGTCGCCGCGGAGAGCGCCGCGCTCTACCGCTCGCTGCTGACCTACATCGACGCGTTGTCTCGTTGACCTGGAGATCCCCATGACCGTGCTCGACGCCCCCGCCCTCACCGATCCCGAGCTGCTCGCCGACCCGTGGAACGCCTTCGGCAGGCTCCGCGAACAGGCCCCCGTGCTGCGCAGCCGGTTCGGCCTCGGCGGGGACGAGACCCCGCTGTGGCTGGTCACCCGGTACGCGGACGTGCGGGCGGTGCTCGCGGACCCGCGGTTCGTGAACGACGCCGCGCACTCACCCGCGGGCCGGGACACCCGGGCGGAGATGTTCGCCGCGGTGGGGATCACGCCGGACCTCGCCGCGTACCTCACGACCAGCATCGTCGACGCGGACGGCGCGGACCACGCCCGGCTGCGCAAGCTCGTCTCGCGGGCGTTCACCGTGCGGCGGGTCGGTGATCTGCGCCCGCGGGTCGAGGGGATCGCCACATCGTTGCTGGACGGGATGTCCGGGGAGGTCGATCTCGTCGAGGGGTACGCCTATCCGCTGCCGATCGCGGTGATCTGCGAGCTCGTCGGGATCCCGGAGGAGAACCGGGCGAACTGGCACGTCTGGGGGCGCGAGCTGGTCTCCGCGGACCCGACCCGGATCCCGGGGGCACTGCGCGCGACGGTCGACCACATCGAGGGGTTGGTCGCCCGTCGCCGCGTGGAGCCCGCCGACGACCTGTTGTCCGGGATGATCCGGGCCCAGGAGGACGGCGACCGGCTGTCGGACTTCGAGCTGGTCACGATGGTGCTGTCGCTGGTGTTCGCGGGCCACGAGACCACGGCGCACCTGATCGCCAACAGCGTCGCCGCGCTGCTGACCCACCCGGACCAGCTCGCCCGGCTGCAGGCGGACCCGTCGTTGTGGCCGACCGCGGTCCACGAGCTGATGCGGCTCTACGGGCCGGTCAACCAGGTGCGGGTGCGGTACGCGACCGAGGACGTGGAGATCGGCGGGATCACGATCCCGGCGGGCGCGGCCGTCCAGCCGATCCTGTTGTCCGCCAACGGCGACCCGCGCGAGTTCACCGACGCGGAACGGTTCGACGTGACGCGGCGCCCGGAACGGGGGGAGGGACACGTCGGGTTCGGGCACGGCGCGCACTACTGCCTGGGCGCGGCGCTGGCGCGCCAGGAGGGGGAGGTGGCGCTGCGGGCGTTGTTCACCCGCTTCCCCGACCTCCGCCTCGCGGTCCCCGAGCAGGAGCTGACCTGGCAGCCCCTCCCCGGCTCCCGCCGCCTCACCGCGCTGCCGGTGCACCTGGCCTGAGGGTCACCGGCGGTCGTGCAGGAGCAGGAGCTGATAGGCCGCGATGGACTGGGCGTCGGTGATCTCGCCCTGCGCGATCATGTGCTCGAACTCCGCCGTGGTGAACCACGCCTGCCGCATGTCCTGCTCGCTGTGCTCCCGCTGCGGCTCGCCCTCGATCAGCTCCGTCGCCAGGTAGACGTGGCCCCGCTGGCTCGACATCCCCGGCGCGACGTCGAGCAGCCCGATCCTGTCCATCCGCCCGGCCCGCAGCCCGGTCTCCTCCACCAGCTCGCGCACGGCGAGCTCGGCGGGGTCCTGGTCGGCGCGGTCCGGCGCGGTGCCCGCGGGGAACTCCCAGCGTCGCATCCCGATCGGGTAGCGGAACTGCTCCACCAGGTGCAGCCGGTCGCCGTCGCGCGGGATGACCAGCGCGTACGTGGGCTTGTCGACGACGCCGTAGACCCCGTCCGTGCCGTCCGGGCGGCGGATCGCGTCCTCCCGGACGGTCATCCAGCTGTTCGCGTAGACCTGGCGCGTCGAGAGGGTGTCCACCCGCCCAGCCTTCCACCTGGGACGATCGGCCCGTGCGCGCGTCCCGGTTGATGGCCCTGCTGTTCGTGCTGCAGCGGCGCCGCTCGGCCACCGCGGCCGAGCTGGCCGCCGAGCTGGAGGTGTCCGAGCGGACGATCTACCGGGACGTCGCCTCGCTCACCGAGGTGGGGGTGCCGATCTGGACCGAACCCGGCCCGGGCGGCGGGATCCGGCTGGTCGAGGGCTGGCGGACCCGGCTCGACGGGCTCACCGGGGACGAGGCCGCCGCGATGTTCGCGATGGGCGCCCCGCAGCTGCTCGCCGAGCTCGGCATGGGGACCGCGCTCGCCGGGGCCCAGGCCAAGATCCTCGCGACGCTGCCGGAGGGCCTGCGCGAGCACGCCCGCGTCGTCGCGGAACGCGTGCACCTCGACGCCCCCGGCTGGTTCCACACCCCCGCCGAGGTCGAGCACCTCGGGACGCTCGCCGAGGCGCTGTGGGACCAGCGCCGGGTCTCGATCCGCTACGGACCCCGGCGGGTCCGGCGGGAGGTGGAGCCGCTCGGGCTCGTCCTGAAGGCGGGGGTCTGGTACCTCGTGGGGCGCGTGGACGGTGACACGAGGACCTACCGCGCCGCCCGCATCGCCGAGGCCACCCTGCTCGACGACCGGTTCGAGCGCCCCGCCTTCGACCTGCCCGCCTGGTGGGCGGAGTCGGCGGCCGAGTTCGCCTCGACGATGCTGCGGGACCGGGTTCGGATCCGCGTGTCCGAGCGCGGGCTGCGGGCGCTCAAGCGGGTGACGGACGTCGACGCGGCCGCGGCGGCGGTCGCAGGCGCGGGCGAGCCGGACGCCGAGGGCTGGCGTGAGCTGACCCTCGACGTCGAGTCCATCGAGGTCGCGGCCGGTCAGCTGGTCTCGCTGGGCGGGGAGGTCGAGGCCCTCGACCCGGAGCTGCGCTCCAGGCTGGCCGACCACGGGCGCGCGCTGCTCACCCGGAACGGCGGCGCGGCTCCGCCGTAGATCCAGTACCACTCCGGGTGGGCGCACATGGCGTCCCACACCCACCGGCCGATCCTCGCCCAGCGGCCCGGGGGCGTGGCCTGCGCGGTCATCGGGCCGGCTCCAGGACACGACCGCCGACGACGACGGCGACCGGGGACAGCAGGGCCGCGGGATCGACGGTCGGGTCGCCGGCCACGGCGAGGACGTCGGCGTCGAACCCCGGGGCGAGCCTGCCCTTCCGGTCGCCCAGCCCCACGACCCCCGCGGCCGTCGCGGTGGCCGACCGCAGTGCCGCCAGCGGGCTCATCCCGGCCGTGACCAGGTCGGCGACGCCGTGCGGGAGCACGCCGTGCGGCTTGACCGGGGCGATGCCGGCGTCCGTCCCCGCCACCACCACGGCGCCCGCGGCCACCATCCGGGCGAGGCTCGCCAGGATCGCGGGCAGGTGGCGCAACAGGTGCGGCGGCGGGACCGCACCCGGGACCGGGACCACCCCCACCGTGGCCCCGATCGCGATCCGCCGCCGCACGATCTCGGCGAGGAGGGCGTCGGGCAGGTCGACGCCCTCCGGGGTCAGGCAGGTGGCGTGCTCGATGCCGTCCACACCGGACCGGACCGCCTGGGCGACCGCCTCCCGCGCGTGGGCGTGCGCGGTGACGGGCAGGCCGTGGCGGTGGGCCTCGTCGACGACGGCGCGGAGCTGCTCGTCGTCGAACTGGGGGGCGAGCATGTCGGTGCCGGGGGTCAGCCCACCGCCGCTGGCCATCACCTTGATCACGCGGCAGCCGCGGGCGACGTGCTCGCGGACGGCGGCGCGCACGTCCGTCGTCTCCCCGCCCAGGTAGTGACAGTGCCCGCCGATGCTGGTGAGCGGGGGGCCCGCGGGCACCACGGTCAGCTCGGTGTCGAGCCGGAGGGCCGAGTAGTCGCGGTCGCCGAGGTCCCGGACCGTCGTGACGCCCGCGGCGAGCTGGCCCCGGGCCGCCTCCGCCATGGCGGCGAGCTCGGCGTCCGGGTCCCGGGCGGCCAGCGCGCCGACCGGGTCGGGGCTCGCGTCGAACGCGAGGTGGACGTGGGTGTCGACGAGTCCGGGGAGGAGGGTGGCGCCGGGCAGCTCCACCACCTCGACGTCGGGCGGGAGGGGCTCGCCGACGGCGACCACCCGGCCGTCCTCGACCAGCAGGGTCGGTCGATCGAGGCGGGACAGGCCGTCGAAGAGGCGGTCGGCGCGGTACGCGGTCAAGGTCATGGCAGCAGGTCTACGGGCCGCCCGCCGCGCGGCCATCGTGGAAACCACGGATCCGTGGTACCGATTCCCCGTGCAGCCGCGGTTCGTCGGCCGGGAGGCGGAGCTCGTCGAGCTCACCGCCCGGCTCGAGGCCGCCCTGGCGGGGGAGCCCGGCGTCGTGCTGCTCGGCGGCGAACCCGGGATCGGCAAGACCCGGCTGATCGCGGAGCTGTCCAGGCTGGCGGCGGCGCGGGCGGTGCCGGTGCTCTGGGGCGGGTGCAGCGAGGACGAGGGCGCGCCCGCCTACTGGCCTTGGCGGCGGGTGCTGCGCGGCCACCTCGCGCTCGGCGGCACGATCCCCGCGGCGCTCGCCCCGCTCGACGCGGCCACCCCGCCCGCCGCCGCGGGCCCGGCCGAGCGGTTCGCCCTGTTCGACGCCGCGGCGGGCTTCCTCGCCGAGGCCGCCCGGCCCGGTGGGCTCGTCGTGGTGCTCGACGACCTGCACTGGGCCGATCCCGCCTCCGTCGCCCTGCTCGCGCACGTGGCCCACGAACCCGACGCCCGCGTGCTGATCGTGGGCGCCTACCGGCCCGCCGAGCTGCGGGTTCCGCTGCGGGACGTGCCCGGTGTCCGGCTGGATCTCACCGGGCTCGGGCCCGCCGAGGTCGCCACCCTCGCCGAGGCGCACCAGGAGGCCGGGCGGGAGGGGATGTCGGACTCGGGCGGCGTGGTGTCGGACTCGCGGGGCGTGGTGTTGGACTCGGGCGGCGTGGTGTTGGACTCGCGGGGCGTGGTGTCGGACTCGCGGGGGTCGTGGTTGTGGGCGCGGACCGGAGGGAATCCCTTCTTCGTCCGAGCGCTGGTCGAGGCGGAGGGGCGGGGGCAGCGGGTGCCCGGCACCGTCCGGGACGTCGTCGCCCGCCGGGTGGCCCGACTGCCCTCTGACTGCAGGCAGCAGCTGGAACGGGCCGCGGTGGTGGGCCGCGAGTGCGAGCTCGCCCTGCTCCGTGCGTTGGGGACCGCCGACCCGCTCGCCGCGCTGCACCCCGCCGTCGTCGACGGGCTGGTGGAGCGGGTCGGCGGGCGGGTGCGGTTCACCCACGACCTCGTCCGGGAGGCCCTGCTCGCCGACCTCCCGGGGCGCCAGGCCATCCACCTGGCGGTGGCCCGGGTGCTCGCGCCGCGCGCGGACGACCCGGACGTCCTGCCGGAGCTCGCCCGCCACGCCCTCGCCGCGCTGCCCCTCGGCGACCGGGAGGCGACGCTCGGCTGGGCGCGTGCGGCGGGCGAGGTCGCCCTGCGCATGCTCGCGCACGAGGAGGCGGCCCGGCTGTTCGGCCGGGTGCTCGACGAGGGCGTCGACGATCCCGCAGAGCGCCTGGACCTGGCGTTGCGGACCGCCGAGGTGCTGGGCTGGTCGCACGCGGTCGACGCGGCCGCGGAGCGGGCCACGCAGGCCGTGGACCTGGCCAGACGGCTCGGTGACGAGGATGCGGTCGGCCGCGCCGCGCTGGTGCTGCCCGCCGTCTCCGACGAGGAGTGGATCTCGTGCAGCCGCGCGTGGACGGACGAGGCGCTCGCGGCGCTCCCCGCGACCGACACCCCCCTGCGGGCGCAGCTGCTCGCCCAGCGGGCGCTGGCGGCGTCGTCGGGCATCGACCCGCGGGTCGTGGAGGCGGACAGCGCGGCGGCACTGGCCATGGCCGAGCGGCTGGACGACCCGCCGTCCCTGGTGGCGGCCCTGCGCGCCCGCCAGCTGGCGCGGTCCGGGCCGGACGGGAACGCCGAGCGTCGGGAGCTGGGCACCCGGCTGCTCGGGATCGGCGAGCGCACCGGCGATCCCGAGCACACCCTGTGGGGGCGGGTCTGGCGGTTCGACGCGGCGGTACAGGCGGGCGACGTCGCCGCGGCCGAGCGGGAGATCGAGCTGTTGGAGCCCCTGGTCGCGCGGTTGCGCAGGCCCCTGGCGCGGGTGCACCTGCTGCGGTCCCGGGCGGCGTTGGCGGTGGGCCGCGGCCGCTTCGCCGAGGCCACCGCGCTCAACGAGGAGGCAGGCGCGCTCGGGGCGCGCGGTCCGGGGATCTCGGTGTCGACCTCGGCGCTGCGGTTCGTGATCTCGGGGCTCACCGGGGACCCCTGTCCGGAACAGGAGTTCCTCCCGGACCTGGCCCGGGCCGACTCGGTCCCCAACGTCGCGGTGATCCGCGCCGAGCTCGCCCACTGGTACGTCGTGCAGGGCAGGCGCGCCGAGGCGGAGCAGGTGTTCCGGCAGCTCCCGCCGGTCGGGTCGCCGCAGATCCCGGCGTACATCGTGCTGGTCGTCGAGTGCAGGCGGGCCGTCGCCGCGGCGGACCTGCAGGACCGGAGGACGGGGGCGGCCTGCCACGACTGGCTCCGCCGCCACACCCACCTGAGCAAGGCGGGTGGGGCGGGCGCGCTCACCCTCTCCGGCTCGGTCCACCAGTACGCGGGGGCCGCGGCGCAGGCCGCGGGCCGGATCGACGCCGCCGTCCGGCACCTGCGCACCGCCATCGCCGTCGACGACGCCGCGGGCCTGCTGCCGTTCGCCGCGCTGGCCCGCGCCCGGCTGGCCGAGATCCTCCGCCGCAACGGCGACCGCACCGAGGCCGACGAGCTCGCGGCCGCCGCCCTGCGCACCGCCCGCGAGCTGGGCATGCGGCCCCTCGTCGCCCGGATCGGCGAGCCGGGCCCGCTGAGCGCGCGGGAGGCCGAGATCGCGGCCTGGATCGGCGAGGGGCTGACCAACCGGGCGATCGCCGCGACGGCCCACATCTCGGAGCGGACCGTCGAGTCCCACGTCCAGCACATCCTGGCCAAGCTGGGGTTCTCCGGTCGGAGCCAGATCGCCGCGTGGGTCGTCTCGCGCCATCGGTAGGGTGCGCCGGGTGCGCCTCGTCATCGCCCGTTGCCAGGTGGACTACGTCGGCAGGCTGACCGCCCATCTGCCGATGGCCCCGCGGCTGCTGCTGGTCAAGGCGGACGGCTCGGTGAGCATCCACGCCGACGACCGCGCCTACAAGCCGCTGAACTGGATGAGCCCGCCCTGCTGGCTCACCGAGGAACCCGGCGTCTGGACCGTCCGGAACAAGGCGGACGAGTCGCTGGTGATCACCATCGACGAGGTCCTGCACGACTCGTCGCACGAGCTGGGCGTGGACCCCGGCCTGGTCAAGGACGGCGTCGAGGCCCACCTGCAGGAGCTCCTCGCCGCGCACCCGGAGACCTTCGGCGACGGCTACACCCTGGTCCGCCGCGAGTACATGACGGCGATCGGGCCCGTCGACCTGCTGTGCCGGGACGGCGCGGGAGCGCACGTGGCGGTGGAGATCAAGCGGCGCGGGGAGATCGACGGCGTCGAGCAGCTGACCCGGTACCTCGAGCTGATGAACCGGGACCCGCTGCTCGGGCGGGTGGCGGGGGTGTTCGCGGCGCAGCAGATCAAGCCGCAGGCGCGCACGCTCGCCGAGGACCGCGGGATCCGCTGCCTCACCGTCGACTACGACGCGCTGCGTGGGATGGACTCCAAGGACCTGCGGCTGTTCTGAGCGAGCGCCGCCTCGACCTGGGTGGCGACGAAGTCGAGGAGGTCCTCGGCGGTGGCCTCGGGGCGGGTCAGCACCTGGATGAACAGGCCGTTCGTGTGGTAGCGGCTGATCCGGGGGACGTCGATCCCGGTGTCGACCGCGGCGCGGGCCAGGCCGGCGTCGAGGATCACCGGCAGGTTCGCGATGGTCCGGACGTCCCCCGGGCCGCCGGGTGGGCCCTCGCTGCGGATCGTGTCCTCCTGGACGGCGGCGAACAGCGCGAAGGTCATCCGGCGGTCGGCGAGCAGCAACGTGACGATCTCGCCGAGCGCGGCCCGCACCATCGCCCGCGGCTCCGCGCCGCCCTCGGCCAGTGCCTCGACCCGGGCGCGGGCGGCCTCGATCCGGGGCGCGAACAGGTGCCCGATCAGCGCGTGCTTGCTGCCGAAGTGGTTGTAGCAGGTGGCCGTGGCCACCCCGGCCCGCGCGGCGACCTCGACGATCCGGGTGCCCTGCCAGCCCTCGGCCGTGAACAGCTCCTCGGCGGCGCGCAGGATCGCCTCGCGGGTCTCCGCGTTGCGCTCCGCCCGCTTCACGGGCCGAAGGCTAGTGCCGAACCTTCTGCGACGGGGCACTGGCAACCGTGCCGGATGATTGTCTGGAACCCGTTATAGTTTTCTCCCCGCGGGCCCCTCGGTCGGCTCCGTACGGAGGAGGGGTCCGTGCGGCCCGTCCAGGGGCCCGTACGGGCGAGGGCCAGGGCGAGCCGCACGAACGGGGCCGGGCTCACGGTCCAGGGTGCCGTCGGCGCAGGCGGACCCTCACACCCGCTGGGCCCGCCGCTGCGACGCCGCGATCCCCAGCGCGACGGCGAGCCACACCACGGACACCAGGTACGCGCCGATCAACACCATCCCGGCGCTCCAGGCCCAGTCCGGCGCGGCCTGGATCCCGAGCAGCTCCAGGATCGGGGTGCCGCCGGGCGGGGCGTCGGCGACGTCGGGCAGCACCAGGGCCGTGAGCAGCAGGGACCCCGCCGCGGCGAGGAACGGGGCGGTCACCGACCGCGGAAGGGTGCGCCACCGCAGCACCACGAGCGACAGCACGGGCGGCACCAGCATGATCACCGGTCCCACCACCGTGAAGACCAGGACGACGAGCATCCAGCCGGGCGCGAGGAACCTCAGCGCGACCGCCACGACCAGTACCCCGAGCTGCAGCGCGACGTTCCATCCGGTCCTCATGACCGCATCCAACAGGGCCCGCCCGCGCGGCACAGTGGTGGTACTACGGAGAACCCGGAGCAGAACCCGGAGCGGGTCCGGGAGGGTCGTCGGCGGCACCCGCGGGCCGGGCGGCCGGGCCTAGGGTCGGGGTATGACCAGCACCCCCGTCGTCAGCGCAGTCGGCGAGCAGACGTTCGACTCCCTCGACCCCCGTACGGGCGAGGTGGTGGGCTCGCACCCCGTGCACTCCGAGTCCGACGTGCGCGCTGCCGTCGCGCGGGCCGAGCAGGCCGCCCGCTGGTGGCGCGGGCTCGGCTTCGCCGGGCGCCGCACCCGCCTGCTGGACTGGAAGCGGGTGCTGGTCGGGCGGCTGGACGAGGTCGCGGAGGTGATCTCCGCCGAGACCGGCAAGCCGCTCGACGACGCCCGCCTCGAGCTGGTCCTCGCCGTCGACCACGTCGACTGGGCCGCCAAGCACGCGGAGAGGACCCTGGGCAGGCGCAAGGTCCCGGCGGGCATGCTCGGCGCGAACCAGGCGGCCACGCTGCGGTACGCGCCCCTCGGCGTCGTCGGGGTGATCGGGCCGTGGAACTACCCGGTCTTCACGCCGATGGGCTCCATCGTCTACGCCCTGGCCGCGGGCAACGCCGTGGTGTTCAAGCCGAGCGAGCTGACGCCGGGGGTCGGCGCGATCCTCGCCGCGACGCTGCGGGCCGCCGTCCCCGAGCACGCCCTGGTCGAGGTGGTGACCGGCTTCGGCGAGACGGGGGCGGCGCTGTGCCGCGCCGGCGTCGGGAAGATCGCGTTCACCGGCTCGACGGCGACCGGGAAGCGCGTGATGGCGGCATGCGCGGAGACCCTGACCCCGGTCCTGATCGAGTGCGGCGGCAAGGACGCGCTGATCGTCGACGAGGGCGCGGACCTCGAGGCCGCCGCGGACGCCGCCGTGTGGGGCGGGATGGCCAACGCGGGCCAGACGTGTGTGGGCGTCGAGCGCGTGTACGTCGTGGAGGCCGTGGCCGAGGAGTTCACCGCGCACGTGGTCGCGAAGGCCCGCGGGCTCCGGTCCGGCGCGGACTTCGGGCCGATGACGATGGCGTCGCAGTCCGACGTCGTGCGCAGGCACGTCGCGGACGCGATCGCCCGCGGCGGGCGGGCGGTGGTCGGCGGGGAGGACTCGATCCGGGGGACCGTCGTGGAGCCGGTGGTGATCCTGGACGTCCCGGAGGACTCCAGCGCGGTCACCGAGGAGACCTTCGGGCCGCTGATCGTCGTCAACCGCGTCCCGGACGCCGCCGAGGCGGTCCGGCGGGCCAACGCGACCGGGTACGGGCTGGGGGCCTCGGTGTTCACCGGGAAACCCGCCGACGGCGAGGCGCTGGCCGAGTCGCTGCGCTGCGGCATGGTCAGCGTCAACGGCGTGATCTCCTTCGCCGGGATCCCGGCGCTGCCGTTCGGCGGGGTCGGCGACTCGGGCTTCGGCCGGATCCACGGCGAGGACGGCCTGCGCGAGTTCACCCGCGCCCAGGCCGTCGCGCGGCAGCGGTTCGCCCTCCCCGTCCCGGTGACCAGCTTCCGCCGCACCGCCACCCACATGCGCACGATGGTGAGGCTGGTCAAGGCACGTCACGGGCGGTAGACCCGCCGATCGGAGGGGTGTTCCCGGCCTCACGCGTGGGTTGCCGAGCAGACCGGTCTGAGAGACTGGCGGGAGTCTGCAACAAGGAGGTTTCGGCGTGGCACGCGAGTTCCGGACGGTCGGCGTCATCGGCCTGGGCACCATGGGTGCGGGCATCGTGGAGGTGTTCGCGCGCAACGGGCTGGACGTGATCGCCGCCGAGGTGACCGTCGAGGCCGTCGAGCGCGGCAGGGCGCACCTGGAGACCTCCACCAGGCGTGCGATCGAGCGCGGCAAGATGACGTCGGAGCAGGCAGAGGAGCTGCTCGGTCGCATCACCACCACGACCTCGTTGGCCGACCTCGCGCCGTGCGACCTGGTGGTCGAGGCCGTGCCGGAGTCGCTGGAGCTCAAGGCGAGCGTGTTCGCGGAGGTGGACAAGCACGTCGGGCCGGACACGATCCTGGCGTCGAACACGTCGTCTCTCTCGGTGACCGAGCTGTCGGTGCGCACCGCGCGTCCGGGCAAGGTCGTCGGGATGCACTTCTTCAACCCGGCGCCGGTGCAGAAGCTGGTCGAGCTGGTGCGGACCGTGGTCACCGAGGCGGACGTCGTCGAGGACCTCGAGGCCTTCGCCGCCACGCTGGACAAGGTGCCGGTCGTGATCGGCGACCGTGCCGGGTTCATCGCGAACGCGTTGCTGTTCGGGTACCTCAACCACGCCGCGAAGATGTACGAGTCGCGCTACGCCAGCCGCGAGGACCTCGACGCCGCGATGCGGTACGGCTGCGGCTACCCGATGGGCCCGCTGTCCCTGCTCGACCTGATCGGGCTGGACACCGCGTACGAGATCCTCGAGACGATGTACGCGCAGTCCCGCAACCTGATGCACGCGCCCGCGCCGGTGTTCAAGCAGATGATCACCGCCGGGCTGCTGGGCCGGAAGAGCGGGCGCGGCTTCTACACCTACGAGAAGGCGCACAGCAGCAAGGTCGTCGCGGACGCGGAGACGCCGTCGTCGGCGCTCCCGGAGGGCGTGACCCCGCGCGAGGTCCAGCGGGTCGGCGTGGTCGGCACGGGGACCATGGCCAGCGGGATCGTGCAGGTCTTCGCGCAGGCCGGGTTCGACGTCGTCGTGCGCGGCCGCAGCGACTCGAAGGTCCAGTCGTCGATCGCGGGGATCCGCAAGGCGCTGGACAAGGCGGTGGTGCGCGGGAAGCTGTCCGAGGAGGACAAGGACGCGACGCTGGCCCGGATCACCCCGACGACCTCGCTCGAGGACTTCGCGGACGTCGACCTGGTCGTCGAGGCGATCGCCGAGGAGCTCGAGGTCAAGCGGGCCGTGTTCAGCGCGCTGGACGAGATCTGCAAGCCCGGGGCCGTGTTGGCCACCACGACGTCGTCGCTGCCGGTGGTCGAGTGCGCCGCGGCGACCTCGCGTCCCGCAGACGTTGTCGGCCTGCACTTCTTCAACCCGGCCCCGGTGATGAAGCTGGTCGAGGTGGTCTCCACGATCGGCACGTCGCCTCAGGTGGCGGCCACCGCGCTGGCGGTCTGCGAGAAGCTGGGCAAGGTCCCGGTGTCCTGCGGCGACCGCGCCGGGTTCATCGTCAACGCGCTGCTCTTCCCGTACCTCAACGACGCCGTGAAGATGCTGGAGGCGCACTACGCCACCGCGGACGACATCGACGCCGCCATGAAGACGGGCTGTGCGCTGCCGATGGGCCCGTTCGAGCTGCTCGACGTCGTGGGCCTCGACGTGTCGCTGGCCATCGAGCGCTCGCTCTACGCCGAGTTCCGCGAGTCCGGCTTCTCCCCGGCCCCGCTGCTCGAGCACCTGGTCACGGCGGGCAGGCTCGGTCGCAAGACCGGCCAGGGCTTCCGCGACTACACGGCTCGGTAACCTCGGGTCATGGCTCGCGGTCGACGACCCCGTCCCTCCGAGAGGGGGCGGGGTCGTCCCGTGTCCGCACCGCTGTCGTCCGGGATCGTCACGCGCTCGGAGGAGGGGCCGGACGGCGAGTGGGCGGTCCGGCACGTCCCCGGCGGCTCGTCGGTGAAGGACTACCGCTGCCCCGGCTGCGACCAGACCATCCCGGCGGGGGTGGGACACGTGGTGACCTGGCCCGCGGGGGAGTACGGCACGGTCGAGGAGCGCAGGCACTGGCACCTGCCGTGCTGGAACGCGCGCGGCCGTCGTCGCCCGGGGGTCCGCAGGCCCCGCTGACCGTCCGCTCGGGGTACCCATGATCGTTGCGAGTGTGACCCGACGGCGGTGGGTGGAGCGTTCGGGTACCGCTCGGATCGATCACGGTCGGCGGGAGTGACAGGAGCGTCGTGACGAGTGCGCT
>Ga0070665_100001701_pt1 | contig 25284 bp, 24 predicted proteins | sample KBSS13metaG_FD_65862 | JGI IMG/M metagenome (GOLD analysis project Ga0070665, IMG submission 65862) | Switchgrass rhizosphere microbial communities from Kellogg Biological Station, Michigan, USA - KBS S1-3 metaG | ecosystem: Host-associated > Plants > Roots > Rhizosphere > Soil ... | reverse complement strand
CGGCGGGCGGAAACATTTCCGGGCGTTTCACCGCCGAGAGGTCATCGGAAGACAAGGTCGGCGCCGTCAAATCGCTGACGCACTTCCCGGTCCTGATCGTTGCGACGGCCAAAACCTCGACGGTGCTTGCCGACTGGCGAGCGCAGACCAGGCTGCAATTTTTTGCGGCCGCGCTGGCGGTCATCGTCGTGATCGGCATGGTCTTCCTGATCGTGCGCCAGCTACGCGGCCAGCATGCCGCCGCGCAGCACAAGCTTTCGGAGAAGAGCCAGCATCTCGACACCGCCATCAACAATATGACGCAGGGCCTGCTGCTGTTCGATTCCTCCGGGCAGCTGGTGATCTGCAACCAGCAATATATCGACATGTTCGGGCTCTCGGTCGACGTGGTCAAACCCGGATTGCGGCTGCGCGACCTGATCCTGTACCGCCAGAAACTCGGCTCCTTTGTCGGCGACGTCGACGCCTATTGTGCCCGGTTTCTCGATCCCAACGGCAGCCTCGTTCAGGATACCGTGACCTCGACGCCGGACGGGCGCACGATCCGGTTGATCTACAAGCGGTCGCCGGACGGCGGCTGGGCCACGACGCTGGAAGACGTCACCGAGGGGCGACGCGACCAGGCCAGGATCGAGCATCTCGCCCATTACGACGCACTGACCAATCTGCCGAACCGGACGCTGTTCCAGCGCCAGGCGGAGGGATTGCTTCTGGAAACCGAGGGACGCGAATTCGCGATCCTCTATATCGACGTCGACGAGTTCAAGCGCATCAACGATACGCTCGGACATCTGATCGGTGACGAGTTCCTTAAAGGCGTGGCTGAGCGGTTGCGCCAGGCGGTCGGCTCTGAAGACTTCATCGCCCGCCTTGGCGGAGACGAATTCGCCATCCTCCAGCATGGCATCGGAAGTGCCGAGGACGTTCATGGGCTGGTCGCGCGAATCTATCAGGCGCTGCGGACCCCGTTCGACTGCCACGGCCACCAGCTTTCCGGCGATGCCAGCATCGGCATCGCGATCGCGCCGCGCGACGGCTCCGATTTGTTCGATCTCCTGAAGAGCGCCGACCTCGCAATGTATGCGGCGAAGGCCGCCGGCCGCCGAACCTATCGCTTCTTCGACCCCGAGATGGAGCAGCAGGCCAACCATCGCCGCGAGCTGGAAGCGGACTTGCGCGCGGCGCTGGCGCAGAACGCCTTCGAGCTGCACTATCAGCCGCAGGTCGATCTGCGCACCGACGGCGTCACCGGCTGCGAGGCGCTGTTGCGCTGGCGGCATCCGGTGCGCGGCATGGTCTCGCCGGCCGACTTCGTGCCGGTCGCCGAGGAAACCGGGCTGATCGAGGAAATCGGGCAGTGGGTGTTGCGTACGGCCTGCGCGGAAGCGGCGACCTGGCCCGCCAATGTTCGTATCGCCGTCAACGTCTCGCCGATCCAGTTCCGCTCGGAAACGCTGTCGCTGAAGGTCGCTTCCATCCTCTCCGAGACCGGGCTCGATCCGCGCCGGCTGGAGCTGGAGATCACGGAAGCCGTGCTGATCGCCGACGACGACGCGGCGCTGGCGACGCTGAATCAGCTCCGCGCGCTTGGGGTTCACATCGCGCTCGACGATTTCGGAACCGGTTATTCCTCGCTGCAATATCTGCAGCACTTTCCATTCGACAAGATCAAGATCGACCGCTCCTTCGTCAAGGAAGTGACGCGCAATTCCTCGTCGGCCTCGATCATCCGCGCGGTGGTGAGCATCGCCGCCGACCGCAACATGATCACCACGGCGGAAGGCGTTGAGACCCTGCAGCAGCGCGAGACCGTGCAGAACCTCGGATGCACCCAGATGCAGGGCTATCTGTTCAGCGCGGCGCGTCCGGCGCAAGAGATCCGCGCGCTGCTGGCGTCGGGAGAGGCCGGCGTCGAGGCGGCGTGAGCTTGAGGTTTCCCGGTGCCCCGGCGCCAGATGCTTGCCGGCGGCACGCCGCACCGCCCGGACGCAAAATATCGAAAACAACCCCATGCAAAGTAGAACGGGTCCCGGTTTGCGGCGTTCAAGCCGCTTGCGTCAGAGGCAGGGGATAGCCCGTCGGCTTGGCCCGGTCTGATCTCGTCCTGTTTCAGCGCCGCGCTTCGGAAATTGCCTTCCTGAGGCTTCGCGACAGCAATTCCACCGAATAGGGTTTTTGGATCAGCTCGAAGCCGCGGTGAGCATTCTCCGCCAGCACGTTGCTGTAGCCGCTGGTCAGCACCACCGGGAGGCCGGGGTAGCGTTCACGCACGATGCCGGCGAGTTCGACGCCGTTCATCCCGGGCATGATGACGTCTGAAAACACCAGGTCGGCGGAGAACTCGTCCTCGGCAAGGATCGCGAGCGCCGCATCCGCGCTGGCGACGCGACGGACCGTGTATCCGAGATCTTCCAGCAGCTCGGTGGAGAACTGTCCGACGTCGTCATTGTCCTCGACCACCAGGACGCGATAACCGCGGCCGCGCGCGGCGGGCTCGCTGGCAGTCGCGGCGGCCTCGACCGCATCGGCCGGCACCGCGGCCTGCGGCAGATAGATCGTGAAGGTCGCGCCCCGGCTCGGCTCGCTCGCGACCGCGATGTCGCCGTCGGACTGCTTGGCAAAGCCGAATGCCTGGCTGAGACCAAGGCCGGTGCCTTTGCCGACTTCCTTGGTGGTGAAGAACGGCTCGAAGATCGTCTCGAGCAGTTCGGACGCGATGCCGCAACCGGTATCGGTCACGGTGATGGCGATGAAATCGCCGTCGCGGGCGGGCTGGGCGCGGAGTGGGGGAATGATATCGACCTTGCGGACGCGGATGTTGAGCTGGCCTTCGCTGTTCATGGCATCGCGGCTGTTGACGGCGAGATTCATCAGCGCCGTTTCGAATTGCGCGATATCGGCGATCGCAAAGCAGTTGAGGTCGGTAATATCGACGTCGATCCTGATCCGCGCGCCGACCAGCGGACGGATCAGTTGCGCCACCGCCTCGACCTGGGTGCCGACATTGAACACCTGCGGCTTCAAGGGCTGCCTGCGGGCGAACGCCAGCAACTGCCCGGTCAGCTTGGAGGCGCGCTCGACCGTTTCGGCAATCGCGTCGATATAGCGCCGGCGCCGTTCTTCCGGCAGCTCGCGGCGGCGGAGGAAATCGGTCGCGGAGCGGATGATGGTCAGGAGATTGTTGAAGTCGTGCGCCACGCCGCCGGTCAATTGGCCGACCGCTTCCATCTTCTGCGACTGGCGCAGCGCTTCCTCGCCCTGTCGGCGCTCCGTGATATCGATGGCTTCCGGCACCGCACCGATCACCGTGCCGTGCTGGTCGCGCAGCGGGCGCATCGCGAATTCGAAATAGCGATCGCCGACCGGCAGGCGCAGCAGCATCTCGGTCTGGACCTCTGCGCCCTGCATGACGGCAAGGAACGCCTTGTGGACCGCCTCGGGCATGCCGGGGGTCCCGGAAAACCATCGCGTGTCCCATAGCGGCTTGCCGATCACGTCGCGAGCGTCCATGCGAATTCCGGCAAGCGCCGTCTTGTTCGCATAGAGCACATCGCCGTGCGGGTTGAGCAGCGCCTGATATTGATGGCTGGTCTCCAGGATTGCGCGCATCTGCGCTTCGTTGGATTCGAGCTGCGCCGTCCGCTCGGTGATCCGCAATTCCAGAATTTCGTTCAGGCGGCGCAAGTCCTGCTCGGCCTGCTTGGCTGCCGTGATGTCATGGGCCACACCGATGAAGCCGATGTGGCCTCCGGTCGGGTCCCAGCGCGGCTGGGACTCGGAGCGCAGCCATCGCCATTCATTATCAGCGCGCAGGTAGCGCGCTTCCAGCACGAACGGCTTGAGCGAAGCTTCGCCGGCGATTGATTCCTGCACGACGCGTTGCTGATCGTCCGGATGCAGCCGCTTGCGCCAGTCGAAAACGATGGCATCCTCGAACGGCAATCCCAGGAAATCGAGGTAGGCCTGGTTGGCGAAGGAACGCGTACGGTCGAGCTTGGTGACCCAGACCGGCACCGGTGCGCTGTCGGCGATCAGGCGGAAGCGCTCCTCGCTTTCGCGCAAGGTGGCCTGGGCCAGCGCCTGATCAGTGACGTCGCAATCGGCGCCGACCAGACGCAGCGCGCGGCCGTCGCATTCGCGCTCGATCTTTGCGACGACGCGAATCCAGCGCGTCGTGCCGTCGTTCGGACGTACGATGCGGTATTCGGCCGAATAGTCCTCGCTCCCGCTTTTCAAAATGCCGAAGAGATGCTGGACCGTTCGCTGGCGATCCTCGGGATGGATTCGGCTGACCCATTCCTCGTAGCTTTCGTTTTCCGCCTCGGGCGGCAAGCCGTGAACCAGGAGATATTCGGGGGAGCGGCGGTTCTTGACGCCGTCACGAAAATCGATTTCGAGACCGCCGACACCGGCAATACGCTGAATCCGTACCAGTTCCGCTTCGCGCTCCTGCAGCGCACGATGAGCCCGGTCGCGCTCGTCCGCGATTTCCTGCAGATGTTGCCGCAAGCGTTCGGCAGCGGCGATGTCAGGCAAAACGTTGGCAGTGTCGGGAGTGGTCATGCGGGCCGGCAACCTCTGCCGGTACTTTCACACAGGACTCGGCAAAATTTCCAGCTTCATTTGCTCTTGGCTGGTGACCGGCAGTTGTAGGCCCGGCGGAACCCGGACGCCTGCGCATCTTCCTCGGAACAGAACCAGCGGTCCGGCTTGGTCAGGCCCGGGTAGGAGCGGCATGCCTGCAGATGATAGATGCCGAGGTTCCCGGTGACGCGAGCGCGGACGGCGTATTTGCCCTTGATGTTGCAACCGGCCGGCATCACGAGATCTTCGGGGAACAGGGCCTCGCGGATTTCCCGGTCACGATCGGCGCGGCACGAACTGCCGAGCAGCTTGCCGTCTTTCTTGCCTGCGCGGAACTCGCTCGGGCGGACGAAGCAGCCTTTCCAAAGTCCCAGGCGTTCCTCCATGGCGCGGCCCTGGTCGATACGGCGCTTGCTGGTTGCGCCATCATCGAGGACGGCGAATCCCTTGCTGATCAGGGACTCGCTCAGACTGGTCGCGTCGCCTTCAATTTTGCACGCGCCGATCCGCCGTTTCTTGTAGACCGGATCCGCGCCAAGATCGTCGCAGCGGACCTGTTTGCCATCGATCAGCTTGCTCAGTTGATCGCGTGCCTCGATCCCGCAGGTCCAGCTATCGGCGTTCTGGTCGATGCAGAATTGATCGACCGCGGGCGCATCGATGCCGTCGAGACGGTAGGTGACATTGCCGAGTTGAAGCGTGCTGCCATCCCGGACGACGGCGGTGGCGGCCGAACTCTGGCTGGCCGGAAGTACGATCGATAGCAACGCTGCAACCAGAAAAATTCGGGACCGCATCTGTTTCATTTCAAATCAATTCCACACCTGCAGCTGGGTTCTAGCATAAGGCGGCGTGATTGAACCAAGGCGCTCGCGCTAATCGCGCATCGACCGAGGCAGAGAAAAAATTTCAGCGCAAAGGCGGGTGCTGGTCGAATGCCGCCATTGACTTCATGAGAACAAAATAAGAACATTGCCGGTGTCGCGCAACACGGAATGATGCCATGTCGTCCTCTTCACAGCCGAACTTCGAAGAGAGCGACGCGCTGGAAGCCGCGGTAGATCAAGCAATTTCTGCCTGCGGCGGTGATCTGCGGGCGACGATCCGCGCCCTGATCGTGACCAACGAATATCTGGAAACCGAGGTCGGCGAACTGATGAAAGCGGTATCCCATGCCTATGCACGGGGCCGCTTCAACTCTTATTCGGGGTGAATTGCCGCCGGCCGGTACGGCCATGCCGACCGGTGAGCATGGCAGCGCTGATACGAGACCGTTGCCTCCATCGATTTTTGCTGTACGACGGGTGGGTTACCCGCGTCCCGCATGTCACATTGCGGGGGAGGATCCTGCCCGAAACTCAAGCAAGAAGAACATGTTCAAACGAATTTTGATCGCAAATCGCGGCGAGATCGCCTGCCGGGTCATCAAGACTGCGCGCCTCATGGGGATCGAGACGGTCGCGGTGTATTCCGAGGCCGACCGCGATGCGCTCCATGTCGAAATGGCCGATGAGGCCGTGCTGATCGGCCCGCCGCCTGCGGCTGAAAGCTACCTGCAGATTGATAAGATCGTGGAGGCTTGCCGCAAGACCGGGGCGCAGGCCGTGCATCCCGGTTATGGCTTCCTGTCCGAGCGCGAGGCCTTTCCGCGCGCGCTGGAGGCGGCCGGCATCGTCTTCATCGGCCCCAATCCCGGCGCCATCGCCGCGATGGGCGACAAGATCGAATCCAAGAAGGCCGCCGCGAAAGCAAAAGTTTCGACCGTTCCCGGGCATCTCGGCGTCATCGAAGACGAAAAGCACGCGGTGAAGATCGCCGACGAGATCGGCTACCCCGTGATGATCAAGGCTTCGGCCGGCGGCGGCGGCAAGGGCATGCGGATCGCGCATTCGAAGGCCGAGGTCGCGGAAGGGTTCAACCTCGCCAAGGCGGAGGCGAAATCCTCGTTCGGCGACGACCGCGTCTTCATCGAGAAATTCATCGTCGATCCACGCCACATCGAAATCCAGGTTCTCGGCGACAAGCATGGCAACGTGATCTATCTCGGCGAGCGCGAATGTTCGATCCAGCGCCGCAATCAGAAGGTCATCGAGGAGGCGCCGTCGCCGCTGCTCGACGAGACCACCCGACGCAAGATGGGCGAGCAGGCGGTCGCGCTCGCCAAGGCCGTGAACTACGATTCGGCAGGAACCGTCGAGTTCGTCGCCGGCCAGGACAAGAGCTTCTACTTCCTGGAGATGAACACCCGCCTGCAGGTCGAGCATCCCGTCACCGAGCTGGTCACCGGCATCGATCTCGTCGAGCAGATGATCCGCGTCGCCGCGGGCGAGAAGCTTTCGATCACCCAAAAGGATGTCACGCTGACGGGCTGGGCGGTGGAATCCCGCGTCTACGCCGAAGACCCGTTCCGTAATTTCCTGCCGTCCATTGGCCGGCTGGTGAAGTACCGGCCGCCCGCGGAAGCGAGCAAGGACGGCATCACGATCCGTAACGATACCGGCGTGCAGGAGGGCGGCGAGATCTCGATCCATTACGACCCGATGATCGCCAAGCTCGTTACGCACGCGTCGTCGCGGGCGGCTGCAATCGAGGCACAGTCAACCGCGCTGGACGCGTTCTACATCGACGGGATCAGGCAGAACATTCCGTTCCTGTCGGCGCTGATGAACCATCCGCGCTGGCGCGAAGGCAAGCTTTCCACCGGCTTCATCGCCGAAGAGTTTCCAAAGGGCTTTTCCGCGCGTCCGCCGGAAGGCGAGGTCGCGCGGCGGTTGGCGGCCGTCGGAGCCGCGATCGACCACGTGCTCGGCGAGCGCAAGCGGCAGATTTCCGGGCAATTGACCGGCCGGCTGGTGCAGCGCGAGCGCCGCCGCGCGGTATGGCTCGATCGCGACGAAATCGCGCTCGATGTGGCGCGCGAGGCGGACGGCATTACGGTGCGCTTCATCGGCGCCGATGGCCTGCTCGGCAATCCGCACAATCTGGTCTCGGCCTGGACGCCGGGTGAACCGGTCTGGCAGGGCACGATCGACGGCCATTTCGTGGCGATGCAGGTGCGCGCGATCCCGAACGGCATCCGTCTTGCGCATCAGGGCTATGAAGTCGCGGTCAACGTCTTCACCGAGAGCGAGGCTGCCGCCGCCCGGCTGATGCCGGTAACTTCGGCCGCCGACACCGGCAAGAAGCTGCTGTGTCCGATGCCGGGGCTCGTGGTGTCGATTGCCGTGACCGAAGGACAGGAGGTCAAGGCCGGCGAGACCCTGGCCGTCGTCGAGGCAATGAAGATGCAGAACGTGCTGCGCGCCGAGCGCGATGGCACGGTGAAGAAGATCCACGCTGCGGCCGGCGCCACGCTTGCCGTCGACGCGCTGATTCTGGAGTTTGCGTAACACATAGCTCCGTCATCGCGAGCGCAGCGAAGCAATCCATTACGCCGAAACCGAAGTGTGGATTGCTTCGTCGCTTCGCTCCTCGCAATGACGGCGGACAGAATTGAGGACACCATGGCTTTTCGTCAACGCCGAGAGAGATTGCGTTCCATCCTCAACGGCTCTTCGTGCATCCGGCCGGGATCGGTCTATGACGCGACCTCGATCCGCATTGCGGAAGACCTCGGTTTCGAACTCGGCATGTTCGGCGGTTCGGTGGCCTCGCTGGTCGTGCTCGGCGATCCCGATATTGCGCTGATCACATTGACCGAACTCGCCGAACAGATGCGCCGGATGTCGCGCGCCTCGACGTTACCGGTGCTGGTCGATGCCGACCACGGCTATGGCAACGCGCTCAATGTCCGCCGCACCGTGCAGGAGCTCGAGGCCGCCGGCGCCGCCGGCCTGACGATCGAGGATACGCTGCTGCCGCCGGCGTTCGGACAGGCCGCAACGCAACTGATCTCGCTGGATGAGGGGATCGGCAAGATGAGGGGCGCGCTCGACGGCCGCAGCGATCCGTCGCTGGTCGTCATTGGCCGGACCGGCGCCGTGTCCGTCACCGGTCTCGATGACGCCATTGCGCGCGCGAAGGCGTATGAGGCCACCGGCGTCGATGCGCTGTTCTTTACCGGCATCAGGAATCGCGGGGAGCTGGAAGCCATTTCAGCCGCAACCCGGCTGCCGATCGTGCTCGGTGGCGCGCCCGAGGAGATGACCGGACTCGATTATCTCGCAAGCCAGCGCGTTCGGATCGCGCTGCAGGGGCACGCGCCGTTCGCGGCCGCTACCCAGGCCGTCTATGAAACGCTGAAGTTTCTGCGTGAGGGAGGTTCGCCAAAGGACCTGAAGGGCCTGGCGTCGTCCGAACTGACCGCCAGGGCGATGCGCGAGGCTGATGTGAAGGCGCGCAGCAGTGCGCTTCTTGGATTGAAGAAATCATGAGCGATACCATCCGCCATGTCACGATCCGTGGGCGGGTGCAGGGCGTCGGCTATCGCGCATGGGTGGAGGATGAGGCGATCGCGCGCGGCATCGAGGGCTGGGTGCGCAATCGCTGGGACGAAAGCGTGGAAGCGACGTTTGCCGGACCGGCTGACATCGTGGCCGGCATGATCGCCGCCTGTCAGCGCGGACCAGCGTCCGCGCGGGTCAATGCTGTCGAGGACGAAGCAGGCAGTCCCGACATGCTGAACCTGCGGCGGGCAGGGGAGCGCTTCTCGGTGCTATCGACGGTCTGATTGCCGCACCATGCCGATACGTGCTCACGAGGTGGTCCGAATGAAGCCGCAATACCCGCAACGCGACTGGAGACGGATCCATCATTCCCCGATCTTCTGGATCGGAGTCGTGATGTGCCTGGCTGCGATCACGATCTACGTGCTTTCCGATGACCTCTCGTGGCGGCCTGGCGCGCGATAGAACCCGGAGGGCGCTAGAAGAAGCCCGGGCTCAGGTCGATACCGTAAGTCAGCATCAGCAGGGAAACGAACAGGCCGGCCGCGCATAGAAGCGCGATCTGCTTGATAATATCGTTGTCGTTGATGGTGAGAATGGCGCGCGTAAGCGCCCGTTCGATCGTAGTCAATTGCGACCTCCATGCGTCCGCGCCCGCGACACAATAACGCAGCGGGCTGTGCATGAATGTGAACTGGCTCACTTGTCGGCAAATGGTCAGCAGAAGTTGCGGTGGCGCTATCGCGCCCGTTCACCTGGCGTGAACTCGCCATCGTGCTGGATCGAGGCGCTCTCGACGTATTGCATGTCGAGCGAGGAATACACAATGCTGCGATTGCGGCCGAGACGCTTGGCTTCATAGAGCGCGGTGTCGGCTTCTCCCACCAGCGCAGCCTCGTCGATCGTCGAGCGGTTTCGTGCAGCGACGCCGACACTGATAGTGATGTATCCGCGACTGGAGGCGGTGTTCGGAATACCCAGCGCCCGAACCGTCAGCCGGATGGCTTCGGCGACCTTCAGCGCGGCCTCTTCGGAGGTGTTCGGCAGCACGACGGCGAACTCCTCGCCGCCATAGCGCGCCGACAGGCCCGATGTATTGACGGTCGCGTCGCCGATGGCCTTCGCCACCGCCTGCAGGCAACGGTCGCCGGCCTGGTGGCCGTAGGTGTCGTTGTAGCCCTTGAAATTGTCGATATCGAACAGCAGCACCGAAATCGTTTCACAGGATTCGAATTCGCGCCGCAGGAAACCATCGAAGGTGCGGCGGTTGGTGAGCCCGGTCAGTCCGTCGGTCGCGGCGAGCTGCGCGAGGCGGCGGTTGAGCTGGGTCAGCTCGTCCTCCATCCGCTTGCGTTCGGTGACATCGCGGATGACGCAGAGAAATTCGGCCCGCGACGGATCGTCCGTTTTCGATGCCTGCTTGAACTTGCTCTCCACCCACGCCAGTGTTCCGTCACCGCGATGGTGCCGAAACACGACCGTGCTGACACTGTCGACACCATCGAGCCGCGCAGTTGCCGATTGGACGCTCTCCCGGTCGTCGGGATTCACCAGGTCAAAGCATGATTTGCCGACGAGGTCCTTCGGGCGCAATCCCAGCACCGGTTCGGCCGAACGCGAGACATAGCGCAACAGGCCACGGGCATCGATCAGGATGATGATGTCGGCGATGTTGTCGGCGAGCAGACGGTAATGAGCCTCGCTCTGGCGCAGGGCACGCACGGTCCTCGTGCGGGAGCGGAGCTGCAGCGAAACCAGCGCAGCCAGCATCACGATCATGCACAGTAGCACGCCGGCAACGATGGAATCGGTCCGCAGCGTCTTCCACCAGTCCGCGAACAGCCAGTCTTCCGAAACCGCCACGGTGACCAGCGTCGGGTAGTGTGGCGTCACCTCATAGCCGATGTATTTCTCGATGCCGTCGAAGGGGGAGGTGATCTTGTAATATCCGACGGAGCTGCGCGTCAGGTATGTCGAGAACAGATCGGTGCCGGAAAGATTTGTACTCTTGTCGGAAAACGGCCAGCGGATCAGGACGGTGCCGTCGTTTCGCAGCAGGCTGACACTGCCGTCGGGGCCGAGCTGGAAGGTCTTGTAGAAGCGGTTGAAGTAGTCGCTGTCGATCGCGGCGGTAAGGACACCGGCGAAGCTGCCGTCCTGCCGGTCGATGCGCTTCGACAGGATGATCGTGAGCCGTCCGGTCAAACGCGATTGTATCGGTTCGTTGATGCGAAGCGCGCTTCCGGGCGTGTCGCGATGGTAGATGAAGTAGCTTCGGTCGGAGTTGCTGTGCCTGGGCGTTTCCGGCAACGAAGAATATCGCCACCGGCCGTCGACACCGAGCACGCCGATCTCGCGGAGCTGCGGTAACGAACTGACAGTCTCCGCCAGATATGGATTGAACCGCTCCGGCAGCGGGTCGCGGTATCTGAGCAGATCGACCATTCCGGCCATCGCGATGTCGGCCGATCGGATCGTATGGGACGCATGCTCGGCCAGTGAGTGCGCGAGGTTCTGAATATCGGTCTGGCCGCGCGCAAGCGTGGTCGCCTTGGCCTCCAGTGATTTCCAGACCACGACGCCGAGCACGCAGGCGGTCATCGCCAGCGCGAAGACGATCACCACTGCCGCGGGAGATGTCCTGCGCAGCGGTCCGCCGAGGTCCGGGAGATTCAGATCAGGCATTTCTCGCCTTGATGGCCGCGCGCCCGGCCCTGTCGGCCGGCATCGCGCAACCGGAATCTAAAAGGGGAGAGGTACCGAAGCGGTTAACAAATCGGCCGGGAAAAGAACGAGCGGCTGGGTTTTTGGCCCCGGTTCCAGAAATGGAACTCGGGGGGATATCCGGAGACGGGGAGCCGGCCAAACGGTCACCGCGGCAGTTTCGCGATCGCCTGGCTGAGTTCGTGGATTTCGTAGGGTTTTCGCAGAATCGGAAAATCGCCGCGCACGTTCAGCGCGGCGTCGCTGTAGCCGCTGGTCAGGAGGATCGGCAGTCCGGGCTTGACCGCCCTCAGGTGACGCGCGAGACCGAGGCCGTCCATTTTGCCGGGCATCACGATGTCGGAGAAGACGAGATCGATTCCGTCGAGTTCGATTTCGCGCAGCGCAGCTTCGGCATTGGCGACCCGGCGGACGGTGTAACCGAGCTGCTCGAGCAGATTGGTGCTGACGGATGCGACCTCCGGATTATCCTCCACCAGCAGCACGATGCCGCTGCCGCCGGCTTCGACGGCATCGACGGTCTTGAGCGCGGGAGCAGCTTCCTTGCGCGGCAGCAGGATCGTGATCCTGGTGCCCTTGCCGAGTTCGCTCGCGACCTTGACCGTTCCGCCGGCCTGATGGGCGAAGCCATGAACCTGTGACAGCCCGAGACCGGTGCCCTTGCCGATCGGCTTGGTGGTGAAGAAGGGATCGAAGACCTTGCTGAGGATATCGGGCGCGATGCCGGAGCCGGTGTCCTCGACCGAGATCGCGACATCTTCGCCGGCTTCGCCGCCAGACCTGTCGTTGTGCGCCGAGATCCTGATGACGCCGCCGCCGGACATGGCGTCGCGCGCGTTGATGACCAGGTTGACCAGCGCCGTCTCGAACTCAGCGACGTCGACCATGACCGGCCAGACATCCGGGTCGATATCGAATTGCAGCGTCACCGCGCTTCCGACGCCGGTGTCGAGCACCTCGCGCACCGCGCTGAGGCGTTCGGCGACGTCGACGGTCTGCGGATGGAGGCTCTGCCGGCGCGCGAATGTCAGCAACTGGCTAGTGAGGGAAGCGCCGCGCTTGGTCGCTCCCTCGATCGCCGTTATCGCCCGCTGGGATTTGGGATCGTCTCCCACCGCTTTCTTCAACGTGTGAACGCTGCCGCTGATGATCATCAGCAGATTGTTGAAATCGTGGGCCACGCCGCCGGTCAGCTGACCAAGCGCATCGAGCTTCTGCGATTCCGCGAGTTGCTGGTGCATTTGCTCGAGCTTGAGCTGGGCCTCGCGGCGTTCGGTAATGTCCCGGGTGATCTTGGCGAAGCCGATCAGTTTGCCGTCTTCATAGATCGGGTCGATGACGACGCTGGCCCAGAAGAACGTGCCGTCCTTGCGGACGCGCCAGCCGTCCTCCTCGTAGCGGCCCTGTTCCCGGGCGATGCGCAAGGCGCGCTGCGGCTTGCCGTTGGCGCGGTCCACTTCGGTGTAAAAACGGGAAAAATTCTGCCCAATGATTTCGGTGGGCGAATAGCCCTTGATGCGCTGGCCGCCGATGTTCCAGCTCGTTACCACGCCGGTTGGATCCAGCATGTACAGCGCGTAGTCGGCGACACCTTCAACCAGAAGTCGGAAATTACGTTCGCTTTCCGCCAGATCCCTTTGCTGTTGCTGATCTTTCGTGAACATCCGACTGCCTGTTTAAGAGGCGCAAACGCACAAGGCGCCGATTGGTTCCTCAAAAAATCGACTTTTTAACGAAACGGTTCGTTACGCGGCGGCAACTACACTCCTGAACGTCGCCGCCAGCGTCCGCAACGCCATGAGCTTGGCCGGGTCGCTGACCTTCGAGTGCAGCAGCACCTTCGAGGAACCAAGCCGCGGCAGCCCTTCGGCCGGCCCGATATCGACCAGACCGGGCGGGGCGATCCGCCGTGCCAGCGGCGCTACCGCCAGGCCCGCCAAAGCAGCGGCCACAACGGCGGTGACACCGCCGCCGACAAATCTCTCGCTCCAGGCGATGCCGGCCTTGTCGAGGGCGCGAATGGCGACGGCGCGCACGCCGCAGGGCGGCGCCAGCGTCGCCAGCGGCAACGTCTCGCCGCGGCGCCAGGTCAGGCGTTTGGCGGCGAACCAGCCGAAGGCGTCTTCCGTCAGTTTCTCGCCGCCGCGGCGGCTGCCTTCCTGCCGGACCACCACCGCGTCGAGCTCGCCGGCATCGTAGGCATCCAGCATCTCGCGCGAAAAGCCGATCGTCACCGAAAGCGCCAGTTGCGACGACACCGCATGCAGCCGCTCGAGCAGCGGCACCAACTCAGGTCCCGCGGCGTGATCAGAGATCCCGAGCGACAATTGCTGGCGCGAAGCCGTCTCGTCCGATAGCGCGCGGTCATGCGCCTGGATCAGCGCGCGGGCGCTGGGCAGGAATGCCGCGCCACCGGCGGTCAGCGCAACCGCCCGCGGCGAGCGCTCGACCAGCCGCTTGCCGACAACGCTCTCCAGCCGCTGCAGCTTCATGCTGACGGCGGCCTGCGTGGCGCCGAGCGCCTCGGCCGTGCGGGTAAAGCTCTGCAGTTCGGCCACCATCAGGAAAGCCCGCACCGTATCGATATCCAGCGTACTCATCGCATCATCAACATACGTTATCACTGTTATGAACGGAGATAAGATACCAAGATGATGGCCGCAGGTCTAGATAGGACAGTAGCGCGAAGACATCGCGTAGATATCGAGGAGAAAGACCATGCCCCTGATCACCGTCACCTATTCCAGCGTCCGCAGGGCGCCGTCGCTCAAGGCCGAGATCGCGTCAGCCGTCAGCGATCTCACCGCGAGAATCCTGCGCAAGGATCCGAGGGTCACCGCGATCATCGTCAAGTCGGTCGATGCCGCAGACTGGTTTGCCGGCGGCCGTTCGCTCGCCGAGCAGAGCCTCGCCAGCTTCTGGCTCGACGTCCACGTCAGCGAAGGCACCAACACCAAGGACGAGAAGGCGGCCTATCTCGCCGCGATGTTCCAGCGAATGGGCGAACTGCTCGGGCCGCTGCATGAGGAAAGCTATGCCCATGTCGACGAGGTCAAGGGCGATGCCTACGGCTTCGGCGGCCTCACCCAGGAGCGCCGCTACATCGCCGGCCAGCTCGAAGTCGCGCCGCGGAAGGCGGCGGCGTGAAGACAGGCGAGTGTGCGGTGGCGCTTCTGGCGCCGCCTGCAGGCTCAGTCCGCCATCAGCCACGGCCTTAGCACGCCCAGCACGGCTGCCGTCGCGGCAACAAGCGAGAGAGCAATCACGGTTGCGCGCCAAAGCAGTTGTTGCCGCGCCGCGCGCCGGTCCTGGAACGCCAGCCAGTCCCGGACAAAACCGACCGGGACGTCCTGCACGACATTGCGCCGGTTCGGATGTCGCGTTTCGTGATCTGCGAACATGGCCCGTACGTTCGCCACGCCGAGATGGTCCAGTTGGCAATTCCAGTGCTGGGCGTTCGCGTCGTTGCTCCACCGGTTCTCGAAGGGAAGTCTGTGCGTCGTCATCGCGACCTCCTCTGTGCACCGTTGCCTTTTGATATGTGGGCCGCGATCGCCCGGCGGAAAGGCCCCAGGACAGGGCGGCGCACGTCTCAGACGGTCGCTTCCGGCAGGCGCGCGGCTGTTGCGCCGAACACGTTTTCGAACGCCCGCCGGAGCGCGACGTCGACATCTTCCATCGTTACGGGCAGGCCGAGATCCACCAGCGACGTGACGCCGTAGCGCGGGTCGGCAACGCCGCAAGGTACAATTGCAGAGAAGTGCGACAGGTCCGGCTCGACATTGATGGCGATGCCGTGGAATGACACCCAGCGCCGCAGGCGCACGCCGATCGCCGCGATCTTGTCCTCGTAGCCCGCGCCCTTGTCCGGACGCTTGACCCAGACGCCGACGCGGTCTTCGCGGCGCTCGCCGCGCACGTTGAAGGCGTCGAGCGTGCGGATGATCCATTCTTCAAGGCCCGCGACGTAAGCGCGAACGTCCGGCCGCCGCCGTTTCAGGTCGAGCATCACATAGGCCACCCGCTGGCCGGGGCCGTGATAGGTGAGTTGCCCGCCGCGGCCGGTGGTGAACATCGGAAACCGCGGATCGAGCAGGTCGTCTTGCTTGCCGCTGGTGCCGGAGGTGTAGAGCGGGGGATGCTCCAGCAGCCAGACCAGTTCTGTCGCCTTGCCGTCGGCGATATCGGCCGCGCGGGCCTCCATCGCGGCTACGGCCTCGGGGTAGGGGACGGCGCCTGCCGAGATTCGCCATTCGACCTCGCCGCCACCCTGGGCTCGCGCGAACGTCGTCAAATCAAGGCTTTGGCGGTCATTAACCATTGGCTAACCATAACGTGGTCAGTTGGAACTACACCAATCTAGTCCCCTTTTGGCGGTTTCGAAGTGGCCACCCTCGATAAAGTCAGCGTCGATCTCATGGTGGTGCTCGGCACCACGACCATGCCCATCCACCAGGTGATGCGGCTATCCCGCGGCGCCATCATCGAGCTGGACGCCACCGAGGCGGATGAGGTCAAGATCCTCGCCAACAACCTTCCGGTGGCCTCGGGCGTCGTGCTGGTCGACCGCAACCGGATCGCGGTCGAAGTCAAGCAGATGCTGCCGAAATCCCCTGATGTCAGGTAGTTACCGGGGCGCAAAACTTCCTTGTCCCCCCATCTCCGATTTGTTACATCGGCGCCGTTGATCCGGCGGGCTGTTCGCTCCAGCCGGTATCCCAAGCGCTCGTGGCGGAATTGGTAGACGCGCTGCCTTGAGGTGGCAGTGAGTAAAATCGTGGGGGTTCGAGTCCCTCCGAGCGCACCACCTCACAAATCAGCAATTGATATTGCAAGGCTTTTTGCCGTGGCGGGTTTTCTCACCTTGAATGGGCGGGAAAATAGACTGTTCGTATTTCCAGCTTGCGCATCGCGCGTGTCGGTTCACTGACAAGCCATGCCGGAGAAAGTCGCGCCTTGGGCCGACGAATGCGCCAGTGGCCCTGCAGTTGAAGTGACCTATTGGCTGCTCCCGGGTGGCGGGCTCCTGAACAGAGAAGGCCCCAGCGGGGGGCAGCTGGGGCCTTCTTTGCGTTGCCGGATCGGCGGTGTCCGGCACGCCGCTGCGGTAACCTTGCAAGGCTAGCCCGTGCGATACGCGTCCAGAGCGTGAGCCGCGAAGATCGCCATGCTGAGTAGCGCCAGAAGCGCTGCCGAGACCTCGATCATAGCTCGGCCTCCTGCTGACCCATTTCGGCGAGAAACTTGCTGCGCGATTGGTTCCACATCAAATCAAAAATAAACTGCATGTGCCGTCCCCATTTTTATGGAACGAGCATACCGGACCTCTTGTTTCAGGACGGTTTCGTCGGCCCGGAAAATGGTTTCGTCCGGACACTTACCGGATCTGTTTGATGACAACTTCTGGACGCTCGGCCATGCTTCAAATGTGGCGAGGATGATTCATGCTGGAAGCGATTTTGTTGCTCCTTGGCGTTTGCAGTTTCGCGTTGGTCCTCATCGCCTTTTGGGGCATCGACGTGTTCGGCAATGCCTGGCGTAGGACACCACTCGGCCGTGCCCATGCGCCGAGGTCAATCCCACCTTCCAATGACCGGTAACGCCCAGTTGCCTTCACCCGGACCGGCGTCGTCCAAAGCCTGGACGGAAAATCCCCGACGACCGACGTCTACGAGCGATGATCGGGCAGGGTAGGATCCTCGGGATCGCCGCCCGTTCCGAAGCCGAAGCCCATACCGCCGCTCTTTCCACCGCCGCCGCCTTGTCGAGACTCGTCCCTGCCGCGCTCGTTCTTGTTGCGGCCGCCTGAGGCCGATGGCCGCGCAGGCCCCTGCATTGGAATCGAAAGGTCGGATGGAATCGGATCGAGATCGAGCGCTTCGCGAATGAAAGCGCGGAGCGAGACAACGAGGTCGTGCGTATGGACGGGGCGTCCGGCAACAAGCTCACGCGCAGCGCGCTCGGCCAGGCGGACATGCTCCTCTGTTCCGAGCAGGATGATGTCCGACAGGGCCGCCTCGACCGCATCGCGAATACGTCGAGCGCGGTCCGATCTCGCGGCGCTTGCACCGGCTAATTCCGGGGTCTCTATAGCCTCGTCTTCGGAAACGGGTTCACTGCTGCGGCGCAGATCGCGCAGATGGGTCGGATCGACGGTTAGGTTGCCGGTGAACGAGCCGCCCAGCGTCTTGTAGGCCGCAATCAGCGTCCGCAGCCGTTCGTTGATCTGGCGGTTTGTGCGTTCGCGGCGCTGCTGAATCGTGAACATCGCCAGCAGGCGGATGCCGACGCCTATCAGCGTGAACAGCGCCAGGCCGATCAATGTCGCAAGCAGGCTCTGCCACGAACTAAAATCGATATTGTGCAGTGGGGTCTCCCGAAACTCGCAAAAGGTGCCTCAGCTTTGATAGCCACCTTATCCGAGCGCACCGCCCCGAGAAATCAGCTTCGTTATTGTTGGTTTTTGGCTCGGTGGCCCGCACTTCGTCACGTGGTGGGGGCTCTCTGGGGCGGCAATCCCCTCACGGCTTGGCCGCGCCCGATCGAGGTGACAGCGGGATCTGGAAGGTCTTGAATCGCGCGAGATCGGGAAAGCTGTCTGCAGCACTAACGGTGAGCAACCCGACGACCGCTGCCGGAACTTCCTTGCCGACCAGCCGATTGATCGCCGTGGATTGCCCTGTACTCAGTTGCACGTCGAGGGCGCCTGCGGCGACCATCGCGGTCCTGACGCGGCGGATCGACAGTTCGGAATATCTGTCGTCGATCGCAATCGTCTTGCCGGCGAGGTCGGAGACCGACTTGATGTCGGGACCCGTCACGACGACAGCCACGAGCGCGTCCAGCGACGCGTCCAGCGTCGGCGCCGACATTCGCTCCGCCACGGCTGAGGCGGCCGCCACCTGCTCCTGGGTCGTCCGGGTCGGGGCAGTTTCGGTCGTTGATTGCGGATCGATGGAGCGGGCGTGAGCCGCTTCGGAAGGGCGAGTCGGTTCGGGAGCGCGAGCCGCTTCGGAAGCGAGGGTCGCTTCGGAAGTAACGGTATTGCCCGTGGTTTGCCGGCTGAGTTGCGGAGAAGGAGCCGGAATGGGAATGGCAGGCGTGGCTTTCGCCGCGACCTTGATTGGCCTGGGTGTTTGACGGACTGCGTGGCTGGCGTGAGACCGGGGCGGGCTGTCGTCGCGCCTGATGACCGCGGGCACCGGCTTCGCCACTGCAGAAGCGTTGGCATATGACACAGGCTCAATCGGCACACTGACCGCGGTCAGGCAGGCCAATGGGTTCAGGCCAAGGCATGATGGCTGTGCGGATGGTTGGCGGCTGCAACCGACCAGGGTCGTAGCCAGCGCGCAAATAAGAAGCGTCCTCAATCGATCCCCCTGAAGAGGTTGAGTGCGGCCCGCAATTCTTGCGGCTCGAGATGTGTTGCGCTGGTCCTCTACGAGTGAAGCAAAGTTGTTAAACGCGCTTTAAGCCTGGGCCGCCGGCCGGCTGGTTGCTCCGGCATGGTTAATGGTTCGGCCTGTGCAGCTTCCCGTGAATAGACTCCGTCTATTCACATGGCCGCCTTTTTCTCGCTTCCTTCGATTCAGGATTTCGCCGCGAATCGGTCGCCATGTTTGCGCGCCTGGGGGTTGTTTATTGATTGTGTAATGGAGAATGGCCGATGGCGATTATTGAAAGACTTCACCGAACCGCGCCGCTGGATTTAGCCAAGCTGGAAGAAGATGTCGTAGGGAACGTTCCGGCGATCAAGCCGGCGCCATCGGGACTGATGCCAGACTACGTCGAACATGAAGAAGGCGTTACGCGCGTCGGCGCGCTCTCGGCCGAGGCTGTGGTGCGTGACTATGAAGCCGCCGCCAAGGAAATCGAGGCGATGGGAGCAGAGCTGATCGACGCAGCGAAGCGATGCGAGGCGATGACCGCCGAAGTTCACACTGCCATCGCCTTCATGCGCGACACAGCAGCTTCCTATCGCGAGGAAGCCAAGAAGATCTTCAAGCGCATCGAGGAATGCTCGATCTTTACCGAGAACGTTCGCAAGACCTGCGAGACCGTCAAGCTCAAGATGATCGAAGGCAAGGTGTAGCCGCCGCGAGAAGTCCGGAACTTCGCCTGGATTTGCCGTTCCGACGGGAGGCCGTGCTTTTCGAACAGCGTGTGTGAATTGCGGCACACGCTGGTGCCGCGAATCAGCTTAGTTTGTACTCTCCTCCCTAGACTGCACCCGCCGCGAATGGCGGGTCCTTTTTTCGGTATCCGACAGTCAGAATAGCCATCGCAGTGTACTGCGATGGCCGCAGTAGCGGATCAGCCGAGTTCGCAGCCGCTCGTAACAGCTTCGTATAGTGGCTGCTCCGGTTCCCTCCGTGCGCACGACAATGTTGCAGTTTGGGTCCGATACAATTCTGCGAGGTATTCGCGTGTCCGCAATGTCACGGCGCGCGAATCGTTTGACGCGGCGCACAGGTTGATACCCCTACCGCCGCACCGTTCGCGTAAACTGGACGGGCTGGCCGGCTGCTGATTCCCGCCGGCTCCGCCGCTGTTCGGCGTTTCCAGAAAGTTCGACCCTGCCAAGACCACCCGGAGCACTACATGCTGTTTCTGAGCTACGCCTATCGATTCCTGTCCAACTTCGTGTTCCTGGCGCTGGTTTATCTCGCACTGAACTTCCTCGAAAAGTACCAGCACCGCGTGGTCGTCGCGGTTCTGGTGCTGGCTTATGCGGGCATGCATGCTGCATCGGCGCTGCGGTCGTTTCACTTCTTCCAGCGCATTGAGCGGTTGGAACTGGAAGCGCGCCGTTTGGTGGCGGCGCTGGGCGAGGGGCCGAATTCGACGTCGACGCGCAGGCAGGTGATCACCGAGGTCAGCGCGCTGCGCCATGCCGGCGAGATCAAGTCCTATATCGACCTGCTGTTCCTCGCCATCGTCATCCTGCTCTGCATCGCAAAGATCGTGACGAACTGAGCCCGTCGCCTTGGCGTCTTGATCGCGCCGCGGGGTTCTCGAAAAAGATCATGCAAGCTGAATAAGAGGGCGGTCCTGATCCATTCGATCAGGACCGGCAGATCAGCGCTTCTTCAAACCGGCGACCCGAACCGATCGCCCATTTCGCTTGGCTTGCACCGCGGGCCTGGGCGGAGATGCGTCGGCACTTTGCTGCATATGCGCCGCTTCTCCTGCGGATGCTGACGGCTGAGCCGCATGGGCGTGGCGGCGAGACTTGCCGCCGAGCTTTGCGGACGAGACTTCCGTTGGACGTGCCTGCGCGGTCGAGGTTGTCCGGCGCGCCGAAGTGGCCAGCAGGGTCACGCGCGCCGATTCCGGGATTTTGAAAAGGTTCGCCGCAGGGACCGGCAGCATGGCCAGCGCGCCAGGTGGTGGCAGCGCCGTCTGCCGCGGCCATAGAGTTGCAGCGGGCAGGGGAACGCCGCGTCCGCGCCGCGCTCCGCGCGCGCCGAGGTCGGTCGTGTGCCAGTCGAGATTGGATAGCGCCGGCGCGGGAAGAGCAGCAGGGCCGGCAACAGCGAGTGTCGGAACTTTCGGCCAGCGCGATATCGCCACCATCTCCGAGGTCGGATGCAACTGCCATTGCAGTGGATCGGTCGGCGTTGCCGGCCGGTCAGGCGTCGCCGGGACCACATGCACGATCCGGTAACCGCGCACTTTCAATTCGTGCAGAATCCTCGGCAGTGCGGCGACCGTGCGCGGCTGAATGTCGTGCAGCAGCAGGATGCCTTTTCCCTTGGCCTCCAGCCGCTGGATCGCGAGGTCATAGACGCGATTGGGGGAAACGTTGCGCCAGTCGTCGGCCGGAAAATCGGCGCTCCAGATCTGCAGCCCCTTGGAAGCAGCGAACTCCTCGATCCCGTCGTTGACGCGCAGGCCCGGAATGCGCAGGAACGGCGCGGGAGCAGTGCCGTCGGCCAGCGCCGCGGTCACCGATGCAATGCCCTGTTCGATCTCCTGCTTTGAGCGCTCGAGCGGCAGCTTGTGCATGCCGCTCGGATGGTTCTGGGTGTGTGTCGCCACCGTGTGCCCGGCATCGCGCACCTTGCGCACGCCTTCGGGATTGTCGTTGGCCTGGCGTCCGACCAGGAAGAAGGTCGCCTTCGCGCAATGGGCGGCGAGAATGTCGAGAATCTGGTTGCTGTATTTTGGCAGCGGACCGTCGTCGAAGGTGAGCACCACCTCGTGGTCCTCGAGCGGCAGCGTCTTGCGATACTGCATGGTGCCGATGATGGGATGGGCGCGCGGATCGACCACGATGGTGCGGGACGTGCCGATCGCGTCGGGATGACCTGGGCAATCGGCAGCCGACGCGGCCTGCGCGGCAACAGAGGTCAACAGGCCCACGCACAGGGCGGCCCAAGGCCGCCGAAGCTCGGTAAATACGCTAGCGATCATCGAACCCCGGCTTCATTCCAAGACCACGCAACGACTTACATGGTGGCACCATGAATGCCGCCTTAATCACCTGAATTCTACATCTAATTTGGCTTAAGGGCATGATCCAACGCACATAACCGCGTCGGCGCAACAGATCGTGATCTAATGTGCTTTGTCGGACACGGTTTTGGCACCTGCGGGTACCACGTGAACCACGCGGTAGCGATTGTCGCGGAGCCAGCGCAGGAAGGCCGGCAGCATGGCGGCGGTCTGCGCCTTGGGATCGTGCAACAGGATGATGCCCTTGCGGGCGACCTGCAGCCGGTCGGTGAGCAGTTTCAACTCCTGCGCCGGCGTCATCTTGATCCAGTCGCTGGCCCAGAGATCGGCGCCGAACACGGCGATGCCGCGCTTCTGCAAGAGATCCAGCGTCGCCGGCGTCATTTCAAAAAATGGAAATCGAAAGAACGGCGTGCTCGGGATCGTGGTGGCCTTTCCGTGCAGCGCCGTTTCGACCGCTGCGATTCCCTTGTCGATCTCGCCGATGGCCTGCTCGGGCTTCATGTATTTCAGATTGTGATGGGTCCAGGTGTGGTGCCCCACGGTATGACCCTCCGCCGCCAATCGTCGCACCAGGGCGGGATGCTCGGAGGCCGGCTTGCCGATCAGGAAGAATGTCGCGCGCACGCATTCATGCGCCAGCGCCGCCAACACCTTGGGCGTCGTGCCGGGCCAGGGTCCGTCGTCGAAGGTCAGCACCACTTCGTGATCATCAAGCGGAAGCGTCTGCGGAAAGCTCTTGAGGCCGACGCGCGGGTAGGTGGCAGCGTCCACCGCGAGGACGCGCGAGGTGCCGAGCGCATCCTTGCGGCTGCATTCGGCGGCCTCTGCCGCCGAACCGAAGATCATCAATACTGTGACCGCCGAGCACAGGGCCGCGCTGAAATTTCGGGTCATTGGCCGTTCGACATATTTGGCATTGCGCTGGGTGTTGCCGATTGGGTAAGCGTGCAACGTAACTCAGACAATTCCTGCAATCTGTCAAACCGGCGAGGCGCGGCATGGCCGAGGATATCGACGTTGCCCAGGCCGAGGCGCAACCTGCGCAGGGCTCCGTGCTCGACCCTCTCCTGATGCGGGATGACGAAGGGCAGTTGCGTCATGAGTTTGTCGAAGAGATCACCCGCGCCATCCACGCCGCCGACCGGCCGTTGTTGTGCGAGGTTGTCGCGGAACTTCACGAGGCCGATCTCGGCGATTTGATCGCGGCCCTCGAACCCGACGACCGTGTCACCCTCGTCGAAATCACCGGCGCCGATTTCGACTTCTCGGCGCTGAACGAAGTCGACGATGCCGTCCGCGAGGAAATCCTCGAGGAGCTCGAGCCGGAGACGGTCGCTGAAGGCGTCCGCGAACTGGAGTCCGACGACGCCGTCGAATTGCTTCAAGGTCTCGATGAGGAGGACCAGGAAGAGATCCTCGAAAAGCTGCCGCCGGACGAGCGCGAGCCGCTGGAACGCAGCCTGCTTTACCCGGAAAACTCCGCCGGCCGGCGGATGCAATCCGAGTTCATCGCGGTGCCGCCGGACTGGACCGTCGGGCAGGCGATCGACTACATGCGCGACACCCCCGATCTGCCGGACCGGTTTTACGAGATCTACGTGGTGGATTCCGAAAAGCACTGGCAGGGCGCTGTTTCGCTGGACGCGCTGCTGCGGGCGCGCCGGCCGGTGCCGATCGCCGATCTGATCGACGAAGACCGCCGCCGTGTCTCCGTGCTGGACGACCAGGAAGAGGTCGCGCGGATGTTCGGCAAGTACAATCTGGTCGCAGCTCCCGTGATCGACACCACCAATCGCCTCGTCGGCGTTATCACCATCGACGACGTCGTCGACGTCATCGAGGAAGAGGCTGACGAGGACCTGAAGGCGCTCGGTGGCGTCACCAGCGACGAAGAACTGTCCGACAATGTCTGGACCATCGCGCGCGCCCGTTTCAACTGGCTGCTGGTCAATCTGGCGACGGCGTTTCTGGCATCCTCCGTGCTCGGCCTGTTCGAGGGCCAGCTCGAGAAGATGGTGGCGCTTGCCGTGCTGGCGCCGATCGTGGCGAGCCAGGGCGGCAACGCCGCGACCCAGACCATGACGGTGGCGGTGCGGGCACTGGCGACCCGAGAGCTCGGCTCCAACAATGCGTTCCGCGTCGTCATGCGCGAGGCGATGGTCGGCCTCGTCAACGGGCTCGCCTTTGCCGTGATCACCGGCGTTGCTGCGGTGGCCTGGTTCAAGATCCCGGGCCTGGGCTTCGTGATCGGGCTTGCCATGGTCTGCAACCTGATTGCCGGCGCGCTCGGTGGCATCCTGATCCCGATGGTGCTGGAACGGGTGCGCGCCGATCCGGCGGTGGCGTCGGGAACCTTCGTCACGACCATCACCGACGTGGTCGGTTTTTTCTCGTTCCTCGGCATCGCCACGCTGTGGTTCGGGCTGAAGTAGCGTCTTTCAAGCGACGCGGATCTCCGGTTCGCGTGAAGAAAGCCCGTAAGAACAAGGTCATTTATCGTTAATCGGGCCTTAAGGCGCTTGACCGATGATGTTGGCTCACGAGGTCAACATGCAGCGCTTGCGGCTGAAGGCGGACGGACGGATTGTCGAACTGCGGGACGGGCAGGAGTTCCCGCTTGCGCCTGCCATGCCCGAGCCTGAAGCGTCTTCAACCTCGCCCGTCAAATCCGACGCCGCGGCGGACGATGCGGGCGCGCTGCCGGCCGTGCGCGACCTGCGCCGCCGGGCGCAGCTGACGCAGATCGAATTCGCCGCGCGTCTCGGTGTGCCCGTCGAAACCATCCGGAATTGGGAGCAGGGCAAGCGTGTACCGCGAGGGCCGGCGCGGGCACTACTCGCCGTGATCGCGCACTCGCCGGAGACCGTCTTCGCCGCACTTGCCACGGAGCCGGAGCCCGCCTAGTTCGCGGTTTGCCGCGTTCTCTTTCCGCGCCGCCATCTGTTGGCACGGCTGCTGCCGCAGCCCATAATGGGGGCTGGTCCTGCGGATACAACCAATGCTGTTTGTTGAAGCCAATGGCGCAAAAATTCCGGCGATCGGGTTGGGCACCTGGGAATTGCGCGGACGCACCTGCGCGCGGATCGTCGAGCAGGCCTTGCGGCTCGGCTATCGCCATATCGACACCGCG
>Ga0070665_100001697_pt1 | contig 25333 bp, 20 predicted proteins | sample KBSS13metaG_FD_65862 | JGI IMG/M metagenome (GOLD analysis project Ga0070665, IMG submission 65862) | Switchgrass rhizosphere microbial communities from Kellogg Biological Station, Michigan, USA - KBS S1-3 metaG | ecosystem: Host-associated > Plants > Roots > Rhizosphere > Soil ... | reverse complement strand
GACGGCCCAGTTGCTCTTGGGTTGTTTGGGCTTCTCTTCGATGCTCAGCGCCTTGAACTGCTTGTCGAATTCCACCACGCCGTAGCGTTCAGGGTCTTTCACCTTGTACGCGAACACGTGGGAGCCCTTCGTGAGCTTGGCAGACGTTTCCAGCAGTTCGGTGACCTCGTGGCCGTAGAAAATGTTGTCACCCAGGATGAGGCAGACCGGCGAGTTGCCGACGAAGTCCGCACCCAGCGTAAACGCCTGCGCGATGCCCTTCGGCTCCGGCTGCACCTTGTAAGAAAGCTTGAGGCCCAGATCCGCACCGTTGCCAAGCAGTGCCTCGATCATCGGCAGATCACGCGGCGTGCTGATCACGAGGATCTCTTTGATCCCCGCCAACATCAGCACGCTAAGCGGATAGTAAATCGTAGGCTTATCGTACACCGGCAAGAGCTGCTTGCTGATGCACTGCGTCAGCGGATACAGCCGCGTCCCTGCACCGCCGGCCAAAACTATTCCCTTCATCTTCTCATCCCTTCATTTCGACGAATCTTCAAAGCTATATCGGACTATTTGCGACCCGGCTGGAGTCGATTGAACGGCAAAAAAACAGTCTATTTCAGCACCACCAAACTCTTCAGCGATGACGGCGGTGCGAAGCTCACGTCCTCCTGCACGAGCGTCCGAGTTTCCACCACGCCGCCGAACTCTTTACGCAGCCGACCGAGCAGGTTGTCGATCAGATGTTCCGGCGCCGATGCGCCGGCCGTCACCAGCACCGCCTGCACACCCTTGAACCACGCAGGATTAATTTCCGACTCGTCGTCGATCAAGTACGCCGGCTTGCCGGCCTCGATCGCGCGGTCGACCAGCCGCTGGCTGTTGCTGCTGTTCTTGCTGCCGATCACCAGCACCAGGTCCACGTCCTTGGCGAACTCGGTCACCGCGTTCTGGCGATTGGTGGTGGCGTAACAGATATCGTCCTTGGGCGGCGCTTTAATGTTCGGGAAACGTTTCTTGAGGGCCGCGATGATCCGCTCCGCGTCCGACACGCTTAGCGTCGTCTGGGTCACGTACGACAGCCGGTTCGGGTCGGCCACGTTCAACGCATCTACTTCCTCGGGCGATTCGACAACCACCACGCTCTCCGGGGCTTCGCCGACGGTGCCGACGGCTTCATCGTGATTGCGGTGGCCGATGAAGACGATGGTGTCGCCGCGCTTGGCGAAGCGGGTGACTTCCATGTGCACTTTCGTCACCAGCGGGCAGGTGGCGTCCACTTCGCGCAGGCCGCGTGCTTTCGACTCCGCCCGAACGGCCGGCGAGATGCCATGCGCGCTGTAAACCAATGTGCCGCCGGGCGGGACTTCGGAGACGTCGTTCACGAACGTCACGCCGCGGTCCTTGAAGCCCTCGACGACGTGGCGGTTGTGCACAATCTCGTGATACACGTAAATCGGCGGCCCTTGGATGCGCAGGGCCTCGTCCACCACATCGATGGCCATGTTCACCCCGGCACAGAAGCCGCGCGGATTGGCAAGGATCACTCTCACTATCTCAATTGTAACCGGATTTTGACCGACGGGCACGCCCCGGCGATGCATGCTGATGCGGGCGCATCTGAAATGCTTGATCTTTCCCACCGTCCACTTATTCTCTTGCGTCCAGAACCAGGAGACGCACTTGGCCCAGATTCGTCCGTTTGCAGGCATTCGATTCGATAAAAAACTCGGCGCTGATCTGTCGGCGCTCATCGCCCCGCCGTACGACGTGCTCGACGATGCGCAGAAAGCCGCGCTGCAGGCCAAGCACGCGAACAACATTGTCTCGGTCGATCTGCCGTTCATGCCGCCCAAATCCGTCGGGCCGGACGAGGTGTACACCAAGGCTGACACCACCATCAAAGAATGGATGACCGCCAACGTGTTGAAGAAAGACACGCGGGCCGCGCTCTATCCGTACATGCAGACTTACGACCTCGGCGGGCGCACGCACCACCGCCGCGGGTTTCTCGGGCTCGTGAAGCTCACGCCCTTCGGCGTTGACGTGATGCCACACGAAAAGACCTACAAAGGGCCGATCGAAGATCGTTTAAAGCTGATGCACGCTACCGGCCTGCAGCTTTCGCCGATCTTTGGGCTTTACTCCGATCAAAAGAACGAAGTGACCGCCGCGCTGTTCAAGAACCTCATCAAGCCGGAGCAAACCGCCACACTCGACGGCGTGAAGAACGACCTCTGGTCCGTTACCGATTCGCAGATCGAAACTGAAGTCATTGATCTGATGAAGCACCGCCCGGTCTACATCGCCGACGGCCATCACCGCTACACCACCGCGCTGCAGTACCAGGCGGACATGGAAAAGAAGAACGGCGGTCCGCTCCCGCCGAACCATCCGGCTAACTTCTGCATGTTCGTGCTCGTGGCGATGCAGGACGACGGGCTGATCATTCTTCCCACGCACCGGCTCATCAGCGGGCTGGCAAATTTCGACGTCGCCGCGTTCCAAGCCGCCGTCGGCGCGAATTTTGAAATTACTGAAACCCCCATCGGCGCCGACAAAACCGCCGAGATCAACAAGATCGTCAACGGCCTCGACCAGCACACCTTCGGCCTCTACGACGGCAAGAGCCGCAAGCTTTTCTCGATGAAGCTGAAGAATCTCGACGTGCTCAAAGCCCTCGAGCCCAAGCAATCCGACGCGTGGCGTCACCTCGACGTGGCCGTTCTGCAACGCTACCTGCTGGACGAAATCCTGCAGCCGAAATTCGCCGGCGGTAAAGAACTGGTAAAGGGCTACACCGCCGACATGAACGCGGTCATTCCGCAGGTGGACGCCGGTAAGTACCAGATCGCACTGCTGCTCAAGCCGACGCCTCTGCACGCGTTGGAAGAGCTGGCCAAGGTCGGCGAAGTCATGCCGCAGAAGAGCACGTACTTCTTCCCCAAGCTGGCGACCGGCATGGTGATGAACCCGCTCCGCTGATCAATTCTACTTTGTCGTGAGCAATTATTTTGCCGCGGGCTTGGTCGTCGGGCGCGTCCTGGCGATCGCGTCGAGGTCGAAATCAATCAGCACCAGTTGCCGCTCGCCGGTTTTCGTCATGGCCAGCACCAGGAACCCGGTGCTGTCGAGAAGGCGCTGGCCGACGGTGGTTTCAATTCCCGTTGATCCGATCGCTGTGCCGGTGGTCGCATCGACGACCGATTTCCCAAACAGCACGTACGTTTCGTCGTCGGGCAGCCATTCGACTGCGCTGCCGCGGTAATCTTTGTGCGTCTCGAGCGGAAACGTGCCCGGCGGGAAGATGTGTTCCTCGTACGGCTTTCCAGTGATCACATTCCACGCGGCGACAAGCATGCCGCCGTCGTGCTCGAAGCAGACGGCAACGCGGGTTCCATCCGCCGAATACGCCACGCCCGCCGGCTCAACCGGCCAGCGCGGGTCGAACAGCTTGATCGTGAATTTTCGCGCCCGCCCGGGTTCGATCAACACCAGTTGCACAAGTTCATCCACCTTGGCGGCAACCGCGACTGCTTTTCCGTCGGGGCTGATGGTGGCGCTATTGGGAAAGAGTGTCGACGTCTTCGTGACGCGCCCCTGCACGCCCGCGCGCAGGTTCCACGTTTCGATCATGTGTTGCGATCCAAGCTGCCGACGCAGCAGCAGCATCTGGTTCGTCGAAATGCCGACCATGGCGGGCTGGCCGATTTTGTCGTCGAGGATCAGGCCCTTGCTCGGGCCAGGCACATCACCGGAGATGATCTCGAGCCGCAGCCGCGGCCAGGTTGTGATCCGCACTACGGCGCCGCCGTTGTTCATCACGGCGTATTGGTCGTCGGCCTGCGTATCACGGCGGAAGCGCAGCTCGCGTGCGAGCCGGCCCTGCCGCACGTCGAGAGTCATCACAGCTTCGAGGTCGGCCGTGCGCTTGAGAACGGACGGCAGCGTCGAGTCAGCCCCGGGCGGCAGAATGGTCTCAATCGACCCCACCCAATCCAGAATCGTAGCCGACGTTACGATCGGCGATGGCGCGATCTTGATCGGACGGTTGTCCACCGGCGGCGCGAGCCGTTTCGGCGGAACAGGTGTTACCGCACCGGCCGTGCCGCCTGCGCCGGGTAACTTGGTAGAGGTGGTCGGCGGCGTGATCGAGACGAATCCGGCCAACTCGTCCGGCTGGGTGGCCGGCGTGACGGTGGTTGCCACCGGCATTGTCGAGGGAGTCGTTCCAGCGGCGGCGACCGAGGGGCTTTTTCGCGTGGTAGGCGTTTCTTGTATCGGATGCTTCACCACTGCCGGCTTCTTCGCCGGTTCGTTCGATGCCATCGAACCCGTAATGATCAGCCCCGCGATGAACATCATCCCCACCGTCGCGGCGGCCGTGAGGCTGAAGAAGAGCGCGCTCATCATCCACGCCACCGCCGTCTCAACCCAGTGCAGCTGAAACACCATCGCCAGCAGCGGCCCGATGAGCAAAATTCCCAGCAATGATCCAAAAATCAAACCCGGCACACCCAACTGCCAGAAAAAGATTGCCCCCAGCGAAAAAGGCAGCGCGAACAGTCCGAGCGTTCGGCCGAGCAGAAATCCCGGCAGCTCCACGTGCATCATCCGCCCGGCGATGCGAAGGCTATGCGTCGTCAGCGGAACGATCAGTACGAGGTAGAGCAGCAGCGTGAGGGAGAATTCGGTGACGAACACCCACATCGGGTCCGACACCATGGCCACCTGCGCCCCGCGCACGATGATGGGCACGAGACAGATCAGCCCGATCGCCCAAGGCAGGATCGCGTAGGCGGCCGCCGCGCCGCGGTAATCGAGGATGCGGAATTTTCTCGGCTGGGTGCGGCTGCGTGCAGCGCGATAGGCCGCCTCAAACCCGCTGGTACGCATCGGCGGCGGGAGATCACCGATCGGCGGCTCGATGATCGAATCGCGCTCGGTGAGCAGATCGCTGTTGAGCTCACTCTCTGAAACGGGGCCGAACCGGGTTTCATGAGTGGGTAAAGGCTCGGGCACCGTGATCGGCGCCGAGCAGTTGCTGCATTTGACGCGTTTGCCGGCGTAGCGATCGGCTACTCGGAAACGTTTGGCGCAGCTGCCACATTTGATTTCAATCGACATTCGTTTGCCCGGCCCCTTCGTCGTCGGCGGCATCGTAAATATAACAGATCGGGCGTCAACGCATTAGTTTTCAAATTCATTACGTCGCAATCGCCACGCCAAGTACTTTGCGGCGGATTAAGGCGTACAGCGGCGGGCGTGCCAAAGTGACAAATCCCCCCGCTGGCCTATAATTCGCGCTTTGCATCAAGGGAGTTGCCATTGGCGGACCGGTATTTCCAGCATACGTTTACGAACGGCCTCACTTTTCTCGCTGAAACCATGCCCGGCATGCAGTCGGCGGCGATGACCATCCTGCTCCCCGCAGGCTCGGCCACCGACCCGACGGACAAACTCGGCTCCGCCAACGTGCTGTCCGATGTCGTCCTCCGCGGCGCGGGCACTCGCAGCAGCCGCGAAGTGACCGATCACCTTGACAGCCTGGGACTGCAGCGCGGCGGCGGCGCCAGCGTCCATCACACCCGATTTTCCGCCGCTGCCGTCGGGCCGCGCGTGCTGGAAGGTCTGGAAACGTACGCCGACATCATCCGCCGCCCGCATCTGCCGCAGGACGGCTTCGACGCCGCTCGCGATCTTGCGTTGCAGGCCCTTGCCGGCATTGACGACGAGCCGCGGCAAAAGTTGCTGATCAAACTCCGCGAGCAGTACCTCCCGTACCCGTTCGGCCGCAATAACATGGGCAATGCCAAGGATTTGGCTGCCCTCACGCTCGCTGATTTGAAGGAAGATTTCGAAAACCGATACCACGCCCGCGACACCATCATCGCCGTGGCCGGCAATGCTGATGTGCAAGCCTGGAAAGACGCGATCGAGAAAAACTTCGGCACCATGCCGATGGGCGCGGAAGAAAAGATCGTCATCAAACCTCCGCCCGGCGATTACCTGTTTGAAGAGCAAGTGACCGAGCAAACGCACATCGGCGTGGCGTACGCGAGCATCCCCGAAACGCACCCCGACTACTACGTCGCCCGCATGGCCGTAGAAATCCTCAGCGGCGGCATGAGCGGCCGGCTCTTCACCGAAGTCCGCGAGAAACGCGCCCTCTGCTACAGCGTCAGCGCCGGCTACAGCAGCCTGCGCGACCGCGGCAGCATCGTCTGCTACGCCGGCACGAGCAACGACCGCGCCCAGGCCACGCTGGACTGCATGGTCGGCGAACTCCACCGCCTGAGCGACGGCGTTACGCTGGCCGAGCTAGACCGGGCCAAGATCGGCCTAAAAAGCGGCACCATCATGCAGGGTGAGAGCACCAGCGCCCGCTGCGGTGCCATCGCCCACGACTGGTGGATGCGCGGCCGCCTTCGCAATCTCGACGAAATCAAACGAGAAATTGACGGCGTGACGCTCGACCGCGTCAACGACTACCTGAAGAAGAACAAGCCGGGTGATTTCACTACGGTAATCGTCGGGCCGAAGGCGCTGACGATGCCGAAATCACCGATCTGAAAATGTTCGCTCATTAACTTGCTTATGCAGGGACCCTTCAAAATGGGCTCGCGGTTCAAGCCAGAGTGGCGAAATCAGGTATTTCTTCGATGTGGAAAGTCGTATCGTGTGACTAAATCTTTCGTGGATCAGGATGGTGATGAACATCCAGTTGGGGAAGCTTGGCTATTCGCCGGTGGTACGATCAATAACTATGAGAGCATGGTGATATTTGTTGTACGCCGTTCGCCGAACGACGAATGGCTCATACCACTACGTGACGATGTAGATGGGCAACATGAAATTCTCGCCCACATTGATGATTATTGGAAGTCCAAGCCCTGTAGGGTGGGAACCGCACACCCTACGAAGTTCAGAGTTCGATCTGCCAGTGCTTCTTGTCTTTGCTGACGGTGCTTAAGAGCGTATTCATCACCGCATCACCCTCCCCCTTGAAATGCAGGAACGCGGAAGCCCTCCATGTTCCAGAGGCGTCAGTTTGTTTCGGCTCGCCGATGCCGTCGATCGTGAGCCCGCGCCCTCGCTCGTCGAGCCAGCCGGAAAGGGCCGTGTCGAAGCGTTCAGGGTCTTTAAGGATGGCACGGAGCGCTGGGGTGAGCATGGCGCGGATCGCCTCACGATCACCCTTCTCCAGCGCCGTGAGAAACGCCTCGGCCGCTGCCCGGGGCGTATCGAACGACTGTGACTTGTCCTCATCCGCGGCCACGAGCAACTGCGGCCAGGACACGATCACGGCGAAGGCGAGGATACCCGCAAGAATGAACCTGCTCATGCCGATGAGCCTACCGCGTGGCCTCGTCACCTGCCACTGACGTGAATCGCGAGGTAAGACATCTCATTTTGCTCTCGGAATAAAGCCGGGGACGCCGGTCGTCACAACCGTATTGAATCGCACGTTTGTCTGGATGCCTTCGCAAATCTCGCGCATTGCGTCTTCGGGCAGCGTTGAGAGATTAAAGCTGTCTTTGATCCGGTCAGGTTTTTTCGACGTGGTGAGGAAAGCCGTGCCGCGTTGGACGGCCCAAGCGAGCACCACTTGCGCGGGCGACTTGCCGACGCGCTGTGCGATGCCGGTGATGACCGGGTCGGCGAGCACGTTCGGCTCCATCCCGTGCCCGAGCGCGGCGAATGCTAGCAACACAATCCCGTGCTCGCGGCAGAAGTCGAGCAGTTCCCATTCAGGCAGATACGGATGCGATTCGACCTGCACCACCGCCGGCTTGATCCGGGCGGCGGCGACGATCGGTCGCAGCTTTTCTAACGTGACGTCGGATAAGCCGATTGACTTGCACCGGCCTTCATCCACAAGCCGTTCGAGCGCGCGCCACGTGTCGAGGAGCGTCACACCGGAGTCGTAAATGACCTTGCCGTACTCGTCGCGCGGGTCTTGCTCGTCGCCGGGCTTGAAAGCGAACGGCGTGTGGATGAGATAGCAATCGAGGTAGTCGATCTGCAGCCGGCGGAGGCTGGCGTCAAAGGCCGGCTTGACCCGCTTGGGGCGATGATTGGTGTTCCAGAGCTTCGTGGTCACGAAGAGGTGTTCGCGCCGGAGTGTCCCCACCCTGATCGCGGTTTGGATCGAATCGCCCACTGCTTGTTCGTTTCGGTAGCGTTCCGCGCAATCGAGGTGTCGAAACCCCACGTTCAGCGCGGCCAGTGTGGCTTGTTGGGTGGCGACCGGATCCGGAATCAGCGTCCCAAACCCGACGGCCGGCATCGCGCCCGATCCGTTGTTGAGCGGAATCCTCGTATCGCGAATCGTGTCGGGCGCTGGCATGCCGATCCTCGCTTAAGTGTTGCGGGGCAGACTTTGGCCCTGCCGCGGCCGAACCGAAACAGCTGGGCAGATCCAATCGTTGCTGCCCGTGGGGATTCAAAACATCATTTCGCCGGGCACCTTCGACGCCTGCTTGATCCAGCTCGTCAGGAGTTTCTCGTCGATCTCGTCGCCTTCATAGATGTGGAAGTAGCGCACGTCCTTCTGTTTCGATTCGCCCGGCGGAACAGGCGTTAGCAACGCGCCGCGAAAGAATGCCACCTTGACGTACTTGGTGATGCAGTGAAAGCCGAGAAACCAACCCTTGTCCTCAACGCCATAGAACGGCGTGTTCCATCGGACGGCCTTTAGCACGTTCGGCACGGTGCGGGAGATGAGCGCGTCGAGCGTGCGCCCCACTTCTTGCTTCCAACCGGGCATGGCCGCGATGAACGTCTGTACCGGCGCGTCGCCGTCGGCTTTGGTGATTTGCGGATTACCGCCGGCGAGGAGTTTCGGCTTTGCCGTTTTCGATTTGGGCTTGGCGGCGGATTTCTTGCTGGGGCCTAAGGGGGACACGGACTTCTTTGAACTTTTCATGATTGTTACCTTATAGGTTTTTCCCTTCGCGTCGTACGTCGTCCATTCGCCCGTTTGAACACCACGATCGAAGCTGCCCGAGCGCTTCAAAGTGCCGTCTTTGCGGAACCACTCCCAGTAGCCGTGGAGCTGGCCGTCGAGCTTGCGGCCGGTTGCGCAGACCGTGCCATTTTTGTGGTGTTCGGTGAAGGACTCGCCATCGGAGATTCGTTGCTTCTTTCGCATAACCGAATAGTGTCCAGCGGCCGGGTCCGGCCGACAGAGCTCGTTACCCGTCGTGTAGGCGCCGCGCTGCGAGGCAATGATACCATGCGACCAGTCGTGCGAGCTTTCAACGCTCTCGAACGCCAAACACGGCCGAATCTTGCTCATTTAAAGAAAAATCCGTCGGCGGTGCGCAGGCGGTGCTCGGCCAGCGCACCGCCGGGGGTACTTGTGGAGCGCGACTGATTTTCGTCGCGTTCCCGATGCTCGGATGGCGGACGGCGGTTCTTTGACAATTGAATAGTAGTGTCCCAAAGTGGTCAGTCGGCGGTCCTTTTCCGGCACTTTCCGGCACTTTTAGGCACTTTCCGGCACCTTTTGGCACCCACAGGAATACGGCCAACTGTTGGCCGGGCCGGGAGTTGGGCGGCCGCGATGTATCCGCGCGATGAAAAAATCGGTTGGTGCCGGGTGATGAAAATCTCGGGATTTTACGCTGTAAAGGTACTACAAGGTTTGCAGCGTCCCAGGAGACGGAGAATGTGACGCGAGCCAATGTCTGCCGTTGCGTCAACCCATCGTCTATCCAAGCGCGGCAACCTATAATCCCCCGCTCAACGAGGAACACTATGGCATTGACGTTTAAGCAAACCACCCTTCCCAACGGCCTCGACATTGTCGCGGAGATCAACCCGGACTCGCACTCGTTCGCCGCGGGGCTGTTCGTAAAGACCGGCGCCCGCGATGAAGACATGCAGATCAATGGCGTCTCGCACTTTCTCGAGCACATGATGTTCAAAGGCTCGAGCAAGTACACGTGGGAAGACGTGAATCGGATTTTTGACGAGATCGGCGCGAAGTACAACGCGTTTACCAGCCAGGAAACGACGGCCTACTACGCCAATGTGCTGCCGGAGTTTACCGAGCGGGCGATCGAGCACCTTTCGCACCTGCTTCGGCCGGCGATTCGGCAATCGGATTTTGATACGGAGAAGAACGTCATTCTCGAAGAGATCGCGATGTACCTCGATGATCCCGGGCATCGGCTTTACGAGAAGCTGATGGAGCAGCACTTCGGCGAGCACCCGCTGGCGATGAGCGTGCTCGGGTCGGCCGACTCGATCCGCAAGCTGGAGCGCGATCAGATGGCGGAGTATTTCAGCAAGCGGTACGGGCCGGGGAATATGGTGCTGTCGGTGACCGGGCAACTCGATTTTGACGAGGTCGTGAAGCTGGCGGAGAAGTATTGCGGGCAATGGCAGCGCGTGAACGCGCCGCGGCAGTACACGCAGCCGACGTACGAGCCGCGCAAGACCGCGATGGTCGATCCGAAGCTGAATCGGCAATACACGATGGGCATGACGCCGGGGCCGAGCAGTCAGGACGAGCGGCGCTTCGCGGCCCGCGTACTGGCGGACGTGGTTGGCGACTCGGACGGCAGCCGGTTTTACTGGGCGCTGGTGGATAACGCGATCGCGGAAGACGCCGAGTTCGGCTTCTATCCGCACGACGGCATCGGCAGTTTCTACATCGCGCTCACCACCGCGCCGGAACGGTCGGCCCAGGCGCTGGAGATCGCACTCAAGGAACTGGAGAAGGTGAAGACAGACCTGAACGTGGAGGAAGTCGAGCGGGCCAAGAACAAGATCGCCAGCAGCCTGGTGCTCGGCGGCGAAATCCCCCTCGGCCGCATGCGGTCGATCGGCAGCCAATGGCTGAGCAACAAAAAGTACCGCTCGCTCGAGGAAGACATGAAGACGCTCATGGCGATCACGCCGGACTCGCTGCGTCAGTTGATGAAGGATTTCCCGTTCGATCCGATGACGATCGTCGGCCTCGGGCCCGGATGAGCCCGTGATTTGTGGCAGGCCACGAACCGGTGTGCGTGGCTACAACTTAAAGAGGCGAGAGGCGTTCTTTAGACCCAAGTCTATTCGCTGAATGGTGTCTTGCTCAGTCGCGAGGCGCACATGTGTTTCAGTGAGGCCTCTTTCGGAAACCGCGAATAGTACGGGTACTCGCCCGTCATCGCGTCTTTAATCGCGGCGACTTTCTGGGGACGGTCGAGCGTAATCACCCACACATTATTGGTTCCCGCGGCGTACTCTTTGAGCGTGTCGGTGTAGGCCTGAGTTACTTCCGAGAAACTCCAGTGAATCATCTTCTTGCGGAGGTCGGTGCGATGGGCGTAGTAGTCGAACGTATTCTGCCCACCACCGCTGTGGCCGTCGAAGACGATCAGGTCGCCGGGCTTGGCTTCTTTTTCGACATATTGAACCAGTTCATCGGCGCGGGTATTCAGCGGATTCTTGATTTCCGCTCGGAGATCACGCACAAGAATGAGGGCGAACACCAGTCCAACCGAGAGGCGGAGCGTTCGATGAGGGCCGAGGATGCGGAAATTCTGGTTCGGGATCAGGCTGAGGCCGACGGCGGCGAGCAGGAACATGGCCGGCGTGGTGCCGATGGCGTAGCGATCGTAGTAAATCGGCGTCCCAATGATCGAAGCAATGATCGGCAAGGCGTGAGGAATCAAGAACCATGTGAAGAGAAACGCGATCGCGCCGGCGGGCGCGAAGGGGTGTACACGATCGGCGGCCGGCGGCACGAAGGTGGAGTCGGAATGACGCCACATTTTCACCATTCCGTAGGCCGCGACCACGGCCAGTCCGATGATCATCACCAGGGCCGGCAGCGAGCCTGCAAGGCGCTCGATCATTCTGCCGATGTATCGCGGCGTTGGCTTTTCGATCCAGAACGATCCTTCGGCCGCCTGGGCACGCGACATCGCGAACAGCACCCACGGCACGAGCAACACCATCAGAACCGATTGAACGATGATCGCCCGCTTGATCGTAAGTTGTGTAGGCGTGCGGCTCAGCCAGATCGAGAGCACCACCGCGCACTGCATCGCGAGAAAGAATGCGCCGTACACGTGGAGGTAGAGCATCGCCGCCGTAGTCAGCACGTAGCCGATCGCGACGAGCGGTTTCCACTCGGAAAGGAGGCGAAGAAAGAAGTAGACCGACGCGAGCGTGCACATAAGGAGCAGGCCGTAACACCGCGCCTGGTGCGCGTAGACGATCTGAAATTCAGCCAACGCCATCCCGGCGGTCGCACAAAGCCCCGCGCCGCGAGACATGAGTTGACAGCCGACGAGGTACGTCAGCCAGACGGCGATCACGGAAGCAATCGCCGAGGGCATTCGCATCGAGGTCGGCGAATCGCCGAACAGCGTCACCCATCCGTTCAGGGTGAGGTAATACAGCGGCGGGTTGAAGTCTTCGTTCTGTGTCTCGCGGAGGACGTCTTTCACCGGCATGGTGGCCCAGCGGTGGGAAAAGCCCTCGTCCCACCAGATCGACGGGCCGGCGATGTCATACAGGCGCACCGCGGTCGCGATCAGAAGGAGCAACCCGACGGCGATCGGAATAACCTTGGGATTTCTGAGGATTCCTTCGATTCCCGGCGATCGATCGACCATCGGAGACTCGACAAGCGGTACGTGGTCGCTGGGCATAGTGATTCTTGCGTGGGTCGTGCTTGTGGTCATCGCGGTGCCACAATACAGAGCACGATGAACGAGCCTAGACCGTTATCGTCAATTCGAGGCAAAATTTTGCAACATCTTGCGAAAAGAGTTTGATGGTTCCGACTAAGCCGGTCGCACCGTCCGTATCGACCATAATTAAACCAACATGACGGAATGATGATCTACAGCGGGCCGGACCATATCCCCATGAACAAAACCCTTTACATTGCACATCGCGGCGAATCATTCGACGCTCCGGAAAACACGCTGGCGAGCTTCGATCTCGCCTGGCAGCGCGGCGACGACGGGATCGAACTGGACGTTCACCTTTCGGCTGATGGTCATGTCGTCGTCTGCCACGACGAAGACACGCTCCGCACCGGCGGACGAAAGCTCGTGATCCGCGAACACTCGCTGGCCGAGTTGCTAACGCTCGATGTCGGCACTTGGAAAGATCCAAAGTGGTCCGGCCAGACGCTGGCGACGCTCGAGGAGGTCCTCACTGCTACGCCGACGGGTAAGGCTGTGTTCGTCGAGATCAAACCAAATACCGATGCAGCCGCCGACGCCGTGGCGCGCGTGCTCGAGCAGCCGCGGTTCGCGAGAGGCGATGCGCGGGTCATCAGCTTCCATCTGCACGTGCTCAAGCGCGCGAAGTTGCAAAGCCCCAAACGAAAATGCTACTGGACAATCGAGAAGCCAAAGCATCTTGGCGAGATTATTCAGCAGACGATCGACGCGAAGTTGGACGGGCTCGATCTGGAGGACGGCCCGTGGGTCGACGCGAAACTGGTCCGCACGCTCCACACCGCGAAGTTGGAGCTTTACCTTTTCACGGTCGACGACCCGAACCGCTGCCGCGAGCTTGAATCGATCGGTGTCGATGGGATTACCAGTAACCGGGCCGCTTGGGTACGCAATCCGGGCAAGCCGTTCTAGAAATGTTTGGGCGTTCTCTAGCAGCCCCCAAAACCGTTTAAGCTATGCTAGAATCGATCTCCGGAGGCTCGACATATGTCCAATTCGCATGCCAAGCGTTTCACCTTTTCTACGTTTCGCGCCGCGCGCGTCACCGGTGAAAAAGTGTCGATGCTGACCTGCTACGACTACACCACGGCCAAGCTCATGCAGGAGGCCGGTGTACAAATCCTGCTCGTCGGCGACTCCGCCGCCAACGTGATTCTTGGGCACAACAGCACCATTCCGATTTCGCTGGATTTCCTCATCGAACTGACGGCCGCGGTGAAGCGCGGCGCGCCTAACTGCCTGGTGGTGGGCGACATGCCGTTCGGGAGTTATCACGAGTCGGTTGCGCAAGGCGTAAAGAACATCACCAACATGGTGAAACTTTCCGGCTGCGACTGCGTGAAAATAGAGGCGACTGCGAGTCATCTGAAGTTGATTCGCCAAGCCGCCGACGCCGGCGTAGCGGTAATGGCACACCTGGGACTGCGGCCGCAGTCCGTAGGCATCCTCGGCGGATACAAAATAGCAGGACGAACCGCCGACGAAGCGATGGCGATCGTCGAACTCGCGGTGCAGATGCAGGAGGCGGGCGCCGCATCGATCCTGCTGGAAGCGGTGGCGCCTGAAGTGGCCGAGGCCGTCGTACAAGCCACCAACGTGCCGGTCATCGGCTGCGGCGCCGGGCCGGCGTGTCATGGCAGTGTGGTCGTGATGCACGACATCGCAGGACTCACTGCACAGCCGCCACGGTTCGCGCCGCGAATGGGCGATCTGGCGGCGCCGATGAAAGAGATTTTCGCCGAGTACGCCACCCGAATCGCCAAGGGCGAGTACCCGGCTGCTGAGCAGCAGTACGAGATGCCCGCCGACGAGCGGGCCAAGTTCCTCCGGCGGCGATTCGAGGCCGAGAGGTCGAAGCACCAGCCGCCTGAAGTATCCGGGCCCTGGTAGTCGTTACAAAAACATCAATTGGAGTATTGCCAATGAATCGCTTTAAAAATTCACTCGCTGCGTTCACGATCGGCGGCGCGTCGATCGCCGCTTACCTGGTCGGCAGCAGCTTTGTCCAAAACGTAAAATTTGCCCGGGCGGCCGAGGAAGTCGAAGTCACCCGGCAGCAACTGGCGACGGTGACAGACCTCTCCAACGTCTTCAAAGCAGTTGGAAAAGCAGTCGAGCCGTCGGTCGTTAACATCCAAGTCCGTAAGACAATCAAGGGCGTGAGCAATCGCGTGCTGCCGTTTGATGACGAGACGCTCCGCCGCTTCTTTCCGGATCGCGACGGCGATGGAGAACCCGATCTGCCTCCCGGCCTCGGTGGCGGCGGCGATCAGGAACAGATCGGCACCGGCAGCGGCGTGATCATGGAAGTCGAAGACGGCTTTGGCTACATCCTCACCAATAACCACGTTGCCGGCGGCGCGAGCGAGATGGACATCACCCTTTCGGACGGCCGCGAGATTAAGAACGGAAAACTGCTTGGCGCGGACTCGAAGAGCGACCTGGCCGTCATCAAGGTTGAAGCCGACAAACTCATCCCCGCCAAGTGGGGCAACAGCGATGAACTCGACCGCGGCGACTGGGTGCTCGCATTCGGATCACCCTTCGGCTACGTCGGCTCGATGACGCACGGCATCGTGAGTGCGCTCAACCGGCAGGCGGGCATTCTCGATCGTCAGCAGGGTTACGAGAACTTCATCCAAGTCGACGCGCCCATCAACCCCGGCAACAGCGGCGGCCCGCTGGTGAACCTGCACGGCGACGTGATCGGCATTAACACCGCTATCGCGTCACGCTCGGGCGGATTCCAAGGGATCGGTTTTGCAATCCCCTCCAACCAGGCGAAGTTCGTTTACGCGAGTTTGAAATCCAGCGGCCACGTGACGCGCGGCTGGCTCGGCGTAGGGATCAAGGATGTCGCCGCCTTCACCGACCTCGCCCAGACGTTCGGTTATAACGGCAAGGACGGCGTGCTCGTCGACCAGACGTTCCCCAACACGCCTGCCGACGGAAAACTCAGCCACGGCGATATCATCACCAAGGCCGATGGCAAACCCGTCGCCAATGTGCAGCAGCTTCGCAACCAGGTAGCGATCACAACGCCCGGTAAGGATCTCGCCCTCACAGTCTTCCGCGAAGGCAAAGAGACCGAGGTGAAGATCAAAGTCGGCGAACAGCCCGAAGACATGATGGCCGTCCGCAACGGCACGCCGGGTGCGGCGGAGAAGAATTCCAAGTCGGACACGGACTCGAACGTAGAGTCCATCGGCCTGCGACTGACAACGCCTGATGAAGCCACGCTCGACCAGCTCAAGATCACCGGCGCCAAGCAAGGCGCGCTGATCGTCGCCGTGTCGCCGCGATCGCTCGCTTTCAAGGCCGGTCTTCGCAAGGGCGACCTGATCACCGAGATCGGCAAGACCAAGATCACGTCCGCTGAGGATGCCCGCGACGCGATTCAGAAAGGCGATCTCACCAAGGGCATTCGCCTGTACGTGGTAAACGCCGAGGCGAGCCGGTTCGTGGTGGTGAAGAAGTCTGACGCGGAGTAGTCCGCAACACAGCTTGATTTGAAACCGCCTGCAGCTCCAATGGTGCAGGCGGTTTTGTTTGTGCACCGAACTGAATCACTAGGCTGGTATCACCGGAGTTGGCGTGGTCGTGTCGCCGTCCGGGTGAAGGTGCTGGAACTGCTCTACCAGCGTCAGCTCTGCCGGTGCGACGCGCATGGGCGAGAACGTCCGCACGCTGCCCAGCCGCGGCTCGGTAAACGTGATCACCCGGCGGACGCGCTTCTTGCTCCGCGTCAGGCCTACCGTGAATTCGGTCGCGAGATAATAGCGATAGTTGTCCTGTTCGAGGCCGTAGATCAAATCCGTAATGGTGATGTGAGCCGCCCCGCTCACGGGGAAGACCAGTGCGATGCGTTGCGTGAGTTGCAGCGGGTCACCCTGGCTGTAGTTCATCTGCCAGAGGGCTGCAAGCCGGCGAAGCTCGCGCGAGATGTCATGGCGAATCCGGAACTGCCGAATTCCCGCCGCTACGGTGAGCGCCAGCAGGAGAACCAGGAAAAGCGACGGGTTCATGCGGCCATTCGATCAGGTTTACTTGCCCGCCGGCTGGCTCGTCGGCGCGACACGCTGCTTGTTCAGATCGCCGTACTCGATCTTGTACTGCGGCGGCACGGGCGCGAGCGTTTTGGAAATCCAGTCCATGATCGCGACGTATCGCGGGTCGTTCGCCGTGTGAAACAGCCCCTTGTAGCCGGCCACGTTCGGGTGATCAAAGTCCGCCGTTTCGGCTGGCAATGCGTACTGGACGATCAGCGACTTGTGCGGTGACGTACGATCGACCATCGCCATTTGCAGATTGCCTTCGGTCTTCACGTACTGGCTGAGGATGTAAAAGTTGGTGTAGGTGGCCGCGTCGGAGTCTGCCGGAACAACGAGCGCGAACTTGCCCGCCTGCGCCCCGCCGTGGCAGGAGCTGGTGGCGCACCCGGCTAAGATCGCCGGCTGTACCGATTTCTTATAAACCGCGATCGCCACCGGATCCGACTGAATCCGAACGTCGTTGGCCATTTCTGGTGCACGCGACAGAATTCGCTGCACCTGCTCTGGCACTGACAGTTGAAGGAACTGCGGCAACGTTCCGCCGCCGTCCTTCTCAGTGAACTTGCGGCGAACGTCGTTCTTAAACGCGGCCTTGTAATTCGTATCCTGCGCAGTGAGTTCCGATTGCTTGATGATGTTGACGTCGTCCGCCGACAGCACCTTATGCTCGCCCGCCTTGCCGTTAGGCGTGGCGCCTTCGCGTGCGGGACCTTCATGAACCTCTGGCGCCGCACCTTCCGCCGGCTTGGTTCGATCAAGCTCGGCCTGGCGACGGATCATGTTCAGGAAATCGGTGGCTTCAGCGCTGTTCGGATCGGCATCCAGCGCCGACTGTGCCGCCATGCGGGCCAGGTCGTACTGCTTCTGGTTGTACGCGGCTCGCGCCATATCCATACGGCTCTTCGAGTCGTGAACGGGCAACGCCGCCAGCTTCTTTTTGTAGCTGGCGATCAGGTCGTCGGTGTATTCGATGGAAGCCACGTCGCGGCGGTCGATGCGCATATCGATTCCGTGGACTTTGACAATGACGTTGCCGTCGTCGGCTTCGCTGATGTCGCCCTGATAGGCGACGTTGTCACGCGTCTTCACCGTGCCCGGGCGAGCCCAGAGTGCGCCCGTTAAAGCGCAAACAGCCAGACCGCTCAACAGCCAACGTCGAATCGCCATAAATCGTCTCCTCAGCAGCGTTTGAGATAATGTTAGGCCGCGCCACGGTCGCTCGCAAGTTTACGAGCCCATCGCAACACGCCCGATCGGCCGCTCTTCCATAACTGGCCTTGCTTTATATCGCCTATCGGTGTTGGTTTGCGATAAGATCGGCGCGTTAAAGCGGAGTACGCATGTCGTCGACCCATCCCCAAAGCACGCGCCCCGGCGACTCGTCGGCCTACAGCACTCCGGTTCGCGCGAACTGGGACCTTTCGGATTTCACCTCGGCCGACAATCACGCGCTGCACGCTTCGTTTCACCTTTCGCTGCGAGCACTGGACGATCCGACTGAGCGAAAAATGTTTCAGGAAGTCCTGCAGCGTGGCCGGCCGACGGTTTCGGTGTTCGATGTAGAGGCGCACTATCTGCCGGCATTGCACGATACAGCCCGGCAAGTCGCCGCAACGCGGCCGGCCGATCACTGGATAAGCGACGCCGGCCGCACGGAATTGTGCGAGCGACTGAAGAAGTGCGCCGTCGATGTCAGCTTCGCCTGCGGGCTTGAAGTGCTCGGGCCGATTCGTCTGGAGATCGACAGCCCGTCGCTTGCGCATCAGCAGAGTAAGGCGATGCACCGGGCACTCGCCGAGCAGGAAGCGGCCGGGCGGATCGAACATTTTCAGCGCGCCGTCGATCTGCTGCGGCAACTCGAGTCGCAACCGGGCGCGGCCGGACCGGCGGTCAACAAGGCGCTCGACGCGCTCAATCCCGCCGACCGTGGCGCGATGCTCAAAACACTCCTGCTCGCCGGTTCCGCAAAAAGCGTGTCGACAGCCGTCTGCGTCGTGGCTGGCACGTCGCTCATTCGCTGCGACCTTGGCACTGACGCAGAGCCGCCGTGCGCCCCCGTCGCGTTTGAACTGCCGACGACACTCGGCCCGCTCCGCAGCGTGCAGACGGCGAGCATCAGCGACCATCCGCACTGGCTGATCGGCGCCCGCGATGGCGTGATCGCTGCGACTGCCAATGCCGGGGCGATTGGTCAAACCTTCTGCTACCGCGACGGCGGCGTTGAATCCGCGCAAGGCTTCAGCCGAGCGATCGTGCAACTCGGCCGAATCATCGCCTGCCACGGCGACGCCGGTCTGGTGACGTGGGACCTCGGTCAGCCCGATCGCCCCGCACAAATCCGCCGCCCCGCCGAAATCGGCGGCAGCCCGCGAAACCTTCTGCCGCTCGGCGCAAGCTCCATTCTCTTCAGCGTCGAGTCCCAACTCTTCTGCGTCACCGGCGACGGTCCGCCCGAAACGCTCACGCCGCCCGGCCCGACGAAAATCGCCGCGGTTCTCCCCGATGGTGGCCGATTCATCATCGCCTACGACGACGGCACGCTCCGCGCCTACGAGCGCGGCACCAAGTCGCTGATCACCCTCGAGCACCGCGGCCGCCCGATCACCTCCGCCGCCACCCTGCCGTGGATCGGCGGCCAACGCCTGCTGCTCGCCGGCGACGACGGCGCGATCGACTGCGTCGGCGCCGAAGACGACCTGCTCACCCGCTACACCAGCCCCCACCGCGGCGTGCGGCGAATCGTCGCCAGCGCCTCGCACGTCGCCGCCCTGTCCGGCGATCGCACGCGCGTGATCCTGTGGAACGCGTGGGACGGCAAAGCGCCCGTGCGAGAAATCGCGCTCAGCCGCGTCACGCCGCACCGGATCGCGGATTTGTTGTTGGCGTGAAAGACCTTTCATGGCGGAAACCTCCTCGGAAAAAAAGGCCGTCATCCTGAGCGTACTCGCGAAGGATCTGCGCCAACCTTCGATCGATGCCAGATCCTTCGCGAGTACGCTCAGGATGACGAGCCGTATAAGTCCGGCTATTCGACTTAGCTCACAGTAGAAATCCGACAATTTTCCCTCCAAATCTTGTTGACCGCGCCGCTGTAAAAACGTAATTTCATCTTTGCGGATTTCGGCGGTAACGCCGGGCAGGTTCGGAGAACGTGTCGTCCGCGATGGCTGGCTGATGGATCGGCCGGCCGGTGAGTCCCTTCTCTGCGAGGCACGGATGCCGAAAAAACGCAAAAGCGCAACCGCATTATTCGAAGTCATGTCCACCTCCAAGCCGGTCGAACGCGTCGTGCGTTCGCGAGGCTGGCTGGAATCGCCCACGTGGGCGGCCCTTTTCAAGAACATCGTGGAACGCAAACCGCGGGCTCCCAAGCCCGTGGCGGAGCGACCGATTTTTATCGATCCCGAACCCGAGCCGATGCCCGTGGTCGAGCGGGAGACGACCCCGCGTGAACCGCGCGAGCCCCGTGAGCCCCGCGAGCCATGGATCAACCGGCTGCCGTTTAAGCTCGATGCCACCAACAGCGTGATCGCCGGGTCCGGCATCGTGATTGTGCTGGGGCTGGGGCTGCTCATCTCGCTCAAGTTCCGCCACGAGTCGATGCCGACTCTTTCGGCCCTCACGACGACCGACATCAAGAAGCAACCCGCCCGCCCGGCCGTGCTCGACATCCCGCGTCGCGCCGCCACGGCTGCGCCCGCTCCTGTCGCCGATGTGGATTCCGAAACCGGCGTTCCTGAAAGAGCCACTTCGCCGCAGCAGCCGACGAAGCGGGTCATCAACATGAACTACCTGATGATCCAAAGCTTCAACGACGAGAAGCTCACCCGCGAAGCCGCCGACGTGCTGAACAAAAACGGCATCGAGTGCACGGTCATCGCCGGCCTCCCCCGCTGGGCGCCGAGCCCGCGCTGGTTCTGCATCGTCGGCACGAAGGGCTTTGGCCCCTATACGACCGAGACCGCCGAGTACCAGAATTACTTGCAGAAGATCAAACAAGTGAGTGTCTCCTTCGCGGGTAAGAACAAGTGGAAGCAGTTCAATCCGCAGCTCTATCGATGGGGCGCTGACAGCGAGAAGTGATCGCAGATAAATTGAACGCCAAGTCGCCAAGACCGCCAAGCTGAAACGCCAAGAGAGAAAACCATTTTGCTTCCCTCTTCTGATGAACTTGGCGCCCTTGGCGCCTTGGCGTTCAATTGGAATGTCTAGGGGGAAGGGTGACCGACGGGGCTCGAACCCGCGACGTCCAGGACCACAACCTGGCGCTCTACCAACTGAGCTACGGCCACCGTCATTCGCTCATCGGCTTGGCCGACTAGCGGTGAACCGTCCATTTGTATCGGTAACTGTTCCCCTGTCAATACGCAGCGGCTTGGCGTAACCGGCCTCCTTCGCCCGGCTTACCGCCTATCCTCGGTCGATAACGATTTCCTTTCGCCGTAAACTCACGATTTTCTTGACACGTCTTTCCTCCCAACCATACTCTTAACCCGTATCAACGGTTGCAATTTGGCCGGGCGGGCAGGTTTGGCCGTTGACGTCGTACCATTTTCGTCTCCTTTCGTCTGGAAGTAACATGTCACGAGCTGGTTCAAACGCCCCGGGCATTGCCGCCAACCTCGATACCGAGGTGGGCAAGGCTGTTATTGATATGGGCCTGGCCACCAAGGCCGAGATCGACTTCTGCCGCGAGCAGCAGAAGCAATCCTCCGATCCCAGCTCCCGCAGCCTGGCCGACCTGCTGGTCGAGCACAACTTCATCACCACCAACCAGGTCAAGCGCATCCGCACGACCGTCGACGAGCGGAAGAAATCGCAGATCCCCGGCTATCAACTCCTGGGCACCCTGGGCAAAGGCGCGATGGCCGTCGTCTACAAAGCCAAGCAGATCTCGCTCGACCGCGTGGTCGCCATCAAGGTGCTCCCGCGCAAGATGAGCGAGAACGCCGAGTTCGTCGACCGCTTCTACAAAGAAGGAAAGGCCGCCGCTCGGCTCAGTCATCCGAACATCGTGCAGGCGATTGACGTCGCCCAAACGCCCGACGGCTACCACTACTTCGTGATGGAGTTCCTCGAAGGCAAGAGCCTGTACGACTACATCGCGCCGCCTCCCGCCGGCGCGGGAAAAAGTTTTTCTGAAGCCGAGGCGCTCGACATCACCATCCAGATGGCCGACGCGCTGGCGCATGCTCATGAGCGCGGCCTCATCCATCGCGACGTGAAGCCCAAGAACATCATGCTCACCGAGGGAGGCGTTGCGAAGCTGACCGACCTCGGTCTCGCCCGCGCCACCGACGACAAGCACGCCGCCGAACAAGAGGCCGGCAAGGCGTACGGCACGCCCTACTACATCAGCCCTGAGCAAATCCGCGGCGACGTCGACATCGACTTCCGCGCCGACATCTACTCGCTCGGCGCGACGATGTACCACCTCGTCACCGGCCGCCCACCGTTTGAGGGCGAAAACCCGTCGGCCGTCATGCACAAGCACCTGAAGCAGGCCCTCGTGCCGCCCGACCACATCAACACCAGCCTGAGCGCCGGCGTGGGCGAGATCATCGAAGTCGCGATGGCCAAAAATCGCGACGAGCGTTACGCCCACACCGAGGACATGCTCGAAGACCTGCGACTGGTGCGAAACAACCAGTCGCCGCTGCACGCCCGCAGCACGTTCAACCTCGACTCGCTGGCCAAGATCGAAGAAACGGGCAAGACGATCGACATCGCCCACAACCAGGTGATCAACCTCTGGTCGATCCCGCTGTTCATCGCTGCGGTCGCCGTGGCCGGCGCGTCGTTGCTGATCAATCTGATCTTGATCATCATGCTGATCCGCAAGTAAGACCCGTTTTGCCGCCCCGCGTGCGGGGCGCGACCGCAACACTGCGCATTTTTCTATTAGAAGCCCCGGCCCGCCCGCAACTGTTGGCCGGCCAGCAGTTACGCGTTTTTTGCCGCGCTCGAAAACGGTCGAAGGCGGTTGTAAACGGTCGCAAACGGTCGCAAACGAGCGCAAAGGTACAAAAAGGTCCGGAAAGGTACGCATCGACACTCCCGTATTCAGTTGCCAAAGAGCGTCCGGAGGATCGCGTGACGCAATACGCCGCGTCCGCACCGACCGGCTCGTCCAGCTTTGCCGGGCCCGGATCACGCGTTCACGGGCCCAGCAAAGCTGGACCCGCCTGCGCGCGAGCTGAATAATCTATACCGCCGCCGATGCGAAAAGTCGGCCAAAATATCCCAGAAATCGGCCGATTTTTCGCCCCAAGGCCAACCCCCGGCCGGGCCTGAAGTTGCGGCCGGTCACGTTCGATAATGTCGCCAGATCACACGCAATTCCCGCCGATAAAACTTAAGTCCACGCCTGATCAAACCGACTCTTAAAACAGCGCGCGGGGTCGGTCCCGACGCGCATCGGCATCGGCAACAATCATGACTACCGTTCCTCTGAACCAGCCGCATTTCCAGACGTCTCGACGCGTCGTACCGCTCATGGTGTGGTTGTTCTTCGCCGCCGATGTTCTCGTCGTCGCCGCCGCGATCGTGACGCACCTGATTGCACGCCATAACCGAACGAACCCGCCGGCATTCTTCCGGCTCAGCTACGAGAGCAACCTGCCGACCTGGTACAGCAGCGCCCAGCACGCCGTCGTCGGCACGTTGATTGCCTTGCTTGCGATCCGCGAAATCCGCATCGACCCGCGCCGCTGGTGCATCGCCCTGCCGGCCCTGATGTTCCTCTTCTTTTCCTTCGATGAAGTGGCGATGGTGCACGAGCGCATCGGCCATTGGGTGTCGGCCCATACAGCGATGGGCGACAAATCGGGGATGACCAACTCCGCCCCGGCGATGATCTTCTGCCTGCCCGCCGCGTTGGCGTTCGCCGCCTATGCCGCGTGGAACACCCGCCCTTACTGGCAAGGCCGCCCCGGCGTGATGTTCAAGTTCGCCTTCGGCATCGGGTTGTTCCTCTTCTCCGCCGGCGGCTTGGAAATCCTCGTCAACTTGGTGAAAACGCATCAAACGATCGTAAGCGTCGAAACCCTGTTCGAAGAAGCCGGCGAAATGATCAGCACCACCATCGTGTTGTGGGGGGCGCTCGAGTTACTGGCGGCGGAGAAACTGTCGCTCTGGTTTGATTCGGCGGGGATGCATTTCGGGGAACAGAACAAGCGCTGAATCTAACGTAGGGTCCGCCTTGGCGGACCATCCTGCTATCCGCACATCCGTCCAATCGTCCTGCTCAGTTGCCTGCACAGCCGCGACATTCTTCCCACGTCCAGCGTCGCGAGCCGGTCGGTTGGCTGATGATAGTTCGGATTCCGCAGGTGAGCAGTGTCGGTCACCATGAGCGCCAGGAATCCCTGCTCCCAGTACCCGCGATGATCCGACAGCTCGATATCCGGCACCCACTTCACCGGCAGCGCCGCCGGCACGAACGGGAACAGACCGCTCGTTCCGAATCGCGACAGGAATCGCAACAAGAAGCCCGCCGACTTTAGGTTCGACACGACGATCACGTTCTTCTGCCCGACCACGCGGAGCAACCACCGCAGCGGCCAAGGCACGTGCGGCGACACATTCGATCGTCCGACATAGTATCCGAGCGACTCCAGGCAGATCATTCCCAGCACGTTCTCGCCGCTGCGTCGCAGCTCGGCCGCGTGATGTTGGCTGCCCATCTCGCCATAGTTGAAGTGCGGCGGCTCCTCGCAATCGAAGAAGACGATCCGCACGCCGCGTTTGAGCGATCGGCTGCTGAGCACTCGGCAAATCTCCAGCAAAATCGCCACCGCCGACGCGTTGTCATCCGCCCCCGGCGTTCCGACCGCCGAATCGTAGTGCGCGCCCACCACCAGAATTGGCCGCCCCTGGCGTTTGCCGTCGAGTTGCACTTCGAGGTTTACCGCGTGGCGATTGTGGACGTGAAAGACCTGCTCGCGCACCACGCACCCCATCGCCGTCAACTCACGCCGAAGATACGCGCGGGCCGCCTCCAGCGCGTGCGGGTGGCCGGTGTTCCGCTCGCCGATCAACTCGGCCAGAACATCGACGTGTTTGCGAAGGCGATCGGAGAGTTCATCCATGAGGTTTCGTGCGCGAAGCTGCTAGGAATGAAAACCTACATGACTACAAGTCCAACCGATCGCTTTTTGCCAAATTGTGTTTGACGCAGAGCAGCTGAATATTGCTGGAAGTGAGTGATGAACCACCAAGTGAAAATGGCAGGATGTGATCGAAATGTAGGTTCGTAGTTGCACCGCATTGAACGCATTTTCCTTTGTCTCGCTTCCAAACTTCCAGTTTCACTGCAGGCGGTATCACTCGATCATGGGGAAGTTCGTGACTTGGTTGTACACCAATCGATTTAGAGCTATTCAGTTCTTGCAGCTCAAGACGAAACTTGCAGACGTTGCGAACGCCGTCAGACGCAATCCATGCGTCAACCAGATGGAAGCTTCCATTAAATACCCAGATACCGTCTTTGATTTTCTCGAACACTTCGACGGTTTCGGGTGCTGCGCCGTGTAACTTATATTCCTCGGCGGCGCGAAAAAACAAGCCGTTCTGAGTAAGCGAGCCAGCCGGAGTTTTGAGCGG
>Ga0070665_100001694_pt1 | contig 25344 bp, 24 predicted proteins | sample KBSS13metaG_FD_65862 | JGI IMG/M metagenome (GOLD analysis project Ga0070665, IMG submission 65862) | Switchgrass rhizosphere microbial communities from Kellogg Biological Station, Michigan, USA - KBS S1-3 metaG | ecosystem: Host-associated > Plants > Roots > Rhizosphere > Soil ... | reverse complement strand
CGCGACCTGATCCCGAAGGAAGGCGCGGTCGATCCGAACAAGCATTTCGCGATGAGTTACCAGTCGATCGAGCGCAATGAAAAGCACGTCGACGCCATCGCCCGCGCCCTGAAGAAATCCAAGAATCTCTTCCTGGCCACCGACCCCGATCGCGAGGGCGAGGCCATTTCCTGGCACCTGCGCGAGCTGCTCAAGGAACGCGGCGAGCTCAAGGGCAAGGAAGTGAAGCGCGTGGTGTTCTACGAGATCACCAAGGGCGAAGTGCAGCGCGCCGTCGCCGAGCCGCGCGATCTGTCGCTGGACCTGGTCAATGCCCAGCAGGCGCGCCGCGCGCTCGATTACCTGGTCGGCTTCAATCTTTCGCCGCTTCTCTGGAAGAAGGTGCGGCGCGGATTGTCGGCCGGTCGCGTGCAAAGCCCGGCGCTGCGCATGATCTGCGAGCGCGAGCACGAGATCTCCATTTTCGTTCCGCAGGAATACTGGACGCTGGAAGCCGAAGGCGAACACAGCACCCAGACCTTCCCGCTCAAGCTGGTCGAGTTCAACGGCCAGAAGGTCGAGCAGTTCAGCTTCACCGACGAAACCGCCGCGCGCGGCGTCGAACAGGCCATCAAGGATGCCGCGCAGGGTTTCCTGCACGTCGTGTCCATCGACCGCAAGCAGCGCCGTCGCAACCCGTCGCCGCCGTTCACCACCTCGACGCTGCAACAGGAAGCCGCGCGCAAGCTCGGCTACTCCGCGCAGCGCACCATGCGCCTTGCGCAGCAGCTCTACGAAGGCGTGGACTTCGGTGAAGGCAGCATCGGTCTCATCACCTACATGCGCACGGACTCGGTGAATCTCGCCGTGGACGCCGTGCGCGAGATGCGCGAAGTCATCGCCAAGGAGTACGGCGCCGAAGCCGTGGCCGAGGAACCGCGCGTCTACAAGACCAAGTCACGCAACGCGCAGGAAGCGCACGAAGCCATCCGCCCCACGTCGGCGGCCATCCTGCCGTCGCGCGTCGAGGGCAAGATCGATCCGGACCAGTACAAGCTGTACGCGTTGATCTGGAAACGCGCAGTGGCCTCGCAGATGGCGCATGCGCTGTTCGACACGGTTGCCGTGGACATGCGGCCCGGATCGGACGGTGGACAGGCGGGCGCAAGCACCACGCTGCGCGCCAACGGCTCCACGTTGATCAAGCCCGGCTACATCGCCGTCTACCAGGAAGACGTCGACGACGGGAAGCCGGAGAACGAAAACGATCGCATCCTGCCGGCCATGAAGGACGGCGACGTGGTGACGCTGCTCAACATCCACGGTGACCAGCATTTCACCGAGCCGCCGCCGCGCTTCTCGGAAGCTTCGCTGGTGAAGGCGCTCGAAGAACACGGCATCGGCCGTCCTTCCACCTACGCCACCATCATCTCGACGCTCAAGGATCGCGAGTACTGCGACATGGACAACCGCCGGTTCATCCCGACGGACATCGGCAAGATCGTCAACGGCTTCCTGTCCAAGCACTTCCACAAGTACGTGGAATACGGTTTCACCGCCGCGCTCGAAGACGAGCTCGACGCGGTGTCGCGCGGCGAAGAGGACTGGACCCAGCCGCTGAAGAAATTCTGGAAGCCGTTCATCTCGCAGGTCGACCACATCGAGAAAAACGTGTCGCGCGAAGAAGTCGCGATGGCGCGTGAGCTCGGCAAACATCCCGAGAGCGGCAAGCCGGTCTCGGTGCGCATGGGCCGCTACGGTCCGTTCGTGCAGATCGGCACCAAGGACGACGAAGAGAAGCCCAAGTTCGCGGGCCTGCGTCCCGGCCAGAAGATGGACACCATCAAGTTCGACGAGGCGATGGAGCTGTTCAAGCTGCCGCGCAAGCTCGGCGAGATGCCGGATGGGCACACCATCGTCGCCAAGGTCGGTCCCTTCGGCCCGTACGTGCAGTTCGCTACCAAGGGCTTCGTCTCGCTGAAGCCGCCGGACGATCCGTACACCATCGAGCTGGCGCGCGCGCTCGAGCTCATCGAGCAGAAGAAGATCGCCGACGCCAACAAGCTCATCCAGGATTTCGGCGTCGACAACATCAAGGTGTTGAACGGCCGTTATGGCCCGTACATCACCGATGGCAAGCGCAACGCGCGCATCCCGAAGGATTCGGATCCCAAGGCCGTGACGCTGGAGCTGTGTCGCGAGTTGCTGGCCGCGGCGCCGCCGCGTGGCAGCCGCTTCGGTCGTGGCCGCAAGCCAGCCGCGCCTGCCGCCGCCAAGGCACCCGCCGCGGGCGCGGAAGGCTCGACCGCAAAGCCAGCGAAGAAATCCGCCAAGTCGGAGAAGGCCCCCGCCGCGCCCAAATCCGACAAGCCGGCTGAGAAGAAAACCGCCGCGAGGAAGAAGACCGCGGCCGCTCCCAGGTCCGACAAGAAAGCGGCGCCGAAGAAAAAGAAGTCGTAACGCGCGGCCGCAGGACGCGGCGTTGACCTCGATTCAGCTCGCCACCCGTTCGACGCGCGCGATGAAGCATCCCGCCTCCGCGTGCCGCAGGTGCAGCCACTCCGCCGCGTGTTCCTCGAACAGCACCCGCATCTGCGCTTCCGCCGACACGTCGTCACGCCGCGAGAGTTCGCTCACGCGGGACCCGGAAAGTCGCGCCTCGAAGGCCAGCGGCAACACGCGCAGTTCCTCCGGAAAACCCTCGCCGTCGAATGCCTGGCAATGGTCCGCGTGGATGAACACCGGCCCGGGGGCCATGAGGTTGCCGGCGGCGCTGCGCGGCTGCCACGTGAACAGCAGCCGCTGATCCCGGCCCGGCACGAAGGGCTTGAGACAGCAGCGACACGGACCGGTGCCGCCGGCCAGCTCCTGGTGTGCCGGGTGTCCGTAGCCCGGTGAACGCCGCGTGCGACGCACTTCATCGGCAATTTCCTGGGGTATTCCGCGTACGACGAATCGCATGGCCCGCTCCTTTTATATGGGCGTAGCCTGATCCGGGGACGCCGCGGCGGCGACCCGAAACTTGCGCAGATTCAACGATCCGGCGCGGGCTGGGGGAGCTCGGGGCCTTCCTGCACCCGGCAGCTGCGCAGGTTGCCGAGTCCGTCGGTGTGATACAGCAACTCGCCGCCGCTGGTCTTCGCGACCACGCGGAAGCCAGGCACCAGCGCCTGCGTGTACATCATTCCTGGCTCGGGGCAGCCCAGCGCTCCATTCGGCCAGGTCACCTGTTCGGCGCGGGTGAGGACGACGGCGCTCGCGGCCACCTTGAAGCGCTTCGCGGCGTCCGCCACGACGGCGCGGCGCACGTCGATGGGAATCGCGGTGGTGGAAACGACCTGGCCCGCGGGCTGTTCGTTGAGGGCCGGAGCCGGAATGCGGGTGGGCGGCGCGCGCGGCGTGGCGCGTTTCTCTTCACCCGACGCGGCGCAGGCCGCGGCCAGGCTGGACAGCACCAGCGTCGCCAGGAATCTCGCCATCGTCTGCACCTCCGCGCGTCAGTGTATAAACGCCGCGCCACTCACGAAAGGTCTCATGAAGTACCGCCACCAGTACCACGCCGGCAACTTCGCCGACGTGCACAAACACGTCCTGCTGCTGGACGTGCTCGACGCGCTGGTCCGCAAGGACAAGGGCCTGCTGTTCGTCGACACCCACGCGGGCAGCGGCAGCTACTCGTTGCATCCCGGCGATGCGCAGCATCCGCAGGAGTGGCAGTCGGGCATCGCGCGGCTGCTGGCCGGCAAGCCGCGCCACGCGGCGCTGACGCGCTATCGCGACCTGGTGGCCGGCGGTGTGCATGGCGGCAGCCTGGAGTATCCCGGCTCCCCGGCACTGGCGATGCGCGTGCTGCGCGCGGTGGACCGCGCGGTGTTCTTCGAGACGCAGCGTGACGAGGCCGGCGCCTTGCGCAAGTCGCTGGACGGCGCCGCGCGCGTGCGCGTGGAGAGCAGCGATGGATTCGCCGGCCTGCGCGCGCTGCTGCCGCCGCCGGAACGCCGTGGCTGCGTGCTCATCGATCCGCCCTACGAGGAACGCGAGGACTTCGCGCGCGTGCACGACACGCTGGTGGATTCGCTGCAGCGCTTTCCCACCGGCGTGCTGGTGGCCTGGCTGCCGGTCAAGCTGCGCGAGGATTTCGACCGCTGGTTCGCGTCGCTGGGCCGCGCGCTGACGCGGCCGATGCTGGCCTCGCTGCTGTGGGTGCACCCACCCGACTCGCGCGCCGCGCTCAACGGTTCGGCCCTCGTGGTGATCAACCCGCCCTATCTACTGGAGCAGCGCTCGCGCGAGTGGCTGCCGGAGCTGCCCGGGCTGCTGGGCGCGTCGCAGGGTGGGAGCGAGGTTCTCGCTACCAGTGAACGCGGCTGACGATCTCGTCGGCCATCGCATCGGTCACCGCGCCATCGCGCGTCAGCAGGGCCACGCTGCCCTGGCCCGCGGGCAGCAATACGCCACTCAGTCCGTCGCGGGCGAATTCCGTGCGCCGGCGCACCGCTTCGTGCGGGATCAGCATCACGGTCATCAGGCCACGCGGCGTCTGCACCACGAGATGCGCCACGCGATGACCCTTGAAGGGACAGGGATAGCCGTAGACCACCGGGTACGGCGAATCGAACTGCGCGCCGGCGGTGCGCATGATCTCGTCCACCTGGTTGGCGGGCAGGGTGTCGCGCGAATTCCAGCTGTCGGCTTCTTCCTCGACGTGCGTGATGACCTCGCCGGCCAGCGCGTTGGCGGGACGGAACACCCAGAATCCGCCGGCCACCAGCAAGGCCAGCGCCACCGAGGCGGCCATGGCGAAGCGGCGCGTACGCACCACGGCGGCGCGGCGGAATTGCGCCAGCGGTAGTTCGAGCGCGGCCTGCACCCGGCCGTCCAGCGACAGCGTCTCTTCGCGGAAGCGACGGCAGGCGGCGCAGCCTTCGACGTGCGCGGCGATGTCGGCCGGCAAGTGATGCGGGTCGGCCCCGATGTACAGGCGCGCCTGGCGGCATTCCGGAGCGGCGGCGCTCATTCGACGTCCTCCACGGGCTCGAGCCCGTAAATGGTGCGCAGGCGGTTGCGCGCGCGGAACAGGCGCGTCAGCACCGCGGCCTGCGTGAGTTTCAGTTCGCCGGCGATCTCGCTGGTGCTGAGTCCGCCTAACACCTGCAGCACCAGCGGTTCGCGGTACTCGTCCGGCAGCTTCAGGATGGCGCGCCGCAGGTCGAGCAGCGCCGCGTCGTCGGTGGCCAGCGCCGGATCGCCCAGCGCCTCCACCTCGTCGACATCGACGGTAGGCAGGCGCTTGCGTTCGAACAGCCGCGCATGCTCGCGCCGGACGATGGTGAACAGCCACGGCCGGGCTGCCGCCGGATCCTTGAGCTCGTCACGGGATTTCCAGGCTCTGATGAGCGTCTCCTGCACCACGTCCTCGGCCACCTGCCGATCGCGCGCCAGCCAGTAGGCAAAGCGCAGCAAATCCGGACGCAACATCTCGAGCAGACGCGTGAAGGCCCCAGCCACCGTCGTTCCGCGGGAGGCTGCGTTCATGTATAAGACCGGCCGGATGGGCCGCTTATTTCAGCCACGATGAACACGCCGGATCAGTACGGGGTGGTCGGTCATCCCATCAGTCACAGCTGGTCGCCTTTCATACACGGGCTGTTCGCCAAGCAGACGGATCAATCCCTCGTCTATCGTCTTTATGACATCGCGCCGGGCAATTTCCGCGCGCAGGTGCTGGAGTTCTTCACGCGCGGCGGACGCGGGCTGAACGTGACCGTACCACACAAGGAAGCCGCGGCGGAGTTGGCCAACGAGCTCACGGCGCGCGCCGACCGAGCCGGCGCCGTGAACACGCTGATCCTCAACGCCGACCACACGCTGCTCGGCGACAACACCGACGGACACGGGCTGGTCACGGACCTGCGCAAGAATCTCGCCCTGAACATCGTCAATGAACGAGTGCTGATCCTCGGCGCCGGTGGCGCGACGCGTGGCGTGATCGAACCGTTGCTGGCGATCGGACCCACCGAGATCGTGATCGCCAACCGCACGCCCGACCGGGCCATCAACCTGGCCTCGCTGTTCGCCGACCTGGGCGCGGTGCGCGGCTGCGGTTTCGAGGATGTGGGCGACGAGCCCTTCGACATCGTCATCAATGCCACGGCCGCGGGCCTCGCTGGCGCCGTGCCGAACGTGGCCGGCAGCGTGATCGCCAGCCACACCGTTTGTTACGACATGAGCTACAGCAAATCGGCGACACCGTTTGTGACCTGGGCCATTGAACAGGGCTGCGCGCGCGCCCATAAAGGCTGGGGCATGCTGGTGGAACAGGCGGCCGAGTCCTTCACGTTGTGGCGCGGGGTGCGCCCGGACACCGAACCGGTACTCGCCGCCCTCGGAATGAAATAGCCCTGAGAATGAAATAGCGAAATGAACGATATCGACGGCACCAAACTGCCCTCCTTCGACCAGTTCCGCGCCGGCGATGTGGAACCCGCCATCCGCGAGCTGCTGCAACGCAGCCGCGGCGAGGTCGCAAGCCTGGAGGCACAGCCGCATCCCACCTTCGAGAACACGGTGTTGCCGCTGGAGCAGCTGTCGCACCGGCTGTCGCGCACCTGGTCGCCGGTCAGCCACCTGAACGGCGTGTTGAACTCGGACGAGCTGCGCGCCAGCTACAATGCCTGCCTGCCGCTGCTGACTAACTACTGGACCGACCTGGCGCAGAGCGAACCGCTGTTCCGCGCGTACAGTGCCATCGCCACCAGCGAAGCGGGCTCGCTCGACGGCGCGCAGCGCCGCGTGCTGGAGCGCGCCCTCGAGGACTTCCGCCTGGCCGGCGTCGGCCTGCCGGCCGAGCGCAAGCAGCGCTTCAAGGAAGTGATGCAGGAGCTGGCGCAGCTCGGCGCGAAATTCGAGGAGAACGTGCTCGACGCGATGAACTCCTGGTCGTGCCGCGTCACCGACCCGGCCGAGCTCGCCGGCATCAATCCCGTCATCGTCGAGCAGGCGCGCACGCGCGCCGCCGCGCAGGGCGTGGAAGGCTGGGTGTTCCTGCTCGAGCAGCCGACCTACGTGGCGGTGATGCAGGACGCGGATTCCGAACGTCTGCGCCGGGACTTCTACGAGGCCTGGTCGACGCGCGCCTCGGATCGCGGCCCGTCGGCCGGCAAGTACGACAACACGAAAGTCATGGGCGAGATCCTCGCGTTGCGCCACGAGGCCGCGCGGCTGCTGGATTTCCCGAACTTCGCCGCGTACGCGCTGGCCACGCGCATGGCGCCCTCCACCGGCGCGGTGTTCGACTTCCTGCGCGAGCTGGCGCGTGTGGCGCGTCCGGCGGCGGCAAAGGAGTTCGCCGAGCTCGAGGCCTTCGCGGGCCGCAAGCTCAACGCCTGGGACGTGCCGTATTTCGCCGAGAAGATGCAGGCGAAGTTGTTCTCGATCTCGCAGGAGGAGCTGCGGCCGTATTTCCCGCTGCCGCGCGTGCTCGCGGGACTGTTCGCGGTGGCCGAGCGCCTGTTCGGCGTGAAGATCGTCGAGCGCAGCGGCGTGCCGGTCTGGCATGCGGACGCGCGGTTCTTCGAAATCCGCGACGGCGCCGGCAAGACGCTGGCCGGCTTCTATCTCGACGCCTGCGCGCGACCCAAGAAACGCGCCGGCGCGTGGATGGACGATTGCGTCGGCCGCAAGGATTTCGGCGGCGAACACACCATCCCGGTCGCCTACCTGGTCTGCAATTTCCTGCCGGCCTCGCCCGGCAAGCCGCCGCTGCTGACGCACGACGACGTCGTCACCATGTTCCACGAGTTTGGCCACGGGCTGCACCACATGCTGACGCGCGTGGCCTATCCCTCGATCTCCGGGATCAACGGCGTGTCCTGGGATGCGGTCGAGCTGCCCAGCCAGTTCATGGAGAATTTTGCCTGGCGGCCCGAGGTGCTGGCCGACATGGCGCGGCACTTCGAAACCGGCGAACCGCTGCCCGCGGACAAGCAGGCCAGGTTGTTGGGCTCGCGCACCTTCCAGGCCGGCCTCGCCACCATGCGGCAGCTCGAATTCGCCTTGTTCGACTTCCGCCTGCACGCCGAGTACGACCCGGCGCGCGGACCGCGCGTCGATGAAATCCTGACCGGGGTGCGCGCCGAGGTCGGCGTGTTCGCGGTGCCAGAGTGGAACCGCTTCCCGAACAACTTCGCGCACATCTTCGCCGGCGGTTACGCGGCGGGTTATTACAGCTACAAGTGGGCCGAGGTGTTGGCGGCCGACGCGTTCTCGGCCTTCGAGGAGCGCGGCGTGTTCGATCGCGCGGTGGCGCAGCGCTTCCTCGATTCCATCCTGTCGCAGGGCGGCAGCCGCAAGGCGCTCGACGCCTTCGTGGATTTCCGCGGACGTCCGCCGGACGTGAAGGCGCTGCTGCGCCAGCAAGGCCTCGTCTCCTGAAATGTTCTCGATCGCCACCTGGAACGTGAACTCGCTGCGCGTGCGCGGCGAGCAGGTGCTCGAGTGGCTGCGCACGCACTCGCCGGATGTCGTGGCGCTGCAGGAAACCAAGATGCAGGACCCTGACTTCCCGCACCCGGAGTTCACCGCGGCCGGCTATCACAGCGTGTTCTCCGGGCAGAAGACCTACAACGGCGTGGCGCTGCTGTCGCGCCAGCCGATGACGGACTTCGTGCGCGACATCCCCGACTTCGACGATCCGCCCCGGCGCGTGCTGGCGGCGAACATCGGCGGGTTCCGCGTCATCAATCTCTACGTCCCCAACGGCCAGGCGCCGGGCTCGGAAAAGTTCGCCTACAAGCTCAAGTGGCTGGAGGCGCTGACGCGCTGGCTGCGCGCCGAGGCGGCGCAACATCCGGGCCTCATCGTGTTAGGCGACTTCAACATCGCGCCGGACGACCGCGACGTGCACGATCCCGCGGCCTGGGTGGGCTGCGTGCACGTGAGTCCCGAAGAGCGCGCGGCGCTCAAGGGCATCATGGAAATCGGGTTGCTCGACACCTTTCGACAGTTTGAACAACCCGAGAAATCGTTCAGCTGGTGGGACTATCGGCAGGGCGGCTTCCGGAGAAACAATGGCCTGCGCATCGATCTGATCCTCGCGCATCAGGCACTGTCACAAAAGCTGGTGAGCTGCCGCATCGATGTCGAGCCACGGCGCGCGGAGCGCGCGTCGGATCACACGCCGGTGGTCGCCAGTTTCCAGGCGTAAAGAGGCTCTCGCCACCGCTGATCGCGGCGTGCTTGTCGGATTGCTTTACATCAGCCGGGTTCCACGCGCGATTGCGGATTGATGCAACCCGTGACGCAGGTCACGGTCGGTCGAAGGCCGGGTTTCGCCTGCTGGTTTTTCCAGTACCCCGTGCCTATATTCGCCGCATCTTGTTAGTTTCCAAGGCATTGGCGCGATCGTGATCGCCGAATCCCGTCGCAGCGACTACGACGTCACCGACACGGTGCTCGTGAGCTCGGCTCCCGACGTTCGTGCCGCGGTCGAAGAACTTTTCGCCCGTGTCTGGCCGGGCCAGAAATTCCCCGCGTTCGCGCACGTGTTCGGCGACTTCGACCGCATGTTCGCCGGCCGCATGCCCGGCTACTTCGGCGTCGACACCGTCTACCACGACCAGCAGCACACGCTCGACATGACGCTGGCCACCGCGCGGCTGATCGTCGGCCACGAGCTGCAGGTCCCGGAAGCGCAGCGCTTCGGCCCGGAGCGCGCGATGCTCGGCATCGTGGTCGCGCTGTTCCACGACGTCGGTTACCTGCGCACCACGCGCGACGCCGACGTGCCCAACGGCGCCGAGTTCACCACCGTTCACGTGTCGCGCGGCGCGGCGTTCCTCCGCGACTATCTACCCAAGATCGACCTGGCGCGCTGGGCCGACGTGGCCGCGGAAATCATCCACTACACGGGTTACGAGCGCCCCTTCAAGAACATCCACGCGCCCGATGCGCGCGATCACAAGCTCGGCCACTTCATCGGCACCGCGGACCTCATGGCGCAGATGGCCGACCGCTGCTACCTCGAGAAATGCCGCGACCGGCTGTACGCCGAATTCGTGCTGGCGGGAGTGGCGCTGCCGATCGGGGAAAACGGCCACGTGAAGGTGCGCTACGCCTCGGGCCTCGACCTGCTGCGCCAGACGCCGAAGTTCGTGTTCGACATGCGCGCCAAGCGGCTGGACGGCGAGTTCAACCGTGCCTACCGCTACCTCGAGATCCTGTACAACGGCCGCAACCCGTACATGGAATCCATCGATCGCAACCTCGAGTACCTGCAGCGCATCCTGCGCAGCGAGAACTGGCGCCTGTTGCGCCGCCAGCCGCCGGTGTTCACCGGCGTCGAGGACTCGATGGCCACGACGCGCACGCTGATGCTCGGGGCGATCAAGAAAGTCTGGAGCTGAGCGTCTCTCAGCTCAGCTGGGGGGACATGCAGGCCGCCGCCGGCGGCGCATCCACGTCGACCACGTAGCGCTGGAAGTTCTCGGCCAGCGACTCCAGCACCTCGTCCCGGCCATCGATCTCCGCCGCCGTGAGAACCTCCCGCAACCGCTCCAGCGACAACGCGCGCTGCGCTTCCCGGGCCACGGGCGCATAGGACAGGTGCCAGGGCTCCGGCGAGACGCCGCCGCGGTCCGTGGCGAAGGGGCGGAAGAAACCGAAGGCGTGCATGTGCGCGTCCAGCCATCTTGTCAGCCGCTCGAAGGGACCGCCGGCCTGGTACTCGGCCGGCACCACCTGGATGCGATACCCCGCCGGCAGGGACGCCAGGTCCATGACGTCGAAGTCCGTGCCCCAGTGATGGCGGCTGGCACCCGGCAGCGCCGACCACCACAAGATGGCTGCCACCCGCTCGGACGGCGACAGGGTCCCGGGGTTCAAGGGCCGGCCCGCCCGGTCCTGCATCGGGCGGTCGCCCCGAAACTTGCCGTTCCAGATGGCCAGCTGCCGGTCGAAGTCCCGAAAGCTGGAAAACGCCACCAGGTCGATGCCATCGGCCGCGGCCGCGGCGCGCATGGCGAGGAAGGGGGTCACCACCCGCCGATGCAGGGTGCAGCGGGGGTCGGACAGCTCCGTCAGATGGTCACGTGCCCGTCCGGTGAGCTGTTCCAGCGTAAATTCGGGGTTTTCCGGCATGCGCGGATGGTACTGCCGGGACAACTTGCGGACCTAGTCGACAAAAGCGTGCTCGTCGCGCCGCCACGAATCTGTCCCGTGCCGGATTTGCGCCTGTAATATGCGTCCAAACTATAAAACGGGGTGCCGAAGGGCCCGTGGCAGTCGTCAGTTTCAGAAGCAAATACATCGTCGTCGCGGTCATCGCCGCGATCGTCGTGTCGCTGGCCGTCGGCTCGGTCCTGGTGCTCGAAAACCGGACCCAGCACGCCGCGCTGCTCAACACCGCCACCGCCGATGCGCGCGACCGTGTCCTGCGTGAACTGACGCTGCGTTCCAACGAATTGGCACAGCGCGTCGCCGATCGCATCGACGACGCCGTACTGCTGTCCAACCGCGAAGAGATCAGCGCGCAACTCGAGGACGTCAAACGCGATGCCACGCTGATGGGCGTCGTGGTGCGCGACGTCGCCGGCAACGAGCTGTACGCCTGGCGCCGACCCGGCAACGTCGCCGGCAGCATGGCGCGCAGCGCGACTTCACCGGTGCGCGCCACGGTGCAGACCATGCCGGGCATCGCCACGCCGCAAACCGTGGGTGAAGTCGAGGTCGAGATCCGCTCGCTGGAGCCCGCGCCCGATTCCCCCGAGGCGCGCACGCGCTTCGACAAGCTCGAGGTCTCGCAGATCCAGAAGGCGCTGATCGTCTCCGGCGCGCTCGGCGGCGTGGTGCTGCTGATCGGGTTCGTAGTGGCCTGGTGGGCTGGCCGGCGCATGCACCAGCCGATCACCACGCTCATCAAGAGCGCCGATCGCATCGCGCAGGGCGACTACTCGCGGCCACTCGAAGTCGGGGGCCGGCGTGACGAACTGGGCGAGCTGCAGCAGGCGCTCGAGCGCATGCGCCAGAAGCTGCGCCAGACCACGATCAACAAGAACTACCTCACCAACGTGCTCGGCAGCATGACCGACGCGGTGTTCGTGACCTCGCCCGACGGCGTCATCCGCATGGCCAACCATGCGGCCTGCAAGCTGCTCGCCTGGGGTGAAGATGAACTGGTGGGCCGCGGCATCGTGTCCATCCTCGACGAACGTGAGCGCGGCGAGTTCGACATGTTGCGCGCGTCCTCGGACACGCGTGAGGCCGTGGTCAAGACCCGCCACGGGCAGACCATCCCGGTGGCCATCACCGGTTCGCAGATCTCCACCGACGATCCGCAATACCAGGGCACGATCTTCGTGGTCCGCAACGTGACCGAGCGCAAGCGCGCCGAGCGCCGCATCCGCTACCTGGCGCGTTACGACGCGCTGACCAAGGTGCCGAACCGCATGCAGTTCCAGCACCTGCTGCAGCAGGCCATTGCGCGCGCGCTGCGCAACAAGACCTCGCTGGCGCTGCTGTATCTCGACATGGATCGTTTCAAGGAGATCAACGACACCTTCGGCCACTCGGCCGGCGATCGCACGCTGGAGATCCTCACCGAACGCCTGATGCGCGCGCTGCCGCAGGAGACCGTGATCGGCCGCCTGGCCGGCGACGAGTTCGCGATGTTCGTCGACGATCTCGCGGCCGACGCCGACAACCGCGGCACCGTGGCGCAGCTGGCGCGCAGCGTGTTGGCGGAGATCAGCCGCGCCTTCCAGCTGCAGGAACACGAGGTGTACCTGACCGCGAGCATCGGCGTGGCGTTCTGCCCGCGCGACGCGGAAAACGTCATCGACCTGATCCGCAACGCCGACGCGGCCATGTACCACTCCAAGCAGAACGGCGGAAATTCCTTCGCGTTCTATTCGCCGGAGATGAATGCCGCCGCGGTGGAGCGGCTGATGCTGAAGAGCAAGTTGCGCCGCTCGCTGGAGCGCGACGAGTTCATGATGCACTACCAGCCCAAGGTGGACCTGCGCGACGGCCGCATCGTCGGCGCCGAGGCGCTGCTGCGATGGCGCCTGCCGGGCCACGGCGACATCCCGCCCTCGCAGTTCATCCCGCTGGCCGAAGAGACCAACCTCATCCTGGAAGTCGGCGAGTGGGTGCTGAACCGCGTCTGCCAGGACTACCGCGAACTGCAGCAGACCGTGACCACGCCGGGTCGCATCTCGCTGAACCTCTCGCTCAAGCAACTGCGCCAGGCCAGTTTCATCCTTCGGTTCCGCTCGGTGTTCCGTAAACACGGCGTCTCGCCCACCTGCTTCGAGCTCGAGATCACCGAGACCACGCTGATGGCGGACAGCAAGCGCACGCTGCACCTGCTCGACGAGCTGTACGCCATGGGCCTGCACCTCTCCATCGACGACTTCGGCACGGGTTACTCGTCGCTGTCAGCGCTGCAGCAGTTCCCGATCGGCACGCTCAAGATCGACCAGTCCTTCGTGCGCGACGTCGACGACGACGAGAGCGACGCCACCATCGTGCGCACCATCATCGAGATGGGCCGCAGCCTGAAGATGAACGTGATCGCCGAGGGCGTCGAGTCCACCGGCCACCTCGCCTTCCTGCGCCGGCACCATTGCGGCTTCGGCCAGGGGAAGTTGTTCGGTGAACCGGTGACACTCGAAGAGCTGCGGCTGCTGCTGGCGCGCCAGCAGGAAACCGGTCCGGCCTTCGCCGGGCTCATCGCCCAGACTTCAACCGCCGACAAGCTCGCCAAGCCGCGTCCTGCCTGAGGCGCGGTCTCCCAACTACTTCGAAGATTCCAGGTCGGCGCAAGCGCGCCCGGCCGGCGTGGCGTCATCCAGCTTCTCGACCAGCGTCGCGATGCGCCGCGCGTTCACGGCGCGGTCCGCGATCAGCAACTGGTTGCTCTGCGGATTCGCCGCGAGATGCGCGGCCTGCGGCATGAGCGGGCGCAGGATGGGCACAATGTTCGCAACGCAGATTTTCTTCGCCCCCAACAGCAAGGTGACCCACTCGTCGTCGAGCGCCTTGAAGCGCGTATCCGTGTAGACCGGTGTGGGCTGCTGCCGCGCGGCGGCGTCCACCGTCACCACCACCAGGTCGCCCTGCTGGACGGCGACGAAGCCGTGGACGCTGGTGAGCGCCAGCAACTGCTCGTAGCTGATCTTGTCGGGGTCGATGCCGGCGAGGCCGCCCATGGCACGCACGCGCGGATCGATGATGAATTTCTTGCCGGTGCGGCGCGCATAGGCCTTGATGATGTCGGCGAGCTCGGGTTCGGCACCCAGGGCGGTGGAGGATCCGGCCGGCGCGGACCCGTCTGCGGCCGTGGCAGACAAGGGCAGCGCCAGCAGCAGGCCGACGGCGATCATGGGCAGTTTCATCCGGTTCTCCCTGTTTGACATGTGCCGATGCACGAGTCTGCATCCGCAGACATGAACGTTACCTACACGCCGGGCGGGTTAGGCAGACGGTAGAATCGCGCCCCCATGCTGGAACGCCCCAATGCTTGAACTTCGCGACGTACGCCTGCGCCGCGGCGCCGCCGTCCTTTTCGACAAGGCCAACCTCACCATCTTCCGTGGCGACAAGATAGGAATCGTCGGCCGCAACGGCTGCGGAAAATCCAGCCTGTTGACCCTGCTGCGCGGCGAGCTGGGCGCCGATGCCGGCGAATACAAGGTGCCGGGAAAACTGAACTTCGTGTCGGTTTCGCAGGAGCTGCCGCGCACCGAGGCCACGGTGCTCGAGTACGTGCGCAGTGGCGACGGCCGCCTCATGCAGATCGAAGCCGCGCTCGAGAAGGCGCGTGCCGCGGACGACGGCATGAAGGAAGCCGAGCTGCTCGGTGATTACGATTCGGCCGGTGGCTGGACCTCGGCGGCGCGCGCAGCGGAGCTGGCCGACGGCCTGGGCTTCGCGCCCGATGACATCGAACGGCCCGTCAAGGAGCTGTCGGGCGGATTGCAGATGCGCGCCAACATGGCACGCGCGCTCATGTCGCGCGCCGACGTGCTGATGCTCGACGAGCCCACCAACCACCTCGACCTCGACGCGGTGTTGTGGCTGGAAGGCTGGCTGCAACGTTTCCCGGGCACCTTGCTGCTGGTGTCGCACGACCGCGAGTTCCTCGACGACATCGTCAACCGCGTGGTCAACATCGAGAACAGCCAGCTCACTCACTGGACCGGCAACTACACCGATTTCCAGCGCCAGCACGCCGCCAGCATCCAGCAGTCGGCCGCAATGGCCGCCCGCCAGGAACGCGAGGTGGCGCGCCTGCATTCCTTCATCGACCGGTTCCGCGCCCAGGCCAGCAAGGCGCGGCAGGTGCAGAGCCGCATCAAGGCGCTCGGCAAGCTCGAGACCATCGCCACCTACCAGGAGCTGGAGAACTTCGAATGGGAGTTCGCCGCCGCCAACAAGCTGCCGCAACCGCTGGTGACGCTGGACACGGCCGCGGCCGGATATGGCGAGCGCATCGTGGTGGCCGGCGTGAATCGCTCGGTGAACCCCGGCGAACGCATCGGAATACTCGGACGAAACGGCGCCGGCAAGTCCACGTTGATGAAGCTGATCTCGGGCGCGTTGCCGGCCTCCGAGGGCGACCGCGTGGCATCGCCGGACCTGGTGGTGGGCAATTTCGCGCAACTCGAAGTGGACCGCCTCGATGCCCGCGACACCGCGTTGATCGCGCTCACCAACCGCATCGACCAGCTGGGCGTGCGCTCGCAATGGGATGAACAGCGTCGCCGCAACCACCTCGGTGGATTCGGCTTCCGCGGCGACCGGGTGTTCGAGCCGGTGGTGCATTTTTCCGGCGGCGAACGCGCCCGGCTTGCGCTGGCCATCCTGGTGGCCGAACGCCCCAACCTGCTGCTGCTCGACGAACCCACCAACCATCTCGATTTCGAGATGCGGCATTCGCTGATCACCGCCCTGCAGGATTTCGCGGGCGCGGTCATCGTCGTGTCGCACGACCGCGGTCTCCTGCGCAGCGTCTGCGACCAGTTCTGGCTGGTCGCGGATGGCGTGGTGCGCGACTTCGATGGCGACCTCGAGGACTACGCCGGCTGGCTCGAGAAGCGCGCCGGTTCCGCCGCCACGCCGGCGGCACCGAAGCCGCGCGCCGATGACCGACGCGGGTCTTCGAAAGAGGGACGGCGCAAGGACGCCGCCGCGCGTCGCGACCTCGGGCCCAAGCGCCAGGAGGTCAAGACAATCGAGACATCGCTGGCCAAGCTCGGACAGGAGAAGGCCAAACTCGAATCGGAGCTCGCCGGGCTCGACTATGGGCGCGATCCCGCCCATGCACGCAAAGTCACCGAGCGACATTCCGCGCTGCGGACCGAGATCGAGCAATTGGAGACACGCTGGCTCGAACTATCCGAGCGATTAGAATCGGCTGATGGCTGACGAGCCTGACGAGACACCGATCGATCCGTCTCCGCCGCCGGAGGACAAGCCGCGCAACTGGCATGTCGGCCGCGTGGTGTTCTACGGCGTTCTGTCCGTATGGGCCGTGATCGCCCTGTGGAATCTCTACAAGCCCATGCCCAACGGCACGCGCGTGCGCGGCGAGGTGATCGAGACGCCGCTGAGCCAGCTGCACTTCCTGGCGGATGTCACCGGCGCGGACGTGTTCGGTGCGCCCATCGTCGAGCAGCAGATATTCGACGCCATGCTGCGGGTCATCGGCCAGGCGCGCGAGTACGTGGTGCTCGACTTCTTCCTGTTCAACGCGCAGAACGGCGCGCTGAACGCGAAACCACGCCGGCCGCTGTCGGCGGAACTGCGCGATGCGCTGCTGGCGCGCAAGCGCGCGCTGCCCGGCCTCACCGTGCTGCTGCTCTGCGATCCGATCAACGACGTGTACGGCAGCCTGCCTTCGGCCGACCTGGCCGCGCTGCGCGCCGCCGGCATCGACGTGGTCACGGTCGACCTCGACTCGTTGCGCGACTCGAACCCTATCTATTCGGCTTTCTGGCGGCTGACGATGAAGTGGTGGTCCGGCGACGGAAGCGGCGACACCTGGCTACCCAACCCGCTGGACGCCGGCCCCGACCAGGTGAGTTTCGGCGCCTGGGCGCGGCTGCTGAACTTCAAGGCGGACCACCGCAAGGTGCTGCTCGCCGATGACGGGAATGGCGGCCTCACCGGCATCGTCACCTCGGCGAATCCGCACGACGCCAGCAGCCTGCACTCGAACGTCGGGTTGCAGCTTTCGGGCGCCGCGCTGCGGCCCCTGCTGGACAGCGAGCTGGCGCTGGCGCGTGATTCCGGCTGGCGCGGCCAATGGGAACCGCCACCGCTGCCGCCGGCGGCGCCACTGAACAACCCCGCCGAGGCGGCGCGCGTGCAGGTGCTCACCGAGGGGGAGATCGGCACGGTCATCGTGCGCAACATCTCCGCCACGCGCATCGGCGACACCATCGACATGGCGATGTTCTACCTGTCGGAACGCAACGTCATCGACGCGCTGATCGCCGCCTCCAGGCGTGGCGTGGCGGTGCGCGTGATCCTCGATCCCAACAAGGACGCGTTCGGCCGCACCAAGGACGGCATTCCGAACCGCTCGGTGGCCACCGAACTGGCCGGCGCCTCCGATGGCGCCATCAAGCTGCGCTGGTTCCGCACGCACGGCGAGCAGTTCCACACCAAGTTCGTCTCGATGCGCACGCAGGACGAGTTCTGGTTCACGTTGGGGTCGGCGAACCTGACGCGCCGCAATCTCGAGAACTACAACCTGGAAGCCAACGTCGGCGTCGGCGTGCCGACGAACTCGCAGCTGGCCAGCACCATCGCCGCCTGGTACGAAATGATCTGGACCAACCGCGGCCCTCCGGATCTCGAGTACACCTCGGATTTCGGTACCTATGCGGATCCCTCGCAGGGGACCTACTGGCTGTACCGATTCATGGAGGCCACGGGCCTCTCGACGTTCTGACGAACTACCGTCGATTTTCCGGCGGATTCTCGGGCGGCTTCTCCGCCGCGAGTGCCTCGGAGACGTTGCGTTCGAGCTCGGTCACGGCCTTGCCCGTGGCGCTTTCGAAGGCGGCCACCACCGCGCCGATGCGATCGTCGCTGGCCGCCGCCGAGCCGTGCGCCGTGAAGTTGGCCAGCAGCGTGCGGTCACGGTAGCGGCCGAAGGTGCAGTCGAGCACCACCTCGATGGTGGGCGCGCGGCCGCCGCCGGTGTAATCGGCCTCGAAGCGGTTCAATCCACAACGCAGGTTGTAGCGCGGCGCGTACGGTGCCGTGTCGTCGAGCACGCTGGAGAACAAGCTGGCGCCGCGCAGCTGGTCGACCAGCACGCTCGCCAGCAGATCCGGAGCCGGGGCCGCCCAGCGCGTGGCCGCATACACGTCGAAACGGCGATCAGAGCGCAGCAGCACGATGCGGTCGCTGTCGAGGCCGGGCCCGGACACCGGCCGCTGCACGCGCACGCTGCCGGCCACCTTGGTGACCTCGGTCTGCGCGGGACGCGAGGGCAGCCGCAACACGTAGGCCTGCTGTGCCGGGATGGTGCTCTCGAAGAAGCTGCCGCAGCCGCCGCAGGCCAGCGACACACACAGCAGCGCGAGCGGGCGCGTCCTCATCGGGGAATCTCCACGCCCTTGTAGGCAGGCTCATACAGCAGTTGCGAAGGATCGGCCTTGAGGCTGCGCGACAATTCGCGGAACTCCTGCGCGGCCTCGCGCGCGTCGCGCAGCAGGCGTTCCATTTCCGGCAGGCTGTCGCGCAGGAACAGGCCGACGTCCTGGCGGTGCTCGCTCATGAGGCTGTCGAGGTTGCCGGTGGTGGTCGCGAGGTTCTCGGAGATCTTGCGCAGGCGCTCCGAGGCCGCGGCGAGATTCGGGCCCGAGGTGTCGACCAGCGTGCGCGCGCCGGCGGCCGCCGCGCGCACATCGACAATAGCGGCTTTGAGTTCCGACACCACCACCGAGGCGTCTGCCAATGTCTTGGGCAACGAGTTCGAGGACTTTTCGATGTTCTTCATGGTCGCCGACAACGCGGCGATGTTTTCGTCGGACAGCACCTTCGACGCGCGTTCGATGAGATCGCCGGCTCGGCCCACCACGTCGGGCAGGCTGGCGAGGAACAGGTCGAAGTTGGACTGGACGGAATCGATGACGGGATATTGCTCGCTGGGCACGGGGTCCATGCGGCGCTTGCTGTCGGCGTTGGGCAGCAGGTCGATGTACAACAGCCCGGTGATGCCCTGCAGCGACATCGACGCCAGCGTGTTCTTGGAAATCGGCGTGCCGGCGTCGATGTCCGCGATCACCTGCACGCGGTCGGCGGCGCGCTTGTCGATCCTGATGGCGACCACGCGGCCTACCTCGACGCCCAGGTAACGCACCGTGCTGCCGCGGTTCAGGCCCGAGACGCTGCCCTGGAAGTAGATCTCGTAGCGCGCGTAGTCGCGCGCGTCGGCGCTGCCGGCGTACCAGTAGACGAACAGCGCGGCCATGGTCGTGACCAGCAGCACGAACGCGCCCACTGCCGTGTAGTTAGCTTCACGTTCCATGCGAGGAGAATCGCCTGGCGCGTTCGCCGTGGAAATAGGCCTGGATCCACGGGTGCGGGTTGTGGACGATGCCTTCCAGGGTGTCGCTCGTCATCTTGCGATCGATGATCACCCCGACACGATTGCAGGTTCTGAAGATGGTGTCGAGGTCGTGGGTGATCATGACCACGGTGAGCCCCAGCTGCTGGCGCAGGTCCATCAGCAATTCGTCGAAGGCCGCCGCGCTGATGGGGTCGAGGCCGGCCGTGGGCTCGTCCAGCATCAGCAGGGCCGGGTCCAGCGCCAGCGCGCGCGCCAACGCCGCGCGCTTGATCATGCCGCCCGACAATTGCGCGGGATACTTCCCGCCGGCGTCTTCCGAGAGACCCACCAACCGCACCTTGAGCATGGCCAGCTCGCCGAGCGCTTTCGGGGAAAGATCGAGGTGCTCGAGCATGGGCAACTGCACGTTCTGCAGCACGGTCAGCGAGGAGAACAGCGCGCCCTGCTGAAAGGTCACGCCATAACCGGCCTTGACCTGCTTGAGGTCGGCTTCCGACATGTGCGTGAGATCCCGGCCCATCAGGCGCACCTCCCCCGCCTGGGGCCTTTGCAGGCCGAGGATGGTCCGCAGCAGCACGGACTTCCCGGAACCCGAGCCACCGACGATACCGAACACCTCGCCGCGCTCGACCGTCATGTCGACGCCGTCGTGCACGATCTGCGAACCGAAGCGGTTCTTGAGGCCGCGGACCTCGATGACGGCCTCACTCATGACGCGGGCTCATATGTCGAGTTGCCAGAACGCGATGGCGAAGATCGCGTTCGCGAAGATCACCAGGAAGATGGACTGCACCACCGCGACGGTAGTCAGGCGGCCGAGCTCGCGCGAGGAATCGCGCACCTGCAGTCCGCGGTAAGTGCCCGAGAGCGCGATCAACAGGCCGAACACCGGCGCCTTGATGATGCCCACCCAGAAGGTAGTTGGAGCGATGGAGTCCTGCACGCGGTCCAGGTACAGCGGCAGCGGCATGTCCAGCAGCCACTTGCAGAGCAGCGCGCCGCCGGTGAGCCCGATGCCATCGGCGATCACGGCCAGCAGCGGCATCGCGATGACCAGCCCGATGACGCGCGGCAGGATCAGCACCTCCTGGGGCTGGACGCCGATGGCGTGCAGCGCGTCGACTTCCTCGTTGAGTTTCATGGCGCCGATTTCCGCGGCGAACGCGCTGCCGGAACGGCCGGCGACAATGATCGCGGTGAGCAGTACCCCGAGCTCGCGCAGCACGCCGACCGTGACGATGTCGACCACGAAGATCTCCGCGCCGTACTCGCGCGCCTGCTGCGCGGCGATGTAGGCGATGATCAGCGTGATCAGGAAGGCGATCAGCGAGACGATGGGGATCGCCGTGATGCCGGTTTCGTAGACGTGCCGGGCGATGGAGGTGGGCCGCAGTCGCCTCCAGCTGGTGCACGCACGCCCCAGCGTGACCACGGTATGCCCGATGAAATTCACCGCGGCCTTCAATGACAGCAGCCGCCGGGTGACCTGGCGACCGAGCGCACTCACCGGTTCGAACTCGGGCTCCGACGACGAACGCGGCGCGGCCTTCGCCTTGCCGGAGAGCGTGGAGTCGATCAGGGCGAGCTGGCCGGGCTCCGCGCCGTCGAAGCTCACTTCGAGTCCGGCGGCCTCCGCGGCCTTGAGCCATTCACGCAGCCGCCACGCGCCCGCGAGGTCGAGGCGCACCTCTTCCGGCACCCGAACCCGCAGCGTGCGCAGGCCGTCGAAGGATTGCGCCGCGAGCTCGGCGTCTATGGCCGGAAGGTCGGCGCCACGCCAGTGTCCGGCGAGCTCCGCATCCAGGGTTTCGTCGTCTCGGCTGACGCTGAGGTACACCCGTCAGGATTCTATAGAAAACGGCCCCATGGTCGCCGCGTTTCCGGACGCGGTTGCCATGGGGCCGGGTGAACCGGACGATTGCGTTCGTCCGGCGGGGATCGTCGTCAGCTGTCGTCGCGGTAGCGGCGGATGCGGATCGCCGCCACGATGAATCCGATCGCCACGAGCACGCCCAGCCAGGTCTCGGCATGCGTGAACACGCGCGCCACGTGGCTCACGAACACCATCAGCGAGGGCGCCGACTGGCCGTCATCGGTGGGCAGATCCATGATCATGAACGCACCGGCGAAGCGCCTGCCGAGGAAGTCGGCGAAGTTGTGCGACTGCAGGATCATCGCCTCGACCAGCAGCACGGCGGCGGGCGGCAGCACGGCCCACAGGAAGGCGTTCTTGCGCGCCCACACCGACACCAGCAGCAGGTAGCCGGCCAGCGGCAGGTACCAAACTACCACCGCGGGGACCAGCGCGAGGAACCCGGCCTGCACCTGGATCCACACGGTGGGATTCCAGCCCGTGACCCAGCCACCCAGCGGCGTGTTGTGGAAGCGCAGCCAAAGGATGGCGCCGAACAGGATCTGGGTGACCGCGCTCACCGCGAGCACGATCGCCGGCGCCACCACCAGCGCGGTGGCGGTCTTCGACAGCACTACCTCGCTGTCGGAGATCGGCAGCGACTTCCAGAACAGGATGCTGCGGTCCTTGCGCTCGGCCAGCAGGCAGTCGAGCAGGTAGAAGAACACCACGATGCCCAGCACCATCAGCTGCACCAGCGTCAGCACGGCGATGTAGCCGGCGTAGATGCCGTCGCGCCGGGTGGGATCCGCACTGGGCAGGGCATCGGCATTCATGGCGGGCCCGAAGTGCATGCCGCCGTGCCCATCGACCACCGGTCCACCGCTGAAGGCCGCGGAGATCAGGATGACGCCCGTGATCACCAGCGGCGTGATCCACAGCGAGCGGTTTTCCCAGAATTCGCGCCGGATCAGCATCAACACCTTGTTGGCGTGGATCATGCGGCCTCCTTCGCGCCAGTCCGCGGGGTTTCCGGTCCGCCGCCGAGCATGGCGACGAACAAGTCGGCAACCGACGGCGCGCGGGTCTCACCCAGCGCCGCGAGCTCGGCGGCGTTGCGGCCGTCGAACAACATGGCCACTCGGCCGAACACTTCGCGTTCGTAGAAAGGCTGGAGTGCGCGCGCGGCCGCGACATGGGCTGCCGCGGGGATGAGCTGCGTGAAGCGCTCGCCCAGCGTGTCCATGGCCGCGTCCAGCTTGACCTGGCCGTGCTGCAGGAAGATCACGTCGGTGAGGATGTTCTCGATTTCCTCGACCTGGTGCGTGGTCACCAGGATCGTGCGCTCCTTGTCGAAGTAGTCGTTCAGCAGGTTGTCGTAGAACGAGCGGCGGAACAGCAGGTCCAGTCCCAGCGTCGGCTCGTCGAGCACCAGCAGGCGCGCATCGATGGCCAGGATCAGCGCCAGGTGCAGCTGCGTGACCATGCCTTTCGAGAGCTGGCGCACGCGCCGGTCGAGTCGGATGTCGGTGCGGGCGAGGAAATCCTCGGCGCGCTTGCGATCGAAGCGCGGGTGGATGCCGGCGACCAGGTTCAGTGCCTGCGACACCTTCAGCCAACGCGGCAGCACGGCGACGTCCGCGATGAAGCACACCTCGTTCATGAGGTCGTTGCGCTCGGTGCGCGGATCCTTGCCCAGCACCTTGAGTTCGCCGTCGAAGCCGGTCAGCCCGAGGATGGACTTGATCGCCGTGGTCTTGCCGCTGCCATTGGGGCCGATCAGCCCCACGATGCGCCCCGCCTGCACGTTCAGATCGATGCCGCGCAAGGCTGGCGTATCGCCGTAATTCTTCGTGAGCCCGCGGGCTTCAATTATCGTTGTCATCGTCTTCGCCTGTGTTGGTGCGGGTCGGGAAAGGCTGGGATACCGGTGCCGATTTCGCGCCGCGCTTCATGAGTTCGTCGACCCCGAGACCGAGCCGCTGGATGGTCGCGTAGACCTTGGGCCACTCCGTGTCGAGGAAGTACTGGCGTTCGTCTTTCATCAGGGCCTGGCGCGCGCCGGCGTTGACGAACATGCCGCGTCCGCGCTTTTTCTCCACGAGTTGCTCGTCCACGAGTTGCTGGTATCCCTTGAGTACGGTCAGCGGGTTGAGACGGAACTCGGCCGCCACCGCGCGGACCGAGGGCAGCGGGTCACCTTCCTTGAGGACGCCCTCGAGGATCATCGCCACCACCCGGTCACGCAGCTGCCGGTAGATCGGCTGGCCGTCGTCCCATTTCGGGTCCATCTGGATACTCCGTGGGCCTAGCGAACCAGGGCCGCGACCGTATCAACGACGCCGTGGGCGGCGTCACGCTGGACGCGGGCCACCTTGGTGGCATCCACGAAAGTCCAGCTGAGGACCATCGTCAGGGCCAGCGCGGCCACCGCGCCCACCAATGCTTTGAAGCTGAAAGTCTGGTTGTTCATGTTCGTCTCCTGGTCTGGTTTCCTGGCGCTCCGCCCTATGCGATTCGCCTTACGTGTTGGTGTTATATATAACTACATCACTAGATCAATAGCAAGCCCCTAGACCCAGAAAAACCCAAAAAAACTGTTCGCTGCGTTGAACACTCAAGGCGCGAAATCCGCCAGCGGGAGTGGTCATGGGGCCCAAGTTATTGTTCGTACTGGGAATTGTGCTGGCCCACGGCGTCGTGGCAGCCGCCTGGGTCAAGCAGGACGCTCCCCAGGCACGTACGGCCATCGCCAGCTGCGTGAACTCACCGTTGCCGATGCCGTATTTTCAGCCGCAGCGCGAATTGCTCGCGCACGTGGTGTCGATCCAGTCCGAGGAACAGGCACAGCCGTGAATGCCGCACTCTTCACGATCGATGGAGTCGCCAGTCCCGAAACTCCCACGCGCTTCGCGCCCCCGAAGCTCGCGCGTAGAGTCGGAATCGTGAGCGACGACGAAGACGCGCAGCTGATGCTCGCGTACGCCAGCGGCGAAATGCGCGCCTTCGAAACACTTTATTCACGGCACCGCGCCGCGCTGTACCGCTATCTGGTCAGACAGGCGCGCGACGGCGAGATCGCCAACGACCTGTTCCAGGAAGTGTGGAGCCGCGTGATCGCGAATCGCGCGCGCTACGAGCCACGCGCGAAATTCCGCACCTTCCTGTTCACGCTCGCATACAACTGCTTCATCGATCACTGCCGGCGCGTGAAGGCGCGGCCGGGCGGCCCCGGCATCGACGACGCGGACGCCGCCGACCTGCTGCCGGCGGACGAGGACGGCCGTCCCGAGGCCGTGCTCCACCGCGACGAGTGCGCGCAGCGTTACCGCGCGGCGCTCGCGACGCTGCCGCCGGAGCAGCGCGACGTCTATCTACTGCACGAGGAGTCGGATCTGTCGCTCGAGGAGATCGCGCGCGTCACCGGCGTCGGCGCCGAGACCGCCAAGAGCCGGCTGCGCTACGCGGTGGGCAAACTCAAGGCGGCGCTGGCGGCCACGGAAGACCTGCGATGAGTGGTCCGGACGAGGAATTCGACGACTTCCTGTCGCGTCGCAAGCCGCTGTTCCGCCAGCCGGTGGACGACCTGCAGCCGCCGGAGGAAGTGGATCGCGTGGTGCTGCGCCGCGCGCGCGAGGCGATCCAGATCGACCGCCCGCAGCGCGCCTTCCGCGGCGCCAACTGGGGCGCGCCGCTGGCCATCGCCGCGACGCTGCTGGTGGTGTTCACCGTGGTCCTGCATTTCATGCAGCCATCGAACCAGGCTGTCCCTGCGGTTTCGGTACAGCAGATCGCACAGCCGGTCGGAGAAGCCGGCGCGGCGGCGGCCACACCGGCCTGGCGCGGCGATTCGCAGCGCTGGCTGGCGCAGATCGAGAAGCTGCGCGCCGAAGGCCGCAATGCCGAGGCGGACGCGGAACTGGCGGCA
>Ga0070665_100001693_pt1 | contig 25360 bp, 23 predicted proteins | sample KBSS13metaG_FD_65862 | JGI IMG/M metagenome (GOLD analysis project Ga0070665, IMG submission 65862) | Switchgrass rhizosphere microbial communities from Kellogg Biological Station, Michigan, USA - KBS S1-3 metaG | ecosystem: Host-associated > Plants > Roots > Rhizosphere > Soil ... | reverse complement strand
GTGGACCTGCTGGATCCCGACCTCTTCTACGCCGACGAGCTGTGGGAGACCGCGGAGCACCTCGACGCCCACGAGCACACCGCGCACTACGACGTTCGCCGGGCCGAGATCGCGGCGCTGGGGGTGGAGGCCGAGCTCGTCTCGATCCTCGAGTCCGGGCGGGTCGTGGAGTACGGCCCGCGCTGACGGGTGCCTGCCCGGGCCGGGTGTCGGGCCCCTCCGCTCACCAGGTGACCGGCAGCGCGCGAAGCCCGTAGACCACTGAGTCGTCCTTGTAGGCGAGCTCGCTGTGCGGCACGGCCAGCCGCAACGTGGGGATCCGTCGGAACAGCGTGGCGTGCACGACCTGTAGCTCCAGGCGGGCCAGCGGCGCACCGAGACACTGGTGCACCCCGTAGCCGAACGTCAGGTGGTGGCGGGCGCTGCGCGCGAGGTCCAGGTCGTCCGGGCGGCCGAACACGCCCGCCTCGCGGTTGCTCACGTCGCTCGGCGCGATCACGCCCTCACCGGCGCGGATGAGGTGGCCCGCGATCTCCACGTCCTCCAGCGCCACCCGCCTGCGACCGGTGTGGGTGATGGTCAGGAACCGGAGCAGCTCCTCGACCGCCCCCGCGACGGCGGCGGGGCTCGGGTCCTCGCGCAGCCGCTGCGCCTGGTCGGGATGGTCCAGCAGGGCCAGCGTGCCCAACGCGATCTGGCTCGCCGTGGTGTCGTGCCCCGCGAGCAGGAGCTGCAGACCGATCGCCGCCGTCTCCTCGCGGGTGTAGGTCCCCGTGAGGTACTGCGTCGCGACGATCTTCGAGTACAGGCCCTCGTCCGGGGTCGAGGCCTTGGCGTCGGCGAGCTCGGCCATGTACTCGCGCAGGCCGTCGATCGCCTGCGCGGCCTCGTCGGCGGTGGACCGGCCCGACACCACGGTGTGCGCCGCGTCGATGAAGTAGGCGTGGTCGGCGTAGGGCACGCCCAGCAGCTCGCAGATGACCGCTGAGGGCACCGGCTGGGCGAGCGCGGTCACGAGGTCGGCGACCGGTCCGGCGGCCAGGATGTCGTCGATCAGGCCGTCGACCAGCTCCTGCACGCGCGGACGCAGCCGCTCGACGCTCTTGATGGTGAACGAGGCGGTCATCGCCCGGCGCAGCGCGCCGTGCTCCGGGCCGTCCATCGTCATCAGCGGCCGGGCCCGGGCGAACCAGGACGCGGTGGCCGGGGCGCTCTGCGGGAAGCCCGGCCTGCGCGTGTCCGCGCTGAAGCGGGGATCGGAGAGCAGTGCGCGCTGGTCGTCGTAGCGGGTGACCAGCCAGGCGGTGCTGCCGTCCCAGAGCTGCACGCGGGAGATCGGGGCCTCGTCTCGCAGCCGGACCAGCTCCGGCGGGGGACCGTAGCGGTCGGCGTCGTCTCGCGGCATGGGGAAGTGGGGGCAGACGGCGGTCATGCGTGCTCCTTGACGGGTCAGCCGGCGAGCGACGGGGACAGGATGTCCCGGGCCGTGACGGTCGGCTCGGGCTTGAGCTGGCCGGTCCGCGTGAGGAACTCCAGCGTGACGGCCATCTGGTCGTCGCCGAAGTCGTCGACCATGAGCTGGGTGAGACCGGTCAGGACCCCGTCCAGGGCGGGGGACTCCGGCACGCCGGAGACCTGAACGGCGATGCGGTGGAGCTCGGGGAGGTTCGCCGGGTCGCGGAAGAACGCCTTCGTGTCCGCGATGACGGCCTGGACCCGCTTGGCCAGCTCCGGGTTCTCGTCGATCGTGTCCTGCGACATCATGAAGCCCGACCACGCCTGGCCGGTCAGCCAGTCCGGGCCCTGCCTGGCCATGTCCAGCACCGTGCGGCCGCCTGCGGCCTCGAGGCTCGCCGCCGTGGCCGGGTCGGCCATCGAGGCGTCGACCTGACCGCTCTGGAACGCGGCGAGCTGGGCGCCGGGCTGCAGCGCGATGTTGATGTTGCTGAAGTCGGTCTCGGCGAGCCCGGCGTCGCTGAACAGGGCCTTGAGGTAGCTGTCGAAGGCACCGCCCCCGCCGCTCGCGGCGATGGTGACACCCTTGAGCGCACGCACGGTGGCCTGCCAGCCGTCCGGACCCGGCGTGGCGGCCGGGACGCTGCCCGCGAGCCGCGACGACACGACGAGGACGTAGGGGACACCGGCCACGTAGGACGCCACGAGCGGGAGCCGGGTCCCCGTCTGGAACGTCTTCGCGGCCGTCGCGACCGACTGGCCCTCCAGGTCGACCGAGCCGCTGACCAGGGCGGACAACTGGGCGGTGTCGCCGCGGATGTCGCTGACCAGGGTCGCGTCGAGCCCGTTCTGCGCGAACAGTCCCCTCTCCTTCGCGACGATCAGCGGCAGGCCCGGCACGTAGCCCGTGTTGACGAGCACCGAGATGGGCAGGGTGTCGGCGCCGGCCGGGCTGGCCGGCGGCGCGCCCCCACAGGCGGTCGTGATCGCCAGCAGGACCGCGGTCGCGCCGATCAGGAGGCGACGGGCTGAGAGTGTGCGCAAGGAGGTCATCGATCGCTCCGTGACTCGGCTCTGAGTAGGGGAAGGGTGATCCGGCGAACCCGGGCCTCGCCGCAGGCGGGGCCGGTCGGGCGCGTCGCCAGCCTACGCCAGGGACGCCACTCGGTGTCAATGGTGCCAAGGAGTGCCAATTCCCCCGCCGGGTAACCTCGAGCCATGACGGCGCCGATCCCCCTGAGCGAGCGGAAGCGTCGCGCGATGCGCGTCCAGCTGTCGGACATCGCGATGAACCTGTTCGCCCGCAACGGCTACGACGGGACCACCATCGACGACGTGCTGGCGGTCGCGGGCGTCTCCAAGCGCACGTTCTTCCGCTATTTCGACTCCAAGCCGGAGCTGGTGCTGGGGAACCTGGAATGGGTCGGCGAGGAGCTCGCGGAGCGGTTCGCGGGGCGCCCGGCCGACGAGTCGCCCTGGCTCGCGCTGCGTCGCTCGTACGACCGGATCTTCGAGCGGGTGGACGCCGATCCGGGGCGCGCGGCGGCGCTGCTGCGCATGCTCGAGGAGACCCCGGCGCTCACGGCCGCCCTCCTGGCTCGGCGGTCGAACTGGCGTGATCTCCTGGCTCCGGTGGTGGCGGAGCGTCTGGATCCGCCCGGATCGACGCCCGACGACCCTCGTGCGTCCGCGTTGGCGGGGGCCTCCCTGGCCTGCTACGAGGTCGCGTTGCGGCGCTGGCTGGACACGGCGCGAGCGGGGGAGCTGGCGCTGTTGATGGACGAGGCGATGAGCGCACTCGCGCCGCTGTCGGTGTCCCGTCCGGCGCGATCTCGTCGCGCCGGATGAGGTAAGGTCACCCTTGCCGGGCAGGGAGGTTCCCCGTCGGCCGGGAGGGACGATGGCGAGACCGGCACCGTCGGTGGAGCGGACGGTGAAGCTGCTCAAGTTCCTCGCGCAGCACCCCAGGGAACGGTTCTCCCTCTCCGACCTCGCGCGGCTCCTCGAGTTCAACAAGGCGACGTGTCACTCGATGTTGCTCGAGCTCGTCGACGAGGGGATGTTGATCCGGCGGCCCACGGACAAGACCTACATGCTCGGACCTGCGCTGGTGGCGCTGGGGACCGCGGCCGCCCAGGACGCCGAGGAGGCGTTGGAGCTGGCTCGGCCGGAGATGGAGGCCATCCACGCCGAGGCGAACGTGTCCTGCGTGGCGGTCGGTCGGGTCGGCACGGAGATGGTCATCATGGCGCGTCGGGACGTCGACCGTCCGCTGTTCGGCTTCCTCCCGGTCGGGAACCGGTCGCCGCTGGTACCGCCTTACGGCAAGGACTTCCTGGCCTGGTCGTCCGACGAGGAGGTCGAGGCCTGGCTGGACCGGGCCGACCCGCCCTTGTCGGACGACGAGCGCGCGGGCTACTACGAGGACCTGGAGCGGGTCCGGCTCAACGGCTACCACGCGACGACCCTGCCCCAGTCGACGATGCTGGCCCGGATGATTCGGATGCTCGACGGGCTCCCGGGTGCGGTCGAGCTCCGCACCGCCGTCGAACAGACCGCCCGCAGGCACGGGGAGGACATCGTGGTCCCGCTCGAGGAGGCCCCGGCCGCGGTCCTGGCGGTGCGGGCCCCGGTCTTCGGTCCCTCCGGACGCGTGGTCCTGACGCTGAGCATCGGACAGTTCCCCGGTGGGACGACCGGCGCGGACGTCCGCCGCCACGCCGATCGGCTGCTCGTCGGGGTCCGGCGGCTGACCGAGGCCCTGCACGGGACGGAACCGTTCCCGGGCTGGGCCCGACCCCGCTCGGCAGGCGGACGGCTGGCCGAGGCCGCGCCCAGCCCCGCCCTCTCACCGGCGCCGCGGTAGCGGACTCAGGCGACGAACCAGCCCACCTGGGGTCGATTCTCGAGGAGCCCGAGATCCTGGCAGTGGTGGAGGGCCCGCCGGATCCGAGCGCGGCCGACGCCGAGCTCCCGAGCCAGGTCGCGCTCGGCCGGGAGCCGGGTGCCGGGCCGAGCCGCGCGGATGACGTACCCGAGGTCCTCGGCGAGCAGGCGGTCCGCGCCCGAGCACAGCGGGCACGTGACGACGGCGGTCACCCGGCGACGGTCAGTCGCCCACGAGCATGAGCTCGAGGATCGGGATGGCCGCCACGAGGCGCATGCGCTCCTCGGCGGGCAGCCTGCGAAGCCGGTCGCTGAGGGCGCGGTCGGAGTCGTGCGCGACCTGTCGCAGCAGGCGCAGGCCCTCGGTCGACAGCGTCAGCCGGATCCGGCGGGCGTCCGCGGCGTCGGCCTGGCGGACGACGAGGTCCCGCTGGACGAGGGCGGACACGACGCGGCTCATCGTCGGCACCGAGACCCCCTCCCGTGTGGCCAGGTCGGCGAGCATCGCAGGCTCGATGCGGGCCAAGGTGGCCAGCACGGAGTACTGCAAGGGCGGGACGTCCTGGTTCCCGACTCGGCGGAGTCGGCGCGCCAGGCGCCCGGTGGCGATCCGCAGATCCGCCGCGAGGCGCAGGTCGTCGCCGTCGAGCCTGCCGGGCCGGTCCGTGGGGACCCGATGCTGCTCGGCCACGGCGCCGGCCCGGTCGGAGCTCATCGGTCAGACCTTGAACAGCTTCTTGGCGTTGCCGCCCGCGATCTTGGCGGCCTCGTCGTCCGGCACGTTGGAGAGCAGCTTCTCCGCGGTGGTGCGGCTGTTCGGCCACAGGCTGTCCGCGTGCGGGTAGTCGGACTCCCACAGGATGTTGTCGACCCCGATGAGCGCCCGCTGGTCGACACCGACCTGGTCGTCGATGAAGCAGCCGTAGACGTTGCTGCGGAACAGGTCCGACGGGCGCACGTCGGGGTTGATCGTCGGCGTGACCTTGAAGTGCCGGTAGTCGACCCAGACCTGGTCGATGCGCTGCAGGGCGTACGGCAGCCAGCCGATCTGTCCCTCCGAGTAGCACACCTTGAGCCCCGGGTGGTTGTGGAACACCGGCGAGAACAGCAGCTCGGTCATCGACGCGAACAGGGTGGCGCCCATGACGGTGGTCTGCACCGCCAGCGGCGCGTCCTTGCTGATCGGCGGGACCAGGCCGGAGCCGCCGAAGTGCATGCACAGCGGCATCTCGAACTCCGCCGCGCGGGCGAACACCGGGTCCCAGTCACCGCTCTGGAACGACGACTCGCCCAGGATGGCCGGGTTGTCGGGGAAGGCGATGGTCCGCATCCCCCGCGGCGCGCACCGCTCGATCTCGGCCACGGAGAGCTGCACGTCCCAGAGCGGCAGGATCATCAACGGGATGTAGCGGTCCGGCGCCGCGGCCCACCACTCCTCGATGACGAAGTCGTTGAACGCCTGGATGCAGAGGAGCGCGAGCTCCTTGTCCTTCGCCCGGTAGAACCGGCCGCCTGCGAAGCCGGAGTAGTTCGGGAAGTTCAGCTGCATCTGGACCCCGTCGAGGTCCATGTCCGGGATGCGGGCCGCGGCGTCCCAACAGCCGCGGCGCATGTCCTCGAAGCGACCGGGGTCCAGACCCCGCTCCTTGAGGTCGGTGCCGACGACGGCCGACAGGCCGGTCATCCCGTTGACGACACCTTCGAAGCACCACTGCTCGCCGCCCTCGACCTCGACGACGTGCGGCGCCATGTCGTGCCACTTCTTGGGCAGGCGTTCGATCCAGAGACCCGGTCGCTCGACGAGGTGGTCGTCGACCGAGATGAGAGGCATGTTCGGGCTGAGGGGCATGGCTGGTCCTCCTTCGCGTCGGTGGGGTCAGGAGTGGTGGGCGAACTCGCGCAGGACCTTGCCGGGCAGCGGGCCGTCCGGGTCGAGGACGTCGCCCTTCGGGTCCCGCAGCACGGTGCCGTTGACGATCACGTACTCGACGCCCTCGGCGTCGCTGCGCAGCCTGCGGGCACCGGCGGGCAGGTCGTGCACCTGGTACATCCGGCCGTCCCGCACCGTCTCCGGGTCGAAGACGACGATGTCGGCCGCGAGGCCCTCGGTCAGCGAGCCTCGGTCGACGATGCCGTAGCACTCGGCCTCGTCCGTGGTCATCTTCTTGATGGCCTGCTCGAGCGGGAAGCCGCGGTCGCGGACCCAGTGCGAGAGCACGTAGGTCGGGTAGCGGTAGTCGCAGATCTCGCCGTTGTGCGCGCCGGCGTCGGCGAGGCCCAGCCGCAGGTTCGGGTGCTCCATGAGCCGCAGGTGGCCCTCGGGGACGCGGTTGCCGGACAGGGCCAGCAGCGCGAACTCCAGGTCGCTGGCGATCGACTCGTCGAAGACGAACTCGCCCGGCTTCTTGCCGAGCTCGGCGGCGACGTCGAGGACCTTGCGGCCCTCCCACTCGGAGTGCCCGGGGGCGTTGCCCACGAGCAGCCACGGGAAGTAGTTCTCCTGCCAGTCCTGGCGCTCGGTGTGCTCGATGAACGCCTCGCGGAAGCCCGGCTTCTTGTAGGCCTCGAGCCGCTCCTCGGGAGTCTCCAGCTCGGCCAGCGGGTCGAACAGCTCGTGCATCGGCTTGCAGTTCATGGTGCCCGCGGGCTGGTCGAGCACGAACATGAACGGGCGGGCGAGGCCGACCTCGAAGGTGTTCGGCAGCGCCGACACCTGCGGGTACCACTTGTAGCCCTTGGCCCACGCCTTCTCGACGGCCTCGATGCGCGCGTTCTCCTGCCCGCCGCGGGAGGCGATGCCCGGGTCGGTGATCGGGACGTTCGCGTGGTCCAGGATGTTGATCACGTTGTCCGGCGTGACCTCGGGACCCCAGGTCAGCTGGAACGAGCCGTGGCCGATCTTCTCGATCAGCTGGCCGAAGGCGATGAGCTCCTCGGTCGAGGTGACGCGCGAGGGGACCGGCTTGCCGCCGTGCCCGGTGTGCGCGGGGGAGTTGGAGGTGGAGAAGCCCGCCGCGCCCGCGGCGAAGCCCTCCTCGACCAGGGCCAGCATCTGGTCGAGCTCCTCAGGGGTGGCCATCCGCTCGGAGGCGTCGGCGCCCATGACCCACACGCGGACGCCGGTGTGGCCGATCATCGTGGCGACGTTGATGGCCTGGCCGCGCCGCTCCAGCAGGTCCAGGTACTCCGGGTAGGTCTCGAAGCCCCAGTCGTCCCCGAGGCCCTCCTTCGTGGACTGGAAGGACATGCCCTCGACGTCCTGCAGGGTGCGGAGCATGAAGTCGCGGTCCTGCTTGCGGGTCGGCGCGATGCCGAAGCCGCAGTTGCCCATGACGACGGTGGTGACGCCGTGCTGGGGGGAGTAGGTCAGCATCCGGTCCCACAGGATCTGCACGTCGTAGTGGGTGTGGATGTCGATGAACCCCGGGCAGACCACCTTGCCGGTGGCGTCGATCTCCGTCGCCGCGTCCTCGGGTGCGTCGCCGACCGCGACGATCTTCCCGTCCTTGACCCCGATGTCGCCGGTGAAGCGCGACCGCCCGGTCCCGTCGACGATCGTGCCGCCGCGGATCTTCAGGTCGTACGCCATGGAGAACTCCTCACTGAGGTCTTGGTGCGAACAGCGATTTGCTATGTCGAAAAGGATGCTGCCTGCTAACAATCGTGTCAAGTGGTGCGGCGGGCGCGCGGCGGTCCGCTACCGGAGCGTGTCGAGCGCCGCTCCGACGGATCGGACGACGCGTTCGGCGTCCGCGAGATCGCGGGCGCCCGCTCCCAGCGGGATCACGACGGCGGTGGCTCCGGCGTCGACGAGCTCGCAGACGGTGCGATGCAGGGCATCGGCATCGCTACTCCGCACGACGTCGACGGGGATCGTCGCGCGGACCACGAGGTCGTCGACGGAGCGGTTCTGCTGCGCGCACGCCGAGCGCAGGAGTCGGACGCCGCGGCGGACCTCCTCGATGCCGGCCGCCTCGCTCGCGATCCAGCCGTCGGCCCGCATCGCGACGCGCCGCGCCGTCGCCTCGGTCGGACGGCCGCCGACCAGGATCGGCAGTCCCGTCCCCGAGGCGGGCGCGGGCAGCGAGTAGACGTCGACCACGTCGGTCCATCGCCCCCGGAAGGTCGCCGGGGCCTGTCGCCAGAGCGTCCGGCAGACGTCGATCGTCTCGTCGAGCCGGGCGAAGCGCTCTTCGTACGGAACGCCCACCGCGGTGAACTCGGCGCGGTCCCAGCCGGCCACGAGGCCGAGCTCGAGGCGGCCGCTGGAGAGGGCGTCGAGGGTCGCCGCGGCCTTCGCGAGCCCGATCGCGTGGTGGAGCGGGCCGATGATCGCCCCGGTGGCCAGTCCGATGCGGGTGGTGCGCCCGGCGACGCAGCCGAGGGTGACCAGCGGGTCGAGGGCCGGGCGGGTCGCGGCGAGGGTCAGGCCGCCGGGATGGGCGCCCGCCGTGCTGCGCAGCAGGTGTTGGCCCAGGACGACCTGATCCGTCCCCCAGGCCTCGAGGAGCTCGGCCAGGTTCAGCAGCCCCGGGAGATCGGGGGCCAGTATCGGCACCAGCTCGGTCAGCTTGACGACGGCGCGTAGGCGGCGCGGCAGGCCGCCGCGACGCGGCGCGGCGAAGGGGAAGTCGCTCGTTGTGTTGACGGACACAAGGTGCGTTGTTACGTTATCACGACCAGCCAGTCAACTCTGCAAACGGTTGGCTGCGCCGAACCACTGGACCACCGCGAACGACCGCAGTCCCCACCCGCGACGGCGCGGCTGTCGACACTGGAGAAACGCGATGACGCAAGTTCCCACCATGCCGGCACGTGAGGCCACAGGGGCGGCACCCACGGACGACACCGAGGCGAACGGTCTGGTCTTCGATCACGTCTCGCACTGGTACGTCTCCGACAAGGAGGCCAAGCTGGTCGTCGAGGACCTCGACTTCACGGTCCCGGACGGGCAGTTCCTCGCGATCGTCGGGGGCTCCGGCTGCGGGAAGACGACCGCACTGAACATGGTCGCCGGGCTGATCAAGCCGACCGAGGGCACGGTGACCGCTCGGATCGACGGCGAGGCGCTGAGCCTGCCGTCGCCACGGCTGGGCTACATGTGGGCCCGCGACACGCTGCTGCCGTGGCGGTCGCTGCAGCGCAACGTGGAGTTCGGCCTCGAGGTGCGCGGCGTCGCCCGGGCGAAGCGCGCCGAACAGGCGCGCCGCTACATCGAGATGGTGGGGCTGAAGGGGAACGAGAAGAAGTTCCCCCGCCAGCTGTCGCACGGCATGCGCCAGCGCGGGAACCTCGCCCGCCTGCTCGCGATCGAGCCCGGCTTCCTGCTGATGGACGAGCCGTTCTCGGCGCTCGACGCCCAGACCAAGGGCGTCATGCAGCAGGAGTTCCTGCAGATCTGGGAGCAGGACCGCCGCACGGTCGTCTACGTGACCCACGACCTCACCGAGGCGGCGCTGCTCGCCGACCGGGTGCTGGTCATGGGCCAGGGCTACCTCGCCTACGACATCCCGATCCCCTTCGAACGCCCCCGCACGCTGGACGAGCTGCGGTTCTCCACGGAGTTCGCCGAGCTCAACCGCTACCTCTACGACCGACTGATGGACGCGCAGAAGGGCGGCCGGGCCGCATGAGCACCACCGAGCACGGCAAGCACCGCAACCCCGAGGCTCCGCAGGACAGCGCGGACGTCGTCGCGGAGTACGGGGCCGCCGCGGGCTCCGCGCGCGAGGCCGAGCACGCCGCGGCGACCGCGGTGCTCGAGGACCACGAGCGCGAGGCCCGCACCCCCGAGACGGTGAGCAGCTCCGGCCCGCCGCCCTCGCCCGACGAGCTGCGGCGCATGGAGAAGGCGGTCGCGCGAGCGCGCACCCGCAAGCGTCGCCGGTCGTGGACCGTGCGGGTGCTCCAGCTCGCCCTGGTGATCGTGATCCTGGGTCTGTGGGAGCTCCTCTCCCGCACCGGGGTCCTCCCCAACGCGGACCTGTTCTACGGTCGCCCGTCCGGCGTCGTCGAGTTCCTGTGGACCGAGCGGGTGCACCTGCTCGGCAACGCGGGCGCGACGATCTACGCCGCGGCGATCGGCTTCGTCACCGGCGCGGGCTCCGGCATCCTGGTCGGGCTGGTCTTCGGCCGGTTCGAGGTGCTGGAGCGGACCTTCGACCCGGTCATGAACGTCCTCGCCTCGCTGCCCCGCATCGCGCTGGCCCCGCTGTTCCTGCTCTGGTTCGGGATCTCGGACCTGGCCAAGGTGGTGCTCGCTGTCTCGATCGTGTTCTTCGTGGTCCTGTTCAACACTCTCGCGGGCGTGAAGTCGGTCGAGTCCGAGCTGCGCACCGTGGCCACCCTGCTCGGCGCGAACAGCAGGCAGGTGTTCCTCAAGGTCGTGCTCCCGGGCGCGGTCCCGGTCCTGTTCGCCGGGCTCCGGCTGGCCCTGATGTTCTCGATCCTGGGCGTCGTCGGGTCCGAGATGATCGCGGCGAAGAGCGGCCTGGGGCTCGACGTCGTCGTGTACGGACAGCTGCTCCAGCCGAACGGCCTGTTCGCGGTGTTGACCATCCTCGCCGTCGTCTCGGCGGTGTTCTCCGCGGTGCTCCGCCTGGTCGAGAACCGCATCCTGCGCTGGATGCCCGAGCGCACCTGATCCCCCGCGGCGGCCACCGCGCCGCCGTGCCCTGTCAAAGGAGACACATGTCCTCGTCCGTGACCGGTCGCTCCCGGGTGGGTGGCCTCACCGCCACGCTGCTCGCGGCCGCTCTCGCCCTCTCCGCCTGCGCCACGGGTGCCGGTGGCACCGGTGGCGCCGCGACCGACGCGCAGGGGCGCATCGCCCTGTCGGTCGCGGCGTCCGCGGGCTCGATCCCCGGCCTGCCCCCGATCGTCGCCGAGGAGACCGGGATCTTCGACCGGCACGGGATCGACGCCAACCTGATCACCACCCTCCGTGGTGGCGGTCCCATCATGTCGGCGTTGTCCAGCGGCACCGCGGACGTGGTCGCGCAGACCGTGTCCGCCGCCGCGACGGCGAAACAGCAGGGCTCCTCGGTCCCGCTGATCTCCGCGCAGAGCGCCGGTGTGCCCTACATCCTGGTCGTGGGCCGGGGCCGGGCGAGCACCCCGGCCGCGGCCGAGGGGCCCGAGGGCTGGCAGGAGACGATCAGGTCGCTGAAGGGGGCCACGATCGCGGCCTCCGGCGGCGGCAGCGCGTTCGACGTGCTCCTCAAGGGCCTCTACACCGACGCGGGTCTGGCCCCGACCGACTTCACCAACATCAACGTCGCCCACGGCGGGCCGGAGGTCGCGGCGCTGCAGAACGGCCAGGTCGACGCGGTGCTGGCCGACATCGGGACGGCGCTCGCGCTCCAGGCGCAGGCGGGCGGCCGCGAGGTGCTCGACATGACCCGCCTCGGGCCGGACTGGCTGACCGGCCAGGCCTGGTCGGGGTTCCTCACCTCGCAGGCGGCGCTGACGAAGAACCCCACGCTGGCCGACAAGTGGCAGGCGGCGATGGCCGATGCCCAGGCGTGGATGCGGGACCCGGCGAACGCCGCGGAGCTGCACCGCATCGCCACCCAGGTCTCGAAGATCCCCGAGGACCCCGAGCTCGACCAGGCCCTGAGCCGCTTCTCGGGGCTGCTGCGCAGCAGCTTCACCGAGGGACAGGTGCAGACGACGCTCGACTACATGACCCGGACCGGGCAGCTCCAGGCGCAGCCGCCGGTCACGCCGGCCGACATCGTCGTCCCGAACGTCATCACCGCAGGCTAGGCCGCGTCGACGAGATCCCTGATCGCGGTCTTCGCGCCCAGATCGTGACCGGCGGCGTTGCCGCCCGCGCCGTCGAACCGGCGCACGGGCCCGGCCGTCCGTGCGCAGTGAGGAGTGACCATGGCGAGAACACCTCGCCGCATCGTCGTGATCGGCGCCGGGCTCGCCGGCGCGCACGTGAGTCTCCGGCTCCGGGACCTCGGGTACGGGGGTGAGCTCATCCTCGTCGGGGAGGAGGAGCACGCACCCTACGACCGCCCCCCGTTGTCGAAGGCGGTGCTGACCGGGGAGCTGGAACACACCGTGCTGCCCCACGAGTGGGGGGAGCTCGGGGTCTCGCTGGCGTCGGGCCGCCGCGCGCTGTGGCTCGACCCCGCGCAGCGCACCGTCGGCCTCAGCTCCGGTGTCGAGCTGACCTACGAAGGGCTGGTCCTGGCGACCGGGGGAGCGCCGGTTCGGCTGCCCGGCCCGGGCGAGCAGCTCACCCTCCGCACCCTCGACGACGCGTGGGCCCTTCGGGATCGGCTGCGTCCCGGGGCGCACATCGCGATCGTCGGTGCGAGCTGGATCGGGGCGGAGGTCGCGACCGCCGCCCTGGCGGCGGGGTGTCGGGTGACGTGCGTGGACGCCGGACCCGAGCCGCTGGGCCAGGCGCTGGGGGCCGAGGTGGGTGCGCTGACGCGCCCGTGGTGGGACGGAGCCGACCTGCGGACCGGGACCGGGGTGCGCAGCGTCGAGGACGGCGGGTTGATCCTCGCCGACGGCGCCGAGCTGGCCGCCGACGCGGTCGTCGTCGGAATCGGTGTCCGGCCTGCGACGGCCTGGCTGGAGGGCAGCGGGATCGCACTCGACCGCGGTGTCCTCGTCGATCCCTGGCTGCGCTCCTCGGCGCCGGGCGTGGTCGCGCTCGGCGACACCGCGGTGGTGGAGTCCCGCCGCTACGGCCGTCGGCTCCGGACCGAGCACTGGGACGACGCGGTGCGGGCGGCCGGGGTGGCGGCGGCGACGCTGCTGCGCGGTGGGGCCGAACCAGACCCCACCGATCCGGTGCACGATCCGGTCCCGTACTTCTGGAGCAACCAGTTCGGCCACCTGCTCCAGTTCGCCGGGTCGCACATGCCGGGTGACGAGCGGGTGGTCCGGTCGGCGACCGGGGTGCGGGGATTCTCCGTCGGCTGGTTCGCGGAGGGCAGGCTCACCGCGCTGCTCGCCGTCGACCGGCCACGCGACCTCGCCCAGGCACGCAAGATCGTGGACGCGGACCGCGACATCGACCTCGTCCGGTTCGCCGACGCCGCCGTCCCGCTGGTCGACTGCGTGGTCACGAGCGCCGACCTGACTCGGCCCGCGCCGACGGGCTGAGACCCCGCACCCGGCAGAGGGGGGCTCCACCTGGCGGTGGAGCCCCCCTCTCGTGGTGCGTGGTCAGCCGTAGACCGTGATCAGCCGTAGACGAGGACGCCGCGGAGGTTGTCGCCGTTGTGCATCGCGGCGTAGCCGTCGTTGATGCCCTCGAGCGGGTAGCGGCGGGTGACGAGCTCGTCGAGCTTGAGCACTCCGTTCGCGTAGAGCTCCAGCGTCCGCGGGAAGTCGGCGGTCGGGTTGGCCTGTCCGAAGACGTGCCCGACGAGCTGCTTGTTCATCATGGTGAACTCGAACAGGGAGCCGGACATCCCGGTGTCGGCGATCGGCGTGATCGAGGTGATGACGGCCCGTCCGCCCTTGGACACCAGCGACAGCAGCGGCCCGACCATGTCGCCGTGGGCGACACCGACGCAGAGGATCGCCTTGTCCGCCATGACGTTGCCGGTGAGCGAGGAGACGAGCTCCCGTGCCTCGTCCAGCGAGGCCGCGGTGTGGGTGGCGCCGAACTGCCGGGCCCAGTCGCGCTTGTTGGCGAGCGGGTCGACGGCGACGATCGTCGCCGCGCCCGCGATCTTCGCCCCCTGCACGGCGTTGACGCCGATGCCTCCGACGCCCACGACCACGACGACGTCGCCCGGCTCGACCTCGCCGACCTTGATCGCGGCGCCCAGCCCGGTGGTGACACCACAGCCGACCAGTGCCGCGAGTTCCAGGGGCACGTCCTTGCGGATCGGCACCGTCTGGAACTGGCTCACCACGGTGTACTCGGAGAAGGTCCCGAGCTGACAGTAGGCGCCGATGTCCGTCGTTCCCTGGTGGCGCCGGTAGGTCCCGTCCGGGCCGTGGCCGGTCAGTGCGTAGGCACCGCGGTCGCAGAGGTTGGCGCGGCCCGCGGAGCACCAGCGGCAGCGGCCGCAGGACGGGACGGCCGACAGCAGGACGTGGTCGCCGACGGCCACCCTGTCCACGTTCGGGCCGACGTCGACCACGACGCCGGCGCCCTCGTGTCCGCCGACGATGGGGAACGGGCAGGGGGTGTCGCCGGTGAGGGCGTGGTCGTCGGAGTGGCACAGGCCGCTCGCGGCGAGCTGGACCAGGACCTCGCCGTCCCGGGGCGGGTCGAGCTCGAGCTCCTCGACCTTCCAGGGACCGCCGACCTGCCAGAGGACTGCTGCTCGTGTCTTCATCGACACCGTCCTTTCATGGGGAATGGCCGGCTCAGGTGCCGGTCCAACGGGGACTGCGCTTCTCGGTGAACGCCGCCGCGCCCTCCTTGGCGTCGTTCGACGCGAACACCTCGGCGACGGGCCCCGCCTGCCGCGCGAAGCCCTCCTCCTCGGTGCCGTCGTAGGCGGCGCGGACGATCTGGGCCGTCGCGCGCAGCGCGAGCGGCCCGTTCTGGGCGAGCCTCGCGGCCAGCTCCAGGGCCGTGGGGAGCGCCTCGCCCACCGGCACCAGCCGGTTGACGAGGTTGGCCTCGGCGGCGACCGCGGCGGTGAGGGGGTCGCCGGTCAACGCCAGCTCCATCGCCAGGTGGTAGGGGATGCGGCGGGGGAGCCGGATCAGCCCGCCGCCCGCCGCGACGAGGCCTCGCTTGACCTCGGGGAGGCCGAACCTGGCGTTCTCCGCGGCCACGATCAGGTCGCAGGACAGCGCGATCTCGGTGCCGCCCGCGAGCGCGAAGCCCTCCACCGCGGCGATGAGCGGCTTCGAGGGTGGCTTGCGGGTCAGCCCGGCGAACCCGCGGCCGGGGATGGTCGCGGTCTCGCCGCGTTGGAACGCCTTGAGATCGAACCCGGCGCAGAACGTGCCGCCCGCGCCTGTGAGGACGCCGACGGAGAGGTCCGGATCGGCGTCGAGGGCGTCGACCGCCGCGGCCACGCCCTGGGCCACGGCCAGGTTGACCGCGTTCTTCGCCGCGGGCCGGTTCAGCGTGATGACGAGGACGCGATCGCGCCGTTCGACGAGGACGGGCGGCTCGGTCACGGGGTCCCTCCCGGGTCGGGGGTGGGCGCATAGCGGGGGGAGACCCGCTCGTCGGGATAGGCCGGGGCCGGGTGCGCCGGGTCGAAGATGTCCGGCAGGTGCTTCGAGACGGTCAGCGGGAAGCGTGGGGGCCGCTTCTCCAGGAAGGCCGCCACCCCCTCCGCCGCGTCGGCGCCGCGGGTGCGCTCGTAGAGCCCCCGGGACTCGGCGACGTGGGCGGTCATCGGGTGCTCGGTGCCGAGCATCCCCCAGAGCAGCCGCCGGGTGAGCGCGGCGGAGACGGGGGAGACGTTCTCGGCGATCTCACGCGCGATGCCCTGCGCGGTCGCCAGGACCTCGTCCGGGGCGGCGAGGAGGTTCGCGTAGCCCGCGGAGAGCAGCTCGGCCGGCGGCACGTAACGGCCGGTCAGGGTCCACTCCGTGGCCTTCCCGATCCCGACGACGCGGGGCAGGAACCAGCTCGCCGCCCCGTCCGGGACGATGCCGCGGCGGGCGAACAGGAACCCGACCTTGGCCTTGTCGGACACCACGCGGACGTCCGCGGGCAGCGGCATCGTGGAGCCGATCCCGACCGCAGCGCCGTTCACGGCCGCGACGACGGGCTTGAGCGACTCGAAGATCCGCAGCGTGACCATGCCGGCGGAGTCGGGCGGGAGCAGTGGGTTCTCCTCGCCCGCGCCGCGCTTGGCGGACTCGAAGCCGCCCCTGGACAGGTCCGCGCCCGCGCAGAACGCCCGGCCAGCGCCGGTGAGCACGACCGCGCGCACGTCGTCGTCCGCGTCCGTGCGCTCGAACGCGGCGATCAGCTCGTCCCGCATGACCTGTGTGAACGCGTTCAGCTTGTCCGGCCGGTTCAGCGTGATCGTGGCGACGTGGTCGACGACCTCGTAGCCCAGCTCCTCGAACGCGGTCACCTGAGCTCCCCGAGCAGCTCGAGCGCGTGCCGCGCGTCCGTGCCCGAGGGCAGGTTCACGGTCTTGAGCTCGGTGTAGAACTCCAGGCCCTCGCGGTCGTGCTCGCGCCCGATGCCGGAGGCCTTGACCCCGCCGAACGGCGGCGTGGCGTTGTTCACGCAGCTGTTCACGCTGAACGTGCCCGTGCGCACGCCGGCGGCCACGCGCAGGGCGCGGGTCTCGTCGGCGGAGAACACGGCGCCGTGCAGACCGTAGGGCGAGTCGTTCGCGATGGCGACCGCGTCGGCGTCCCCGTCGTGCGGGATGACGACGGCGACCGGGCCGAAGATCTCCTCCTGCGCCACCTGCATGGAGTTGTCGACGTCCGCGAGCACGGTGGGCTGCAGGTACCAGCCCCGGTCGAACAGGCGCTGCCCGCCGAACGCGACCCGGGCGCCCGCCTGCTGCGCCCCGGCGATGAACTCCTCGCACCGCAGGCGCTGGGCGGCGAGGGCGAGCGGGCCCATCTCGGTGGCCGCGTCGAGCGGGTCCCCGACGACGATCTGGGCGGCGGACGCGGCGATCGCGTCGACGATCTCGGCGTACCGCGAGCGCGGCGCGAGCACCCTGGTCAGCGCGGTGCAGACCTGGCCCGCGTTGCGGAACACCCCGCCCCGCAGGACGCCGGCGACGGTGGCCGCGTCGGCGTCGTCGAGCACGACGGCGGCGGACTTGCCGCCCAGCTCCAGCTGGACCCGGGCGAACCGGCGGCCCGCCGTCTCGCCGATCTTCGCGCCGACGGCGGTGCTGCCGGTGAACGAGATCGCGGTGATGTCCGGGTGCGCCACCAGCTGCGCGGACTCCGCGGCGCCGGCGGGCAGGATCGAGAACAGACCCTCGGGCAGGCCGGCCTCGGCCAGCGCCAGGGCCAGGTGGTAGACGTCGAGCGGGGTCTGCGGGCTGGGCTTGGCGATCACCGGGTTGCCCATGAGCAGCGCCGCGACGACCTTGTTGACGGCCGTGGCGAACGGCCCGTTCCAGGGCGTGAGCGCCGCGGTGGGCCCCACCGGCTCGCGGACGACGACCGCGTCCGGCCCGCGTCCCGTGCGGACCTCCCGCTCCGGGATGGCCCGCGCGAAGGCCGCCAGCTCGCGCATGGTGGCCACGGTCGCGCCCACGTGCCCGCCGACGGTGCCCGTCAGCGGCGCGCCCATCTCCTCGGTCATGATCCGGCCGATCGCCGGGGCCCGCTCGGCGACCAGCGCCGCCGCCCGCTCGACGACGGCGGCGCGCTCCTCGATCCCCGCCCGGTACCAGTCCCCGGCGGTGAAGGCGGCCTGCGCGGTCGCCACCGCCGCGTCCACGTCCGCGGCGGTGGCCGCGGGCACGGAGTAGACGACCTCTTCGGTCGCCGGGTTGACGACCTCGATCCGCTCGGTGCCGGTGGGGGCGACCCAGCGCCCGCCGATCCAGTGCTGCTCGGGGTGTGCCGGGAGCAGGACCGGCTCGGTGGCGGTCACGCGGCGAGCTCCGTGCTCGCCTGCGCCTCGCCGAGCGACGGCTCGGCGGTCAGCGTGGACATCGGGGGAGTGCCTCCTTCAGAACCGGACGGGATCAGCCGCGGACGGCGCGGACGTTCGCGTAGTTGGCGGTGGTGGGCGGGGTGAGCTCGCCGGTGATGAACCCGCCGAGCGAGCCGCCGTCGACCACCAGGGTGACGCCGGAGACGTAGCTCGCGGCCTCGCTGCCCAGGAACAACAGTGGGTATGCCTGCTCCTCGGGGCGGGACATCCGGCCGATGCCGCCGGTCGCGGCGCTGAGCTGCTCCTCGGTGCGGCCCTTGCGGAAGTGCTCCATCATCGGGGTGTCGGTGGCCCCGGGGGCGATGGAGTTCATCCGGATGCCGCGGGAGGAGATCTGGGCGGCGCGGGCCATCGTGTAGACGATCACGCAGGCCTTGGAGAAGCCGTAGGCGTTCTCGTGCAGCTCGGTGTGCTTGTCGAACCAGGCCCGGCCCTCGTCGTCCGTGGGGAGGGCGAGCAGCTCCTGGATGGTCTCGAGCTGCTCGGGCCAGTTGATCCCGGACTTCGACGCGATGTGGGACACCGACGAACCGGGCTGCAGCGCCGTCAGGAGTCCCTCCGTCAGCTGCCGGAGACCGAAGAAGTTCACCTGGATGATGTCCGGGGCCGGGAAGCTGGAGTGGGGCAGGCCCGCGCAGTTGAACACCGCGTCGATCGGACCGTCGACGGACCCGAGGAGGTCCTCGGTGACCTGGCCGATCGCGACGGGGTCGCGCAGGTCGAGCTCTCGGTGGGAGGCCACGGGGAGGTCGTTGCGCTTGATGTCCAGGGCGTGGACCTCGGCGCCGTCGGCGAGCAGTCGCTCGACGGCCGCTCGGCCCATCCCCGAGAAGCACCCGGTGATCACGACCCGCTTGCCGTCGAAACCGAACAGGCTCATATGCACCCCTCGACGTCATCGTTTGGAGAAGCGACTAGTTATTTGAGATAGTGAACGTAGGTCTGGGATGGTCGGCATGTCAACTGTGCGGAGAGCTTGACACTCCACAGCACGGCAACCTACGTTCGGTACTGCAAACGAGCAGACGTTATAGCGACAAAGCTGCTCGACGGACTGGTCAGCGGCGACGGAGGAGACCGGGTGGACTTCGCAGGGGCATCGGCAATCGTCACCGGTGGGGCGTCCGGTCTGGGTGAGGCGGTCGTCCGCGCGCTCGTCGGGCGCGGCGCCCGGGTCGTGGTGGCGGATCTGCAGGACGACAAGGCCGCGAAGGTCGTCGCCGACACCGGCGCCGTCTACGCGCGCACGGACGTGACGGACGCCGAGCAGGTCCAGGCCGCCGTCGAGACGGCGGTGGAGCTCGCCCCGCTGCGGATCCTGGTGAACTGCGCGGGCATCGGCGGCTCGGCGCGCACGGTCGGCCGGGACGGGACCTACGAGTCGGCGTTCCCGCTGGACCGCTTCACCCGCATCGTGACGATCAACCTGATCGGCACGTTCAACTGCATCCGGCTGGCCGCCACCGCGATCGGCCGCAGCGAGCCGGACGAGGGCGGCGAGCGCGGCGCGATCGTGAACACGGCCTCGGTCGCGGCCTTCGACGGACAGATCGGCCAGGCCGCCTACTCGGCGAGCAAGGGCGGGATCGTCGGCCTGACCCTGCCGGTGGCGCGGGACCTCTCCGTGCTCGGCGTCCGGGTCAACACGATCGCGCCCGGGCTCATCGACACCCCCATCTACGACGGCTTCCCCGACCCGGCGGCCATGAAGCAGAAGCTCGGCCGGGACGTGGTGTTCCCGCAGCGGCTGGGCCGCTCCGACGAGTTCGCGAGCCTGGCGCTCGAGCTGCTCGGCAACAGCTACCTGAACGGCGAGGTCGTCCGGCTGGACGGCGCCGCGCGTCTGCAGCCCAAGTAGGAGAGACGTGGACATCGAGGACTCCCCGGAGGAGGCGGCGTTCCGCGCACAGGTGCGGGCGTTCGTCACCGAGCACCGGGCGGAGCTGGCGATCGGCCGCGGCGCGGCCCCCGAGCGGGTCGAGGACCTCAAGCGCGCCCAGGCGCTGCTGAACTCGGCGGGCTACGTGGGCGTCACGTGGCCGACGGAGTACGGCGGGCTGGGCGCGGGCCCGGTGCAGAAGGTGATCGTCGACCAGGAGCTGGCCCGGGCCGAGGTGCCCCGGCTGATCAACTGGATCGGCGTCGGCATGTGCGGGCCCACGATCATGCGCCACGGCACGGAGGAACAGCGGCGGCGCTACCTCGCGCCGATGTTGAACGCCGACGAGGTCTGGTGCCAGCTGTTCTCCGAGCCCGGCGCGGGCTCGGACCTCGCGGGTGTGTCCACGCGCGCGGTGCGGGAGGGCGAGAGCTGGCGGGTGACCGGCCAGAAGGTGTGGACCACCGGCGCGAAGTGGTGCGACTTCGGCATCCTGCTCGCCCGCACCGACCCGACGAAGCCCAAGCACCGCGGTCTGACCGTGTTCGTGCTGGACATGCACGCGCCGGGTGTGGACGTGCGGCCGCTGCGCGAGATGACCGGCGCCTCGGTGTTCAACGAGGTCTTCTTCGACGACGTCGTGGTCCCCGACTCCGCCCGCGTCGGCGAGGTCGACGGCGGCTGGGCCGTCGCGCTCACCATGCTGATGAACGAGCGCTACACCGTCGCCGGGGACGGCACGGTGTACGGAGCCGGGCCGGACGCCCTCGCGCGCGCGATGCGGGCGGCACTGCCCGGACTCGCCGAGGCGGCCCGTCCGGGCGTGCTCGAGGAGTACGCCTCGGTCTGGATCGAGGGCCTGGCCTGCCGGATGAGCGGCAACCGGATGCTCACCGCGCTCTCCCACGGCCGCGAGCCCGGTCCCGAGGGCAGCGTCGGCAAGCTGGCGTCGAGCCTGCTGCTGCGCAAGGCCGCGGAACTCGGGCTGCGGCTCCAGGCGGACGACGCCGTGTTCGGCGCCGACCCCGCAGGCGACGGCGCCTGGCAGGACGTCGCCACGTTCGCCCCCGGCATCGCGCTGGCGGGCGGCACCACCGAGGTCATGAAGAACATCCTGGGCGAGCGGGTCCTGGGGCTCCCGTCCGAGCCGCGGCCCGACAAGGCCGCCGCCGTGAAGGGGGCCTGATGGACTTCCAGCTCTCCGCCGAACAGGAGGCACTGGCCGAGGTCGCGCGGGACTTCCTCACCGCCAACAGTGGCGTCGCCGGTGCCCGCGCGGCGCTCGACGGCGACCGCTCGCTGCTGCCGGACGTCCGGCAGGACCTGGTCAAGCTCGGCCTGCTCGGGCTGCTCGCCGACGAGGCGCACGACGGGGGCGGCACGCTGCTGGACCTCGCGGTGGTCGCGGAGCAGGCGGGCCGCACGCTCACCCCGGCGCCGCTCGTCGCGGTCGCGGGCCGGGCGGTCCCGCTGCTGACCGCGGTCGCGGAGCCTGCCGCGGAGGCGCTGCTGCGCAAGGTCCTCGACAACGCGGTGGTGGTGGCCGTGGCGGACGGGACGCTGGTCCTCGCCGAGGACGGCACCGTCTCCGGGACCGTCGACCCGGTCGTGGGCGGCCGCGACGCGGAGGTGCTGCTGGCCCTGGCCGCCCCGGTGGGCGGCGAGCCGAGCCTGGTCGCGCTGACCGTCGGCGTCGGCGTCGCGACGGTGGAGCAGGAGCCCCTGGACCCGACCCGCGCGCTGGCGCGGTTCACCATCGAGAACGCCTCGCCCGAGGTGCTCGCGACCGGTGCGGCCGTCGTGGCGGCGTGGCGGCGGGCGCAGGACCTGGCCACCGTCGTGCTCGCCGCCGAGGACCTCGGCACCACCGCCGAGTGCGTGGCGCGCGCGGTCGAGTACGCCAAGGAGCGGACCGCGTTCGGCCGCCGGATCGGCTCGTTCCAGGCGGTCAAGCACCAGCTCGTCGAGTGCTACGTCGCCGAGGAGCAGCTGCGGTCGCTGGTCTGGCTGGCCGCCTGGTCCGCCGAGGCCGAGCCGGAGAACCTGGGGCTGTACGCGTCCGCCGCCGCGGCCTACGCGGCGCCTGCGGCCGAGCGTGCGGCCGAGGTCCTGATCCAGGTGCACGGCGGCATCGGCTTCACCTGGGAGCACGACGCGCACCTGTTCTGGCGCCGGGCGAAGGTGGACCGGCTGCTGCTCGGGGACGAGCACACGCACAAGGCCGCCGTGGCGGAGCGGCTGCTGGCCGGGGCGGTGACCCGGTGACCGTGCGGGAGGCCGTCATCTGCGAGCCGCTGCGCACCGCCGTCGGCCGGTTCGGTGGGGCGTTCAAGGACGTCCCGGCGCACGTGCTGGGTGCGACGGTCGTCCGGGAGCTGGTGTCTCGCACCGGGATCGACCCCACTCTGGTCGACGACGTGCTGTTCGCGCAGTGCTACCCGTCGATGGACGCCCCGGCCCTGGGGCGCGTGGTCGCCCTGGACGCGGGTCTGCCCACGGACGTCGGCGGCCTGCAGCTGGACCGCCGCTGCGGCTCCGGCCTGCAGACGGTGATCACCGCGACCATGCAGGTCGCGACCGGCGCGTCGGACGTCGTGATCGCCGGGGGAGCGGAGTCGATGAGCCGCGCCCCGCTCTACACGCACGAGGCGCGCTGGGGCCTCAAGGGCGGCTCGCTCGTCCTCGACGACGCCCTGGCGCGCGGCCGGGTGACCGCGGGCGGTCGGAACCACCCGGTCCCGGGCGGGATGATCGAGACCGCGGAGAACCTCCGCAAGGAGTACGCCATCCCGCGCCTGGAGCAGGACGAGTTCTCGGCCCGCTCGCACCAGCGCGCGGTCGCCGCCCAGCGGGCGGGCACCTTCAAGGACGAGATCGTCCCGGTGACGGTGCGGACCCGCAAGGGCGAGGTCGTCGTCGACACCGACGAGCACCCGCGCCCCGAGGCCACGGCCGAGTCGCTGGCGAGGCTCCGCCCGATCATGGGCGGTCAGGACCCCGACGCCACCGTGACCGCGGGCAACGCCTCCGGTCAGAACGACGGCGCGGCGGCCTGCCTGGTCACCACGCCGGAGATCGCGGCGCGGTTCGGTCTGACCCCGCTGGCCCGGCTCACGTCCTGGGCGGTCGCGGGCGTCGGCCCCGAGGTCATGGGCATCGGCCCGGTGCCCTCCACCGCCAAGGCGCTCGCGCGTGCGGGGCTGGGGTGGGCCGACATCGACCTCGTCGAGCTCAACGAGGCCTTCGCCGCCCAGGCGTTGGCCTGCACCCGCGGCTGGGGCTTCGCCGAGTCGGACTTCGACCGGCTCAACGTGCACGGCTCCGGCATCTCACTCGGCCACCCGGTCGGTGCCACCGGCGGCCGCATCCTCGCCACGCTGCTGCGCGAGATGGACCGCCGCGGTGCCCGCTACGGCATCGAGACCATGTGCATCGGGGGCGGGCAGGGCCTGACCGCGATCTTCGAGCGGGTGGCCGCGTAGTGCGCACCCGCACCACCACATCTCCGAAGGGAACCCGATGACCGAGGCAGTGATCGTCGACGCGGTGCGCACCGCCACCGGCAAGCGCTACGGCTCGCTGTCCGGCTGGCACCCGGCCGACCTGCTGTCCGAGGCCCTCTCGGCCCTGGTGCAGCGCACCGGGATCGACCCCGCCATCGTGGACGACGTCATCACCGGCTGCGTCAACCAGGTCGGCTCGCAGGCGCTGAACGTCGGGCGCTCCGCCGTGCTGGCCGCCGGCTGGCCCGAGACCGTGCCCGCGACGACCGTCGACCGGCAGTGCGGCTCGTCGCAGCAGTCCGCGCACTTCGCCGCGCAGGGCGTCATCGCCGGGGCGTACGACGTGGCGATCGCCTGCGGCGTCGAGAACATGACCCAGATCCCGATGCGCTCGCAGCTGGAGAACCCGAGGCTGGGCCAGGCGTTCGGTCCGCGGGTGGACGCCCGCTACGCGCACGAGGAGCACTTCGGCCAGCGCGGCCGGATCAACCAGGGCCTCTCCGCCGAGCTCATCGCGCAGCGCTGGGACATCACCCGCGAGGAGATGGACGAGTACGCCGCCCGCAGCCAGCAGCGCGCCGCCGAGGCCACCCGCGAGGGGCTGTTCACCGACGAGATCCTGCCCCTGGCCGCCAAGCGGCTGGACAAGGAGAACCACTGGGTCGTCGAGGACGAGACCGTCCTGAGCGCGGACGAAGGGATCCGGCCCACCACGACGGCGGAGACGCTGGCGAACCTCAAGCCCTCCTTCACCCCGGAGGGCTCGGTGACCGCGGGCAACAGCAGCCAGATCAGCGACGGGGCGTCCGCCCTGCTGATCATGTCGCGGGAGAAGGCCGAGGCCCTGGGCCTGCGCCCGCGCGCCCGCTTCCACACCTTCGCCCTGGCGGGTGTCGACCCGATCCACATGCTCACCGGCCCGATCCCGGCCACGGAGAAGGCGCTGGCCAGGTCGGGTCTGTCCCTGGCGGACATCGACCACTTCGAGGTCAACGAGGCGTTCGCGTCCGTCGTGCTGGCCTGGGCGCGCGAGTACGAGGTGGACCCGGCGAAGCTGAACCCGCTCGGCGGAGCCATCGCGCTCGGCCACCCGCTCGGCGCGTCCGGCGGCCGGATCATGACCACGATGCTGAACCACCTGGAGCGCACCGGCGGCCGCTACGGCCTGCAGACGATGTGCGAGGGCGGCGGCCTGGCCAACGCCACGATCATCGAGAGGCTCTGACCCTCCCGCCGACGACTCCCGCTCCCGCCACCTCCCGCAAGGAGTACGTCCGATGACGGACACCCTCACCCCGCCCACCGAGATCGACCTGCAGAGCAAGTACTCGGCGGGCGGGGGGCGCATCTACCTGACCGGGCTGCAGGCGCTGGTCCGCGTCATCGCGGACCGGATGCGCCGGGACCGCGCGGACGGGCTGGACACCCGGGGCTACGTCGCGGGCTACCCGGGCTCGCCGCTGGGCACCCTGGACCTGGAGCTGGAGTCCCAGCAGGCGCTGCTGGACTCCCTCGGGGTCGTGCACAAGCCGGGCCTGAACGAGGAGCTCGCCGCGACGTCGGTGATGGGCAGCCAGATCGCGATGCGGTTCGGCGCCCCGACCTCCGACGGCGTGGCGGCCTTCTGGTACGGCAAGGCGCCCGGCCTGGACCGCTCGGCCGACGCGATCCGGCACGCCAACTACTTCGGCACCACCCGCACCGGCGGGGTGCTGGCGTTCGTGGGGGACGACCCGACCTGCAAGTCCTCCAGCGTGCCGAACAGCTCCGAGGGGATCCTCGCGGACCTGCTGGTGCCGACCCTGCACCCGGGCTCCATCCAGGAGGTCCTGGACTTCGGCGTGCACGGGATCGCGATGTCCCGCGCCTCCGGGCTCTGGACCGGGTTCAAGATGATCACCTCCGTCGCGGACGGCGCGGGCACCGCACTGGTCGGCGAGGGTCGGGTCCGGCCGGTCATGCCGGTCGGGGCGGACGGTCGCCCGCTGGGCCGCGACGAGCCCGCGACCCTGTCGCCGCCGCAGATCCTGCAGGTCGAGCAGG
>Ga0070665_100001692_pt1 | contig 25362 bp, 21 predicted proteins | sample KBSS13metaG_FD_65862 | JGI IMG/M metagenome (GOLD analysis project Ga0070665, IMG submission 65862) | Switchgrass rhizosphere microbial communities from Kellogg Biological Station, Michigan, USA - KBS S1-3 metaG | ecosystem: Host-associated > Plants > Roots > Rhizosphere > Soil ... | reverse complement strand
CCGCTTGACCGGCGTGGTGCGCGGAACGAACAGCGGCTCGTGCAGGAGCTGGCCGAGCGGCTTCGAGATCGGCTGGCTCGCCGCCGTGCGCACGAGGTCCTTCGCGTTGACGATGCCGCGGATGTTGTCGAGCGACTTCTGATAGATCGGCACGCGCGAGAACCCGCGCTGCGCGAGCTCCTTGACGAGGCGCTGCATCGGCAGGTCGTAGGACAGGCCGAAGATCCGATCGCGCGGCGTCATCACCTGGCCGACGTTCTTGTCGGAAAACTCGAACACGCGGTGAATGAGCCGGCGCTCGCGTGCGTCGACCGCGCCTTGCGCCTGGCCGGCGTCGACGAGCGAGCGAAACTCTTGCTCCGAAAGATCGCGCACCGGCCGCGTGCGCGACGACGCGCCGAACGGGCGCAGCACGAGCTCGGCGAACGCGCCCACGATCGCGCGCACCGGCGCGACGACGACCATCAGCGCGGCCAGCGGCAGGGATGCGGCGCGCGACCACGCGAGCGGCGCCTTCGCGGCGAGCGTCTTCGCCGTGACCTCGCCGAACATCACGACGAGCGGCAGCGTGACCGCGAGCGCGAGACCCGCGACCGCCCACGGACGCCCTGGGTGATCCCCGACGGGGGACGACGTCGGCTGGAGCATGCGTGCGATCGCGAGCACCGCGAGCACCGCGAGCACCGCCGAGCACGCCTCGTGGCCGATCAGCACCGTCGAGATCAGCCGGCGCGGGCGCTCGAGCAGGCGGACGATCCGCTTGTCGCGACGCGCGGTGCTGCGCCCGAGCTGCTCGCGGTCGACCCGTCGCAGCGAGAACAGCGCCACTTCGGTGCCGGAGCAAAAGCCGGCCACCAGGACGCAGAGCACGGCGAGCGGGACCGCGATCGCGAGGTCGCCGAAGTCGATCAAGCACCCTCCGCGCGCACGGGAAACGTCGCGGTGAACGTCGAGCCCTGGCCGGGCGAGGTGTCGACCCAGATCCGGCCGCCGTGCGCCTCGACGTACGCCTTCGCCAGCGTGAGCCCGAGGCCGGTGCCGCCGAACGCGCGCGTCGACGACGAATCCACCTGATAGAACGGCTCGAAGATCTTCGCGACCTGCTCGCGCGAGATGCCGATGCCCGAGTCCTGCACGACGAGCTGCACCGCCGCGCCATCGCCGGGTTCGCTCGGCGACAGCGGGCCCGGCCGCAGCGACACCGCGACCTGGCCGCGATCGGGCGTGAACTTCACCGCGTTCGACACCAGGCTCGCGACGACCTGGCGGATCTTCTTGCGGTCGCCGACGATCATCAGCTCGCCGCGATAGTCGAGCTGGATCGCGATGCCGCGCTTGCCCGCCTGCGGCATGAACGTCGCGACCTCGGTGGCGACCAGCTCGGCGAACGACAGCGCGCTGCGCTCGAGCGCGAGCGGCCCGGTCTCGAGCGACGCGACATCCAGCACGGCGGTGATGAGGCCGAGCAGCTGGTCGGCCTTCGCGAGGATGGTCACGAGATAATCGTGCTGCTCGCTGGTGACCGGGCCGGCCAGGCCCTCGGCCATCATCTCGGCGTAGCCGATCACCGACGTCAGCGGCGTTCGCAGCTCGTGCGACATGGTCGCGAGAAAGTTCGACTTGAGCCGATCGAGCTCCTCGAGCCGAGCGACCGCGCGCTGGAGCCGCTGGTTGTGCTCCGTGAGCTCGCCGAACGTCAGGCGCATCGCCTCCTCGTGCGTCGAGGCCGCGAGGTCGCGCGCGTTGGCGTGGTGAACGACGAGCCCGAGGATCGTCGAGGCTAGCCCGAGCGCCTTGTCGGCGCCCGTGCCGCTCGCGGCGATGACGCCGAGGCGCTCGCCGTCGTGGACGAGCTCGGTGCGCGGGCCGTCCTGCGTCTTCCCGGCGATTTGCCGACCGGAACGGTCGTAGATCGCGAACCGGCACCCGGAAACTTCTCCGAGAGCATGTACGAGCTCGTCCAGCTCGTCGGGGGGTACCAGGCGAGCCAGCTCGATCGGACCGTCGAGCGCTCCGCTCACGGACGCTATTCTACCGCATCACCCGCGGCGACGTGCTCGGCCAGAGTTGCGCGAAATGTCTGGGAATCGACCCCCAACTTCGTCGCGAGCTGGAGCTCCTTATCTAAGTAATCCCAGGCCGCGCCGACGGCCGCGAAGAACGTGCGCGCCACGCCTTTGCCGGACCGGGCCTCGGCCTCGAACAAGCCGCGCGCCGGATCGTCGAAGTGATCGACGTCCGATAGCGGGCACGTCGCCACGTCGCGCTTGTTGTACTGCACGATGACCGGGACCTGATCGAGCGCGTGCGCGTGCAGGATGCCGTGCAGGTTCTGCCACGACTCGCGGTTCGCCGCGGCCTTGTCGGCGGCAGAGTCCGCGACGAACACGACGCCGTCGGCGCCCGCGAGCACGACCTTGCGCGTGGCCTCGTGCACCGGCTGACCGGGCACCGTGTAGACCTTGATCCGGAACGAGAAGCTCGTGGTCCGGAAGAAGATCGGCAACAGATCGAAGAACAGCGTGCGGTCGTCGCGGGTGTCGAGCGTCATCAGCCGCCCGCGATTCAAGTGATCGACCTGCTGGTGCAGTGCGCGCAGGTTCGACGTCTTGCCCGACAGTGGCGGCCCGAAGTAGACGAGCTTGATCGTCAGCTGACGCTCCGCGAAGTCGAGCTGAGCCACAGCGCAAGCCTAGCTCACGGTGACTCGGTTTGCGTGACGTGCGGTGGTCGGAAGTGTAGGTAGATGAGGCCAACGCCGGTCAGGATCGCGACGATCACCAGGACCAGCAGCGAGCCCTTGAACGGCACGTTCCCCTGCTCCGGCTTGCGGCTCGCCTTGGCAAACATCGTCGCGAGCGCCGCCTTGCGCACGCGCTCGAGCTGGCGCACCGCGATCGGATCGTCGCCGCGTTCCTTGTAACGCGCGGCCGCCCACGCGTAGCAATCGTGCTGCGCGACGAGGCCGACGAGCACGTCGTGGCGCGCCTGGTCGTCCCAGTGCTGCAAGAGATCGTCCCATGCGGTGGTGATCGGCTCGGGCGCGACGGTCACGGCAGCACCGGACGCATGTACACCGGCGTCGCGATCAGCACGAACACGATCAGCATCGCGATCGCGAGCTTCTTGCGCAGCGGATCGAGCGGCGTCTCGCCGACCGGCGGGTGATATTCGCCGGCGCGGCTGCGGATCACCGCGATCATCACGGTCCACAGCACCCACGGGATCACGCCGTACTTCGCATACGACAGCGCCGCGGTGACCGACGCGCCGGCACCGCGCGCGATCGCGAACATCACGCCCGCGACGACGAGCCCGACGAACGGCAGGCCGACGTGCAAGCGCTGCGACCAGCGCTCGTGGCGATCGGAGCCGAGCAGCGAGCACGCGACGTGACCGCCGTCGAGCTGGCCGATCGGGATCAAGTTGATCATCGTGACGAGCACGCCGACCCACGCGGCCTCGGCCATCGGCGAGAGCTGGACGTCCATGCCGTGCGACGGCAGCCACTGGCCGAACACCGCGTACTTGAGCAGCGCGTACAGGATCGAGTTGCCCTCGATGCTGCTGTCGGGCCGGAGCGGACCGATCGTCGAATGCGCGAGCCCGATCGCGAGCAGCGGGATCGCGACGACGAGCCCCGCGATCGGCCCCGACGCGCCGACGTCGAACAGCGCATCGCGATCCGCGATCGGCTCGCTCATCGAGATCACGGCGCCCATTGTCCCGGGATACACGGGCAACGGGATGAAGTACGGCAGCGACGACGGCAACCCGCGCCGGCGCGCCGCCACGTAATGGCCGAGCTCGTGGCACGTCAGGATCGCCATCAACGTCGCGGAAAACGCGACGCCGAGCAGCCACGTCGTCGTCACGCAGCACGCGGCGTACAGCCCAGCGTGGATCGCGGCGCGTCTGCGCGTCACGCATCCAGTCTAGGGCCGCGCCTCGACGTGAGCCAGCGTACAGCTTGGCGATCGGCCGCTTTGTATAGTCGTTGGCGATGCGAGCTGTGGTTTGGCTGGCGGTGTGTGGCGGATGCTCCTTGTACTTCGGCGATCCCGCGCCGTCGCCACAGGCGACCCAGCCGGATGCGGGCGTGCCGCCGAGCGATGCGGCGGCGCTGTGCCCGGATCCCGGGACGAGGGCGACGATCAGCTATCCCGCCGACGGCGCCACGAACGTGCCGCAGCCCGTGCCGATCCAGAACACGATATTTCGCCCGCTCGACGTCGACGAAAGTTTCGGCGCGTGGCTCAGCGATGCGAACGGGACGTACGTGCCGCTCACCGACGACACGTACGATCCCGATTGCTCGTCGGAGATCTCGCAGAAGCCCACCGATCCCGTCGTGTGGACCGAGTGCTACGCGAACCTCGCGCCCGGCGCGACGTACATCTGGCACGTCAACGTCGAGTGCTACGGCGACACCAGCGACACGATCCTCGAGCTCACCACCGCGACGTTCACGACCGCGAAGTGACTACGGCGCGACGACGAGCGCGTCGCCCTGCACTTCCAGCACCGTCGGCGTGCGATCGAGCTCGCCGGTCACGTCCATCGCCGCCGGGCCGCATGCGCCATCGGCGAGCCGGCCGACCGACAGCGCGCGCCGCAGCTCGGCGCGGGGATCGGTGGCTGTCGTCGTCGCGCGTGCCTGCGCGATCAGCGTCGCGGCGTCGTAGGCCTCGGCGGCCGCCGTCGACGGCGCCCTGCCGGTCTTCTGCTGGAACGCGCTCGCGAATTGCGCCGCCGCATCACCGCCTTGTGCGCCGGCGAACGCGTCGACGACGAGCGCGCCCTGCACCGCATCGCCGCCGCGCTTGGGCAAGCTGTCGTCGTGCCAGCCCGCGCCGCCGACGAGCTGCACGATCTGCGGCAGCACGCCTTGATGCTTGCGGCGCAGCTCGTCGGAGTCGACCACGTCGCTCGTGCGCAGCTCGACGCCGAAGTACGGCAAGAACGCGGCGACGATCGCGGCGCGGTCGTAGCGGTCGGGAATGTAGAGCAGCGTGTACGGCACGTCGGGCGTGAACGTCTGGAGCGTGTGCTTCTTGTCGTGCTTGGCGAGCCACTCGGCGAGCCGTTTGTTCCGCGCGGGCACGAGGTTCAGGAACTGCACGAGGTCGGGCTGGACGTCGCCGCCCGTCGGATCGTACGTGCCGTTCGCGGTGACCTGCAGGCCGAGGCGCTGGGCTTCGGCGACGAACGCGTCGGCCGACTCCGCGGCGACGTCGTCGCGCGGCGCGAGAACACCTACCGTCGGAAAGTGCTCGGCTCGCGCGAGCTGTGCGACCGCGCGGCCTTCGTCGGCGGGCGAGTCGACGAGCCGGAACACGCCGGCCGACGGATCGCCGCCGTCCTGCGGCCCGAGCAGCGCGATCGGGATCTCGTGCTGGCTTGCCGCGCGCGCCGCGGCGAGCGATTCGCGCGCACCGACGGGACCCAAGATCGCGACGGCGCCGTGTGCGATCGCTTGATCGACCGCGCGCGTCGCGCCGTCGGGCTCGCCGCGCGTGTCGAGGAACAACCAGTGCGTGCCGTCGGCGGGCGCGAGCTCGATCGCGGCGCGAAGCTCGACGCCGACGCTCGCGAACCGGCCCGAGAGCGGCAGCAGCACGGCGATCGTCGCGCGCTCGACCGGCGGTGCAGCGAGCTCGGCCGAGAGCGCGGCGAGCTCGCCGTGCACGGCGGCGGCATCGGCGGCCGTCGCGGCGCGAGCGACGAGGCCTCGCGCGACGGTCTCGTCACCGCGGTGATGGGCGAGTCGCGCCGCGCGCAGCGCCACGCGTGCCGCGGGTGCGCGATCCCCGAGCTGGTCGAGCACGGCATGCGCCGTCGCATCGTCGAGCTGGTCGATCGCCGCGGGGCTCAGCGTCGTCAGATCGATCGGCGTCGGCGGCTGGCGCGTGTCGTGACGCTGCGGGCTCTCGACCGGAGGCGGCTGGCTCGGCGCACCGCACGCAGCGAGCGCGACGAGGGCGACGAGACGTGCACGTGCTCGTGTCACGTGCACGTGCACGTGCTCGATCTCTCCGCTGCATCCCGTGCTCCTCATGGCGGCGGCCGACGCGATCGCGTTCGCGCGTTGGTCGGCGAGCGCAGCTCTTCTGTGAGGCAGTACCCACTCTCGTGCACGAGCACGTGCACGTGACACGAGCACGTGCACGACCCGGATCATTCGTCGAGCAGCGACCGCACGCGGTCGAGCAAGCGCTTCTTCGGCGCGGGACCGCCGGTATCCTCGCCGGCCGTGCGCGCGAGCTCCTCGATCAGCTCGCGCTGGCGCGGCGTCAGCTCGGTCGGGACCTCGACCTGCACGTGGACGAGATGATCGCCGCGCGGCGCGTTCTTGCCCGACGCCTGCGGAATGCCGCGACCGCGCACGCGGAACATGCCGCCGGGCTGCGTGCCGGCCGGGATCCGCATCTTGACCTGGCCGTCGAGCGTCGGCAGATCGATCACGGCGCCGAGCGCGGCCTGCGCGAACGTCACCGTGTGATCGCTGTGGACGTCGAGGCCTTCGCGGCGGAACGTCGCGTGGTCGGCCACGCGAACGTTGACGACCAAGTCGCCCGACGGCGCGCCGCCCTTGCCGGCTTCGCCCTCGCCTTTGAGCGTCTTCAAGAGGCCTTCTTTGGTGCCGACCGGCACGACGATCGCGTGCTCGCGGCCGGCGACGCGGATCGTCTTCTCGGCGCCGAACGCGGCCTCCTCGAACGTGACCTCGAGCGTGTAGCGCAGGTCGGCGCCCTTCTGCTTGTGGCGCCGGCGCCGCAGGATCTCGTTGATCATCTCCTGCGCGGCATCGACGACCGCGCCGAGGCCGCCGGAGTCGTCGCCGTGGCCCCAGCGATCGTAGCGCGCGCGCGAATCGGCCTCGGAGAGTACCGCGTACGCCTCGTTGATCTCGCGGAACGCTTCGCCGCCGTCGTTGGGGTTGACGTCGGGATGGTGCTTGCGCGCGAGCTCGCGGAACGCGCGCTTGATGTCGCCTTCGGTCGCGTCCTTCGTGAGGCCCAGGACCGCGTAGTAGTCGCGCTTGCGCTTCGCCATCAGGCACCCTCGCCTTCGCCACCGCTGCCGGTGATGTCGGCCGCGGCGTAGATCGCCTCACCGATGCGCTGCGCCGCGACCTCGAGTCGAGCGACCGCATCTTCGACGAGCGTGAGGTCGTCGCTGCCGAGCGCCTGCCGGCAATCCTCGAGCTCGACGGCCAGGAACTCGCGCTCCTCGGGCGCGATCATCGGCCCGAACTCGGCCATCGCCTTGTCGGACGAGTAGAACAGGCCTTCCGCCTTGTTGCGGGCCTCGACGATCAGGCGCCGCACGGCATCCAGGTCTTGCATCTCGGTCGACTCGGCGACCAGGCGATCGATGTCGTCGTCGGTCAGGCCGGTCGTCGGCTGCACGGTGACGTTCTGCACGCGGTGCGTGCCGTGGTCGTGCGCCGAGACGGTCAGCACGCCGTCGGCGTCGATGTCGAACGCGACCTCGATCTTGGGCACGCCGCGCGGCGCCGGCGGAATGCCCGTGAGCTCGAAGTGCGCGAGCGACTTGTTGTCCTCGGCCATTTCGCGCTCGCCCTGCAAGACGTGCACGTTGACGAACGGCTGGTTGTCGATCGTCGTCGAGAAGATCTCGGTCGCGCGCGCCGGCAGCGACGTGTTGCGCGGGATCAGGCGCGTGAACACACCGCCCATCGTCTCGATGCCGAGCGACAGCGGCGTGACGTCGAGGAGCAGCACCTCTTGAACCTCGCCGGTCAGCACGCCGGCCTGGATCGCGGCGCCGACCGCGACGACCTCGTCGGGGTTGACCCGGCGGCTCGCTTCCTTACCGAACATCTCGGCCACGAGCGAGTGTACCCGCGGCATGCGCGTCTGGCCGCCGACGAGGATCACCACGTCGATGTCACGCGACGTCAGCTCGGCATCGGCGAGAGCGCGCCGGCACGGATCGAGCGTCGCCTGCACGAGCGGTTCGACGAGCGCCTCGAGCGCAGAGCGCTCCATCGCCATCATCAGGTGGCGCGGCTGACCATCGCTGCCTGCCGCGAGGAAGGGCAAGTTGATCTCGGTGACCGCCGCCGACGACAGCTCGATCTTCGCGCGCTCCGCCGCTTCCTTGAGCCGCTGCAGCGCGACGCGATCGCCGCGCAGGTCCATGCCGCCGTTCTGCGTCGCGAACGACGCGAGCATGTGCTCGACGATCGCGTTGTCGAAGTCTTCACCGCCGAGGAACGTGTCGCCCGCCGTCGAGCGCACGCGAAACACGCCGTTGTCGAGCTCGAGGATCGAGATGTCGAACGTGCCGCCGCCGAGGTCGTAGACCGCGACGCGCGCGGCGCCCTGCGTCTCGACGCCGTAGGCGAGCGCCGCTGCGGTCGGCTCGTTGACGATGCGCAGCACGTTGAGCCCTGCGATCCGTCCGGCGTCCTTCGTCGCCTGGCGCTGGGCATCGTCGAAGTACGCCGGCACCGTGACCACGGCTTCGGTGACGTCCTCGCCGAGCCAGTCCTGTGCGGTCTGCCGCATCTTCTGCAGCACGATCGCGGAGACCTCGGGCGGCGAGTAATCGCGGCCGCGCACGCGCACGTGGGCGTCGCCGTTCGGCGCGGCGACGACCTCGTACGGGCACGTGAGCAGGTGGCGCTGGACCTCGGCGTCGTCGAACTTGCGGCCCATCAGCCGCTTGACCGCGTAGATCGTGTTCTCGGCGTTGGTCATCGCCTGGCGGCGTGCTGCCTGGCCGACGAGCCGCTCGCCGCTCGCCGCGAAACCGACGACCGACGGCGTCGTGCGCGTGCCTTCCGAGTTCGCGATGACCACGGGGTCGCCGTCCATGATCGCCACGCACGAGTTCGTCGTGCCTAGATCGATCCCGACGACGCGGCTCACGTGCCTTCCGGAGGCGGCGCCTTGGGTTTCGCGACGACGACGAGCGCCGGCCGCAGCAGGCGATCACCCGAGCGATAGCCTCGCTGGAGCACCTGCACGACCGAGCCGGGGGCGGCGTCGCTCTCCTGCTGCGAGATCGCCTCGTGGAGGTTCGGGTCGAACGGCTTGCCCTCGGCCTCGATCGGCGTGACGTCGAGCCGCTCGAACGCCGTGATCAGCTGGCGCAGCACGAGCTGGACGCCCTCGATGATCGGTGCAGCGCTGCTCGCACCGCTCGCGTGATCGATCGCGCGCTCGAGGTTGTCGACGACCGGCAGGATCTCCTTGAGGACCCGCTGCTTGCTCTCGACCTTGGCGTCGTCGACCTCGCGCTTCTGGCGCTTGCGCAGGTTCTCGAGATCCGCGGCGGCGCGCAGATAGCGATCCCAGTTTTCCTTCTTCTCTTTTTCCGCAGCGGCGAGCTTGTCCTCGGCGCTCGGCTCGGCCGGCGGAGTCCCCGCGTCGGGCGCTTCGACCTCGACCGGGATGACGCCGCTCGCGTCGGGGGCCGGTTCGGCCGGTTCGTCAGGCTTGGAGTCTCCACTCATCGTGGGCCCATACTAGCCATTCCGGCTCAGCTCGGCGAGCAACTGAGACACCGTGTCGGCCGTGAAATCCACGACGCTCATGACCTTGCCGTAGTTCATTCGCATCGGGCCGATCACCGCGAGCGCGCCGATCGGCTGCTCCTCCGGACCGTACGACACCGCGACGACCGAGCTCCCGGCGAGCGCCTGCATCGCGGTCTCCGCGCCGAGGAAGACTTGCAAGCCTTCGGCGTGGCGCGTGCGATCGAGCAAGCGAATCAGCGTCTGCTTGTCCTCGAGCGTGTGCAGGAGCTCGCGGATGTGCTGGGGCTGGACGTCGTCGAGCAGGTTCACCTGTCCGCTCACCACGACCGGCGCCGAGCGCTCGGGCGGCGACACGAACACCGCATGACCGAGGCGCAATGCCGAGGCGACGGCCTCGTCGTACTTGTTCTTGTCCTCGCCGAGCTCGCGGGTGACGCGATCGCGCACCTCGTCGATCGTCATGCCGGCGAGCAGCTCGTTGAGGTAGTTGTGGATGCGGTCGAGCGTGGCGGGCTCGACGTCGTCGAGCACGAGCCGGTTCTCGATCCGGCCGTCGGTCGTCACCAGCACCGCGATCAGCTTGCCGTCGCGGAGCGGCACGAACTCGATCCGCTCGAGCCGCTGCTGATCCGGATGTGGCGCGACGATCACGGCGGCGTGGTGCGTGAGATCGCTCAGCAGCCGCGACGCGTTCTGGACGACCTCGTCGGGCGTGGGCGCGATCACGCGCTCGCGGATCTCGTCGCGCTCGCGCGGCGACAGGCCGCGGACCTTGAGCAAGCTGTCGATGAAGAACCGGAGGCCCGACGCGGTCGGCACCCGGCCCGCCGACGTGTGGCGCTGCTCGAGCAGGCCCATCTCTTCGAGATCGGCCATCACGTTGCGCACGGTCGCCGGCGACAGGCCCAGATCGTGCCGGCGCGTCACCGTGCGAGATCCGACGGCATCCCCGACCGAGAGGTACTCGGTGATCACCGCGTGCAGGATCTTCTGCGCGCGCCTCGACAGGTCGCTGGAGGCCATGGCCGGTCTTTCGGAGCTTACAACGCCTCGGCGATCCGTGCCGCGATCCGATTCGCGAGCAGAAACCCTCGGCGGGTCGGGCAGATCCTGCCGGTCCGCCGCGTCGCGAGGCCCTCGGCTACGAGCCAGCCGGCGATCGCGGCCGGCAGCACGTCCTCGGCGACGCCGTCGGAGGTCCGCATCCCGAGCCAGGCGCGCTCGGCGGCAAGCTCGGCCGGCGACGACACCACGGACTCGGGCGCAACGCCCGTGTAGTAGTCGGCGACCCGGCGCGGGTTGGTCTGGCGCACGCCGCCACCGTCGCCCGTCAGCTCGAGCGAGGCCGCGCCGACGCCCAGGCCCAGGAACGGCGCGCATCGCCAGTACAGCGAGTTATGGACCGCGCGCTTGCCAGGCCGCGCGTAGGAGCTGATCTCGTAGTGCTCGAACCCGGCCGCCGTCAGGTGCGCGTCGACGGCGACGTAGAGCTCGGCGAGGACATCTTCGTCGAGCGGCGTCATGCGCCCGGCCTTCACGCGTGCACCGAACGCCGTGCGGTCTTCGATCGTCAGCTCGTAGACCGACAGGTGATCGACCGCGGTCGCCGACAGCGCCTGCACGGTTCCCAGATCGGGCGCGCGCCCGACCGGCGTGCCGACGATCGCGTCGCAGCTCGTCGCGAGCCCGGCGGCGAGCACGGCCTGGAGCGCCGCGGGACCGTCGCCGAACCGATGATCGCGGCCGAGCGCGACGAGCTCGTCGGCGGCGAGCGACTGCACGCCGATCGAGACGCGGGTGACGCCCGCCGCGCGCCAGTCGGCGCACGCCTGCGCGGTGCAATCGGTCGGGTTGGCCTCGATCGTGACTTCCTGCAGCTGCTCGCCGCCGAATCGCGACCGGATCGCCGCGATCGCGCGCGCGATGCAGTCCGGCCGCCACAGCGATGGCGTGCCGCCGCCGAGGTAGATCGACACGAGGCTGCCCGAGAATCTCGCGGCTCGTGAGTCCAGCTCGGCGAGGATCGCCTCGAGATAGCGCTCGTGGTCGGGAGCGCCGGTCGCGACTGCGAAGTCGCAGTACGGGCACACCTTGCGGCACCACGGGAAATGAAGGTAGACGCCTAGGTCGGGTATGCAGCCAATCTACCTCGACAACGCCGCTTCGACGCGCGTCTCCGACGACGTGCTCGCTCTAGTCACGGAGATCCAGCAAACATGCTGGGGCAATCCGAGCGCGCAGCATCCGCAAGGCGCCGCCGCGCGCGGCCACATCGCGACGGCGAAGACCCGCATGCTCGCCGCGCTCGGCGATCGCAGCGGCGCCGGCGACGTGATCTGGACGAGCGGCTGCAGCGAGGCCAACGCGCTCGCGGTGCTCGGCGCCGCGCGCGTGAAGCCCGGCAAGCTCGTGATCACGACGTTCGAGCATCCGGCGATCTCGACGCTCGCCGACCGGCTCGCCGCCGAGGGCCGCGAGGTCGTGCGCGTCGCCCCCGAGCGCGACGGCGTGATCGATCCCGACGCGCTCGCCGCCGCGGCGCACGGCGCTGCCGTGGTGTCGTTCGTCGCGGTGCAGAACGAGATCGGCGTTGTCCAGCCGGTCGCCGCGCTGGTCGCCGCCGTGCGCGCCGTCGCGCCCGCCGCGCACATCCACGTCGATGCCGCGCAGGCGCTCGGCAAGATCGCGCTCGACGTCGCGGCCGGCTTCGACTCGCTGTCGATCGCCGGTCACAAGCTGCACGGTCCCAAGGGCGTCGGCGCGCTATGGCTGCGGAGCGGCGCGCACATCGAGCCGCTGTGGATCGGCGGCGGCCAGCAGCACGGCCTGCGCGGCGGCACGCAGGACGCGCCGTCGTCGGCCGGCCTCGGGCTCGCGGCCGAGCACGCGGTCGCGGCGCTGCCGTCGGCGCGCGCGCGCTGGCTCGAGCTCGCGCGTCAGGTCGTGTCGACGCTCGAAGCGCGCGGCGTCGCGGCGCGCCAGCTCGTGCCCGATCACCGCCGGTCGCCGCACATCCTCGCGCTCGCGATCGCCGGCGTGCCCGCGTCGGCGCTGCGCACCGTGCTCGCGAGCCGCGGCGTCTACATCTCGACGGGCTCTGCCTGCGCCGACGGCGACACCAAGAAGTCGCACGTGCTCGAATCGATCGGGCTGGCGCCCGACGACGGCATGGTCCGCCTGTCGTTCGGCCTCGACACGTCTGCCGCCGACGTCGCGCAGGCCGCGTCGATTCTCGCCGACGTCGCCAGCTCGCTCGCGAAACGCTGACGGCGATCAGCCGCCCGCGAACGCGAGCGCGATGCGGAACTGGCCGCCCGCCGACTCGCGAAACTTCCAGCGCTTGATCTGGTTCGACAGGCACATGCCGAGCGAATCGGTGCCGTGCTCCGACAGCTGCACGTCGTTGACCACGCCGCTCTTGTCGACGACGAGCGTGACCGTGATCTTCTTGAGGTCGCCCATCTCGAGCCCCATCTCGCCGCGCTGCGCGCGCATGTAGCAGCGCTGCGTCGCCGACGAGTTCTTCTGCGCCATGTCCTCGATCTCTTCGGGCTTGAGGTGCGCGCCCGGCACGTCGGGCACCTCGGGCGTGTTCGTTCCCGTCGGATGCGGCTGGACCTGCACGTGATGCGGGCGCGCCGTGGGGTTGTTCGGGTTTTCGGCCGGCGGCGGCGCCATGTGCGCGCGCACGACCTCGTCAGGCCGCGACGTATCGATCGTTTGCGCGGTCGCGAGGCCCGACGACGAATCGTCGGTCGAGTCGCGGCCCATCATGAGCACGAGCGCGACCGTCACGCCGGCGAGCAGCACGGCCGCGACGCCGATCAGCATGATCAGCCCGCGGCGATGCGCCTGCGCGACCACCGGCGCGGCGGCGAGCCCCTCCGGCATCGGCGGCAGCGCCTCGACGGATGCGGTCGCGTCGAGGTTGACCTGCAGCGGATCGAGCTTGGGCGTGCTCGCCGTTCGCCCGAGCACCGGGCGCGGTCCGGTCACGCGCGCCTGCGCGGCCGCGGCCTTTTGCGCCTTCTGCGCCGCCGACGACCGCGCGAGGTCGGCGAGGTTCACCACGCGCGAGACCTCGCCGATGTTGAGGTTGTCTTCCTCGTCTTCTTCGTCGTCGTCGACCGGCGGTGCCTTGGCAAGCGCGGCCAGCGAGCGGACGTTCTTGAACGGTTCGGGCTCGACCGTGCCGACGTCGGCCTGATCGAACGCCGCGGCGAGTGCCGCCTGCGAGGCGCTCGGTCCCGATCCGTTCGTCTTTGGTGCGGGCAGCGGCGCTGGCAGCGTCCGCGGCACGATCGCGGGGCCGGTGCCGTTGGCCTTCGCGCTGATCGCGGGTACCTGCGCGCTCGGCGACTTCGTGAGCGCCGGCGCGCCGAGCGAGCCGATCGCGGACGCCGGCGCGGGCGGCTTCTCGAGCGAGGCCATCGTCGCGGCGAACAGTGGCTTGGGTGTTTCCTCGGACGGCACCACCGAGCGCGGGCGCGGCGGCGGCGCAGGCATCGGCGCGGATGCGACCGGCGGTGGCGCGGCCGGCGTCGGCTTGCGCCGGAGCCCGCGAAAGTGGCTGACCTTGTCGACGGGCAGCCAATCGTCGAAGCCTTCGCTCCAGCAGTGCAGCTCGGCGTCGAACGCCTTGCTCGAGACCCAGCGCTGCGCCTCGGCGAGCGCGAACGGGCCGGCCTGCTCGCCGTCGATCGACACGTACCATTCCTCTTCGAGCGCCGGCGGTGGCTTCGCGAGCTGTTGCGCGAACGCCGATGCGAGTGCGCCGCCTCCGCCACCACCGCTCGCCGCAACCGGATGGCCGACGGTGCTCATCGGCGCCTGCGTGGTCGGCCTGCCCCGCCCGAGCTCTTCATCCGCCGTCATGCCTTCACGGACCGTGATCACGTTCGCGCAGTTCTTGCAGCGGATCTTCAGGATCTTGCCGCGTACCCGTTCGTCTCCGATCGAGTAGCGCGTCTTGCATCGGTCACAGAGAAACTTCACGCCATCACGCTCCACTGCGCGCTGCGGAGGTCACTGCGCCGGCCCCGGAACCTGCGAAACACGAGCACTCATTCTGCCAAAAACTCCAGTAGGCGCAAAGGGGTAGACCCACCGCGCGAGAGATGAGTGGTCGGCGAAGCCCTGATCGTTCACGGCGTGCCCGCGCGCGCGGGAGCCGCGCCCGGAATGCCCGCATCGCCGGTCTCGACCGACGGAGATTTGCGATGCACCCGCGGGACTTGCACCGGAGACAGCACCAGCAGATCGCGGAGGTTGCCGCCGACGTGGGTGGTGAGGAGACCTCCGACTTCGATGCCGTCGGCGCGACTCGCGATGTCGAGATAGAGATCGAGGTCCTTGAGGTCCGAGCCGATCCAGCGTGCGTTCGCGGCGGTCAGCTGATAGACGGGCGTCGACTCGACCACGTGGACGAGCCGGGTGCCGTCGAGCCGATAGCCGGCGATCGACCAGGTCGACGCGTTGGCCTCGTCGACCCGCGTGACCACGAACAGCTCGTCGCGACCATCCGGCGCGCGCACCGGGGCCGCGAACACCGCGTCGCGGACGGTCAGCGCACCGAGCCACTTGTCATCCTGCGTACGGATCGCGAGCTCTTCGCCGTCGATGCTCACCACATCGCCAGCCCCCGACAGGCATGCGCCGAACCGCGTGCGCCCGGTATCGCTGCCGTCGACGGCCGGGCGTGCACAGCCCTCGGGCGCGTCCTTGGCCGCAGGGTCGCGCGGCGCGACCACCAGGCCGACGACGCGATCGCCGTCGAGCACCGCGCGCAGCTCGGGCATCTGCGACGGCACCACCACGCGCCAATCGCGTGCGCGATCGAGCTCGACGAGCGGCGAGCCGAGCTCGCGGGCCAGCTCGGCGCGCGTCGAGCCGACGTGGATGCCCGACTCGGTGCGCGCCGCTTGCGCGCCCACGATCGCGACGAACGACGCCTTGCCCTGCGGCTCGCCGCCGATCAGCACGGCAGCTTCTTCGGCGCGCAGGACGCTCAGCCGGATCACGTGCGAGATGTCGATCTGCGCGAGGTGCGGACCGGAGCGCAGCAGATCGTTGAGATCGGACAGCGACGCGCCGAGCTTGAACGGGCCCACGCCGTCGGCGCGGATCGCGTACGGCGGCAGCGCGCGCACGTCTTTCGCCCCCGGTGGATCGACGACGCGGTGATGCTCGGACTCGAGCGGCTTCGGGCTCTCGCGGTCGCGGCAGGCCGTCAGGCCGGCGAGGAACACGAGCGCGGGCGCGAGCTTCACTTCACGACGATATACGCGATGAGGCCGATGACCGCCAACGCGAGCACGGCGACGACGAGCCACGGCAGGCGCGAGCTGCCCGATTTGCGCTGGAGATACGCGGCGCCGATCGACGGGCTGTCGATGATCGCCTGAGGGACATCACGGCGTGGCGGCATGGGCGACAGCGGCGGAGGCGTCGTGGGCTTGCGCGCCGGCGGTGGCGGCGGTGCGAGCGCGTCCTCGGGCATCGGCGTCGGGCGGGCCGCCGGCAGGGGCAACGCGGTGCGGGTCGGCGCGTCGATCTCGTCGGGCGCGGTGCGCGGCACCGGATTGGTCGACGGGCCATCGGCGTCGGGCGGGACCGATCGCATCGGCACCGGCGTGCGCAGCGCGCGCAGCTCGGCGAGCTCGATCTGGAGCGCCGCGGCGACGTCCGTATCGGGCTGCTCGATGTCTTCCCACTGCTCGGCCTGGCCGGGCACGAAGCCGTCGAACACCTGGCTGTCGAAGTCGAGATCCTTGTCGGCAAGCCGCGAATCGGCCTCCGAGATCAGCTCGGGCCGGCCCGGGCCGCCGCCGGCGATCGACAGCAGATCGAGGTAGCGCGCGATTCGCACCGGCCCCGAGTGCATGCGCTCGTCGCGCAGGAACGCCTCGAGATCGTCGGCGAGGTCGTACGCGCTCTGGTAGCGATCCTCGGGGTGCTTCTCGAGCGTGCGCATCACGATCGACTCGAGCGCGGGCGGGAAGTTGCGGCGCGCGAACGTCGGCGGCTCGACGGCGCCCTCGATCAGCTTCTGCACGACCTCTTGCGCCGGCCCGCGATAGAGCCGCTTGCCGACGGTGATCTCGTACAGCACGATGCCGAGCGAGAACACGTCGCTGCGGTGATCGACCGGCTTGCGCGCGGCTTGCTCCGGCGACATGTAGCTGAGCTTGCCGGGCAGCACCTCGCTGCGCGTGCCCTGCCCGCGCGACTTCGCGATGCCGAAGTCGATCACTTTCAAGAAGCCGTCCTGCGTGACGAGCAGGTTGGTCGGCGAGATGTCGAGGTGGACGATGTCGAGCGCCTGGTTGGCGAGCGTGGTGCCTTCGGCGCCGCGCTTGGCGTGGAAGTAGCCCATGCCGGCCGCGGCCTGGCGGATCAGCTCGACCGCGTGCTCGATCGGCAGGAACCGGCCGTGCGAGATGCCCCGCCGGCACAGCTCGTTGAGCTCCTCGCCGACGATGTACTCCATCGCGATGTACGGGATGCCGTCGTGCTCGTCGACGTCGTAGACGTGGACGATGTTGGGGTGGTTGAGCTGCGCGCCGATCTTGGCCTCGTCGAGGAACATCTCGACGATCCGCGGATCGTCGGCGAGCTCGCTCCGCAGCCGCTTGATCACGACCTCTTTCTCGAACCCGGCCATCGCGGCCTGACGCGCGAGATAGATCTCGGCCATGCCGCCGATCGCGAGCCGGCGCAGCAGCGTGTAGCGCCCGCCGAAGAACGTCGGCTCGATCTCGGCGCTCAGGTGACGCGTCACGGCAAGCCCGCCTCTGGAATCGGAGAGCCCGCCGCCGCGTGGGCGCGTAACGTGCCGTCGATCGCCGCGCGCGCGAGCATGCCGGGCGCGGGCAGCGCGACGGCCGAAACCGGCTCGACGGACGGCGCGGCGAACGCCTCGAGCGTCGCGGTCATGCCGCCGCCGAGGCCGTCGAGATCGTAGCCGCCCTCGAGCACCGCGATCGCGCGGCCTCCAGCGAGCTCGTCGGCGGCGCGGCGCAGCCGGCGCGCCATCGCGCCAAACCCGGCGCGGGTCACGCGCATGCCGGCGAGCGGATCGTGCTCGAACGCGTCGAACCCGGCCGAGATCAGCACGAGGTCGGGCCGAAACTGCGCGAGCGCCGGCAAGAACACGTGATCGAACACGGCCGCGTAATCGCCGTCGCGGCTGCCCGCGGGCAACCCGACGTTGATCGTCGCGCCCTTCGCATCCGGCCCGCCGAGCTCCGTCGGTGCACCGCTGCCCGGGTAATACGGGTACTGGTGCACGGACATGTAGAGCACGTCCGGATCGTTCCAGAAGATGTCCTGCGTGCCGTTGCCGTGGTGAACGTCCCAGTCGACGATCGCCACGCGTGCCGCACCGGCCGCGCGGGCCGCTGCCGCCGCCGCCGCGACGTTGTTGAGCAGGCAGAAGCCCATCGCGTGATCGCGCGTCGCGTGATGGCCGGGCGGCCGCACGACTGCGATGCCGCGCGTGTACTCGCCGCTCATGACACGCGCCGCGAGCTCGCACGCCGAGCCTGCCGCAGCGCGTGCCGCGTCCCACGTGCCGGGCGAGAAGTACGTGTCCGGATCGAGCCAGCCCGACTTGCCTGGGACGACGCGCTCGAGATCGGCGAGATAGCCGGCGGTGTGCACGCGCGCGAGCTCGTCGTCGCTCGCGAGCCGGATCGCGACGTGTGTGCCGGCCTGAGCGATGCCCGCCGCGACGAGCGCATCGCGCACGGCCTCGACGCGCGCCGGCCGCTCGGGATGCCCCGACGGAGCGCGGTGCTGGACGAAGATCTCGTCGAGGACGTAGCCGAGCCCGGCCATGGCCTAGTCGCGTTCGCCCCCGACCGGCCGCGCGAGCAGCGCGTCGACGGCCTCGCGGATCGGCAGTCCCTCGTGAATCGCGGCGTGCATCACGGCCATGATCGGCGCATCGACGCCGAGCTTCTCGGCGAGCGCGTGCGCGACTTTCGCGGTCTTGACGCCCTCGGCGACCTGCTTCATCTCGCCAAGGATCTCCGCCATCTTCTGACCGCGGCCGAGCGCGAGCCCGACGCGCCGGTTGCGCGATGCGTCGCCCGAGCAAGTCAGCACGAGGTCGCCCATGCCCGACAGGCCGGCGAACGTCAGCGGGTTGGCGCCCATCGCGACGCCGATGCGCGTGATCTCGGCGAGCCCGCGCGTCATGAGCGCGACGCGCGTGTTCGAGCCGAAGCCCAGGCCATCGCACACGCCGGCGCCGATCGCGACGACGTTCTTGAGCGCGCCCCCGACGAGCACGCCGATGACATCTTCGGTGCGATAGATGCGGAAGTGCAGCGTGGTCAGCGCTTCCTGCGCCGCCTTGAGCGTTTCGGGATCGCGACCGGCGAGCACGATCGCCGCCGGCATGCCCGCCGCGATCTCGTTCGCGAACGTCGGCCCCGACAGGTACGTCGCGCGCGCCGCGATCCGCGCCGGCAGCACCTCGCCGTACACGCGATCGATCGTCGCGAGCGAGCCCTCGTCGAGGCCCTTGCTCGCGTTGATCACGACCGCGTCCGGATCCATCGCCTTCGCCGCGCGGCCGAGCACGTCGCGAATGCCGTGCGACGGCGTCACGCCGACCACGAACTGCGCGCCGCTCACGGCGGCCTCGAGGTCCGACGTCGCGGTCACCGTCGGCGGCAGCGTGTGTCCCGGCAAGTACGCGTCGACCGACCGGGTCTCCTGCATACGCCCGGCGGTTTCGGGATTGCGCGCCCACAAATAGACGTCGTGGCCCGCGCGCCCGAACAGCATCGCGAGACAGGAGCCATAGCTGCCCGCACCGACGACCGCGATCTTCTTCACGGAGGCGGACCCTAGCACGGGGGGCGGACGTGATAGGAGACCCCGTGCGCCCGGTACTGGCCTTGCTCGCGGTGGTCGCGTGCAGCGCGCCGCCAGCGCCGCCACCGGCCGCGCCGGCGCCTCCGCAGCCCCTGCTGGTGGTCCGCCAGATCAAGTCGGCTCCCCAGTTTCCGGCGCCCACGGCCGTCGCGGCGTACTCCGTCACCGCCGACGCGATCGCGCTCGACGGCCGCAGCATCGCGCTCACCGGCACCGGGCCGTGGGACGCGATCGCGCACGAGCTCGCGCGCGTACCAGCCGAGCTGCGCGGCGTGCTCCAGACGCTCGCGGTCAGCGCCGAGCCCAGCCCGAACGACGCGTACTTCGCCCGCAAGTACAAGCTGCCGGTGAAGGCCGGGATGAGCACCGGCTTGCACGGTGACATCACGATCTATCCGTACGGACTGGCGGAGCTGCGCGGCAACGCGGACATGTTCGTCAAGAACTTCATGCACGAGCTCGGTCACGCGTGGAGCCGGATCGCGTGGCGCGAGGATCCGAACGCGCGGCAGGCGTGGCTCGACGCGATCGCTGCCGATCCCGGCGTCGCCTCCGACTACGCGCGGACGTCGTTTCGGAGCTCGGGCGCGCCCGACGAGGATGCCGCCGAGGCGACCGCGCTGTTCTTTCTCGTGCGCGGCACGCCGCGATTCGAGCCGTATCGGGCCGCGATGCCGCGCCGATTCGCGCTGATCGCCGCGCGCTTCGGGCTGTAGGCCTGCGGTCGACAAGACGGTCGAGTTCCACGCCACGTTCGTGCGCACCGGTTGCGTCGCCGCTGCCGTCGCCGTTTGTCGTCGCCGCTTGTCGTCGCCGCTTGTCGTCGCCGCTTGTCGTCGCCGCTTGTCGTCGCCGCTTGTCGTCGCCGCTTGTCGTCGCCGCTGCCGTCGCCGTTGCCGTCGCCGTTTGTGCGCGTGTCCTCGGTCGGGGCGCTCGCCCCGCGCGCCTGCGCTCGGGCGCGCGAGGGGCGAGAGCGCCCCTCCCTCGGCAAGCCCGACGAGCTGGGGTCCCACGAACGAACGCCCAGGAGATCACGACCATGTTCATCACGTACGAAGTCTCGCTCGACCTCATCCGCACCCTTCGCGATGTCGTGCCGATCATCAAGAAGCACGACAAGGACCTCGCCGATCAGATCCAGCGCGCGGCGAGCAGCGTCACGCTGAACCTCGGCGAGGGCGCGCGCAGCACAGCCGGCAACCAGCGCGCGCGGTACGAGTCCGCGCACGGTAGCGCTAACGAGGTGAAGGCCGCGCTGCAGGTCGCCGCATCGTGGGGCTGGATCGCTGATGCAACACCACAGCTCGCCGTCTTGGATCGCCTGCTCGCGCTGCTCTGGCGCCTGACCAATGGTTGCGGCAGAGGCGCGGCGCGATCACGCGCACGCTAGCGGATGCAGTCGCTCTGCGTCAGCGCCGCAAGTTTAGTCCGTCCCTCGACGCGTCTACGATTTCGCCACGTTAACTGGCGCCAGGTTGAGCTAGTGGAGAGCGTCCCTAACCTACGGACGGCGTGGCGCCGAGCGCATCGGTGTACAGCACGACGCGGTTGCGGCCGGCGCGCTTGGCCGCGTAGAGCGCGGTATCAGCGGAGCGCACGAGAGCTTCGGCGTCGTTGCCGTCCTCGGCGAACGTCGCGACGCCGAACGAGACGGTGATCGCGCTGGCGCCGGCCTGGCGCTTCTGGATCGTCATCGCGACCGCTTCGGAGAAGTCGTGCGCGATCACGCGCTCGCGGATCCGGTCGGCGACCTTGGCCGCGGTGAACTTCGCGGTGTCGACGAGGATCACCGCGAACTCTTCGCCGCCGTAGCGTGCGACCACGTCGTTGGCGCGCCGCGTATCGGCGAGCACGCGCGCGAGCTGGCGCAGCACCTCGTCGCCGGCCGGGTGGCCGTACGCGTCGTTGAACTGCTTGAAGTTGTCGACGTCGAGCATGAGCAGAGACAACGGCAGCCCGCTGCGCTGGCTGCGCTCGACCTCGAGCGCGAGTCGCTCGTGAAAGTGGCGGTGGTTGTAGAGGCCGGTGAGGCCGTCGGTGACCGCGAGCTGCGCGAGCCGCGTGTTGGCTTCGGCGAGCTCGTGCGTGCGCTCGTGGATCTTGGCCTCGAGCTCGCGGTTCATCTCGAGCAGCGCCTGGTTCTTCGCCGACAGCGACGCGATCAGCTGCGCGTTCTCGTGTGCGAGCCGGTACTGCCGGAGCAAGTTCTCGACGCCGAGCAGGAGCTGCGTCTCGTCCCACGGCTTGGAGATGTACTGGTTCAAGTGCGCGCGGTTGATCGCGTCGATCACCGCGTCGAGACCGGCCTGCCCGGTGAGCAGGATCTTCATCGTGTCGGGCAGCCGGCGATCGACGATCTCGAGCAGCTCGACGCCCTTCATGCCGGGCATGATCTGATCGGCGATCACCAGCGCGATCGATTCGCCGTCGCGCTCGAGCTCGTCGAACAGCGCGACCGCCTCGTCGCCGGAACGCGCGGTGAGCACCTGGCACTCGTGGCCGAACCGCGCGCCGAGCTGTGCGCGCAGCACGCGCAGCACGAGCTCTTCGTCGTCGATGCAGACGATTACCTCGCGGCGCGCCATCACGACATCTCCGACGCGACCCCGATCGGCAAGCGCACCTCGAAGCACGTGTAGCCGGGGCGCGACTCGCAGCGCAGCTCGCCGCCGTGCTTCGCGACGATCTGGCGGGCGATGCCGAGGCCGAGGCCGGTGCCCTCGCCCTTGGGCTTGGTCGTGAAGAACGGCTCGAAGATCCGCGGCAGCGCATCGGCCGGCACGCCCGGCCCGTCGTCGATCACGCGAACGATCGCGAAGTCGGCGTCGGCGAGCGTCTCGATCGCGATGGTGCCCTTACCCGCGAGCGCATGCTGCGCGTTGGAGATCAGGTTGGTCCACACCTGGTTGAGCTCGTCGACGAACACCGGCACCGTCGGTACGACTCCGTACCGTCTCTCGATCACGATATCACGCAGCGCGTGGTGCAGGAGTGTGAGGGTCGTCTCCAGCCCGTCGTGGAGATCGGCGTCGGTGCGAATCGCCTGCTGATCGAGGTGCGAGTAGCTCTTGAGCGCACCAACGATGCGCTGGATCTGCGCGACCGCGTGGCGCACCGTCGACGCCGTGCGGTGCAGATAGACGTGATCGGTGAGCGCCGCGACTACCTTCGGCGCGAGCTGCTTGTCGCTGCCGAGCACGGCCACGAGTTTTTCTGCGTCGGCCTGTGTTGCCCCGAGATCGGCGAGCGCTCCCGCGATCGTGTCTAGATTGTTTCCGCCGAGCCCGGCGGTCTCGAGTGCGGCCGAGAGCTCGCGTGCCGCCTTGCGCGCGACGAGCCCGGTCGCGAGCGGGCGCTCGGCGAGGATCGGGGCGGTCTCCTCGATGAACGCATCGATCGTCCGCGGGTCCTTCGCGTGCTGCGCGAGCTCGGCACCGTGCGCCGCGACGCGCGCGACCGCAGCTTCGAGCGAGTCGATCGAGCCACGGATCGCCGCCGACGGCGAGTTGATCTCGTGCGCGACGCCCGCGACGAGCAGACCGAGGCCGGCCATGCGCTCCGACAGCACGAGCTGCGCCTGGGTCTCGCGCAGATCGGCGAGCGCGCGGCCGAGCTCGAAGTTGATCGCGGTGAGCTCCGACGTGCGCAGCCGGACCTTTTTCTCGAGCTCTTCGCTCGCGCCGAGCACCTGGTGATAGAGCTGCGCGTTCTCGACGGCCGCGCCCGCCTGATCGGCGAACGTGACGAGCAGGTTGAGATCGGCGTCGGAGAACTCGCGCGCGCCCTCCGCGCGGGCGACCGCGAGCACGCCGACCACGCGGTTCTTGCGATCGAGCGGCAGCGCGACGATCGGGCCGGTGACGCCGGCAAGCGCGGCAACCGCGCCCGCCGTCTCGTCGTCGGCGGCGCGCACGAGCCGCACCGGCGCGCGCTCGGCCTGCACGCGCGCGGCGATCGCGCGCAACCCGTCGGCGGTCGCGATCGAGTCGTCGCGGCCGCGCACCGCCGAGGCGCGCAGCTCGCCGCTCGGCGAATCGTTGGCGAGCCACAGCGCCGCGAGCTGCACGTCGAACGTGCGCGCGACGGCATCGACGATCTTGCGCGACACCTGATCGAGATCGATCACCGACGACACCGCGCGGCCGGCGTCGTGGAGCGCGACGATCTCGCGCATGCGCGCGGCCAGGCGCGCCTGGTTGTCTTTCAGCGTCGATGTCATCTGGTTGAACGCCGCCGCGAGATCGGAAAGCTCGTCGCCGCCGGCGATCTCGATGCGGTGATCGAGGTCGCCGCGCGAGACGGCAATCGCGCCGCGGTGCAGCCGGCCGATCGGCGCGCCGAGCCGACCCGACCAGAACAGCGCCAGCGCGAGCGCGAACGCGACTGCCGCGAGCCCGCCGATCACGAGCGACCGGATCGCGAGCGCCTTGGTTTCGGCCAGAGGCCCGCGATCGACGGCCACACCGACGATGCCGACCGGATGCGTCTCGTGCGCGAGCAAGCCGGTGCCGGCGATCGTGAACTGGCCGGCGGCGGTGTCGACGTTGCGGATGATCCGGATCCCCTTGAGCGCCTGGTCGCGATCGCGCGGCTCGAGCACCACGTCGGGCGCGCGCCGGCCGATGCCCGAGCGAAACGTCGTCGCGAGGTGGCCGTTGGTGCCGCCGAGCAGCACGTCGGCCGACAGCGCGCCCTTGATGCTGTCGGCGAAGTCGCCGTCGAGCGGCATCGACAAGACGATCATGCCGCGCAGCGCGAGCCCCGCATCGACGATCGGCGAGGTCGCGCGCACGACGACGCGATCGCCGACCGAGACGAGCTTGACCCCGCGCGCCCACGGGCCGTCGGGCTCGGTCTGTTCGGCCGCGACGCCGACGCCCGCAAACCGCGCCGCTGCCTTGCACTCAGGCCGGTTTGCATCGGCGACCGCGGACGGATCGCAGGTCAGCGCGCCGACGACCATCCGATCGAATACGACCTTGCCGTTTGCGTCGAGCACCTGCAGCCGCGACGACGGCACGTGGCCGACCTCGTGCGCGAGCCAGCTGTCGAGCCCTGAGCCGGTCTGGATCGCCGTGCCGACGTCGCGCGATTCGGAGAGCTGGACGGCCTCGTCGCCGAAGCGCTCGATCGAGCGCAGGATCAAGTTCAAGCCGACGGTGAGCTGGCGATCGGCGTCCTCGTGCAGGCCTTGTTCGAGGTTCGACAGGATCACGCCGGTCGCGATCGCGGCGACCACGACGACGGGCACCAGCGCGGCCAGCACCATCGCGATCACGAGCTTGCTGCGCAGGCGCAGGCCCGCGCCGTGCTCCGGCAGAGCCGGCAACTCGGGCTTGGGCAGTGCGCCGAAGATCCCGCTCGCGAGCCGCCGGCGCGTCGTGGTGATGCCGAGCTCGTCGCCCATCGCGCTTACTTCGGCTCCGCGCGCTGGATCAGCGCGAAGATCGGGTGACCGGTCGGCGAGATGATGACGTTCTCGACCTCGGCGCGGCCCGCGACCACGAGCTCGCTGTGCGCGAGCGGCACCCACGGCGCGTCGGCGGCGATCCGATCTTGAATCGCCGCATAGAGGACGCTCCGCTCGCGTGTATCGCTCGTCGCCTGCGCCTCGGCGAGCATGCGATCGACGTCGGGCTCGGAGTAGAACGAGAGGTTCTGGGGGTCCGCGCCCTTCGCGTTCTGCGAATCGAACAGCACGTACAGGAAGTTGTCGGGATCGCCGGTGTCGCCGATCCAGCCGAACAGCGCGAGGTCGGCCTCGCCGCGCTGCACCGCCGCGTTGTGCTGCTGGTACGGCTGCACGACCAGCTCGGTGTGGATGCCGACCTCTCCGAGGGCGCCCTGCAAGAGGCGCGCGACGCGCTCGGGCGACGGCACGTACGGCCGCGGCGTCGACAGCGCGTACAGCTTGTACGTCTGGTTCGGATCGAACTTGTGATCGGCCTCGGCCTCGGCGAGCAGCC
>Ga0070665_100001687_pt1 | contig 25457 bp, 22 predicted proteins | sample KBSS13metaG_FD_65862 | JGI IMG/M metagenome (GOLD analysis project Ga0070665, IMG submission 65862) | Switchgrass rhizosphere microbial communities from Kellogg Biological Station, Michigan, USA - KBS S1-3 metaG | ecosystem: Host-associated > Plants > Roots > Rhizosphere > Soil ... | reverse complement strand
TGCCAGGGCTTCACCTGCTTCTTGACACGGCGCACCACGAAGTTGACGATCCATGACTTCGGAAACGCCAGAAAATCGCCGGCAGCCGTGACGAGCACGTGTTTCAGCTTGGTGCGCGGCAGTACCGATTCCACCACGTGCGCAAAGTTCTCGAGGACCAGGATCGCCGCGGCGCCGGAGTCGGCGAGTTGGTGCTCCAACTCGGTTGCCGTGTACAGCGGATTCGTATTCACCACCACGAGCCCGACGCGCAACGCGCCGAACAACGCGATCGGGTACTGCAGGGTGTTGGGCAGCATGATCGCGAGACGGTCGCCTTTCTTGAAGCCTTTCCGTTGCAACCAGGCACCGAAGGCGCGCGAGAGCTGGTCGAGCGCCCGGTACGTGAGGTTCTTCCCCATCTGCACATACGCCACGCGATCGGCATGAGCCGCGCAGGTGCCCTCGATGAGCTCCTTGATCGTGCGTAGCTGGTTCGGATCGATGTCCGCCGGTACCCCTGCCGGGTACGACTTCAGCCAGAACCTGTTCATCTTGACGGCCCCCTCAGCGATTTTTCTTAACTAGCGGCTCGAGTCCCTGCCAGACCGTTTCGAGCACCTGGGGCTCGCCCCGCGCATTGGGGTGTAGCCCATCGTCCTGCATGAGCGTCGGGTCGAGCGCGACCTTGTCGAGCAGGAACGGGATCAGCGGCAGCTGAGACTGTTTGGCGATCTCGGGATACAGGCCTGCGAACTCGTTTGCGTAACGTGGGCCGTAGTTCGGGGGGATGCGGATGCCTATGAGCAATACGCGCGCCCCGGCCGCCTGGGAGAGTTGCACCATTTTCGCCAGATTGTCCTTCGTGACCTGGACCGGCAGGCCGCGCAAGCCATCGTTCGCGCCCAGCTCGAGGATCACTATGCCAGGGTGATGAATTTGTATGGCGCGGGGCAGGCGCTGCAGGCCACCATTGCTCGTCTCGCCGCTCACGCTGGCGTTGACGACCTCGTATCCGTACCCTTGGGTCTGAAGTCGCTGTGTGAGCAGCGCAACCCAACCCTGCTCCGGCCGGATGCCGTAGGCGGCACTCAAACTGTCGCCCATCACGAGGATCGTACGGTCGGAGGCCACCGCGTTCTGGAGCGCGATGAACAGCAAGCCGATGCCGAGCGCCCAGGCGCAAGTGGTTCGTGACAGTGTGCTCAAGGCCGAAAACCTCTCCAAGCAGGTTAGCAGTCCCGAAGGGGCGCTGACCATTGTGCACGGTGTCTCTCTCGACATCGTCGACGGTGAGTCGGTCGCGGTGGTCGGTGCGTCCGGGGCGGGTAAATCTACCTTGCTCGCGCTGCTTGCGGGGCTCGATCTACCGACGACCGGCCGTGTCCTGCTGGAAGGAACGGATCTCACGCGACTCGACGAGGACGGTCGGGCGCGCCTGCGGGCACAGCGCGTCGGCTTTGTCTTTCAGTCCTTTCATCTCATCCCCGCGCTGACTGCCCTGGAAAACGTCATGCTGCCTCTGGAGCTCGCGGGACGTTCCGATGCACGCAGTGCCGCACTGGAGACTCTCGAGCGTGTCGGCCTCAAAAGCCGCACGGGCCACTATCCGCGGCAACTCTCTGGCGGCGAGCAACAACGCGTGGCACTGGCGAGGGCCTTCGTGACACGTCCCGCCGTGCTCTTTGCGGACGAGCCTACGGGTAACCTGGATACCGCTACCGGAACGAGGATCGGTGAGTTGCTGTTCGAGCTGAACGCGACTTCCCGCACGACGTTGATCCTCGTGACGCACGATCGCCAGCTTGCGGCGCGCTGCGGCCGGATTGTTACGATGGAAGCGGGCAGGGTCGTTTGAGCGAGCAATTCAAGTCCTCTCGTGCCCTCTTCCTGAGCTTGCGCATGCTGGCGCGCGAGTGGCGCTCGGGGGAGCTCGGTGTACTGCTGCTCGCGTTAACGGTCGCTGTGGCGGCGCTCACTGGCGTCGGCTTTCTGGTAAGCCGAATCAGTATTGCCGTGGCCATGCAAGCGAGCGAGGTGCTGGCGGCCGACATTCGTCTCGGTTCGCCGCAGACTATCGGCCGGGAATACATCGAAGAGGCTCAGCGCCGCGGACTGCAAACCGCGGCGAATACCGCACTGCTGAGTGTCGTGTTCAACGGCGACGCCAGCCAGTTGACCAACGTACATGCCGTCACGGCGGGATATCCTCTTCGCGGTCAAGTGCTCCTGGCGAGTGAGCCCTTCGGACAAGGCAAGCCCGCGCAGGGAATTCCCGCTCCGGGGGAGGTGTGGCCGGACTCCAAACTGTTCGCCGCGCTCGGCGTGCGACTCGGCGGCTCGGTCTCTATCGGGGCCGCGAGCTTCCGGGTGGACCACGTCCTCATCGCGCGCCCCGATCAGGGGGGTGCCTTCGCCGACCTCGCGCCAACATTGCTGATGAATGCGGCCGATCTGCCCGCAACCCAACTCATTCAACCGGGCAGCCGGGTCAGTTACAACATCCTGTTTGCCGGTGACCGGGATCGCGTCGGTCCTTTCGAGACGTGGCTGCGGGCCCACAAACAGCGCGGTGAGCGGTTGCGGGACATTGCGGACGCCAGTCCGCAGATCAAAAACGCTGTAGATCGCGCGGGACGTTTCCTGAGTCTCGCGAGTCTGGTTAGCGTGTTGCTATGTGCGATTGCGGTAGCGATGTCCGCACGGCGTTACGTGGCACGACACCTCGACACCGTCGCTCTCCTGAAGACGCTGGGGGCGACTCGCGGGTTCACTCTCAGCCTCACGCTGCTGCAGTTGCTGGTGATCGCGTTGATTGCGGCTGCTGTCGGTTCCGTGCTCGGTTTCCTGATGCAGGAATGGCTCGTGCGCACCATTCGCGGGCTGCTGACGGCATCCGAGCTACCGCCCGCGAGTCTTCTGCCTGTCGGGATTGGATTCTTCATGGCTATCGCGGTGCTGTCGGGATTTGCCCTCCCGCCCCTGCTGCAGCTTTCCCGCGTTCCGGCGCTTCGGGTGCTGCGTCGTGATGTCGGACCACCACCGCCACTCATGATCCTGGCTTTCGGCCCGGCGCTGGTCGTGGTGGTTCTGCTGATCTATTGGACAGTGTTGGATTGGAAGCTGTTCCTGGGATTCTCAGGCGGATTGCTGGCATTCATTGCGACCTTGGCCCTGTCCGGTTGGCTGCTCGTCGTCCTGGCCGGCCGGTTGCGCGGGAGTGTCGGGGTCGCCTGGCGTTACGGGGTCGCGAATCTCAGCCGTCGCCGCGCCGAGAGTGTCGTGCAGATCGTTGCGTTCGGCACCGGCATCATGGTGCTGTTGCTGTTGAGTATCATTCGGGGCGACCTGAACAGTGACTGGCGCCATACGCTGCCGGCGAGCCTGCCCAACTTCTTTTTTATCAACATCCCCCCGGCCGAGCGGAGTCATTTCGTCGAATTTCTGAATGCGCATGGTGCCCGCACGACGCGCCTGTTGCCGATGATCCGTGGGCGTTTGACCGCCATCAATGGTCACGCCGTCGACGCGATGCGCTTCAAGGACGAGCGGGGCGAGAATTTCGCGACGCGCGAGCAGAATCTGACCTGGACGACCGATCTCGGCGGCGACAATCGCATCGTCGCCGGGCACTGGTGGACGCAGGCCGAGCTCGGCAAGCCGCTCGTGTCGATCGCGACCGAGCTCGAAGAGTCGCTGGGGCTGCACGTCGGGGACCGGCTCACCTTCGATATCGCAGGCGAAACCTTCGAAGTCGGTATTGCCAGTGTCCGCAAGGTGAAGTGGGACAGCTTCCAACCCAATTTCTTCATCGTGTTTGCCCCAGGCGTGCTGGACGATACCGCGGGGTCGTATCTGACGAGTGCCTATTTCAACGCCACCAACTCGCACGCACTGGCGCAGTTGGCGCGCATGTATCCGAGTGTCTCGATATTCGACATCGACGATTTGCTCGCCGAAGTCCGTGCGGTGCTCGACAAGGCCGTGCTGGCGGTCGAGAGTGTGTTTGTGTTTACCCTCTTCGCGGGGCTCACGGTGTTGTTGGCGGCTGTGCAATCCAGCCGTGACGAACGGCGCTTTGAAAGTGCAATGCTCCGTACGCTGGGAGCCAGCCGGGGCACCGTGTTACAGGGTGTGTTGGCGGAGTTCACCACGCTCGGATTGCTTTCCGGGCTGTTGGCGGCTGCCGGCGCCTCGATCGCGGCTTATTACATGACCACGCGGGTTCTCGAGCTGCATTACTCGTCCGAGCTGTGGGTTTGGGGGGCGGGCCTGGTCGGTGGTGCACTGCTGGTAGCGGGGACCGGGTGGATCGCGACCCGCTCGGTCGTCAATCAGCCGCCGCTGAAGACGCTGCGGGCGGGCTGATCTGTTGGCTGAAAGTCGCCTGCGGCGCTTTCAGCGGAGTTGGGCTCGGCGGTTCTTTTTGGCGGCGGGCAAAAAGCGGGGTTTTTGCCCGCGTGCCGGTCCTCTGCGGCGCTTTCAGCGAGACCCTACTTTGCGATCAGGGCGCGGGCCTGCTCGGCCCAGAACAGCGCGTCGACGTATGCCGCCCGGATGAGATGCGGCGGTAGTGAGCCGTAGGCGACATGGTTCCAGGCCGCCCGCTCGTAGGCTCGCGTGCACTGCAGGGCCTCGCCCAGGGTGCCTTCACCCGCCACGAGCGCTCGGGAGACGGAGGCCGACAGGGGTAGCTCTTCGACGATCTTCTGCGTGGGCATGCCTACGAGCGCCCCGAGCAGTGAGAACAATCCTGTTATGAAGAACGGCCCGCAATCCTTGGCGCCAGCGAGGCGGCCGAGCTGCTCACACATGCGCGCACGGGTCATGGCGTGGATGTACAGACTTGGCGGCCGGTCATCGAAACCCTGGAGGCAGAGCAACCCGCACAGCTGCCGCAGGCTCTCGATGCCCAGAATGACAATCGCCTGGCGGATGGAGTCGATCTTGCGCGGGAAGTTGTAGTAGCTCGAGTTGATGCAGCGGAGCACGTGATACGACATGGAGACGTTCTGACTCAGCAGCTCCTCCACCTCGTCGAGCGAATAGTCCTCGTTCTGCAGCGAGGCCACGAGGCGCAGTGTGCCCAGCTTGCTCGAGGGTACCCGCTTCGCCCGGAAGGTCTGCGGATGCTGGAGAAAGTTGCCTTGGAAGCCGTCGAAACCGAGCCCGATGCAGTGCTCGAATTGCTCGACCGTCTCGACCTGCTCGGCGATCAGCTTCAAGCCGCGCGCCTTGAGCTCCTTCACCAGGCCGGGCAGGTGCGCCGGGTTGGTCTGAGCGAGCTCGATCTTGACTATGTCGGCGTACTCGAGGAGTTGCGGATCGGTCGTGCGCGGCGAGTAGTCATCCAGCGCGATTTTGTAGCCACGCGCCCGCAGGGTCTTGATGCCCGCGATGACCTGCGGTTTCGCGGGGACGTGCTCGAGGACTTCGATGACGGCCAGGTCCGGACGCAGCGGCAGTTCCGGCACGTTGGCCAGCAGGTCTTCGGGAAAATTGATGTGGACCGGGAGTCCGCCGGCCAGGCGCTCGAGGCCGATTTCCAACGCTGCGTTGGTGATCACGTACAGGGTCGCGCGGCTCGGGTCGGTGATCTCGGCCATGGTCGATTTTGGGGAGTGCCGGTACAGCAGCTCATAGGCCGTCACGGCCATCGCGGCGTCGTAAATGGGTTGCCGGGCGACGAAGACCTCGACCTGCGCCGGCGTGCTCGCCACGGGATCCAGCTCCTGTTCTACGTTCTTTTGGCTTCCCATGAGGTCAAAAACTCGTCGGCTGATTCATTGGCCGGAAAGTCGCCGATGGCGCTTCTGGCGGGCCAACCGGTCCAAGCTTTCGTGCACGCGAGCAAATAGCGCGGTTATTGCTCGCGAGACGCTTGCCGGTCGCGTTCCCCGTCTGCATCGGCGCTTTCCGCGCTGCCATAAGACCCGGCGAAGGTCTGCTCACCGATTCGCGACGGCCGTCACACTGAACGGGATCCCGGCGCGCCGGAGAGGCTGGCCCGCTCAGCGCTGGATACCGATCGTGATCCAAGAATCCGGCTCTGCGTCGCCGCGCCAGGTGAGGCCCTCGATGGTGAGCTGGTAGTTGCCGGGTCCGAGCGCGGAGCTGTTGAGAGCGATGCGCAGGTGGCCGTTGGAGTCCTTGGCGAGATCGCTGATGACGGCAACTCGCCCCTGCTCGATGCGGTCGATGGTGACGCGGAAAACCTTGTACGGTGAGCGCGACTCGTCGATCTTGAAGTCCACGAGCTGCGCGGGGCCGCCACCGATGGTGATCGCCGGCGTGTTGGAGCCGCCCTCACGGCTCGGAAGCAGGCGAACTTCTCGCGTGCTGGTCGCCGGGTCCAAGGGACGCTCGGCGGCCTGACTTTGGAGCTTCTTGATCTGGGCGGCTTTCGAGGAGCCGTCATTCGTCGTGAACCAGAGGCCGCCGGCCAACAGGACAATAGCGGCTGCCAGTCCGATGGTGACCTGCGGCTTCTGCCAGAACGGCTGTTTGGCTTCCTGCCAGGGCTCGGGCTTGCCGCTGGCCTCGAGGAGGCGCAGACCTGCATTCACGCGCTCCGGCAAACCCAACTCGTCGAGTACGTCGGGGTTCTCGCGACAGAAGCGCTCGAAGTCGGTCGCCCCCTTCAGTGGTAGCCGGCCCGAGAGGTAGCGCTCGACGACCTGGTTTCGGGCGATGAAGTCGCGATCCATCGGCGCGGAGGCGGCTGCCGCGATGGCATTCGCTGCCGCTGCTGCAGCGCTGGATGTTGCTGTCGCGCTGACGGGCGTTGCTTTGGGAGCGGTTGGTTGCGGTTGCGCGGTTGCGAGCGCTGCGGGTGCGCCTGCGGAGGTTGTCGCCGCAGTCGAACCCGGAGGCGCTGTAGGTGCGGGCGCTGGGGTTAGGTCGAGTTGTCCCGAGGTCGCTACAGTCGGCGGTGCCGGTGGGGGTGCGAGCAGTTCCTCTTCGAAGGAGAGCGACGTGGTGTCAGCCCGTTCGGGCTCCGCAACGGCCACTGGCGGCGGCGTGCTCGCGGGGGCGGCTGATGGCGCTACCGGGAGCGTGTCGAAGTCGTCGAGGGAGAGCGGTTCCAACGGCTCTTCGATGAATGGCGATGCAATGGCCGATGGTTCGGCGGCAGCAGCTTCCGGACCACCTGACGCGGCAGCCACTCGCGCTACGAGGGCGGCTATCGCGCCGGTGTTTCCGGTGCTCGAGGTCGATGCGGTGGACGGCGTTGCGTCCTCGGTTGGGAAACCCAACAGGTCCGCCGCCTCTTCCAGGCTGAGGTCGTCGGCGGACGACGTGGTCGGGATTGAGGGCGCGGACGCCGTAGCTACGGGCGCCGAGGTTGTGGCCGGTGACGTATCCGTGGCTGACGACGGTGCTGGCTTGGACCAGCGGCCGGAGTTGGATGCCACGCCAGTGGCGCTCGCGTTGGGCGACTGCGCAGCGGGTGCGGGCGATGCTGAGGGCGCGGAGGCAGTGGTAGCAGAGGTGCTCGCGGACGCCGAGCTTGCGGATGCAGGTGACGTCGCTGAGGGCGCTGAACGTGCCGCGAAGGGCGACGCAGCCGTGGACGCCGGACTCGGCGACGCGTGTGACGTGGCTGCGGGCGCGAGCGACGAGGTTGGCACCGAGGTGTGTGCGGAGGCGCTCGACGAAGAGCTAGCCGGGGTGCTGGGGCGCGGTGGTGGCTTCGCGGCAGGCGGCGGAGCCGCTGCGGGGGCCGGGCGAGCTGGCGGCACTGTTGGGATCGCTAGCTTCGAGATCGGCTTGCTCGTGGCTGGAGGGCGCGCCGCAGTGCTCGATGCGGTAGGTGGCAGCGGGCGCTTGGCGACAGTCGCATTGTTCGGTGCTGCGGAAGTCGTTTGTGTGGCCGATGGAGGTGATTGCGCTCCGGCTGGCGAGGTACCGGACGAAGCGGGCCTTGAACTTGAAGAGGTGGCTGTCCGGGCGGCTGATGCGGCGGTTGCCGATGTCGGCGAACCAACTTGGCGCGTTCCCGCAGGCGTGGACGTGCGCGCGGCCGACTGCGCTAGGCCGGATGAGCTAACAGCACTGGCGGAGCTCGTAGTGGCGCTTGGCGCGTTGGGCGGGGTTACGCCGGCCAGTGAGCTGGCGCTGGAGCTCGCTGCTGAGGGACCTGCGGCAGTTGCAGGGCCGATGACAGTTTTCGCGGTGGCTGACGAGGCACCGGGGGCTGGGTGGCCGGCGCTCGCCGCAAGGCCGATTGCCGAACCCGCAACAGCTGGGGAGGCACCGCCAGCAGTCGGGATCGCGGCAGCGGGCCTTGGAGAGGATGCTGGCGCCGCTCTGCCAGCGGCCGACGATGAGCTTGGTGCGGTGGCTTTCGCCAGGGTGGGTCTGGAGCCGGATTCGGACGTCGCCGTGGAAGCGCTACGGGGTGCTGACCCTGGCGACTGGGGCGTCTTGCCGCCCGCGCCTGATGTCTTCGGCGTCGGCCCCGTGACGGGCGGTATGCCAAATCCGACCGGCGAGGCGGGCCGTCCCGCGCCTTGCGAGGCAGCGGCCGTGGACGCCGATGCCGGGGATGCCGCTGCCCGCGGGGAGCTGGGGGTGCTTGCCGAAGACGCGGCTGCGCGAGGCGTCGATACTTGCGACGCATCGCCTGATGACGTGGGCGCGGATGCGCCGCCGCTACTTGCCGAATCCGTCTCCACCGGCCCCTCTGGAAGCAATAACTGATCGAGCCCGAGCAGCTCCTCCGAGTCCTGCGCGAACGGCGCATCGGAGGATACAGCCCCGGCGGGCGGGCTAGCGACAGGGGCCGAGGCGGCGGCCTCGTTCAATGCGTCGAGGAGCAAGTCCGAGTCGCCGCCCCCGAGCAGGCTCTCGGGGGCGATCAACTCGTCCGCCGGGCCCTCGGGCTTGGTCTTTCGGGACCCCGCGTTCGCGGAGGCGGCGGAGGACGAGGGCGTCGCTCCGATCGGTACGCTACCGTCGATGGGCGCTTCGACCGGGAGGTCGGTGAGCGGCTCAAAGACGGGGCGAGACGCAGCTTCCATAGTTTCGAGCCTCGTTAACGCTTCGTCGAAACGCCATTGCCGGACGGTTCGGACCACACCTTCGCGCTCCTCGCCCGGAAAACAGATTCAGGCGCGGCGGCGGCTCCCTGGTCGGGTTGCCGAGAAGTCCGTCTCAATTGACGTTGGGGCGTATCTAAACAGTGACGGGCCCGGCGAGCCTCGCGATGGCTCACAGATCCGACCCCTGCCCTCCGAGGACGTGACGTGGGTCACATTCATTTGGGGCCGGAATAAGTTCAAAAGGGAAGAAGGTCGCACCGAGAGGGCCTACCGGTCGCCAGGCGCGCAGGCCCTTTTTTGGGGATCGATGAACGCGGCCGGCGGTTGATGGAGGACGAGGTGACCGAGATGGCGTCACCGGCGGAAGTGAGTCACACTTTGACTGCCCCCGGTGAGATAAATTTAGATCTCAATGCAGATACGCGCGCTGCTCGATCTAGAGCAATTCCCCGACTCTCCGTACGCGAATGAATTGCGCAGGGATTTTCCCGATCTGCGCTTCTCGCCGGCGTTGGAGAAGGATTTTCAGACGTTCCAACTGGGGCGGGCGCGCTCGCGCGTGCGCTTCTTTCAGCTCGCGACCTGCCTGCTGTGCCTGGCGGTCGCGGCACACCTGGTGTTTCTGGACGGGATGCGCGCGTCCGGGGTGTTGGTCAACTGGGTGGGACTGGCGATTCCCCTGAGCCTGTTCCTGGTGTGGGCTTCGTGGGGGCGTTTCTACGATCGCGTGTATGTTCCCGTCGCGCGGATCATTTTGCCATTGCTCGGAATCCTGGCGGCGGTTGGCGTTGCCGCCCGCGTGGCCGCCGGTCATCCCGACCAATTCTATTTCCTGACTTCCTACAGCATCGCGCTCTTCTTCGTGGGGGGACAGAGTTTTCGCGCAGCGCTCATCGCCAACGCGCTGATGATCGTCGCGAATGGAATAGCACTGACCTGCATGGGCGAGTCCGCCGGATTCGTTATATTTTATGTGAGCGTATTGACCATTACCGCCGCCGCGGGTGCTTTCGGCTATAGCGGTGTGGAGCGGCAGTTGCGCACTACATTCCTCGAGCGCGGACTCATGGGCGAGATGGCGGCGCGCGACGGCCTGACGGGCCTGAAGAACCGCGGCGCGTTTGACGATCACCTGCCCCGGATGTGGCAACAAGGTTTGCGCGACCGGCGTTCCCTGGCGCTGCTCCTGATCGACGTCGATCACTTCAAAGCCTACAACGACCGCTACGGTCACCAGGCCGGCGACCACGCTCTTCGCCGCGTCGCGCAGGTAGTACAGGGTTTCGCGCGGAGGCCGCTCGACATGGCGGCTCGCTACGGCGGCGAAGAATTCGTGCTCGCACTCTTCGACGTGACCGGGGAGTATGTGCAGGAGGTCGCCGAGGAGCTGCGTAGGGCGATCCTTGCCCTGGAAATCCCACACGAAGATTCGCCGACGGCGACGTTCGTCACCGCGAGCATAGGAATCTCAGTCATGCGCCCGAGGACGGGCAGAAGTCCCGAGGGCGCTGTGCAACTCGCCGACGAGTCACTCTATAGTGCGAAACGCGGTGGCCGGAACTGCGTGAAGTTGGTCGACAGCGACTACGCCCTCTTTACCACGGGTAATTTCCGCCGGCGTGCCTGAGCCTGCGGGTGTCGTATCAACTGACGCCGGAAGTGTTCAGGAAGTACTCCACTTTATCGCGGTACGTCCGCGAAAGCTTCAGCTCGTGCCCTCCCTCGAGCGTGAGGAAGTACTCACCGTTCATGTGGGCGCGCAGGCTCTTGACCAACCGCAGGTTGACGATCGTCGAGCGATGCACCCGTTGAAAGAGCTTCGGGTCCAGAAGCTCCTCGAGCTCCTTCATCGTGCCACGCAGGATGTGTGTGTCGCCGCCCGCATGAATGCACATGTAGTCGCCGGCGGCGTCGATCCAGCGGATCGATGCCACGGGCACGCGGACCGTCTCACGTCCCTGCCGTATCGGTAGCACTTCTGGATGTTTCGCCTCGACTGCCGCACGACCTCGGGCTAACAGCTCATCGAGCGCGAGCTCACCCGATCCGGTGATCTCCGCAATGATCTCCATGAGCCGGTCACGTTGGTTCGCGGCCGTTTTGGCGCGTACGTGCTCGCGGACTCGTTCCAGAGCGGCGTGGAAGCGCACCTCGTCGATCGGCTTCAACAAGTAGTCGACGGCACGCGCCTCGAACGCCTGGATCGCGTATTGGTCGTAGGCTGTGACAAAAACCAGGACCGGTAGGGATTCGTGGGGCAATTGCGCCAGGACTTCAAAGCCCGACATGCCCGGCATCTGGATATCGAGAAACACGAGGTCGGGCTTGTAGGTGGAAATAGCGGCGAGCGCCTCACGGCCGTTGGTGCACTGGGCGACGATGTTGAAATCGCCGGCTTCGCGCAGCCGCAGCTCGATGCCGCGTCGTGAGAGTGCTTCGTCGTCCACGATGACCGTGTTGATTTTCATGCACGCGCCCTCTGCGACTCGGGATACGTCTGATTCACGGTGGGCTCCGCGGGCAAGCTTGCGAGCTCCAGCGGCAGGGCCATGTCGATGCGCAACCCTGGATGGCTATTGAGCACCGCGAAGCGGTGGTTCTGGCCATAGAGCACCGCGAGGCGCTCGCGCGTATTGCGCAGACCGACACCGCGGCGCTCGCTCGGCGAGTACCGGTCCCGCATTCCGGGCCCGTCATCGATGACACTCACTTCGAGCATCGCGCCACGTGCGCGGCCTTCGATCCGCACGCAACCCCCTCCCTCGCGGGGAGAGATGGCGTACTTGAGGGAGTTCTCCAGGAGCGGCTGCAACAACAGGCTCGGCACCAGCGCATCGAGCGCCGGCCCTTCGATCGCGTACTCGAGCCGCAGGCGCTCGCCGAAACGCAAGCGCTCCGTGCCGAGGTAGAGGTCCAACGCCTCGATTTCCTGCCGCAGCGTGACCTTTTTCATGGGGTCCTGGTCCAGCGTGTAGCGCAGGAACTCGGACAGGCGTGCGATGGCGTGATTCGCCGTGCGGTTCTGGTTGTCGAGAATCAGGGTGGAGATCGCGTTCAACGTGTTGAACAGGAAATGCGGATTCAACTGGTAGCGCAGCATCTTGAGCTGCGATTCCTGTGCCAGGGCGACGGCTTTCAGCATGGCTTCCTGCTGCTGTTGTTGCGACTCGTAGTAGCGGAAGCCGAAGTACAGTGCGCTCCAACACAACAGCAGGTAAGTCGTCGAAGTCGCTCCGCCAAAGAGCTCGAAGAGCGTCTTGAATTGCCAGTCGGGCTCCACGAGCTGTTTGTAGGCGAGGTTGATCACCGTGCGAAACGCCAGGGCGGTGACGTAACAGGTAATGAGAACCCCCGACACGATGACCTTGGGTGTGCGTCCCCACAGGCGCCGATAGATGTAGCGCATCGGCATCGAAAGAACGAATCCCGCGACTGTGGCCACCACGAAGACCAGCGCGTAGCTGTTGGGTTTCTCGTAGAGCAGCGCGCCGAAGTACTGGGTAATTCCGTAAGCGCCCCAGCCGGCCGCATGCATGCTCCAGAACAGCACGTTCCGGTTGGAGCGAAATTGTTCGAGGGTCAGCATCCTTTAAGAAGCTTAGGCCATCTCGTCGCGCGCCGTCGCCCGGTGATCGTGCCGGCGCCTCGGCTCGTCGCAGGCGGACGCACGGGGAACGGGTGGCGGCGGCGGCTGAGGGAAGCCGGAGCGGGGAGCGCTCCGGCGGGGCTTAGCTGGCCTTCGGAGGCTCCGGGGTCTGGGGCATGTTCAGTGACTCGATGGGGAGCACCTGGGACAGGGCCGGGCCCTGCGCGAGGTCGCAGCCAATCGCGGTCAGCCACTGCAGGGCAGCCTGCGACTCGACCCGCTTGGCGGCGCAGTGGATCCCGAGGACCTTCACCGCCTGGACGATGGCTACCACCATGGCCTGCGAGAGCTTGTCGCGGAGCGCCACCGACGTGAGCTTCGGGTCGATCTTGACCAGCCGTAGCGCCTTGGAGCGCAGGAGCGGCAGTACCGTGGAGTCGAACGAGAAGTCGTCAATTACGACGAAGCAGCCGAGCTTGTCGCACAGAGAGATGAACCGCTCCACCTGCGCGCGGTGCTGCGTGCACAGCGGCTCGGCGATCTCGAAGCCCAGGTTGTCTGGGGCAATGCCATTGGCTTTGAGGCACGAGGCGACGTGCTGCGGGAAGCGCGGATCCTCGAGCGTCGAAATCGAGATGTTCAGGCTGAAGCTCGTCGGCTCCATGCTCCAGGACGAGCGATTCGAGCCGAGCCAGGAGAGGAGTCGCTGCAGAGCAAGGCTATCCATAGCTGCAGGAGCGCGGTTGGAGTCCCTATGGGGGATGCGGGGCAGCACTTCATAGCGCCGCATGCGTCCGCCGGCGCGCAGCTTCGAGAAGGGCTGCACGTCGAGAATGAGATTCGAAGGATCGAACGCCAGGGTTCGCGACGTGCCCGTGGCGGCGGCGCCGTTGAGGGTCGGCACGGATGCGGTCGCGCTGCCATTATTCAGGGCGCGGGCCGTACCAGTTACCGCGACGCTGGGAATGGCCTTGGTCGTCGTGGTGGCGTTGGTAGATTTGGCGGCCGAACCGTTGGTACCGGACGGCAACGCCAAATTCACCGCCGTCGTGGAAAGAGCCTCGGCGTTGCTCGAGGGGGCCGGGCTAGGCGCGGCGACAGCAGTGTGCGCTGGCGCCGGGGGCGCGCTGGCCGCCGCGGCCGTTGGAATAGGTGGCTCTAGCGAGCCGAGCAGCAGGCCAGCAGGTGCGGCCGGCGCAACGCCGTTATGGGTTGGCGCTCCCTTGGTGGTTGAAGCGCCGTTGGCGGGGTGTGAACCTGGAGCAGCGTGCGCAACCGGCGGCGATACGGGAGCCGTCGAAGCGGCGTGGGCACTAGGAGAGGCCGCAGGTGCCGCCGAAGCGGCGTGAGCAGTCGGCGCGGCGTGCGAAGCCGAAGCGGCTTGAGCCGTCGGAACGCTGTGAGCAGCCGGAGCAGTGTGAGCCGTCGGCACCGCGGACCGCAAAGGTGTTACCGCAGCAGCCTTTATCGGCTCGTGCGGCTGCGCAACCGGAATATTGTCGCTAACGAGCTCGAGCCCAGCGTCGACCGGTTCCCATGCCAAGGTCGCTGCCAGTGGCGCAGCCGGAGCCGCCGCCGGGATAGCGCGCTCAGACGGCGCGCTCGCGGGCGCGTCGGGGAAAAGCTCGAACTCCAGAATGTCGTCAATCGCCTGAGGCGACAATGATGCATCCTCTTCCGAGCGCGCTTGAGGGGAAGCAAGGGGTACTACAGCAGCGAGAGCGGGCGACGCAGTCGCCTTGTTGCTAGAAGAGGGTTTTGCCGCCGACGCTGCGGCGGCTGGCTTTGCTGCAGGAGCAGCCGACGCGTTCGCCGCCGCCGCAGGGGGCGCCGCTGCCGGCCTTGGCGGTGTTGAAACGCGCTCCGGCGCGAGCTCCACAACTGGCGCAACTGCGACTGGTATGGGCGCAGGCGGCTCCGCGCTGCCATTCTTCGGATTCGCACGCAGAAGCACCGCGATCTTCTGCATGATCGTCCGCACCTGCGGACTCACAATTCGTTCCAGGACGCCGTCACTCACCGACTTCAGGTCGGCGAGAATCATGGCGACGCCGACGAGATCTCCTTGCGGCGCACGCACCGGGAGGAAGATCGCTACGCGCCCGTCCTCGAGGCCGTTCTCATAGCACGGCAAGGCCCGATCGTTCGCGAGCGTGTCCATCGCCTCGAGTACGAGGTTGTGCTCATCGGGACCCAGAGCACCCTCGCTCAGCCACAGGACGTTGGCCTGCTCATCGTAGAGTGAAACGGAGTGAAGGCGTAGCGGCGGCAGCGCCGCGCGCAACTGCCAACCAAGAGATTCTGCCGTAACGGGTTCGGACGCCGCGGGTGCGGCGCTGGCGGCTGGCGTGTTGGCAGGCGGACGCACGGCCATAGCATTCAGTGGCTGCAAGGACTTCCCCATCCAGGATGCGCACGAGCCGGACGACTGAATGTTGCCCGGCGGTGGATAGAGTGGCAGGAGCTATGACGCGATGCCGTGATTGCCTTCGCGTTCCGTCGGCGATTGCGAACGCTTTTTCAAACTATCACGATGGCCGCACGGACCAATGGGCCACCGTTTGTCATATTCAACGCGCGAGATTTAACAAAACTCGCGGACACACCCACCGGTGCCCGCGAGCAGTGTACGAAGAACTAACTTCGTCATCGACCAAAGGCGGCGCTCAGCGGCCACCGATGAAGTCACGCTTACCGATATCGACCCCGTTATGTCGAAGAATGGCGTACGCGGTCGTGATATGGAAGAACACGTTGGGAATCGCCCAGCGTTGCACGAAGTCGAGTCCCTTGAAGTCGAGGAACTTGTCCGGGCCGGCCGGGACGCGGATGTCGCGGTCCTCCGAGCCTTCGAGCGCGCCGGCCGGAACACCCTTCAAATAGTCGACGGTGCGGGCGACGCGCGCGCGCAGCTCTTCGATGGTCTTTTCGTTGTCTTCGAAGCGCGGCGGCTCCAGCGCTGCCAGGCGAGCGACGGAATTCTTCGCCAGGTCGCAGGCGAGCTGCACCTGCCGCGACAGAGGAAACATGTCCGGCGCCAGGCGGGCGTTCACCAGCACGCTCGGGTCGAACTTCCGGGCGGTCGCATGGGCGAGCCCTTTCTCGAGCAGTACCGAGAGGCTGTTCAGTGAATTGGCAAACATATCGACGGTGACGGCTTGTACGGTGATCTTCATGACATTCCCCGCAGGATAGAAGGGTTGGCTCAAATCAATCGGGCTGCGAATTCTACCCGGCTGAAGCTTGGCCTGCGTGCCTCTTGGGTGAAACAATAGAGCCTCGCCCCATGGAGATTGGAGTCGTCTTGAATCTTATCTGGACCCCTGCTCAGCTTGCTGTCCTCGCGAAGGTCGTGGATCTGAATGGCTTCTCGGCCGCGGCGCGTGCGCTGGGAGTACCGAAGGCGGCGGTGAGCCGCGCGATAGCCGACCTCGAGACCGGGCTCGGTGTGAAGGTCCTGGAGCGAACGACGCGACGCATCGGCCTCACGCCGGCCGGCCGCCTGCTGTATCCACACGCGAAACGAGTAGTCGAAGAGTCAGACGCGGCACGTGCGGCAATTGCCAAGCTGCATGCGCCCGCCGCGGGACCGCTGCGGGTCGTCGCCGATCCAACTTACGGGCGTGTCCTGTTGACTCCGCTCGTGCCCCGCTTCCTCGAGGCTTTTCCTGACATGCCCTTGGAGGTTGCGCTGGACAACGAGACCGTCGTTGAAGGCTGGGACGTTGCAATTCGCCCGCAACCCGCGCCCGATCCCGCCATTGCACGACGCCTGCTGGGCGCGCCCCCGGCGCTCTTGTGCGCGACCGCAATCTATCTGCAGCAGCGCGGCCTGCCGGTGAAGCCCGAAGACCTCCGCACCCATGATCTGCTGACGCCCGAAGCGACGGATCTTCCGGAGTTCCGCCTCCGGCTCGAGCGTGGCTCGCAACGAGCCGAAGTACCGCTCGCACCCAAGCTCGCCATCAACGATCCGGGCGTGCTGCACGCGGCCACTGCCGCTGGGTTGGGGATCGGGCTGCTACCGGAATTTCTGTGCCGCCAGGGGCTTGCGACCGGGCGACTGAAAGCGGTTCTGCCGGAATGGACCCTGCAGCCCGCCGCGGCTTTGTACGCCCTGTATCCGCTGTCGTTGGAGACGGATCCGCGCGTGCAGCGGTTCGTCGACTTCCTGGCGGCGAACATCGTCCCGGCGCTCGCAACCAACTCCTGAAGCCGCTTGAGCCTTTCGGCCCCGGCGCCCCGTGCGGGAGCCGGTGCCGGGCCCATATCCTACTCACGAGTAAGATAACTCGAAAACGGCTAAACTAGCCGCCGGTCGTTCGAGGGGATGATGGCTATGTATCGCGCGCCACTGCGGGAATTGCGTTTTGTCATCGAGGAGCTGCTGGAGGCGGCACAACTGGCGAAGTGCCCGGATTTCGCCGAGTACTCCGACGAGCTCGCCACGTCGGTGCTGGATGAAGCGGCACGCCTGGCCCAGGACGTTCTCGACCCGCTCAACCAACCCGGCGACACGGAGGGCGCGCGTTGGACGGCGGACGGCGTCGTGACCGCGCCCGGTTTTCGCGATGCGTATCAGCAGTTCATCGCAGGCGGTTGGGCACAGCTCGGCGCGCCCGCCGAATACGGCGGCCAGACGGTGCCCCAGGTGCTCGTTACGGCAGTGCAGGAGTTGTGGGCCTCCGCCAATCTCGCTTTCAAACTCTGTCCCATGCTGACACACGGCGCCGTGCACGCCCTGGAGTTATGTGGCTCGCAGGCGCAGAAGCAGCAGTTTCTGCCCAAGATGATCAGCGGCGAGTGGACCGGAACGATGGTTCTCACCGAGCCGCAAGCAGGATCCGACCTCGCGCAGGTGCGCACCCGCGCGGTGCCCGACGGCGAGCCCGGAGGACCCATGGGCCAGCGCTTCCGGCTGTTCGGCCAGAAGATTTTCATCACCTGGGGCGATCACGACCTGACAGACAACACCATTCACATGGTCCTCGCGCGTATCGAAGGCGCGCCTCCGGGAGTCAAGGGAATCTCGCTGTTCATCGCGCCCAAGTTTCTCGTGAACGACGACGGCTCGCTCGGCGCCCGCAACGAGGTGCGTTGCGTATCCATCGAGCACAAGCTTGGCATCCATGCGAGCCCCACCTGCGTACTCGCCTTCGGCGACAAGGATGGCGCGATCGGCTACCTCGTGGGTGAGCCCAACCGCGGCCTCGAGTACATGTTCTTCATGATGAATGTCGCTCGACTGTCGGTAGGGCTCGAAGGTTATGCCGTAGGCGAGCGGGCTTTCCAACGCGCCGCAGAATGGGCCCGCACCCGGATCCAAGGCAAGCCGCCGGTTGCGCAGCCGACCGGGCCCGCGCCGATCATCAATCACCCGGACGTCAAGCGCATGCTGCTGACGATGAAGTCGGCGACCGAAGCCGCACGCGCATTGTCGTTGTATGCAGCGATGCAACTCGACATCGCCGCGCACAGCCCGGACGAAAAGCAACGCACGGCTGCCCAGGCGCGCGGTGACCTGTTGATTCCGATCGTGAAGGGCTGGTGCACCGAAATCGGCAACGAGGTGACGGGTATCGGCGTGCAGGTGCACGGTGGTATGGGGTTCATCGAGGAGACGGGTGCCGCGCAGTATGTGCGTGATGTACGAATCACCACCATCTATGAAGGTACCACGGGCATCCAATCCAACGACCTCATCGGCCGCAAGCTCGGACGGGATCGTGGCGCGGCGATGGCCGCGCTGCTGGCAGACATGTCGCGCGAGCTCGAAGCGCTGAGCGCCGACAACGCGGTCGTGGCTGCGATTCGCAAGGCAGCGTTGGATGGTGTTGGTCTCCTCGGGACCGCGACGACCTCACTGCTGGAAAAAATGGCGTCGCACCCCGACCGGGCGCTGGCGGTGTCGGTGCCCTATCTGCAGCTCTGCGGCTATGTCGCAGGCGGCTGGCTGTTGGCCCGGTCGGCTGCCGTCGCCGCCCGAAAGAAGGATGGTCCCGAGCGCGATTTCTACGAAGCCAAGGTCCGTACAGCGCTCTTCTACACCGAGCATGTGTTGGCGCGAACGTTCGCCCTGGGTCACATAGTCACGAAGGGCGCCAGCAGCGTAGTGGAGACGGACGCCGCGTTGGTTTGATTCGCATGCACGAGCGCTCAGCCGCTGTTGTCGGTAGGCGGCTCTTTTCCAGTGGGCGGCCGATCGGCGGCGTCCGGGGAGACGTGGTGACCCAGCCGCTTTTCCAGGCTGACGAAAGCGGAAAGGACAAACACCCCGAGGCATACGCCGACGATGGCGAGTCCGAGACGTCCCAGGCCGGCCGCGGCGCCGGCGGCCGCCGTGAGCCACAGGCCCGCGGCGGTCGTCAAGCCATGGATCTCATGCTCCGCGGTCAACTTGAGAATCGCGCCACCGCCGAGAAATCCGACTCCCGTCACGAGGCCTTGCACCACCCGCGACAGGTCGCTCTTGCTCATGCCGGATTCCTCAGCGGTCACGAGAATGAGCGCGATCCCCAAGGACAACAGCATATGGGTGCGTAAACCCGCGGGCTTGTGAGTGAGCTCGCGTTGGAACCCGACAATGCCGCCGACGATGAGCGCAACGAACAGTCGCACGGTGATTTGCAGCAGGTCCGAGCCGCTGGGCATGGCATCGGATACAGAGAGCGCTGACATGCTATCGGGCTCCTCTTTTGCGCGCCGCCGGCACCCGCAATTTCAGTTTGGGTGGCTCGTTGAGGTTCTGCAGGTAGAGCCGCCGGGCCTCGGGAGCGAGTGCCGCCCAATCCACCTTGCGCGTGTCGGTGCGCCGCAACTGTTGGTCGGTGATGCTCGCTTGCGCCGCGCTGGAGGTCGACCACTTTGTCGGGAGTCGACGAGTCGACCCTTTGCGCAACAGATCGACTACCGCCGCGGCTACGATGCGGTCGCGTGTCAGGTCACTATGAGCAACCCGCGCGTAGTGACTGGGCGCTCCAGGTAGTGCCGCGCTGATGGCGGGCACTGTGCCGTCGCCATGACGGGTAATGGTGTATACAAAGTCATCGCCACGGCGCTTAACCGAGGTTACCGTTTCCGCGCCGATGCCCACTATCGAGGCGAAGCGCGCGTCCGGCTGTGCCAGGGCGCTCTGTACCGCTCGCGCATGTTGCAACAAGTCGGCGTTGGGTTGCGGGCCCGTGCTGGGCCAGGTGTCGGCGTCAAACAGGTCCGCACCATTGCCGCATGTCGCATTGGGTAGCATGTGATACAGGCTCGGGAAGGTGTTGAACACCTCACCGGCAAGATACTCGGCGGACGACTCCGTTGCCAGGCAGGCGATCTTGCGCACGACCGCGTAGGTGCCTCGCAACGCCTGAATGGTTGCGAACGACCCGAAGTTGGGACTACCGAGAAGTAGAACGCGCTCGACCCGTTCCGCTCCGGGCAGGACGGCGGCGGCACGGCTGACGAGGCCTCCCATGCTGTGCGCGACGATGGCGAGACGTTCGCAGGGCTCATTGCGCAGCCGCTCGGCGAAAGCGTGGCCGAGCTCATCGATCCCCAGTCGCCAGTCGTAATCGTGAAAGGAGACCGCGAAACCGGCGGCACGCAGATGCAGCTTCAACTTCAGGTACGAGTAGAGCACCACGCCGAGAGAGACGATGCGAGCCCCCGAAGCCGATGGGCCAGCTTGCCCCGGCAGGCGTAGAGCGGACAGTCGGCCGATCTGGATATCGATCGGATCGATCCACAGAATGTCGTTCGGTAACGGCGGCGTGCGCAGCAAGCCGAGTTGTGACCCCATGATGCCGGGTACGACGATGACCCGGAGTGAGTCGTCCGCGACGGTCGTGTTGGCGGCTTGGCGGGCAAGGCGCGCGAGGTCGCGATATTCCGCGGCGCCGAAATAATCAACCAGCTCTTTCTGGTGTTCGCCGCTCACCAACAGCCGTTCCATGTCGGTATCGCTCAGCGCGAACCGATCGTACGGGGTAACGTGGTCGAGCGGTGAGTCGGGACGGCTCACTGCGCATTCAGGGGTCGCACGACGGCGGCGACCTGGACCTTTTGGCCATCGGCCAGAAGCAATGCCAGCGGCACGCTTTGCCCAACGGGCGTGGACTGCGTCACTCCGTGGAGCATGACGTGGAGTCCACCGGGCTCGAGCTTCACCGTCTGTCCCGCCGGGACGACGAGTTGCTCGTGCGGTCGCATTCGCGATTGCCCGCTTTGTGTCTGGGTCTCGTGAATCATCGCGTGACTGGCCACAGATGACTCCACCCCGACGATGCTGATGGGCTGCGTCGTCGGATTGCGCAAGATCAGATACACGGCCGCGACATCCGATCCCGGCACTTCGCGTACCCAGGCGTCCTGTACGATCAGGGCGGGCGGCTGCGCCATGACACAATAGGCCACCAGCACAGCCAGAGCAGCACTCAACCGAGCATAGAGAATTGCGGTGCGAGGGTTCAAGTCAGTGCTTTTTTGCAGGTTCGCGTGAGAAGTATGCCAGATCGTAACAAAACCGAGCTCGGTGCCTTGGTGGCACTGTTCTCCGTTGCCCTCAGCATCGGTGGAGCGAGCATCCTGATACGACTGTCGCAGACCGGCCGCGCCTGTCTGCGGCCGATTCACTTAGCGTGCTCCGCGATTAACTTGCAGACGGCGTCGATGGCGGATCCACGTGCCGTCGTCTTACGCCAGACCGCACCAACATGCCGCACCGGTGCCGGCTTGCCGAATGGCCGGATCGTGACGCCCTTGGCGTTGCCATAGGCGCCGCGGCTGGCGAGCTCCGGCAGCAGCGTCAGTCCCGCTCCCGTGGCCACCATCTGCCGCAAGGTCTCGAGGCTCGTGGCGCGGAAGTCTTGTTTTTCCTGGGCGCCGATGCGACTGCAGACCTCCAGCGCCTGGTCGCGCAGGCAGTGACCGTCCTCCAGCAACAGCAGCGTCTCACCCTTCAGGTCTTCCGTACGCACCGTCTCGCGTTTGGCGAGCTTGTGTTGGTCGGGTACCGCGACGACGAACGGCTCCGTGAAAAGCTCGCGGGCCTCCAGTCCCTCCAGGTGCACCGGCAGCGCGAGAATCCCGACATCGATCTCTCCTCCCTGCAGCTTCTCCAGCATGGGCTCGGTCTGGTATTCGTAGAGCTGCAGCTCCAGCCGTGGTAGGGATTTGCGCAAAGCCTGCGAGACACGCGGCAGAAGGTAAGGACCGATCGTGGGCAGAAGCGCCATGCGCAGGCGCCCGGCCAGCGGGTCGCGGTGCGAGCGCGCCAGCGTCACCACTTCCTCGCTCGCCTCCAGGATTCTCCTGGCGCGGGAGACGATCTGGGCTCCGGCCTCGGTGAGCGAGACGTTGTTGGGCTGCCGCTCGATGAGTTGGACCCCCAGGTACTCCTCCAGCTTCTTGAGTTGCGCCGAGAGGGTGGGCTGGCTGACGAAGCAGCGCTCGGCCGCACGGCCGAAATGGCGGCAATCGGCCACGGCCACCAGGTAACGCAGGTCTTTGAGCTTGATGTCGGTCATGGGGTCGATATATGGCGTCTATCGAGATTATAAAGTCAATCGATTGGAATAATAGCCCGCGCGCCCGCAACATACGCTCATCCCGTAAGGGCCATTTAGTAATGTCTCCAGGAGTTTCAGCATGTCAGGCATCGGTCAGCGTTTTCCCGAATTTTCTTTGACGGGCGTGGTTTCGAGCGACCCGGCGAAAGCCTTTCAGCCCTTCACCCAGGACAGCTTCCCGGGCAAGTGGAAGGTCGTGTTCTTCTGGCCCAAGGATTTCACGTTCGTCTGCCCCACGGAGATTGCGGCGTTCGGCAAGCTCGACAAGGAGTTCAAGGCGCGCGATGCCCAGGTGCTGGGCGCGAGCATCGACAGTGAGTTCGTGCACCTCGCCTGGCGCAGTACCAAGGACGAGTTGAAAAATCTACCTTTCCCCATGCTTTCGGACCTGAAGCGTGAATTGACGACGCGCCTGGGGATCCTCGATCCGGAAGCCGGCGTCGCGCAGCGGGCCACCTATATCGTGGACCCGCAGGGTGTGATTCGCTTCGTCTACGTCACCGATCTCAACGTCGGACGTAACCCGGAGGAAGTCCTGCGCGTGTTGGATGCTCTGCAGACCGACGAGCTTTGCCCCTGCAACTGGAAGAAGGGTGAGGACACCCTCAAGGCCGCCTGAGCAGCGTTGGATCTGGTTACGCTGATTTAAGAGGATTCGAGTCAATGACTACATTGGACAACATTCGCGACGCGATCCCCGACTATGCACGGGATCTGAAGCTGAATCTGGGCTCCGTACTGGCGCCGACGGGGGCTCCCGGGCTGTCGGAGAAGCAGATCTGGGCGGTGGCGCTCGCTTCCGCCATCGCCTCACGCAACACGCAGCTCACCCGGGACATCGAAGCCCTGGCGGCGACCCACCTCGACGCGTCCTATGTCAACGGTGCACGCGCGGCAGCAGCTATCATGGGCATGAACAACATCTACTACCGGTTCCTCCACCTCGTGGAAGATCCGGAGTACGCCCAACTGCCGGCGCGGTTGCGGATGAACGTCATCGGCAACCCCGGGATCGAGAAGGTTGATTTCGAGCTGCTGTCCCTGGCAGTTTCCGCGATCAACGGCTGTGGTACGTGCGTGGCCTCGCACGAGCGGCAACTGCGTAAGCACGAGTTCAGCCGCGAGGCGGTACAAAGTGCGGTCCGCATCGCAGCTACCGTGCACGCGGTTGCGCGAGTATTGGAGAGCGCCAGGCTCGAAGCCGGCGTGGCGGAAGCCCGGGCGGCCTGAGGACCTCCCTCACAGGCACCCGGCTTGCGACAACAACATGACCGGCTCGCCCGCTCGAGAACGCGGCAGGCGAGCCGGCCTCAAATCAAGTCCGGGGTGAGGGATGCGCGTACAAGGTGCTCCACGCCTGTCGGCTGGAGTGGTCGTTGTGAGGCGGGCTCCGGCGGGCTGGCTCTTTCTGATGTTGCGGGCTTACCGCAACTGGGATTTCCCCAAGGGGGTGGTCGATCCGGGTGAGCTGCCGCTGGATGCGGCACGACGCGAGGTCAAGGAAGAGACCCTGATCGAGGATCTGCAGTTCAGCTGGGGCGAGGATCACTACGACACAGCCCCCTATAGCAACAACAAGGTCGCGCGCTACTACGTCGGGGAAACCCGGACCGAGCGGGTCGTGCTGCCCGTGAGTCCCGAGCTCGGGCGCCCGGAGCACAACGAGTCCCGGTGGCTGGACCTGGCCGGCGCGCTCTCGGTTGCCTCGCCACGCGTGGCGCTTGTCGTAAACTGGGCGGCGGGAAAAATCGGGATTACAGCCGGACTCAAATGAGAAAGTCGTCGCGTCGGGGTGCCGGGCTGGCGTTGCTCGCGGCCCTCGGCATCCTGGCGCCGCTCACGACGTACGCCGTCGTCGTCCAGGACGACACGGGCCACCGTGTCTCCCTACCCCACGCACCACAGCGCATCATCAGTCTTGCCCCGGGTGCTACGGAAATGCTCTTCGCCGCCGGCGTAGGCGACCGGCTCATCGCGACGGTCGAGTATTCGGACGAGCCGCAGGCGGCGAAGCAGGTCCCGCGTATCGGTGACGTCACGGCCGTCGACCTCGAGCGTCTCGTCGCGTTGCATCCCGACCTCGTCGTCGTCTGGCCGGGCGGCGGCAATCCGGCCCAGATCGAGCGGATCATGCAGTTGGGTTTTCCGATCTACCGGCAACAAGTCAACCGGCTCGGCGACCTGCCGGGCTCGCTGCGGCGGCTCGGCGCGCTGGCGTCCGATGGGACGGTCGCCGAGCGGGCGGCAAGCCAACTCGAGGAGTCACTGGCGCGACTCACTCGCGAATACCACCGCGAGACGCATCCCACGGTGTTGCTCGAAGTCTGGAATCGTCCGATCTATACCGTCGGCGGCACACACCTGATGAGTGATGCGTTGACGTTGTGTGGTGTCAGAAACGTGTTTGGCGACCTGAAGGAGTTGGGACCCGTGGTCAGCACCGAGGCAGTGATCGCGCGCAATCCCGACATCATTGTCGCTGCCTCGCCGCCGGGAGAGGGTCGCGGCTGGCTCGAGGAGTGGAAGCGGTTTGGAAGTCTGAGCGCCGTGCGCAACGGCCGACTCATCGACTTCGAGGATCAGAGATTCGTCCGACTCGGCCCGAGCGTCTTGGCGGCCACGCAGGGTCTGTGCCAGGCGCTCTCGGGCGTCAGTCGCGGAAATTATTGAACTGCAGGGGCATCTCGACCTTCGAGGCGCGCAGGAGCTGGATCGCCGACTGCAGATCGTCCCGACTCTTGCCCGTGACGCGCATCTTGTCGCCCTGCAGGCTCGCCTGCACCTTGAGCTTCGAGTCCTTGATGATCCGGACCAGCTTCTTGCCCACCTCCTGGTCGATGCCCTGTTTGAGAACCACGTCCTGCTGCGCCGAGGCAAGGTTCGTCACCGGGTCCTTCACTTCCACGCAGGTGAGATCGATGCCGCGCTTGGACAGGCGCAACTTCAGGATCTCCAACATCTGCTTGAGCTGGAATTCCACCTGGGCGCGCATTTTGACCGTGAAGTCCTCCAGCTCGAAGACTGCGCCGGTGTCTTTGAAGTCGAAGCGCTGCCCGAGCTCGCGATTGGCCTGGTCGACCGCGTTGGCGACTTCGTGGGAGTTCAGCTCGGAGACGGTGTCGAAGGAGGGCATTGGCTAGGAACCTGTCTGAGTAATGCTCGCCGTCACGAGGGCGACCCTGGCGAGCAGATTTTTTGCGATCGTTTCGCGCGCATAGCAGGGACTATGTAAGCGAAAGGATCGCAAAAAAGATGCCGCCAGGGGCGGCCGCAGTAGGCGCAGCATTGCTC
>Ga0070665_100001685_pt1 | contig 25476 bp, 12 predicted proteins | sample KBSS13metaG_FD_65862 | JGI IMG/M metagenome (GOLD analysis project Ga0070665, IMG submission 65862) | Switchgrass rhizosphere microbial communities from Kellogg Biological Station, Michigan, USA - KBS S1-3 metaG | ecosystem: Host-associated > Plants > Roots > Rhizosphere > Soil ... | reverse complement strand
GTTCCACGCCGTGCCGTCGGCGAAGGTGATGTTCTCGATGGCGTTGTAGTAGACGTCGGCAAACCAGTTCTTCACGGTGACCTGGTCGGTGTCGCTGATGCGGAACGTCAGGTCGTTGCCGCTGCGCACCAGCGTGATCTGCGCCGCGGTGATCCCCGCGCCGAACCGCAGCGTGTCCGCGTACGGCGCGGCGCCGTAGCCGTAGTCGTTGATGGTGTCGAGGCCGTCGCCGAGGTTGTAGATATAGAGCGTCGTGTTGCCGGTACCGGTCAGCGTGTCATTGCCGGTGCCGCCTTCGATGGTGCCCATGGCGTTGATGCTGTCGTTGCCGTCACCGCCGCGAACCACGTTCGCGCCCCAGAGGTCGTAGATCGTGTCGTTGCCGGCGCCGCCTTCGAGGGTGTCATCGCCATTGTCGCCCTGCAGGTTGTCGTTGCCGTCGCCACCCAGCAGCAGGTCGATGCCCTCGCCGCCGCGCAGTGCGTCGTCACCGCCCGAGCCCGCCAGCGTGTCGTTGCCGCCGGCACCGTTGATGGTGTCGTTGCCGTCGCCACCGTCGATGAGGTCAATGCCATCCCAGCCGTTGATGGTGTCGTTGCCACTGGTACCGACGAACTGCTGGCCGATCAGGTTCTGCATCGTGGCCAGGTCCCAGACCGTTCCGTCCGCGAAGGTCACGCGCTCGATCGCGTTGTAGTAGACGTCCGCGAACCAGTTCGACACGGTCACCTGGTCGGAAGCATTGAAGCGGAAAGTGAGGTCGTTGCCGGTCCGGATCATGGTGACCGACGCGGCACTGATGCCGGCGCCCAGCTGCAGCGTGTCCGCATAAGGCGCGGCGCCGTAGCCGTAGTCATTGATGCGGTCGGTGCCGTCCCCGAGGTTGTAGATGTAGAGCGTCGAGTTGCCGGTGCCGGTCAAGGTGTCGTTGCCGGTGCCGCCCTCGATGGTGCCCGAGGCGTTGATGTTGTCGTTGCCCGCGCCAGCGCGGACCACGTTCGTACCCCACAGGTCGTAGACGGTGTCGTCGCCGGCGCCGCTGTCGATGACATCGTCGCCGTTCTCGCCCTGCAGGTTGTCGTTGCCGTCGCCGCCCGTGAGCTGGTCGTTGCCCTCGCCGCCGCGCAGCGCGTCGTTGCCAGCTCCACCCTGCAACACGTCGTTGGCGCCATAGCCGTTGATGGTGTCGTTGCCGTCGCCACCGTCGATGAGGTCGATGCCATCCCAGCCATTGATGGTGTCGTCGCCACTGGTGCCGACGAACTGCTGGTTCGTGAGGTTCTGCATCGTGGCCAGGTCCCAGACCGTGCCGTCGGCAAAAGTCAGGCGCTCGATCGCGTTGTAGTAAACGTCCGTGAACCAGTTGGACACCGTCACCTGGTCGGAGGCATTGAAGCGGAAGGTGAGATCGTTGCCGGTGCGGATCAAGACGACCGAACCCGCGCTGATGCCGGTGCCCAGCTGCAACGTGTCCGCATAAGGCGCGGCACCGTAGCCGTAATCGTTGATGCGGTCGGCACCGTCACCCAGGTTGTAGATGTAGAGCGTCGAATTGCCCGTGCCGGTCAACGTGTCGTTGCCGGTGCCGCCTTCGATGGTGCCCGAGGCATTGATGTTGTCGTTGCCCGCACCGCCGCGGGACACGTTGGCGCCCCAGAGGTCGTAGACGGTGTCGTCGCCGGCGCCGCCCTCGATGACATCGTCACCGTTGTCGCCCTGCAGGTTGTCATTGCCGTCGCCGCCCGAGAGCTGGTCGTTGCCCTCGCCGCCGCGCAATGCGTCGTTGCCACCCGAACCCTGCAGTACGTCGTTCGCACCCGCGCCGTTGATGGTGTCGTTGCCGTCACCGCCATCGATGAGATCGATGCCGTCCCAGCCGCCGATGGTGTCCGCGTCGGCCGTACCCGTGTAGGCCTGCGGCGCCAGGGTCTGCATGAAGGCCTGGTCCCATACCGTGCCGTCCGCGAACACCACGCGCTCCATGGCGTAGTAGTACACGTCCGCGAACCAGTTCTTCACCGTCACCTGGTCGGTGTCGCTGATACGGAACGTGAGGTCGTTGCCGCTGCGGATCAGCGTGATCTGCGCGGGGGTGATGCCGGCCCCGAGCTGCAGCGTGTCCGCGTAGGGCGCGGCGCCGTAGCCGTAGTCGTTGATGGTGTCGGTGCCGTCGCCGACGTTGAATAGATAGGTGGTCGAATTGCCGGTGCCGGTCAGCGTGTCGTTGCCGGTACCGCCTTCGATGGTGCCCATGGCGTAGATCGAATCGTTGCCCGCGCCGCCGCGCACCACGTTCGTACCCCACAAGTCGTAGACCGTGTCGTCGCCCGCGCCGCCCTCGATGGTGTCGTCGCCGTTGTCGCCCTGGATATTGTCGTCGCCGTCGCCACCCAGCAGCTGGTCATTGCCGTCTCCGCCGCGCAGCGCATCGTTGCCCGCCGATCCCCGCAACACGTCGTTGCCGCCGTAGCCATTCAGCGCGTCATTGCCATCACCACCATCGATGATGTCGATGCCGTCCCAGCCATTGATGGTCTCGCCGGCCTCGCTGCCCGCGAAGGGCGCGGGCACGAGCTGCTGCAGGGCCGCCTGGTCCCAGGTCGTTCCATCGGCGAAGGTGAAGCGCTCGATGCCGTTGTAGTACACGTCCACGAACCAGTTCTTCACTGTCACCTGGTCGGTGTCGCTGATGCGCAGGATGAGGTCATTGCCGGTGCGTGCCAGCGAGATCGCAGCCGGCGCGATACCCGCGCCGAACTGCAGCGTGTCGGCATACGGCGCCGCGCCGTAGCCGTAGTCGCTGATCGTGTCGGCGCCGTCGCCGAGGTTGTACACGTAGATGGTGGAATTGCCCGTGCCGGTGAGCACGTCGTCGCCGGTGCCACCCTCGATGCTGCCCGCCACCGTGATGGTGTCGTTGCCGGCCCCGCCGCTCGCGATGTTGGCGCCCCACATATCGTAGATGACGTCGTCGCCCGCGCCGCCGTTGAGCGTGTCATCGCCGTTCTCGCCTTCGAGGCGATCCGCCGAGGCGCTGCCGTTCAGGATGTCGTTGCCATCGCGACCGTAGATGGTGCCGCCGGATTCGTGCACGGTGAGTGTGTCGTCGCCCGCGGTGCCGATGACGACCTTGGCCTTGATGGTTGCGAGGTCCCAGGTGGTGCCGTCATTGAACTGGATGGCATTCAAGGCGTAGGCATCGTTGGCGAAGAAGCCCTGCACCGTCACGCGGTCGGTGGAATTCCGGAACGTGATGATGAGGCTGCTGCCGTCGGTGCCGAGAATCACATCAGCTGAGCTCACACCGGGCTCGAAGTTCAGGATGTCTTTGCGGCCGACTCCCGCATCGTTGTTTTCGATCTGGTCCTGGCCATCGCCGGCGCCAAACACGTATGTGTCGTCGCCCGCGCCGCCCTGCAGCCAGTCGTTGCCCGTGCCGCCGATGAGGACATCATGCCCCGCATCGCCGCGCAACGAGTCGTTGCCGGCCTGGCCGAGCAAGGTGTCCGCGCTCGTGCCGCCCGAGAGCGTGTCATTGCCGTCGCCGCCCAACAGCGCGTCCTGGCCGTTGCCGCCCTGCACGTAGTCATTCGCGGCCGTGCCCAGGATGACCGAGCCTTGGTCGCCGGTGCTGAACCAGGTATTGGCGGGACCGTCGTTGTACTTCACTCCCGCCTGGTCATAGAGCGCCTGCAGCGCCGGCGTCACCGGCAGCGTGCGGATGTAGCTTTCGACCAGCTCCCAGCCTTTCCAGCCAGTACCCGCGAGGCCATGCGCCATGCCGCGCGTGTAGTCCATCAGATCCGCCATGCCATCGACGGCGTTCTCCTGGATACGGCGCGCGAACTCCGCTTCCTGCGCCGCGAAACTCACCGTGATATGGCCGGTGTCCGGATCGCTCAAGAAGGTGATCAGGCCCGTGAATGTTTGCAGGCGCGTCTGCAGCGCCAGTGCGCGGTACACCGCTTCGCGCAGCGCCGCGTACGACTGCTCCAGCAGCGCGAGCTGCGGCTCGAGCAGTCCGATGGTGATGCCCGGCGGACCGTTGTACAGCGCCGTCGAGCCGCCACCGCCGGTGCCCGGCGTCACGGCCACCATGGTCGGGCCGCTGCGCGCGCCCTGGAAATCGTCCTCGGGCATCGAATAGAAATAGTGACCATTGAACGCCTCGAGAATGGCCAGCATCCTCTCGGTCTTCGCGACCAACGCATCCCATTCGTCGCGGCGACGCTCCCAATCCTCGGGATCGGGAAAATCCTCCGGCATCATGTGGACGCCGCTATTGCCATTGCTTCCGCCACCGGCGGCCCACGCCGTGCCGCTGCCGGGATAGGTCATGGAGCCGATGCGCCACCAGCCGAAGGCATAGCCGACGTCGTCGGCGCGTTGCTCCATCGATTTCATGCCGGCGGTCTGTGCCCAGGCGGACAGCACCGAGTCGACCAGCGCCAGCTGCTGTGCGCGGGTCGTTGCCGCGGAGAACTGGCCGAGGACCGAGCGCAGCGCCGATGACTGGGTGGCGGCTTCCTGCAGGTCGCGCACTTTTCCGGAGCCGCCCATTTCGGGCAGGTTCTGGACTTCCGGAGTGAGCTCCACGTGATCGGTGAACTGCCGGCGGAATGTGCTCTCCGCCAGATTGACGTCCGCGGTTTCCTGGACTTCACCCACGGTGCCTTCGGTGCCATCGGTACGCACGAAGGTGCCGACGTCCGCGATCTGGTTGCCATTGGCCAGCGTGCGATCGCGCTGTACCGAGGCGACGTTGATGGACGCGATCCCGAGCTGCTGCAGGGTGAAGAGTTCGCCAGCCTGCGAGATGCCGTCCTGGTTGAGGTCGCGCCACATGCGCAGCTGCGCGAAATTCGCATCATCGGCCGACACCATGCCGTCGTGGTTGGTGTCTTCGGCGGCCAGCGCCGCGAAACCGTCTGCCGCCTTCGAACCATCCGGCAGCAAGGTGGAGTCGCCGAACAACTCGCGACCCGAGTCGATCGCGCCGTTGCCGTTGCGGTCGAAGACCAGGAAGCCGTCATCCGGCGAGATCCAGCCCGTGCCATTCTTCACACCATCGCCATCGTGGTCGAACAGCACCGGGTGGCTCGAGCTGAGGCCGATGCTCTCGATACCGTCGCCGTCCAGGTCGAAGGTCAGGGGATCGCGACGCTGGAACCAGTTGCTCGCCAGCGTGAACAGGTCGGACACCTCGTCGGTGATGAAACCGCCGATGTTGTCCCAGACCCAGTGGCCGACGTAGCCCGCCGCCAACCCGACCGCCGCGACCAGCAGCAGCGCGCCGCCCAGTGTCAGCGCGGCAAAGGCGCCGGCGGCCTCCAGCAGACCGAGCGCCAGCGAGGTGTAGAAGATGCCCGTGCTGAGCCGGCCCAGTTCATTCCACTTGCCCTCGGACGCGAGGTGGGCCATTTCATAGACTTCGTAGCCCAAGGCGGCCACCGGCACCGCGTTGGCCAGCCGCATGTTCAGCAGGGCCGATTGGCTTTCCGCGAACGCCTGCGTGGCCATGGTGCGCGCGGAGGCCGCGGTCTGGCTGTACTGGTTCGCGAGATTGCTATAGATACTCGCCGCTTCCGTGTTGCCGAGCGCCGCGGCCGCCTGGGAGTACGCGCTCGCCCGGCTGGCCGAGTACAGGAACTCGTTGGCGTACAGCTGACTCATGCGGGCGTTGAATTCCGCCGCGTCCATGGCTCCATGCGCCGCCATGTGACCGAATGTGTCCGCCATGGCCGCCGCGGCGTGCGACCAGTTCTCCGTGAAAAACAGCTGGAGGTCGGCCAGTGTGATTCCCTGCTGCTGCGGTTGCGTTCCCTGCTCTTCGTCGGCCACAACTACCTCCCGGTATCGATTGATTTCTTGTTGCTGGTGAATATCGCTCTAACTAGCCTGGGCAACAGCGCCCAGAGCCAGGCGGAACACACGGCGTATGCGCCCGCCAGGAAACCCAGCCAGAACCGCGAATGACTCATGGCGCGGGTGGCGTAACTGGTGAACATGCGCTGGTCGAGCTCGGCCGGATCCACTCGAAGGACCACGGGCAGCAACAGCGTGATCGCGAGAATGAAGAAGGCCAGGCCGAACAGGATGAAGCGCGACACGCCTGGCGGGGGCTGCCAGGTCATGTAGCCGGGGACCCGCCATTGCAGAAAGGCGAGCGGTGGAACCAGCACGGTGAGCACGGCGAGCACGATGCGCGTGGTTCCGGGGAAGTCCGAAACGGAAGCGAACTGCCCTATCGAACCGAAGAAGCCCGCGATGAAGTCGGCGAACGCCTTTGCCGAGGCGGAGCTGGAATACAGGCCGTCGGGGATGGCGTAGGCCAGCAGCACCGCGAACACCAGGAACGAGCCCCAGAGGAAATCCATGCGCACGGGACGCTGCGACCCGGGGTTCATTGCCCGCAGCGGAACGACTGGCCGAAATCGTCGGACGTCATCGCTCATGGCCGGCTTCCGCGACCACCTTGCGCACCGGCGACAGCAGGTACTCGAACACCGTGCGCTCGCCTTCGCGCAGATCCGCGACCACCTGCATGCCGGGTGAAATCGGCCACTCGGTGCCCGCATTGAGCAGGCCCTGTGTCTTCAACTTGACGATCGCCTTGAAGGGCGAAACCGCGGGCGGCGGCGCGGCATCGTCCTCGTCGTCGGAGCGCTGCGCCTGCGGCGAGCTGGCATCCGCGGAGATGCGCACGATGGTGCCCTCGATCATTCCGTATTTCTGGAATGGATAGGTGGCGAGCTTGATCTTCGCGGACTGGCCTTCGCGCACGAAGCCCACGTCTTCGTTCTTGATGTACACCTCGGCGACCAGCTCGTCCTTCGCCGGCACCAGGCTCATGAGCACGGTGCCCGCGTTGACCACGGCGCCTTCGGTGTACGTGGCGACGTCCTTGATGATGCCGTCCTGCGGCGCGCGCAATTCGGCCAGCTTGCCGCGATGTTCCTGCTTGGCGAGTTCCTGCTCGGCGCGCTGCGCCGCGGACTGCGCCTCGGTGCGTTCGGCGAGCAGCTTCTGCTGGTAATCGGAGGTCACCATCGAGATGCGGCTCTGGCTCTGCGCGATGCGCGCGCGCAGCCCGGTGACCGTGCGGCGTTGCGAAACCAGGTTCTGCTCGGTCTCGATGCGTTCGCGCTGCTTCTCCGCGTACTGGAATTTCGGCACCAGGCCCTGCTCGGACAGCTTCTTCAGCGACTGCTGTTCCTCCTGGAAGATCGGCAGCAGCTGCTCGAGCTTGGCCTGCTGGGCCAGCGCGCCTTCGAGCTCCTCCTGCGCCTGCGCGAGCGCACCGCGTTCGGCGCCGACCGCATCCTCGTAGGCACGCCGGCGGCCGGTGGCCTCGGCCTGCACTTCAGCGAACAGCGAGGCGTCGCCGCCTTCGAGCCGCTCCATGCGGTGCCCGGTCATCTCGAACTCGATGCGCCGCAGTTGCAGGCGGCGCATCTCCAGCTCCTTGGAGGCGATGGCGGCGTCGGCGGCGGCCAGCGTGGTGTCCATCCGCAGCAGCACCTGGCCCGCGGTGACGTGCGCGCCCTCGTCCACCAGGATCTCGCGTACCACGCCTGAATCGGCTGGCTGCACGATCTTGACGTAGGTTTGCGGCACCAGCTTGCCCTGCGCGCTCGCGACGATGTCCACCTTGCCCACCAGCGACCACAGCAGCAGCGCTGCGAACAGCACCAGCAGCACGTTGAGCACCACGCGCGGCAGCGGTGACGGTGGCCGCTGCTGCAAGGCCAGGATCTCCGGCGCGAAATCCAGTGCCGAGGTCGATGGCTCGAAGGTCTCGGCGGTGATCTTCATTTGCCCGCCTCGACCGGCGCGGCTTCGCCGCCGCGGATCACGCCGAACTTCTTCTCGTCGGCGGTGCGCCCGAGCTCGTAGACCGAATCGAAGCGCAGTGACTTCGGCAGCTGGTGAGTGATGAACAGGATGCTGGCCCGGCCGCGCAGCCCGTTCACGGTGCGCGCGAACTGCTCGGCGGTCTGCTGGTCGAGGCTGCTGATCGCCTCGTCGAAGATCAGGATGCGCGGACGGCGCAGCAGCGCGCGCGCGATGGCGATGCGCTGTTTCTGTCCGCCGGAGAGGCCGACGCCACGTTCGCCCACGACGGTCTGGTAGCCAGCCGGCAGGCGCTCGATGAACTCGTGGATCTCCGCCATGCGGCAGGCCTGCACGATGTCATCGAAGGTGGCGTGCGGGCTCGCGAGCTGCAGGTTGTAGAGCACGCTGCCGGAGAACAGCACCGTCTCCTGCGGCACGATGCCGAAGTACTGGCGCAGCTCGTTGGCCGAGAGGTTGCGCGTGTCGCGCCCGTCGAGCAGCACCTGGCCATCCGACGGCCAGTAGAATCCCTGCAGTAGTTTGGCCAGCGTGCTCTTGCCGCTGCCGCTGGGCCCCATCAACGCGATGCACTCGCCGGATCGCAGCGACAGATTGAAATCGCGGTACAGGTACGGCAGCTGTTCGCCATAGCGGAAGGCCAGCGAGCGGACTTCCACCTGCCCGGGGCCGCCGGCCTCGCGCTGTGGATTGAGCGCATACGGCTCCGCGGGCGCATTCATCAGGTCGCCGAGGCGTTGCACGGAGATGTTGGCCTGCTGGAACTGCTGCCACAGGCCGACCAGGCGCAGCAGCGGCTGGGACAGGCGGCTCGCGAACATCTGGAAGGCCACCAGCATGCCCACGGTGAACGCGGCGTCCTGCATCACCAGCCAGGCGCCGTAACAGAGGATGGCCAGCGTCATCAGCTGCTCGAACAGCGTCGCGGCCGAGTTGTAGGTGTTGCCGAGTTGCCGGGTGCGGAAGCCGGCGTTCATGTAGGTCGCGAGGAATTCTCCGAAACGGGTCTTGAGCTGCGGCTCCATTTGCAGCGACTTCAGCGTCTCCATGCCGGAGACGTACTCGGTGAGGAAGGCCTGGTTGCGCGCGCCGAGCAGGAATTGTTCGTTGAGCCGCTGGCGCAGGATGGGCGCGACCAGGAAGCTGATCACGCCGATCGCCAGCAGGAATGCCAGGCTGAGCAGCGTCAGCGGCACGCTGTAATAGAACATGATGCCGAGGAAGATCAGCAGGAACGGGCAATCGAGCAGCAGCGTGACCGCGGCGCTGGCGATGAACTCGCGGATCTGCTCCACGCCCTGCACGCGCGCCACCACCACGCCGGTGGGACGGTTCTCGTAGAACCGCAACGGCAAGCGGGTCAGGTGCTCGAAGACCTTGAGTCCGAGCACGGCGTCGATGCGGTTGCCGGTGTGCAGCACCAGGTACTGGCGCACCCACGACATGATGGCGGAGAACACCATGAAGATGCCCATGGCCACGCCGATGACGGTCAAGGTGTTCAGGGTCCGGTGGACGACCACCTTGTCGATGACCACCTGGGTGAACAGCGGCATCGCCAGTGCCATGAGCTGGATGGCCAGAGACGCCAGCAGCACGTCGCGCCAGATCGAACGATGCTTGAGCAGCTCTGGAACGAACCAGCGGAAGCCGAATGCCGCAGTCTGCGCGCCGCCCGCTGGGTCGTCGTCCGCCTTGGGTGCGGCGGCGCGGGACGCGAAGATGCCCAAGCCACGGTAGAGAGACGCGAACTGTACGCGCTCCAGCACGCGCGGGGCTTTCTCGCCGGGCCAGAAGGTCAGCACACGTTGCGCATCGGCGGAGGCGATCAACACGGGGCGCGCGGCACCATCCTCACCGGCCGCGAGCCAGGCGAGGCATGGGAACGACCATCGCTCGCATTTCGCCGCGGATTCCTCGTGTGGAGCGCATTTGAGCCCCAGCCGCGTCGCGGCGTCGATCAGCGTCAGGGTGGTGTGCGGGCCGGGGAACTGGCCGGAAACCAGCGCGGCGTCGAACGCCACGCGGTGCAGCTGGCAGATGCTGCCCACTGCCCAGAGGAAATCTTCACGCGTGAGCGGATACACCGCGGCCGCACGCACTCCCTGTGCCGATTTTCTGAACACGCCCCATCCCTAGCTATCGACGCGGGCCGAGTAGATCAGCAGCGTGCAAAAACTGTCAATGCGCGGGAGTGGTGCGCGACCGGTATCTAACCACTGGCCGCGAACAATAATCGCGATGCATATCTCTGGAGCGGCTGGAGAAATCCACGCGCTTCGCGCGAATGACCGTGAAGCGCGAAGAAATGCAGCTTGAAAATATTCTCAGCCTGTCACGAGCGGGTCACAGGCGACAGAGAGCCACTAGTCGGCCGTATCAGGCTCGACGAAACACCAGGCGACTTCCGGGAACCTCGCCTTGATGTTGCGTTCGAGTTTGTTCAGGCACTCGACCGCTTCCTCGATCGACAACCCGGCCTTCATGCGCACTTTCACGGCCAGCATGACCTGCGGGCCCATCTGGATGGTGATGGCGCGGTACAGTTCGGCGATGCCGGGTTCGGCGGCGATCTGCGCCTTGAGCGCTTCCTGCAGGTCTTCCTCGGCCGAGCGGCCGACGATCAGTCCCTTGATGCGCACCGCGATGAAGATCGACACGCACACCAGCACCACGCCGATCACCATCGAGCCGATGGCATCGAACACGGGGTTGCCGGTGGCGGAGGCCAGCGCGACGAACACGAAGGCCAGCATGAGTCCCACCAGCGCCGCCACGTCTTCGCCCAGCACCACCACCAGCTCGGCGTTGCGGGTATTCCGCACCCAGTAGCCCAGCGAACGTTCGCCGCGCAGCTTCTTGATCTCGCGCAGGCAACCCAGCAGCGAACCGAACTCGAGCGCCACGGACACGCCGAGCACCAGCAATGCCACCCAGGCCTTGTTGAGCGGTTCGGTGGCATGCAGCTTGTGCCAGCCCTCGTTGATCGAGAACAGGCCTCCCATCGAGAACAGCAGCAGCGCGACGATGAAGCTCCAGAAATACGTCACTCGTCCATAACCGAGCGGATGCTTCGCGTCCGGTGGCTTCTGCGCCTGCTTGAGGCCGATGAACAGCAGTACCTGGTTGCCGCAGTCGGCGAACGAGTGGATGGCCTCCGCCAGCATGCTGCCCGAGTGCGTGTAGATAGCCGCGGCGAGCTTGGCCAGCGCGATCCCGAGATTGGCGAGGAACGCGTAGAGAATCGCCTTCAGCGACGAACCGTGGTCGGACATTCCGTTGGCTTAGTTGGGCGCGAAATCGGGATCGGTGATCTTCATCTCGGTCACGGGACCGAGCTTGGCCGCCGACTCGCGGATCTTCGCGGCATCGCCGATCAGCACGATGGCGAGATCCGCGGGGCGCGGGAATGCATCGGCGGTCACCGCGGCGGCTTCGGCCATGTCCACCTTGCCGACGGCCGGTGAATAACCCTCGATGTAGTCCTTGCCGAGCCCGTAGAACTCGAGATCCGCGAGGGCGCCGGCCCAATGCGCGGCGGTCTCGTACTGCAGCGGGTACTGGCCGAGCACGTAGGCGCGCGAGGACTCCAGCATCTCGGGCGGCAGTGCATCGCGCTCCAGGTGCTCGAGCGTCTCGAAGGTGAGATCCAGCGCCTGCGCCGTGGTGTCGGTCTGCGTGAACGAACGGATCACGAAGGCGCCGGGCACGCTGCCGCGCTGGAAGCCGGACGACGCGCCATACGTCAGGCCCGACTTGATGCGCAGCTCGGTGTTGAGGATCGAGGTGAAGCGGCCGCCGTACAGCGTGTTCACCAGGTCCAGTGCCGGCCGGCCGCTGTAACGCTTGTCGACGCCGACATTGCCCATCCAGAAATAGGTCTGCACCGAGCCCGGCGCGTCCACCAGCAACACGCGGCGCCCGGTGGCGCGCGGCGCGGGCTTGAGCTCCACCGCCACGGCCTTCGACTTGCCCCAGTCGGCGAACGCCTTGGCCAACGCGTTCTTCATCCACTTCGCGTCGAGATCGCCGGCGAAGACAATCGTGGCGCGGTCCGCGCCGAAGTTGGCGGCGTGATAGGCCACCACGTCCGTGTGGGTGATGCCGGCCAGCGAGCGCTCGCTGCCGCCCTGCGGACGGCCGTACGGATGTTTGCCGAACAGCCAGGCGCGCCCGTAGATCCCGATGATCTGCGAGGGATCGGAATCCTTGGCCGCCTTGATGAACTCGATGTCGCGATCGCGGATCTTGGTGAACTCTTCGGCGTCGAGATGTGGTCGCAGCAGCGCGTCGCTGAGTAGTTCGATCATCAAGGTGCGGTCGCGCGCCAGGAACTGGCCACCGAAGGTGATCGATTCGGAGCCGGCGTCGGCGCTGAAGCTGCCACCGACGCCCTCGACGGCATCCGCGAACTGGTAGGCGTCGCGTTTGCCGGCTCCACGATCCAGCAATCCCGCCACCATCGAGGCCACGCCGAGCTTGCCGGCCGGATCGCTGAGCGCGCCGCCGCGCACGAATCCGCTGAACGCGATCAACGGCACGTCTTTCTTCGGCACCAGCACGATGGTGAGGCCATTCGGCAGCACGAATCGCTGCGTGGCCGGCACCTTGATGCCGGCCGCCGCGGTCTGCGCGGGCTCGGCCGCGAACGCCGGCGACGTCACCAGCAGGCACAACGCGGCCACGAGGCTGCTGCGATGGATGCGGCTCATTTCTTGTCCTCCGCGGCCGCGTCACCGGCGGGCGATTGCAACACGCCCACGGTGCGATGGTTCTTCTGGAAGATCAGCGCGGCGGCTTTCTGCACGGCGTCGCGCGTGACCTTTTCATAGGTCGCCGGAGAATCGAACATCTTGCGCCAGTCGCCTTCGTACACCTCGAAGGCGCCCAGCATGTTGGCCTTGCCGTTGATGGTGGCGATCTGTTTCCAGAACGAGGAGGCGTACAGGTTCTTGGCGCGCGTGAGCTCGGCCTCGGTGACGCCCTGCGACACCACCTGGGCCAGCGCGGCGTCCAGCGCATGTTCCGCCTCGGCCACGTTGCCGCCTTCGGGCAACGTCAACTGCAACCAGGTGAGTCCGGGATCGAAGCCTTCCTGGAAGGAACCGCCCACCTCGATGGCGAGTTTCTTTTCCTCGACCAGCAGCCGGTGCAGGCGCGAGGAGTCTCCTTCCGTGAGCACCGACATCAGCAGGTTGATGGCCGGGCCCTGCGGGTTGTTGGCCGCCGGCGACTTGTAGGCCATGTACAGCAGCGGTGTCGACGCATTGCGTTCCACCAGCACGCGCTTCTCGCCGAGCTGTTCGGGTTCAACGGTGCGCACGGCCGGTGGCGGTTCCTGCCTGGGTATCGGTTCCAGGTACTTCTTCGCCAGTGCCACGCCCTCTTCCGCGCTGACGTCGCCCACCAGGATCAGCGTGCAGTTGTTGGGCGCGTAGTAGGTCTTGAAGAACTTCTGCAGGTCTTCGGATTTCCAGCCCTGGATGTCGGAGGGCCAGCCGATGGTGGGGATCTGGTACGGATGCGCCACGAAGGCCGTGGCCTGCACCTGCTCGACGAGGAACCCCTGGTTGTTGTCCTCTACCGAGAGCCGGCGCTCCGAGTAGACGACGCCGCGTTCGCTCTCCACCACTTTCGGATCGAACGACAGGTTCGCGAGGCGATCGGATTCGAGATCGAACACCAGGTCGAGCGCGCTGCGCGGGATCCAGTCCATGTAGATGGTGACGTTTTCGCTGGTGGAGGCGTTGTTGGAGCCGCCGCGCGCTTCCATCAGGCGGTCGAACTCGCCCGGCGTCCGCTTGCTGGTGCCGTTGAACATCATGTGTTCGAAGAAATGCGCGAGGCCGGTGATACCCGCGACTTCGTTGCGGCTGCCGGCGTGCACCCAGTTGTACAGCGCGATGTTCGGGATATCGCGGTCGGTCCAGATGATGACCTTCATGCCATTGGCGAGCGTGGTGGAGTGCACCTGCTCGATGCCGGGCACCCGCGTCGCGGGTGCGGGCTTCGCGGCCGCGGCACTGGCGCCGGCGGCAAGGCCAAACGACATCAATCCCGCGCAGAGCGCGCGCGTACGTGCAGCCATGGACTCATTCCCCGCAAAAAGAAGCTCGAAAAGCAGGGCGTCACTTTAACCGGTTGCGGAAAAGAAAAAGCGCCGCGTGCGGGGGAAGTCGCTCGCGGCGCCAAGAAGCGAACACCGGGGAAGAGTTGTTCGCAGTCCTTTGTGAGGTGCGCCTGGGCGCTACCTCGAAACCTTCACGGCGGAGATCGCCGACAGTTGCGCTCGGGCCAGTCGAGCATCGATGGGCGCGAACATCACGCTGCCACCGCGACGACGCTTGACCAGCATTCCCGCCATCGCCGGCCGCATGCTGGCGACGCCCTGCGCCTGGGGAAGAATCAGCGTTACTGTGGATCTCGCCATCACGAACGAATACGAAGCAACCGGCGTGCCAGCAGGCGAATCGCTTAAGAATCAGTGATTTGGGAGCGGCCTGTAGGACAGGCCGGTGCCGAAGTGACGTGCCGCGTCAGGAACTGACGTGAAAGCTGCGCAGAAGCTGCCGTGGTTCTGTCAATGCGCGGGTGGCAGCACCGGCACGCAGGGTTTCCTGGCCACCTGCAGGCCGCCGCAGATGGCGCGGGCCTGGGCTTCGTCGCGCACCTCGGCTTGCAGCCGATAGATGGTCTTGCCGGCGGATTCGCCGACGACCACGCGCGGCTCGAGGCCATCGAGAGTGCCCGACGCTTCGGCCTGCAGCTTTTTCCACTCGGCGTTGGCGCGTTCAGCCGATGAAAATGCGCCGAGTTGAACGCCGAACCCGCTGCCAGCTGCCGGAGGTGCTTCGGGAACCGATGCGCCCTCGCCCGGCGCGCCCGCGGCTGCAGGTGGCGCGGCCGCAGCGCTCGCGCCACTCGCGGCACCGCCGATGGCGCCACTCCCGAGCGCAAAATTCTCGATGCGAATCTGCGCTTCGCGCGCCCACTTGCCGCTGGGGTACTGCGCGAGGAATTGCTGGTAGGACTCGCGCGTATCGAGCCCCGCCGCATTGCGCCAATCCTTCTCCTCGGCCAGCTGCACGAGACGCTCGCGCGCCGTTGCCACCTGCGAGCTGTCCGGATGCGCGGCGATGAACTGTTCGTACGACTCGGGAGTGTCGGCGGCCTGTGCCGATCGCCAGTCGCTCTTCTCCCGGCTACATCCGGCGAGTGCGAGCAACGGGATTGCGACCAGCGTCACGAGTAAGCGGTTTGCCATTCGATTATTGTAAGACCATGGCTGATGAACCGAAACGCAGACTCTCCGACCGGCTGGGTATGTCTCCGACCGTCATCTCGGAGAGCTCCTCCATCGTCGGGGATGTCGTGACCCAGGGGCCCCTCATGGTCTCGGGACACGTCCAGGGCAATGGCCGCATCGGCGGCACCTTGTCCATGAGCAAGTCCGCACAGTGGGACGGCGACATCAGCGCCCGCCAGGCCGTGATCGCCGGCAAGGTCACCGGCAAGATCGTCATCGAGGACAAGCTCGAGATCAGCTCCAGCGCGGTCATCGAAGGCGAGATCGTGGCCAAGGTGCTGGCCATCGCCAACGGCGCCCGCATCGAAGGCGCGGTCACCGTCACGAGCGGCAAGGCCATCGTGAAGTTCGACGAGAAGCGCACCAGCGACGCCGACGCGGCTTAGCGACCCCGCCTTGCAGCTGGCCTAGTTACAACTCGTCAGGCCATTCACCCAGCTGGTCAGCAGCGTCACGCCGGCCGTGTCGATGGTGTGCCGCGCCAGCGGCGGCATCATGTTCGAGTCGGTGCGATTCACCCGCGACACCACCACCGAACGGGACGCATCACCCGGAGCGATCAGGCGCGCGTTCGCGATGCCGAGATCGTTGGCGGGCTGCACGTCGCAGGCGTTGGTGCCTAACAAGCTCGTGGTGTAGCGGAAATCCAGGTTCACGGGCGTCGGGCCGCCGGGGCGATGGCAGTTGGCGCAATTGGTGTGCAACCAGGCGCGCGCGCGTTCGCCGACCGTGCCCGCCGAACCCGCCGGGTTCGGGATCACCGGCAGCTGGTTCACCGGCGTGGTGACGGCCGGCGTCAGCGTATCGATGAAATTCAGCGTGAACACCTGGTTCGCGGTGCGACCGGTCACCGGGTACAGCAAATCACCGTTGAGTTGTCCCGTCTCCAGTCCCAGCGTGCGGCCGGCGGCCGACGTGTGGCACATCAGGCATTGCGCCTCGCTGGGGAAGTCCCAGGCCTGTCCGTTGATGGTGGTTGTCAGGCCGCCGACCACGCGCGTGGCGTCGGTACCCTGCGCGTTCCACTGGTAGGTGTAGCCGGCCCAGTTGCCATCCGTGTGACGCATGAACAGTCGCGTCTCGGCCAGCGTGCTGCCGAGCGTGAAGTCCTTGCGCAACACGCTGCCGATCGGGAAATCGAAGTGGTTGCTTGTGGCGTCGATGGTGATGCGCTGGCCATTCGGCAGCGCCAGCCAGCGCGATTTCACCGCGCCGTCCGACCAGAACGCCGCGTTCGGCGCATACGGAATCATGCCGCTGGCCGGTAGTTTGGGGTTCGAGCTGTTGGCGCAGCCGGTCTGCGACAGCAGGCCCGGGACGGTCGAGCCACCACCGCTGCCGGGCACGATCTTGTGGATCTCGCCGGACAGGCCGACGAAGTACAACTCGTGGGCCTGGTCCTCGCCGAACGAGGCGATGTTGAGCGGCGTCTGGAATTCCATGCCCGAAGTCATGCGCAGCGTCGGCGGGGTATCGCGCGCGATGTTCCAGATGTAGCCCGACGAGTAGTCGCCGAATACGTAACGCCCGACCAATCCGGGGATGGCCGACCCGCGATACACGAAGCCACCCGTGATGGCGGCGGCCAACGAGTGATCCGCTTCGGCCACCGGGGCAATTGGATTGGGATTCGGGCCGCAGCTTCCGGCGCCCGAGTTGTGCGCGCCCTCCAGGCATCTCCACCCGTAGTTGCCGCCGAGGACGACCTTGTCGATTTCCTCCCACGCGGACTCGCCGACGTCACCGACCCACAAATCGCCGGTGGTGCGGTCGAAGTTCCAGCGCCAGGGATTGCGGAAGCCGTAGGCAAATATCTCCGGACAGTTGGCGCTGCTGCTGGTGCCGCTGGCATTGCAGCGCGCACCCCCCGCGAACGGGTTGTCGCTGGGAATGGTGTAGGCCGCACCGGGCGTGCTGCCCACGTCGATGCGCAGCATCTTGCCCAGCAGGATGGTGAGCCGCTGGCCGTTGCCGATGCTGCCATGCTGGTCGTTGCCGCCGCCGCCGTCACCGATGCTGCTGTAGAGGTAGCCGTCCGGGCCGAAGCCGATGGCGCCGCCGTTGTGATTGCTTTCCGGGTCGTCGACCTTGAACAGGATGTTCTCGGAGCTCGTGTCGAGGGTGGTCCCACCATTGGTGGTCTGGAACTCGGACAACACGTCGACCGCACCCAGGCCCGAGTCCGTGCCCGTGTAATAAAGATAGACGCGCGGGTCGGTGGGGAAATTCGGATGGAACGCCATCGACAGCAGGCCGCGCTCATCGCCGCCGCCGCTGAAGGTGATACGGCCCGAAATGTCGGCGAAATTGGTCGGCGCGGCGGGGCTCGCGACGTTGTTGAACACCTTGACGATGCCGCCCTGCTGCACCACGAACCAGCGCGAGTTGTCGCCCGGCGCCTGCAGCAGCGCGACGGGACTGGAGAACGACAGCGAGCTGAACACGCGTTGCGAAGTGAACGACGCGCTGGTCGAAGGCGCCGCGCCGGCCACGCAGCTGGTGTTGCTGGGCCGCGAGTCGAGACCCGACGAGGGATTCTGCGCGGCCTGCGTGGTCGCGTTCACCGTAGTCGACAGCCCTGACACATTGGGGGTCGCGGCGGCGTCGAAGGACCGGACCTGGTAGGTGTAGTTGGTGCTGGCGGTGAGGCCGGTGTCGGTGTACGTGGTGCCGCTGGTGACCGTGGCGAGCACGGTGGTGCTGCCATTGCGGAAGACGCGGTATCCCGCGACGCCCGCGCCGCCCGTGTCCGTCGACGCGCTCCAGTCGATGCGGATCGAACTCGATGAAAGCGCCGTGGCGGAGACGCCCGACGGCACGCTGGGCGCGGTGGTATCGGCCGACGTCGTGGCCGAAGCCGCCGGCGTCGACAGCGCCGACACGTTCGGCGGAGTGGCGCTGTCGAAGGCACGCACCTGGTAGGTATAGGTGGTGCCCGGCGCGAGGCCGATGTCGGTGTAGGTGGTGCCGTTGGTCACCGTCGACAGCACCGTGGTGCTGCCATTGCGGTAGACGCGATACCCCGCGAGCGAGACGTTGTCGGTCGATGCGGTCCAGGTGACCTGGATCGAGGTGCTGGATTGCACCGTGGTGGTGACATTGGACGGCACCGTGGGTGCGGTGGTGTCGCCCCCCGTGGTCGCCGTGGCCACGGTCGACAGCGCCGAGACGTTCGGCGGAGTCGCGAGATCGAAAGCGCGCACCTGGTAGCTGTACGCGGTACTCGAGCTGAGCCCGCTGTCCGTGTAGGTGGTCCCGCTGGTGACGGTGGCCAGCACCGACGTGCTGCCATTGCGGTAGATGCGATAACCCGCGAGTCCCGCGCCGCCCTGGTCCGTGGACCCGGTCCAGTCGACACGGATCTCGCTGGTCGACAGCGCCGTGGCGGTCACGCCGGAGGGCACGCCTGGCGCCGTGGTGTCGGCCAGGGTGGTGGCCGAGGCGGCGGGAGTCGAAAGCCCGGACACGTTCGGCGGTGTCGCGGTGTCGAAGGCGCTCACCTGGTAGCTGTAGGCAGTGCCCGGCGTCAGGGCCGTGTCGGTGTAGCTAGTCCCGCTGGTCACCGAGGCGAGAACCGCGGTGCTGCCATTGCGGAAGATGCGGTAACCCGCCACCGCGACGTTGTCGGTCGACGCCGTCCAGGTGATGCGGATCGAGGTGCTGGATTGCGCGGCGGCGGCGACGTTGGCCGGATTCGACGGCGCGGTCGAGTCCGTCGTGCCCTGCGTGGTCGCGCTGGCACTGTTGCTGGGACCCGATTCGTTCGGCGTGGGAGCAGCCGCGTCGATCGCGGTCACCGTGAAGCTGTACTGCGTATTCGAGGACAGCCCGGTGACATCCCGGGTCAAGCCCGTGACCACGCCCGCCAGCGGCGTGGTGCTGCCATTCTGGTAGACGCGGTAGCCGGCAACGCCAGTGCCGGCGTCGGTCGACGCGGTCCAGGTGAGCCGGATCGACGAGGTGGAGATGGCCGTGGCCACGAGGTTGGCGGGCACGGTCGGCGGCGTGGTATCCGCGACGGCCAGGGTGGTCAGGTTGATCGCGGCGGTGGCCGCGGACACGTTGGGCGGAGTCGCGGCGTCGAACGCGTGCAGCGTGTAGCTGTAGCTGGTATTCGCGGTCAGGGCGCTGTCGGTGTACGTGGTGGCGCCATTGACGGTTGCGGTGGGAGTCGCCGCGCCGTCGCGATAGACGTAGTAGCCGGCCACGCCGATGCCGGCATCGGTCGACGCGGTCCAGTTGAGGCGGACCTGCGTGGTCGAAAGCACGGTGCCGACGAGATTGGTGGGTACCGTCGGCGGCGTGGTATCCACCAGCGGTGCGGCCGGCGTGGTGGCGGTCACGGCCCCGGAAAGGCCTGATTCGTTGGGCGGCGTCGCGCCATCGAAGGCGCGCACGTTGTAGCTGTAGCTAGTCTCGGGGTTGAGGTTCGAGTCGGTGAAGCTGGTGGCGGTCACGTTGGCCACCGGAGTCGCGCCACCGTTGCGGAATATGCGGTACCCGGCGACGCCCGTACCCACGTCGGTGGACGCGGTCCAGGTCAGGCGAATCTGCGTGGGCGACGTGGCCTCCGCGGTCACGCCCGCCGGAACGCTGGGTACGGTGATGTCGGTGGACGGCGGCGGCGGCGAGGACCCGCCGTCGTCCCCTCCGCCGCAAGCCGCCAATGTGAGCGCAAGTACCTGCACAGCCAGGCCGGCAAGGAGGCGACGCGCTGCAACGGACATGGATCGAGACCTCTGAGCCAGACGCGGGAAGGCCTTCCCGGCATTTGTTAGTGGCTCGCTGGGCGGCAACTTGAGCACAACCCGATGACGCTGGCTAGCTGTAGGCCAGCGCAGACATGTTGTTTGTCAGGCTCAGTTACAACTTGTCAATCCGTCGATCCAGTCGGTCAGCAGCTGTACGCCGTCGGTGTCGATCTTGTGCCGCGCCAGCGGCGGCATCGCATCCGCGCCGGTGCGATTCACGCGCGCCACCACCACCGAGCGGGCCGCCGAACCCGGCGCGATCAGGCGCGGATCGGTGATCCCGAGGTTGCTGAGCGAGGGCGTGATGTTGCAGGCCTGGGTCTGGTTCAAGGCGGTGGTGTAGCGCAGGTCCATGTCCGAGGGCACGGGCCCGCCGGGACGGTGGCAATAGGCGCAGTTCGAATGTAGATAGGCGCGGGCGCGCTCGGCGAGCGGCGCGGACCCGGCCGGATCCGGGATCACGGGCAACTGCGCCGGCGCCTGCGTCAATGCCGGGGTCAGCGTGTCGATGGTGTCGAGCGTGGTGAGCTGGTTGGCGGTACGGCCCGTGGCCACGTAGCCGAAGTCCCCGTTGAGCTGGCCGATCTCGAGTCCCAGGCTGCGGCCCGCCGCGGCCGTGTGGCACTGCAGGCATTGCGATTCGCTGGGGAATTCCCAGTCCTGGCCCGCGACCTGCACGGTCTTTCCGCCCACTACGCGCGTGGCCTCGGTCTGCTGCGCATTCCATTCATAGGTGTAGCCGGCCCAGTTGCCGTCGCTGTGGCGCATGAACAGGCGGGTCTCCACCAGCTGCGAGCCGATGGTGAAGTTCTTCATCAGCACGCTGCCGTTGGGGAAATCGAAGTCGTTGCTGGTTTGATCGACGTTGATGCGCTGCCCGTCGGGCAACGCCAGCCAGCGCGCCTTGGTGGCGCCGTCCGAATAGAAAGGTGCGTTGGGCTTGTACGGGATCAGCCCGCTGGCGGCCTGCTTCGGATCGCTCGAGCTCACGCAGCCGGTGGCGGTGAGCTGCGTGGGGATCGTGCGGCCCGTACCCGTGGCCGGCACCAGCTTGTGCAGCGTGCCGCCGAGATGCACGACGTAGATCTCGCCATCGGTGTCCTGCGCGAACGAGGAGATCTGCAGGTTGGTGTCGCGCGCGGGCGAACCCGTGCCCAGCGTCAGCGTCGGCGTCGTGTCGCGCGGGATCTGCCAGATGTTGCCGGTGGCGAAATCCGCGAAGACATAACGGCCGTATAGATTGGGAATCTCGCTGCCGCGATACACGAAGCCACCGGTGGTCGACTGGCCCAGGGTGCGGCCATACACCGCCACCGGTGAGATCGGGTTCGGATTGTTGCCGCAGGTGGAGTTGTAGCCGGTGTTGCCTTCGAAGCAGCGCCAGCCGTAGTTGCCGCCGGGTTTGACCAGGTCGACTTCCTCGAGCGCGCTCTGGCCCACGTCGTTGAGCCACAACTCGCCGCTGACGCGGTCGAAACTCCAGCGCCAGGGATTGCGGAAGCCGTAGGCGTAGATCTCGGGGCAGTTGGACGAACCATTGCCGGTGGCATTGCATCGCGCATTCGCCGCGTACGGATTGGACGGCGGGATCGCGTAGGTGTTCGTGGTGCTGGAATTCGCGATGTCGATGCGCAGCATCTTGCCGAGCAGCGTGGTCAGCAGCTGGCCGTTGCCGATGCTGCCGTGCGCGTCACCGCCGCCGCCGCCATCACCGATGCCGATGTACAGGAAGCCATCGGGACCGAAGGCGATGTTGCCGCCGTTGTGGTTGGTCTCCGGGTCATCGACGTTGAACAACACCAGCTCGGTACCCGGCGACAGGGTCGCGCCGTTGTCGGTGGTGCGGAACTCGGACACGCGATCCACCAGCCCCAGCGACGGATCGGTGGCGGTGTAGTACAGGTACACGCGCGGATCGGTCGGGTAGTTGGGGTGGAAAGCCATGCCCAGCAGGCCGCGCTCGTCGTTGGAGCTCGCGGGATCGGAATTCAGCTTCGACGAGATGTCGATGAAGCCGCTGGTGGACGAGACGTTGGCGGTGTTGTCGAACACGCGCACCTGGCCGGTTTTCTGCACCACGTACCAGCGCGCGGAATTGCCCGGCGCCTGCAGCATGAGGATGGGCTGCGTGAAGTTCGGCAGGTTCGGAAATACGCGCTGCGTATCGATCGAAACGCCGCTCGGTGGATCGCCGGCCAGGCAGCTGGTGTTGCTCGGTCGCGCATCGAGGCCGGAAGAGCCGGTGGGCGTTGGAGTCGGCGCCGGCGTTGGCGTGGGCGTGGGTGCCGGTGCGGGCGCGGGCACGGGCGGACTGGGTGAAGACCCACCGCCGCCGCCACATCCGGCAATGACAGCAGCCAGCGCCTGGACGAGCAGGCTGGTGGCGATTCGTGGCGAGCGCATGCGAGAGACCTCCGGCTGCAGCTCAGCACGGCGGCAACTCCCTGCCTACATGTCAGGGTTCCGCGACAGCGAATTGACCGCGTAGGCGTCGATCCAGGTGGTGTCGCCGAGCGATTCGATGAAGCCGCAGTGCCCGCCATGGGCTGTCGTGATGATGTCCAGGTGCGGCGTGCGCGCCAGGCGCGCCAGGTCCGCGGCAGCGATGATCGGGTCGTCGAGCGCGGTGATCACAGTGGCGGGCGCCGCCAGGGTTGTCAGACGACCACCCGTGATGGCGTAGCCGGCGAGGTAGTCGTCCATGGAGGGATACTCGGTGTGCGCGAGCACCAGTTGGCGTGTCATCTCGCGCAGGTTCCGCACGCGCAGCAGCTCGTCGAAGTCGTAGAGATCCGGCCACGCCATCTGCTTCTTGGCCAGCGAGCGGCTCCACTTGCGCACGAAGTAGCCGTGGTAGATGGGCGTCGCCTGCTCGAGCGTCACCAGCGTGGCGGCCGGGTCGAGCACCGGCGACACGGCCAGCACGCGTTCGATGGGCAGGTGTCGTGCTTCCGCATGAGCAGCCACGCGCAGCATGAAGTTGCCACCCAGCGAGAATCCGGCCAGCACCATCGGTAGGCCGGGAAACTTCGTGGCCAGCGTGCGCACGGCGCCGACGACCTCGGGCAGCCGGCAGGAATGGAACAGCTCGCGATTCAGGTGATGCGTGGCACCGTGGTCGCGCAGGTTGAGGCGCACCACTTCGAAGTTGGCGGCAAACAGGCTTTGCGCCAGCGACAACAGGTAGGTCGAGTCGGCGCTTCCTTCCCACCCATGCAGCAGAACCGCCAGGCGCTTGCCGGGTTCGCGACCCCGCTTCGCGGGACTGGCATGGAACGATTGCAGCGTGACGCCGTCACCGCAATCGAGCAGCAACTCTTCGCTGGCGGCGCGCATCGGGATCGCACGGCGCTCGACGCGCGCGCGCCGCCACGGCCAGTTGGGCAGGATGGTCTGGAAGTGCCGGCCGCGCAGCCAGCGACGGGGTTGGAAGGAGTTATTGAGCGGGAGCCCGGTCACTGCTGGGAAGTGGAGTCTGTGCGGCGGATGCGGCGGACGGAATCGTAACATCTTGCGGTACGGTCCCCGGAACGACGCCGGGAACGGCCGCCGCGGGCGGCGACACGGGCGTGGCGCCGTGGTCCGGCACGAGCTGGACGTCTGGCGCGGCAGCAGCAGCGGCATCGGGCGCATCGCTGGCCGGGACGATGGCAGCGGGATCCACGGGTGGCGCCGGCGCCGGCTCGCTAACTACCGGCCGGGCGCGCAACGACTCGACTTCCGCATAGGCGGCGTCCAGGTCGGTGCGCAGGCCGGCGATTTCCGCGCCCTGCTGCCACCACATCCAGGACATGAACCCGGCGGCACCCAGCCCGATCACGGCGAGCAGCCAGCCGAAGATGGCCCCCCACGGACGGCGCTCGGGCATGAACGTGGGCGTGTCGATCACCGGCGCGGGGGACGGCGGCGTCAGCACCGCGGCGAGATCGCCGTGCACGCGCTCCGCGTGTGCCTCGAGCGTGGTCGTCATGAAGCCGCGCAGCGCGCCGATCTCCTTCTGCAGCGTGGCGTCGAGCGCCGCGCGGATTTCCAGCGACATCTGCGGCAGCAGGTGGGAGATGTCCGCGCCCGCGACCGGTGCGGCCGGCAGCGTGGCGGCAACTTCCGCGGCCTCCGGAGGCGGCGTCACCACGATGGTGGATTCATTGGCAGGCATGAGCTCGCGCATGAACGTGGTGCGCTCGGCCGTGCGCCGGTCGGCCACCAGTTGCAGCTGGAACAACATCTTGGTGACGTCCGACTGCTTGATCTGCTTGGGCAACACGCCTTCGGCGCCCAACGCGCGCGCCTGGCCGGCGTACAGGTCGCCTTCCTGCGAGGTGTACATGAGGATGGGAATGGCCGAGGTGCGCGGATTGTTCTTGATCGACTGCACGGCCTGGAAGCCATCCATGCCCGGCATCATGTGATCCATGAAGATCACGTCGGGCTTGTTGCGCGTGAGGTATTCGATGGCGGCTTCAGCGGATTCCGCCGCGTCGACCGCGATTTCGTGACGTTCGAGGATCCGCGCCAGAAATGCGCGCGCAGATTTCGAATCGTCCACGACCAAGGCACGCTTGGAGGACATCAGTTCGGCTCCCTCTCGGCAGGTTTATGGAAAGTGTAGCGTCGCGCACACGGACTGTGCGCATTCCGCGCGCCGGGTCCGCGATTTTTTTTCAATGCGTAAAATTTTTCGGCAGCCGGACATGGATTTGTCGTTCATCGATGGCACCACGATGAGGCGTCGCGCCGACTAACACCCCAAGGTCTCATGTGATCCAGCGCACGAAAGAATGAAAATCCCGCATCGCCACGCACGTGTGATCGAAAGAGCCGTCACATACTCGAGGCGTCGATGATTACTGCGAAGACGTTGGTAAGTGCGTCGAGCAGGTCGGAGTCGGTCAGCAGCCCGAACAAGAACAGGGCCGGCTTCGAAAAGGGTATTGGCGCGAGCCGCCCTGGGAGGGATTGCGGCCTGGATTAGGAACTGCGTTCCGCTCTTAACGGGGTCCCGATGGGACCCCGTTTGTTATCCGGGTTCGACTCCTGCGCAGGCAGCGCCGCCGAACCCTTCACCTTTTCATAGAACGCGATCAGGCGGCGTGCCATGGCCTGCGACGCCCACGATTCGGCATGCACGCGCAGTTGGCCGCGGCGTGGATCATTTGCCGGTAAAGAAAGTGCCGCAGCCACGGCGCTCGAGAATTCGCCCTCGTCTTCGGCGACCACGAACGCGCCGCAGCCCGGCGTGAGAATGGAGCGGGTGCCCAGCTCGGCGGTGGAAACCACGGGGGTTCCCTGCGCCATGGCTTCGAGCAGCACCAGCCCCTGGGTTTCGGTACGCGAGGCAAACACGAAGGCATCGCCCGCGGCGTAGCAGTCGGGCAGCTCCGTCGCCCGGTCGAGATATCCGATGAAGCGCACCGCGTCCTCGATGCCCAGCGAGCGCGAGAGCCTGGCCAGGTGTTCGCGCGCCGGGCCTTCGCCGGCGATGACGAACAACGCGTCGGGGCGTTGCGCACGCAGCCGCACGAACATGCGCAGCAGGAAATCGATGTTCTTTTCATAGGCCACGCG
>Ga0070665_100001683_pt1 | contig 25487 bp, 23 predicted proteins | sample KBSS13metaG_FD_65862 | JGI IMG/M metagenome (GOLD analysis project Ga0070665, IMG submission 65862) | Switchgrass rhizosphere microbial communities from Kellogg Biological Station, Michigan, USA - KBS S1-3 metaG | ecosystem: Host-associated > Plants > Roots > Rhizosphere > Soil ... | reverse complement strand
GACCTGCGTACACCGCAGGCGCTCGAAAACCTGAAGCGGGACAACCCCGCGCACTTCGAGAAGATCCGCCAGATCCTGGCGGGACTGGAAGAAAAGCCCGAACGCATCGAAGGCGACTGGCTGCAGGCCACCTTCAACGCGCAGGACGTGGATCTCTCGCGCATGGTCGTCAAGACCAGCTATCCGCCGAAGCAGCTGCTGAGCTTCCGGCTGGAGCAGGTGCGTTACACGCTGTACGTGGTGCGGCGCGACATGGTCGGGCTGTTCCAGCCGGTGCGCTGAACGGCGGACGGCCCTTCAGCGAATGCGATCCGGGACGGGCGGCGCGCGTCCGAAGCGCGAGTAGATGGGCATGAGCCAGAAGAAGCCGAAATAGAGCACCGTGCACAGGCGTGCCAGCAACACCTCGGCGTTTCCCGCGGGCCGGACGCCCAGAACACCCAGCGCGGCGAACGAAACGGCGAACAGCGCCAGCGCCACGCGCGGCGGCCAGCCCTTGTAGCGCATCGACCTGGCCTTCGACCGGTCGAGCCACGGCAGGAACAGGAATGACAGCACCCCGAGCAGCGTGAGCATCGCGCCCACTCGTTGATCCGGCACCGCGCGCAGGATGGCGTAGTAAGGCGCGAAGTACCACGCGGGGGCGATGTGCTCGGGCGTCGACGAGGGATTCGCCGGCTCGAAGTTCGCGGGCTCGAGGAACAGGCCGCCGAACGTGGGCGCGAAGAACAACACGAACGCGAACACCAGCAGGAACACGGCCACGCTCAACACGTCCTTGACGATGTAGTAAGGATGGAACGCGATGCCGTCCAGCGGTTTGCCCTGCGCATCGACGTGCTCCTTGACCTCGATGCCCTCGGGATTGTTCGATCCCACGCTCCGCAGAGCCACCAGGTGCAGCGTCACCAGCAACAGCAGCCCCAGCGGAACCGCGATGACGTGCAGCGAAAAGAACCGGCTCAGCGTGGCGTCCGACACCGCGTAGTCGCCGCGGATCCATTCGGCCAGCCCGGCGCCGATGCCCGGGATCGTGCCGAAGAGATTGATGATCACCTGCGCGGCCCAGTACGACATGTTGCCCCAGGGCAGCACGTAACCCATGAAGGCCTCGGCCATCAGCGTGAGGTAGATCAGCATGCCCAGCGTCCACAGCACTTCGCGCGGCGCGCGGTACGAGCCGTACATCAGCGAGCGGAACATGTGCAGGTAGACGACGATGAAGAAGAACGAAGCGCCGGTGGAATGGCCGTAGCGGATCAGCCAGCCCCAATCCACTTCGCGCACGATGCGCTCGATCGACTCCTGCGCCGTGGCCACACCCGCCTTGTAGTGCATCGCCAGGAAAATACCCGTGAGCAGCTGGATGCCCAGCACCACCAGCGCCATCACACCGAAGTAATACCAGGCATTGAGGTTCTTCGGTGGATAGTAGTCCGTCAGCTGGCTCGAGATGAACGCGCGGATGGGCAGCCGCTTGTCCAGCCAGTCGAGCAGGCGGTGACGCGCGCGCGCGCCGGTGGTGCTGGTATTCATCACGCGGTCCCCGTGCGTTTCGCGGGCGCTTCCTCGAATTCGAGCGCCGACTGCACCCTGGGGCGATCCAGCATGCGCGTCTGCAGCGACACCAGTCCGTCCGGGACGGCGATGCCGAGCTTCGACGCCCAGCGCAGCGTCACGAACAGGTAGAAGTCGGCGACCGAGGGCTCGTTGCCGAACAGGAAGCGGCCCACCTTGCGGTCGGCGAGCCAGCGCATCCGCTTGTTGATGTACTGCCCCGCCCGCGCCTTGTCTTCCTCACTGGCACCCACGAAGAACGGCTTGAAGCTCTTGTGGATCTCGGTGGAGATGTAGGCCAGCGCCTGGATCAGGTGCGTCCGGCCCATCGGCCCGTCCAGGCCGAGATGCGGCGCCTGGGTGGCTATCCAGTCGAGCACCGCGATGTTCTCGGTGAGCACGTCGCGGCTGTCGAGCACCAGCGCCGGCACGTATCCCTTGGTGTTGATGGTGTTGAAATCCGCGCCGGTCTCGGTGAGCTTGCTCTTGAGGTCGACGCGTTCCAGCTCGAAGTCGAGGCCGCCTTCCAGCAACGCGATGTGGGACGCGAGGCTGCAGGCACCGGGTGAGTAATAGAGCTTCATGGACATTCTCCTGGGTTTGGGTTCTTGCCTCCGCCCGTCACCTCGTCGCGTAGCTGGCCGGCATTGGCAGGGACACTGCGCCGGCGTGAGTCGTCCCGCGCACGAACGGATGGAAAGTGCGCGCCTCATTCACAGCCTCCTCGACGAACTGACACCCGTCATCTTCGTTGCGACGGGCGGAGGGCAAACTAGTTAGCGGGCAATACGGCGTCGACTCCCCTGTTCTTGACCAGCACCACGAGGATCTTGGCCGGCTTGGTGTTGCTGGCGTTCTTGCCCACGAGGTGCACGTCGTGGGGACCCTCGTAGAAGACCTGCCCGGGCTTCAGAGTCACGGCCGGCGCGCCTTTCAGCTGCATGATGATCGTGCCTTCGAGCACGTAGACGAAGGCGTGGGCGTCGTGTCGATGCACGGGATCTTCGGCGCCTGGCGCGAAGTCCACGGTGATCATCAGGCCTTCCTTGCCCGGGATATCCGCGAGCTCCTTGAGCATGAGCGGCGTGATCACCTTGCCGTCATCGGCGTGGGCCACGGCGAACAGGAACGGGACGAGCAGCAATAGTTTTTTCATGGGACACCTAGTCGGCTTTCCAGAAGGAAGTGGGATCGCGCCAACTCAGCGCGACGATGATTTCGCCCTCGTATTCGATGTCGAATTCCGAGGTCAGCGGTTCGTCGAGCAGTTCGAGTGACACCGTGCTGCCCGTCAGCGACTGGATCTCCTCGGTCCAGCGACGGCCGCAGGCGAACCAGGGCGGCGACGTGTCGCTGTTGTCCACCGTGGGCTCGAGCGTGACGATCACGTTCAGGGCCAGCGCGCCGCGGATGGCCCACAGGCGGCGGATGTCGGAATGCGCGTCGTACCAGTCCGCCAGTGCCTCGGCTTCCGCGGTGACATGCGGCGGCGGCTGGGTCGTGGGGTCGAGACTGAGTTTCATGGCCTCACTCCCCGAACGGCGCCGCGAACAGCAGGTCCACCGTCGACGGCGCCTTGTAGCCCGGCACGAATCGCTCGCCGAAATCGCGGGCGAAATTGTCGTAGGTGGTCGCCGGGCGCGTTTCGCAGATGCGGCACACGGCGCGCGAGAACTGCTGCTTCATCTGCAGCCTCGGGAACGCGTCGACGATGGTGTCGACCTGCACGGGCGTGAGCGACTCGATTCCCCAGCCACCCCAGTCGAGACCGATGCCCAGGGTGCACAGTCTCACCTCGGTCTCCTTATATAGGGCGATGGAAGGTGTCGAATTCAGCGCCGCGCCGTCCCAGATGAGCTGGGCGCGCCGGGCGTCGAGGCCCGCGCGTTGCGCAAAGCCGCGCGCGGCGTTGGCGGTCTGCACTTCGAAGCGCAAGGGACCGTCGAACTCGGGTGACAGGCCGAGGTCGTGCAGCAGCGTCGACAACGCCAGCACTTCACCGTCGTGCTCGACGCGACCTTGCTGTGCCAGCACTTCGGCGAACAGCCATGACCGCATCACGTGGTTGAACAGGTAGGGCTCGGAATGTTCGCGCGCGTACTCGATGGCAAGCGAGATCACGGGCGTATCCGGTACCCGGACTCCCGCCAGCAGTCGCGTCGCGGGGGGAGGCGCGCTGAATGACGGGCTCGACAAGGATGCGGTCATGGCGTTCATGGAAATCTCTCTCCCTGGAGTTACTTGAGTGCGGTGCCAAACCAGGCTTCGAACCGGGTCTTTCCGAGCCGCTGCGGAGTGGTGAGCGGCACCAGCGATTCATCGCTGAGCTCGGTGCCGAAATAGCGGGCATGGATGTCGCCCGTGACCTGGCGAGCGTCGCTCCTGGTGCGCAGCACGCGGCGTACCAGTTCATCGAGCCGGAACTTCTCGGGGCCGGCGACTTCAACCGTGTCGTTGAGCGGTGCGCCGATGACGACATCGGCGAGCGCGCCCACCACATCGTCCGAGACGATGGGCTGCACGTAGGCGGTCGGCAGGCGTACCACGTTGCCTTCGGTGGCCGAGTCGGCGATCCGCCCCATGAATTCGGAGAACTGCGTGGAGCGCAGGATCGAGTACGGAACTCCGCCCGACTTGATCAGGTTTTCCTGCGCCACCTTGGCACGCAGGTAGCCGCTCTGCGGCAGGCGGTCAGCGCCGACGATCGACAGGGCAACGTGGTGGCGTACGTCCGCCGCCTTTTCGGCCGCCAGCAGGTTCGCGGTCGAGGTCTGGAAGAACTTCAGTACCGCCGCGTCTTCGAAGGACGGTGAATTCGAGACGTCGACCAACACCTGCGCGCCGGCCAGCGCGGCGGACAGGCCCTCGCCCGTCAGCGTGTTGACCCCGGAGTCCGGCGAAGCCGCCAGGACTTCCTGGCCACGGTCGCGCAGTAGTTTGACGAGCTTCGAGCCGATGAGGCCGGTGCCTCCGATGACCACTATTTTCATCTGCCTTCTCCTGAGATGCGTAGAAACGGAAATTCCTGAGCGGTGCCGGTGAACCGGCTCCTGCGCCAGGCCGCCGGAGTTTCTCCGACGACCTTGCGGAACAGGCGCGACAGGTGCGGCTGGTCTGCGAGGCCACACTCGGCCGCGATCTGGCACAGCGGCAGGTCGCTCGAGAGCATGAGCTGCTGCGCGTGTTCGATACGCCGCCGGATGAGGTATTCGTGCGGCGGAGTTCCCAGCGCGTTGCGAAAGGCAACGCTGAAATGGAATTCGCTGTAACCCACCAGGGCCGCGAGGTCACGATTTCGCAGGGGCTTCGCGAGGCTGGTCTCGATGTGGTCCAGCACCCGGCGTCGCTGCCAGGCCGTCAGCCTCGGACCCGGAACCGGGGCGCGCGGGGTTTCCGGTTCCGCACGCTGCAGGTGCAACATCGCCTGGATACCGTTCTTGCGAAGCGCCTCATCCAGCGCCCTCGAGATGTCCGCGACGGCTAACTGCAGCCGGTACGGGTCCGCACATACGAGATTGGAAAATCCTGCATTGCTTTGAGTATCCATCACTTGTCTCCCTGGAAGAGCCACCGGCTCCTCATGGGTCGACATTCCACTCCCGCCGCGTCGCAGGCTTTGTTCAAGCATCGGTCCGGGAATGACGTTTGTGACAATGACGAGACGCCTGGGTCACCACGCCTCGCCTCTGTGTCATCTGACATCTGGAAGCGAACCCTGCGGCAGTCGTATGCTCTGGCGCTCCGCGGAGGGACTTGCCTTGGGTGAGTTGAGCGACCAGGAACGCTACGCGCGCGCCATGAGCACCAGTGACGACGGTTTCTGGGACTGGGTCGTCGCCGGCGACTCTATCTACACGTCGCCCAGGCTCCTCGAGATCTATGGCTTCGCGCCTGGCACCCGTTTCTCCGGCCGCGACGACCTCATCGCGCGGATTCCATTCCTCTCCGAAGACCGCCAGGCGGTGACCCGGGTGTTTGCCGAACATTTTGCCGGCAAGACCGCGCGCTGTGACGCCGAGGCCCGCTTCCTCCGGGACGGTGAGACGCGCTGGGTGCAGCTGGGCGGCGTGGCGGCGCGCGATCCTGCCGGAGTTGTCGTGAGGTGGACTGGCACGGCACGCGATATCACCGAGCACAAGCGCACCGAGGAGGCACTGCGCGAATCCGAATCGCGCTACGAACGCGCGATGGCCGCGAGCGAGTCCGGCTACTGGGACTGGCACATTCCCAGCGACCGGTACATGTCCTCGCGCCGGGCGCTCGAGATGGGCGGCTACGATCCCGACCTGTTCACGACCCGGGACGAATTCCGTGCGCGCAACAACATGCATCCGGAGGATTTCGTGCGCTGGGAAGCGGCGCGCAAGGAGTTGTTCGCCGGCACGGGTGAGCGGCTCGCCATGGAAGTGCGCTACCTGGTTCGCGGAGAGATTCGCTGGCACTACCTGCAGGCGATCTGCAAGCGCGACGAGCAGGGCAAAGTCATCCGGTGGACCGGCTCCACCACGGACGTCACCCATCGCAAGCGCGCCGAGGACGCGCTGCGCGAAACGCAGGACCGTTACGCGCGCGTGGTAGCCGCGAGCGAGGAAGCATTCTGGGACTGGAATGCCGTCGCCGACGAGCTCTATCTATCGCCGCGATTCCTCGAACTGTTCGACATCCCGGCGAGCACCACGTTTGCGCGGCGCGCCGACATGTTCAAGGCCTTGCCGATCTCGGACGCCGACAGCAAGGCGTTGCAGGGTGCGGCCGCCGACCATTTTGCCGGCAAGACCGCGCGCATGGAGATCGAGATTCCCGCCTCGGTGCGCGGGACGGAGAAGTGGATCAACTTCATCGGCCGCGCGACGCGCGACTCCGATGGGAAGCTGGTGCGCTGGAACGGCACCATTCGGGACGTGACCGCGCGCAAGCAGGCCGAACAGGCGCTGCGGGATTCCCAGGAGCGCTACGAGCTCGCGATGGCCGCGAGCGAATCGGGATACTGGGACTGGTACATCCCCACCAACGAGTACTTCCTCTCCTCGAGAGCCCTGGAAATGGGCGGCTACGATCCCGACACCGGGATTTCCCGGGATGAGTTCCGCGCGCGAATCAACATGCACCCGGAAGACTTCGCAGTCTGGGAGGCGGCACGAGAAGAGTTGTTCGCCGGCACTGGGGAGCGGCTGGCGATGGAAGTGCGATACATCGTCCGCGGTGAAATCCGCTGGCACAGCCTCCAGGCCATCTGCAAACGCGACCACGCGGGCAAGGTCGTCCGCTGGTCCGGCTCGACCACCGACATCACCGAGCGCAAGCGGGCCGAGGAAGAATTGAAGTCGATGGAGCGCAAGTGGCGCCTGGCACAACGCCTAGAGGCGATGGGAACCCTGGCGGGCGGCATCGCGCACGACTTCAACAACATCCTCGGCGCGGTTCTCGGATACGGCGAGATGGCCATGCGCGACGCGCCGAAGGGAAGCCGGCTCGCGCGCGACCTCGACAACATCATGATCGCCGGCGAGCGCGGGCGCGCACTCGTCGACCGTGTGCTCGCCTTCAGTCGCAGCGCGGTGGGAGAACGTGTGCCGGTGCACGTCGAGCGCGTGGTGCGCGAGGTGGTCGACCAGGTCCTGGCGAAGGCGCCATCGAATGTCACCGTGCATGCCAAGCTGCACGCCGACCGTGCCGCGGTACGCGGCGATGCGACCCAGGTCCACCAGGTGGTGGCCAACCTGGCGAGCAATGCCATCCAGGCGATGCCTTCCGGGGGGACCTTGCGCATCGGGTTGGCCATAGAGCGCGCCGAAACACCGAGAGCGGCGACGATCGGCAAGCGCGAGCCCGGCGAGTACGTCGTGCTGACCGTGGCGGACACCGGTACCGGCATCGCGCCGGAGGTCGTCGATCGGATCTTCGATCCCTTCTTCACCACCAAGGAAGTCGGCACCGGCACGGGCCTCGGACTCTCGTTGGTGCACGGCATCGTCACCGAGCTCGGCGGCGCGATCGACGTCGCGACTGCACGCGGTGCCGGCAGCACGTTCACCATCTACCTGCCGCGCTCCGGTGATGTCGCCGAGGCGGTCGTCGGAAAGGAGTCGGACCTGCCACGCGGCGGAGGGCAGCGCGTGTTGATCGTCGACGACGAAGAGCCGCTGGTGCAGCTCGCCACGCGCACGCTCGAGGAACTGGGCTACGCGCCGGTCGGCTTTACGTCCAGCAGCGCCGCGCTGGCCGCGATCCGTGCCGACCCGCAACGGTTCGACGCGCTCATCACCGATGAGCGGATGCCGGAAATGTCCGGCTCCGAACTGATTCGCGAGGTGCGCGGCATGCGTGGATCGTTGCCCGTCGTGTTGATGAGCGGCTACCTGGGTGCGAAGAAGGGTGAAGCCGACGAGGTCATACGCAAGCCGCTTTCGAGGCGTGACTTCGCGGCCAGCCTCGCGAGAGTGCTCAAGCCCGGTCCTGTTGGCCGCCGCACCCCTGCGCGCTCGCGTAAACGCCGGCCGGCTCGAAGCGCCACGGAGTGAGTCTTGCGAGGAACGTCACCATGAGAATCTTCCTGGCGGGCGCGACCGGCGTCATCGGCATTCGATTGCTGCCGCTCATGCTGGCGAACGGACATGTGGTCGCGGCGATGACACGGACGCGGGCGAAGCTGGCAGGACTGCAGGCCGCCGGCGTCACCCCGGTCTTGTGCGATGTCTTCGACCAGGATGCGTTGTGCGCGGCGGTCAGGGATTTTCGCCCCGACATCGTCGTTCACCAGGTGACCGATCTACCGGACCGGATCGACGATCTGGACGAATTCCTGCCACGCAACAACCGCGTCCGCAGCGAAGGAACCCGGAATCTGCTCGCCGCGGCCCAGGCGGCGAATAGTTCGGCCTTCGTCGCCCAGAGCATCGCCTGGCGTACCGGCCCCGGCACCGGGCCGATACTCGACGCCCACGAGAATTCCGTGATTGCCGCGGGTGGTGCCGTGCTCCGCTATGGGCTGCTCTACGGGCCCGAAACATTCTTCGAGAAAGAGGCGCCGCCGCATCCCCGCGTCCACGTCGACGACGCCGCAAGGCGCACGACGCCCTTCCTCGCGGCGCGCAGCGGAATATTCAATATCACAGAGGACGACACCGCGACATGAAACACGACATCGCCGCGGACGCCGGGAAGCTGCGCAAGCTGCATGTCCCGGGCGATCCGCTGATCCTCGCCAATGTCTGGGACCCGCCGAGCGCGCTGGTCGTGGAATCCGCGGGCATGAGCGCCATCGCCACGGCGAGCAATGCGCTGGCCCCCGCGAATGGCCATGAAGATCACGGCCATCTCCCCGTCGATGTCGCGTTTGGCGCGCTTCGACGCATCGCCGATGCCGTGCGACTGCCGGTAACGGCAGACCTGGAGGACGGGTATGGATTGACGCCCGCGGAATTCGTCGATCGCCTGGTCGAGGCAGGCGCCTGTGGGGCGAACCTCGAAGACACCGACCAGCGTGCGGGAACCATGGTCGATCCCGACAGCCACGCGGATCGCATTGCCGCCATCAAGTCCGCCGCGCGTGCACGCGGCTTCGACCTGGTGATCAACGCGCGAGTCGACGTCCACTATCACAAGGGGCCCCTCGAGGAAGGCTTGAAGCGAGCCCGCAAATACTTCGACGCAGGCGCCGATTGCGTCTACCCCATTTTCCTGGCGGACGCAGCCGCCATCCGCGAGTACGTCGCTCTCGGCCCAACCAACGTCCTCTATTTCCCAAGAGGGCTCACGCTGCGTGAGCTCGCCGCCCTCGGCGTTGCCAGGATCAGCGTCGCCTCCTTCCTGTTCCGGTTGCTGCTGAAGCGGCTCGAGGTGGCGGCGGGGGCCCTGCTCCGCTACGACGACGACGGCCTCGGGCCCGAATGGCAAGGCGACCTGTTGGCGATGAAATTGCTGGGCAAGTAATCGTTCAGGGGCCCGCGAGCGATTCGCCGACGGCCCACAGCAATTCATCCCGGGTGAACGGCTTCGGCAGGACATTGCGCACGCCGAGCTGGTGCGCGACGGAGCCCGAAGAGCCCGTGCCCTGTCTGAACCTGGCGGAGAGCAGCAGTATCGGACCCGCATGAACCCGCCGCACCGACTCGAGGGTTCTTTCCGCACCGAGCGGCTCCGGCACGTCGATGATGACCAGGTGCGGAACGTCACCAGTCGCCCGGGCGCCGGGTTGGCTCAGCGAGCTTTCCACCGTCACTGAATAGCCAGCCTCGCCCAACCAGAGTTCGAGCAAGCCAAGGATTTGGTCGTCAGGTTCGATGACCAGTATGCGCTGCTTCTGATGCACGACGTTTTGCGGTTCGATGGATCGCCTCGGTTGTATCACCCGCGTCCATTCCGGACCCGCAATCCGTCACCCATGTGTAACGACCGGCGACATTTTTGTCAGATGACACAATTGCCCTGCGTGCCGACAAGGCCGTGCGATACTTCGCACGCATTTTTCCCTCCATGCTTAGTGGAGCGCCTGAGTACGTGAATTCGGCTTCGCCAGATCAAAGGTCGTCCGAATCGACCCACGTCCTGGTCGTCGATGATGATTCGTCGATACGACAGATGGTCGTCGACTACCTGGGTGACAACGACATGAAGGTCACCGCGCTCGCGAGCGGCAGCGACATCGCGCGCGTGACCGGCCAGCAGATGATCGACCTGCTGATCCTCGACCTGAAGCTGCCCGGCGAGAACGGCATGGAGATCGCGCGCCGGATCCGTGCCGAGTCCAGCATGCCCATCATCATGCTCACCGGATGCAAGGAGGAAGCGGATCGGGTCATGGCGCTGGAGCTGGGCGCGGACGACTACCTGACGAAACCCTTTTCGCCGCGCGAGCTGCTGGCGCGCATTCGCGCGCTGTTGCGCAGATCGCGCGCCCACGAAACCGTGGCGGATGGCCTGGCGAAGATTCGCGCCTACCGCTTCGCGGGCTTTGAATTGAACGTACGGGTCAGGCGCCTGAAGTCGCCGCAGGGCGAGTTGATGCCGCTTCGCAATGCAGAGTTCAACCTGCTGGCGGCATTTCTCGCCTCGCCGCAGCGCGTACTCTCGCGCGACCAGCTGCTCAGCATGTCTCACCTGCATGACGGCGAGGTCTACGACCGTGCCATCGACACCCAGGTGGGCCGCCTTCGAAAGATGCTCGAGGCGCAAGGTGCGAGCCGCGAATTGATTCGCACCGAGCGGGGGGCGGGCTATCTGCTGACGGTACCCGTCGAGGTCGTGCGCTGACTATTGATATCCGATGCCCAGCACGTAGTCGCGCAGCAGCAGTTCTTCGTGCGTCACCTCGTCCAGCAACGCACGCGCCACGTCCCGCGCGTGCACCACGCCCAGCGGCCTTCCCGCCTCGTCGAGCACCGGGATGCTGCGCACGGATCCCGCGCCCATCGCCTCCCAGAGGGACTGCAGAGTCTGGTCCGTCGAGCAGGAACGAATCGGCTGCGTCATGAGCGCGGCCGCATTGGCCTTGACGGCATCGGCGCTGTCGCGGCTCAGGGCCGTGACGATGTCCGCGCTCGATACCACGCCGAGCGCGACGCCCGCGCTGTCACACACAACGACCAGCGGCGTGACCGGGTTCGCCAGGATACCGGCGATTTCGCCGATCGAGGCGTCCAGCCTGAGCACCGCCAGGCGCCGCTGCGCATCTTCGATGATGTGTTGGACGAGGTTCATGAGCGCTGCTCCTGCCGGGTCGCTGCCCGCTTTCGCGGGCAGCTCCCCTGGTTCGGATGTTTTCCTGGTCGTGGGTCTCAGGCGACCATCCGCTTTTCCTGCGCGACGAACGCCAGCAGGTCCGCGTTGATCTGGTCCTGGTGCGTCACGGTGAGCCCGTGCGGCGCGCCCGGGTAGTAGATAGCCTGCACGTTCTTGACGATGCGCTGTGACTTCCGCGCCGAGATGTTGACCGGCACGATCTGATCGTCTTCCCCATGCATCAGCAGCGTCGGGATGTCGAACTTCTTCAGGTCCTCGGTGAAATCGGTCTCCGAGAACGCCCTGACGCAGTCGTAAACATTCTTCAGGCCGGCCTGCATGCTCAGCCGGAAGAATTGATCCAGCGTGCCCTGCGAAACCTTCGCACCGGGGCGGTTGACGCCGAAGAACGGGATCGCGAATTCCTTGTAGAACTGCGCCCGATCGCTGGCGAGGGCGGCGCGCAAGCCATCGAAGACCTCGAGCGGCGTGCCCTCGGGATTGCTGGCGGACTTCACCTGCACCGGCGGCACGGCGCCGATGAGCACGGCCTTGGCGACACGCTTCGTGCCGTGCCGGCCGATGTAGCGCGCGACCTCGCCACCGCCGGTGGAGTGACCGACCATGGTCACGTCGCGCAGATCCAGGGTCTCGAACAGCGTCGCCAGGTCGTCGGCGTAGGTGTTCATGTCGTTGCCCGACGATGACTGTCCCGAGCGGCCGTGGCCGCGCCGGTCGTGCGCGATCACGCGATAGCCGTTCTGCGCGAGGAACAGCAACTGTCCGTCCCAGGCGTCCGCGTTGAGCGGCCAGCCATGCGAGAAAGTGATGACCGGGCCGCTGCCCCAGTCCTTGTAATAGATCGTCGTGCCGTCTTTGGTGGTGATCGTGCTCATGTCCGTGTTCCTCTGTTTGGGTTGGACCGGTTACGGTGGCGGCATCGTGATCGATGGCCAGGAACACTTCTTGTTGGAATCAGCGGCTGCTTGAAGGTGCTTGCGAATGCCGCGGGGGAGCGGCGCGCCGCCGACGCACGCCACCCTCGTCAACGCACCCGGGTCGACCGGCTAGCGGTGCTTGATCTTCTCTTCCAGCTTGAGGCCGTTGACCACTTCGATGTGGATGCCGTCGGACAGCCCGGTCTTGATCTCGCGCTTCTCGAACTGCTGCGGCGTGGTCTCCACCTCGACGAAGGTCTTGTCACCCTCGATGATCAGGTCGCCTTCGTTGACGGCCAGCACGTTCTCGCGCCGGTCGAGCACGATGTCGGCGTTGGCGCTGTAGTTCGAACGCAGGAACAGCTCCTTGCTGAGCTGCACCGCCGCGCGGATCGTGAACTTGATGGTGCCCTGGTCGGTGATGCCCTTCGGCGCGATGTATTCGAGCTTGGCCGTGAAAGGTTTGCCCTCGAGCGCGCCCACGTTCAGCAGCAATTCCATGCCGAGCTTGAGCTTGCCGACTTCGGATTCGTCGACCAGGCCTTCGAAGATCATGTCGGTCATGTCGGCCAGTGTCGCCACGGTGGTGCCGGACTGGAACGTGCTGGTCTCGACGATGAAGGCGCCTTCCTTGTTGGGCACGTCGAGCACGGTGCCGTCGATGGTGGCCGGAATCATGTTCGACACCATGCCCTTGGTGGCGCCGGTGCGCAGCAGCGCCAGCGTGTTCTCGGCGGAAGCAACCGCTTCCTTCTGCGTGTCGTAGGTGGTCTCGTAGGTGTTGAACTGCGACTGCGAGATCACGCCTTGCGCGACCAGCTTCCGATAGCGCTCGAGATCGGCCGCCTGGTTCTGCAGATTGAGCTTCGCGGTCTGCAACTGCGACTCCGCCTGGCTGACGTTGAGCATGCTGGGCCGAAGCGCGATGCGCGCCAGGGTCGCGCCCTTCTTGACGGTCTGGCCCGCGACCACGTACAGCTTTTCGACCACGCCCGAGACCTGCGATTTCACCTCGATCTCGCGACGCGGAATCACCTTGCCAGTAGCCACCGTCTTCTTGACGATGCTCATCTTCGCCGGGCTGTCGAGCGTGAAGACCACGGGCTGCTCGTGCGACTTCCGGTACAGGAAGACCAGTGTGCCGACGAACACCAGCGCGATGACGGCGAGGATGAGGTACTTGATGATTCGCTTCATTGTTCTTCCTGTTCGAAACCTATTCGTCTTGCAGAGCCACGATGGGATTCACGGCCGCCGCCTTGGCCGCCGGCATGAGTGAGGCCAGTAGGCCCGAGACCAGCAGCACGGCGAGCGCCACGATCGCGGTCTTGAATTCCACTTCCGGCGTACCGAAGAAACCGGCGCGGCCACCACTGGCTTCGAGCATCTTCGCCATGCCGCCGATCAGCAGCGAGCCCACGACCAGGCCGCTGTAACCCGCCACCGCGGTGATGAACACCGACTCCTGCACGATCATGCTGACGATGGATGCCGGCGTAGCGCCCAGCGCCTTGCGCAGGCCGATCTCGCGCGTGCGTTCCTTCACCACGATCAACATGATGTTCCCCACGCCCACGGCGCCCGCGAAGATGGTGCCGACGGCCACCATCCAGCTGAAGAACTTGATGCCGGTGAACAGTCCCTGCACCTTGTCGTGCTCTTCCTGCAGGTTGAAGCTGCCGAACACGCCCTTGTCGTCGGGGCTGACCTTGTTGATCTGGGCAAGATAATTCTTCACCTCGCTCTCGGCCTGGCTCGACTGCAGCCCGGGCTTGGGAACGATGACGAAGCTGCCAACCGTGCCGATCTGGTTGAACGAGTAGCGCAGCGTGTCGTTCGGTAGATAGATGCGCTGCTCTTCCTGCTGCTGGTTGCCGTTCTGCAGCGACTTGTAGACGCCGATCACCTGGAACGTGATGCCGTTGATGGTGATGTCGTCGCCCAGCGGGTTCTCGTCCTTGGTGAACAACTGTTCGCGTACGCGCTGCCCGATCAGCGCCACCTTGCGGCGCTGCTGCTCATCGAGGCCGTTGAGCGAGCGTCCCTCGGTGATTTTCAGGGAATTGAAATCCTCGACGCCGGCGAAGCCGCCCTGGATGCTGAAGCCGCCGTTCTTCGACTTGCGGACGACGTACGGCGCGCTGCCACCCCAGATTCCCACCGAGTTCTGCGCCTTGATGAAGCCCACGCTGCCGACGTTCCGGGCGATGGCGTCCACGTCGGCGGGTCGCAAGGAGATCTGGCGATTGATCGGCATACCCTGGTACGGGATCTGCGTGGCGCCCTGCGACCAGACGAAGACCGTATTGGTGACGCGCGGGAAACCTTCGTTCACGCCGTTCTCGAGACCCTTGCCGGCACCCAGCAACACCGTGAGCATGAAGATGCCCCAGAACACGCCGAAGGCCGTGAGCGCCGTGCGCAGCTTGTGCCGGCCCAGCGTGCTCAGGATCTCGCGCCACTTTTCGATGTCGATCATTCGGACTTCATCGCTTCGGTGGGTGTGATGCGCGCGGCGCGCAACGCCGGCATGAGCCCGGCGAGCACGCCGACTCCCACCAGCAGCAGCAAGGCCGTGATGGCGAGCTGGAAGTCGACGCCGGGGTTCATGAAATACGGCAGCTTCGCGCCGGAGCTGCGCAATGCGAACGCCACGAGTTCCAGCAGGCCCACGCCGATCACCAACCCCAGGTAGCCGGCGATGCCCGTGACCAGGGTCGATTCCAGCAGCAGCGTGCTGACGATGTGGAACGGCGTGGCGCCCAGCGCCTTGCGGATGCCGATCTCCTTGGTGCGCTCCTTGACGGTGATGATCATGATGTTGCTGATGCCGACGATGCCGGCCATCAGCGTGCCCAGGCCCACGAACCAGATGAACACGTCGATGCCCACGAACAGGCCCGTCACGCGCTTCATGGGCTCGGCCATGTTGAAGGAGGCAATGCCGCGGTTGTCGTCTGGTGACACGTCGTGGCGGCGCTTGAGAATCGCGAGCACCTTCTTTTCCAGCTCGAAGCCGTCGACGCCCGCCTCTGGCCGCACCCAGATGTTGTCGGTGATGTCGCCGCCGCCGTAGATCCGCTGCATGGTGGTCAGCGGCATGAGCACGCGTTGGGAGTTCTGCTCGCGGTCGCCCTTGTCGTAGAACACGCCGGTGACCTTCATCACCACGTCCTTGACGCGGATGTCCTTGCCAATCGGGTCGACACCCTTGTCGAACAGGCGCTCCGCCACCTTGGTGCCGATCGCCACGACTTTGCGTGACTCCTCGAGGTCCAGCGGGTTGATGCGACGCCCGAAGTTGAAAGGCACGTCTTCCTTGACCCGGAAGTACTCGTCGGGCACGCCGAGGATCTGCCCGTTGCTGTTCTTGCGCTCGTAGGTGACCGTGCCGTTCTCCACGAACCGCTCGGCCGAGATCAACCGGATGCCGGGAACCTGCTGTTTGAGCGCGTCGATGTCCGCTTCGTGGAGCTGGATCTTGCGCCCGGGCCCCATGCCGTGAAACGCCAGGCTGGTGTCGCCGGTCCACACGATGACGAAATCGAGCACGTCGGAGCCGAAGTCTTCGTAGATGCCGTTCTGCATGCCGCGGCCGGCACCTAACAACAGCACCAGCATGAAGATGCCCCAGAACACGCCGAAGGCCGTCAGCACGGTGCGCAGCTTGTTCTGCCGCAGCGTGAAGAGGATTTCCTGCAGGCCGTCGAGCATGGTTATCCGCTGACCGGGGCCACGTCGGCCGTCGAAGTGACCACGCCATCCTTCAGGATGATCTGCCGCTCACATTGATCGGCGATGTCCTGTTCGTGCGTCACGATGACCAGCGTATTGCCGCGCCCGTGGATCTGCTTCAGCAGCTCCATGATTTCCTGCGTGGTGCGGCTGTCGAGCGCGCCGGTGGGCTCGTCCAGCAGGATCACCTTCGGCTTGCAGACCAGCGCGCGCGCGATGGCCACGCGCTGCTTCTGGCCGCCCGAGAGCTGGTTGGGCATGAAGTTCTTGCGATCGGAGAGCCCGACCAGGTCGAGGATCTCCTCGGCGCGGTGGTTGCGGTCCCGGCGCCCGACGCCCTGGTAATAGAGCGGCAGTGCGACGTTTTCCGCGGCGTTTTTGAACGGCAGCAGGTTGAACGACTGGAATACGAAGCCGAGCATGCGGTTGCGCAGTTGCGCGGCCTGCGTCTCGCCCATCTTGTTCACCGGCTCGCCCGCCAGCAGGTAGCTGCCGCTGTCGAATGCATCGAGGATGCCCAGGATGTTGAGCAGCGTGGACTTGCCCGAACCGGACGAGCCCATGATCGACACCAGCTCACCCTCCCGGATGTGGAGGTTGACGCCCTTCAGGACGTGCACGGACTGGTCGCCGGTGCGGTAGTGCTTGTGTATGTCCTGTAGATCGATCACGCTGGTCTCTACTACAACTGTAGGTCACGAATGAGGGGCACGCAAGGGTACTGTGCCTCATCCATCCGGTTTGAGACGGGCGAGCCGACCAAAAGGTTGCAGGCTGCGACTAACTTGCGGTTCGGGCCCGGGTCAGCAGCGCATCGAGGGCGGACTGGTCACGGCGTTCGAGCGCGGATTCGAACTCGAGGCTTTGTTTGTCACGCCCCACCGTGAGCACCGCCGTGACCTTTCCCGCGTCGCGGTATATCACCGTGGCGTCGCGCCGTTCCAGGTCGCCGAATAGCTCGATCTCGGATTCGCCGCTTGCATGCCCGATGTACGCCAAGGTGACGTCGTAATGCTGGCTCCAGAAGAACGGCACGTCGTTGAACGGGCCTCCGAGACCCAGCATGTCGCGCGCGACGGCCTGTCCCTGCCGCTCGGCCGCCTGCCAGTGCTCGACACGAATACGGGTGCCCAGCCGCGCCTCGGGGTATCTCGCGAAATCGCCCGCCGCCCAGACGTCCGGCGCACTGGCGCGCAGGTGTGAGTCGACCACCACGCCGTTGTCGACCTCGAGCCCTGCCCGCTTGGCCAGGTCGGTCCGCGGCTTCACGCCCACGCCCATCACCACCAGGTCGGCCGGCAGCCGGCCACTGGTGAGCTCGACCTCCTGCGCATGAATGGCACGCAGCTCGGCCGCGAGGTGGAAGCGCACGCCCTTTTCTTCGTGCAGCTTCTGCACGAAGCGGCCGACCCGCTCTCCCATCACCTGGGCCAGCGGCACGCGGTCGCGGCTCACCACGTCGACTTCGAGATTGCGCGCGCGCAGCGACGCGGCCACTTCGAGCCCGATGAAACTCGAACCAATGACGACGATGCGACGCGCCTTGGCCGCCGCGTCGATGATGGCCTGCGAATCGGCCAGCGTGCGCAGCGTCTTCACGTGCGGCAACGTCGCGCCCTCGATGGCCAGGCGCGAGGGCTCGGCGCCCAACGCCAGCAGCAGCTTGCCGTAGGAGAGTTTTCGCCCACCTTTGAGAGTGACGGACTTTGCTTGGGTGTCGATCGTGTCCGCCTCGTCGCGGACCAGCTCGATCTTCATCTGTTGGTAGAACCCGTCGTCGCGCAAAGTGACCCATTCCATGGGCGCCGTCCCGGCCAGGAAATCCTTGCTCAGGTTGGGACGGTCGATGGGACCCGGCGCTTCGCTGGTTACCAGCGTGATCGCGCCCGAGTATCCCAGTCGACGCAGCTTCTCCGCGGCCGCGGCGCCGGCGGCACCGGCGCCCACGATCACGACGCTGGCCGGTGAATGCGGCGGCGGCGCCGGCGCATGCGCCTGCTTGCCGCCCACCGCGACGCGGGTGCCGCGCCGAACGACCTCGTAACAGGCCACCGGTTCGAGCGCCGAGCCCAGCGCCTCGCCGGTGCGCAGGTCAAAGCAGGCGTGATGCCAGGGGCAACGCACGGTCTCCCCGACCACCAGTCCCTCGTCCAGCGGACCCGAGTAATGCGTGCAGGTCGCGCCGATGCCATGCACCGTGGATCCGCGGCGCACCAGCAGCACGGCCTCGCCATGCGCATGTCCGAGCAGCGGCGCGCCCTCCGCGAGTGTGGCCAGCTCGATTCCCGCGGCGAGGTCGGGTCCCCTGAGTTCCTTGGCATGTCCCATGATGTTTCTCCGGTAACCAATCCCCAATGAACCGGGAGCCCGCCGCGTTCCGCCAGGGAACTAACCGACCTTCAGTTTGTAGAAGCCCTGCGCGTTGTTGAAGAAGATGTCGTCCTTGTCCGCCTCCGACAGGAACGGCGCCGCCTCCACCGCCTCGATGGCGAGCCCGATGGCATCGGGCCAGAACATGTGATCGGATCCGAACATCAGCCGCTTCGCATGGCCCGCTTCGACCAGCGTGCGTAGATAGGCGTGGAACGCCGGGCGCGGCAGCAGCCAGTCGATGGCGCCGAGGTCGGCGTTCACTTGCGGATATTGCATGAGGATGGCGATGGTTTCCTCGACGTAGGGATAACCGCAGTGCATGAGGTTGAGGCGCAGCTTCGGATGCTTGTTCAGCGCGTCTTCGATCAGCTCGGGGTGGCCGAAGTGCGCGCGGGCCGTGCGGCAGCACTCGTCCAGCGTCGTGCCCGGCGGCATGGTGCCGGTGTGCAGCGCCACCGGGATGTCGAATTCCTCCGCCAGAGATAGATAGGGATCGTATTTCGGATCGCTGAGCGAGTAGCCGGCGTATTGCGAGGTCACCTCGCCCAGTACCCCGAACTTGCCCGAAGCGAACGCATTGCGCAGCACGTCGAGGCCGGGCAGCGGTGTGTCCTCGGAGCCGCGGATGCTCGCGCCCGCGACGAATCTTCCCGGGTCGTTGTCGCGCCATTGCAGCGCCGCCTGCAGGCGGTCGCCATTGCCGCCGCTGACCACGCCTTTCACCACGTTGTGGCGCTTCATCTCGGCGAGGCAGGCGGTGTAGTGCTCGGCGCCGTTGTGCACGGGCATTTGCTTGCCGGTGATGGGGTTCTTCAGCGGGTTCGGCATTTCCGCGTCGACCGGGTAGCTGTGCATGTGCACGTCGATGATCCGGCGCCGCGGCTTGTCGGCTGCCAGCGATCCCGCCGAAGTGAGCACGAGTCCGGCCGCGCCGGTGAGATGCAGGAAGTGTCGTCGATGGATTTTGGTCATGCGCGAATTGTAGAAGTGCCAGGCCAACGTAGGCGACAATTCTCGCGAGCGTGCCTCGGGGGAACGAGTTTGATGCACTACGTAATCGTCGGCGGAGGTTCGGCCGGCTGGATGACTGCTGCCGCCCTGGCGCACGCGGCAAAGTACACGGCGAAGATCACGCTGATCGAATCCGAGGAAATCGGCACCGTGGGCGTGGGCGAAGCCACCATTCCTCCGCTCCAGTTCTATAACAAGGTCCTCGGCATCAACGAACGGGATTTCATCCAGGCCACGCAAGCCACGTTCAAGCTGGGAATCGAATTCGAGAACTGGGGCACCGACGGCCACCGCTACTTCCACCAGTTCGGTGAATTCGGCACCAACATCAAGGGCATTTCATTTCACCAGCTGTGGCTGCGCCTGGCTGCCAGCGGACACACCCACCCGCTCAGCGACTATTCGCCCGCCGCCATCGCGGCGGCGCAAAGGCGTTTCCTGCCGCCCATGCCGAACCAGCCGCCGGATACCCCGCAGCTGGCGTATGCCTATCACTTCGATGCCGGGCTGTACGCGCGCTTCCTGCGCAAGTACTCGGAGGATCGCGGTGTGGTGCGGGTCGAGGGAAGGATCGTCGACGTGCAGCGCAACGGCGAGAGCGGCTTCATCCAGTCGGTGCGCCTGGAAAGCGGGACGACGATTTCAGGCGATTTCTGGCTCGATTGCTCGGGGTTCCGCGGCCTGTTGATCGAGCAGGCTTTGCAATCGGGCTACGAAGACTGGTCGCACTGGCTACCGGTCGATCGCGCCTGGGCCGTGCCCAGCGAGCGCACGCTGGAAAGTTTCGTGCCGTACACGCGTTCGATCGCGCGTGCGGCTGGCTGGCAATGGCGCATTCCGTTGCAACATCGCGTGGGCAATGGTCACGTGTATTGCTCGCGTTACATCAGCGACGACGAAGCGGCGGCAACGCTGCTGAAGAATATCGACGGCAAGGCCCTGGGCGAGCCGCGACTGTTGCGCTTCAAGACCGGCCGGCGTCGGAAGTTCTGGAATGGCAACTGCGTGGCGTTGGGCCTGGCGGGCGGCTTTCTCGAGCCGCTGGAATCCACCAGCCTGCACCTGGTGCAGGCCGCCGCATTCCGGTTTCTGTCGCTCATGCCCACGTCCCCGGCCTACGACCCGTCGGCCGAAGCGGAATTCAACCGGCTCAGCATCCAGGAATACGAACAGATCCGCGACTTCATCATCCTGCACTACGTGGCAAACGAACGGCCCGAGGATTTCTGGCGGTACTGCTGCTCGGTACCGATGCCGGAAACGCTGGCGCATCGCATCGAACTCTTCCGCGCACGCGGCAAGATCGCGCGTTACGACGGACAGCTGTTCTCGGATTCGAGCTGGATCGCGGTGATGCTCGGGCAGAAGCTCGATCCGCTGCATTGGGATCCGCTGGCGGAAGCCCTGCCCATCGCGGAGTTGCAGGCGAAAGCTTCGCAGCTGCGCGACAGCCTGCATCGTGGCATCGCGCGCATGCCGAGCCACGCCGAGTTCATCGAGAAGAACTGCAGGGCGCCCGACTAGTCAGGGACGCACCTTTCAGGTGCGTCCCCTTTTGCTAGGAAACGGGGAATGTCCCCATTCAGAACGTCGCGCGGAAGTAGATGCTGTAGCGGCTGTCCGAGTCCACCCAGTTGTGATACGTCAGGCCGGCGCCATCGCCGGATTGCCCGACCACGTCGTTGTCCACCAGCACCTTGTACTTCGAGTGCATCAGGTTGACCGCCTCCATGCCCACCGACATGGTGTCCGAGAACTTCCACTGCAGCGAGGCGTCGAGCTGGCCGTAGTCATCCGCGAAGGCCGGGATGTTGAGGTTGGCCGCCGCCATCGTCAGCAGGTACCGCTCGCGCCAGTTGTACGCCAGCCGCGCCTCGACCTTGGGCATCGAGTAATACAACTCGGCGTTGTACGACGTTTTGCTCAGGCCCTCGAGCGGATAACCTTCCGATCGTGAATTGATCGTCTGGCTGCCGTCGTACGGGTTGGCCGCCGAGTTGCGCGTGCCACCACTGTCCACGTAGGTGTACGCGGCACGCGCGCCGAAGTACTTGCCCCAGCCCGGCAGGAAGTCGAAGAAGCCATTCCACGCGAACTCGAAGCCGCGCACGAAACCGTCGCCCTGGTTCTCGGGGCGCAGCACCGTGACGTTCTTGGTCACGCCGTTGTTGGTGTACGGCACGACCTGGTTCAACGTGGTTTCGATGAAGCCGGACACTTCCTTGTCGAACAGCGCCAGCGTCAGCGAGTTGGTCGAGTTGAGATACCACTCGGCGCTCACGTCGTAGTTGGTCGACTCCATCGGCTCGAGTTCCGGATTGCCCGAGGTGCCGGTGTAGTCGGAGACGCAGTTGCCCGGCGTGTTGCTGCCCGACGGCAGCGGCACGCAGACGCCACCGGCCACCACGCCCACCAGCGGGTTGATCTGGATCGAGGGCAGCAATTGCGGGAAGTCAGGGCGTGCGATGCCCTTGCCCAACGCGAATCGCAGATAGAAGTTGTCGGTGGCCTTGTAGCGCAGGTTGAAGCTCGGCAGCACGTCGTTGTAGTCGTTGCTGCCCGAGGTCGGTGACGATGCGCCGTTGGCGAATGCAATGTCGGAGGCCGGCGCCTGGTTGGACAGCGTGCCCTGCTGGAACACCAGTTGTCCCTCGCCGCTGGCCTCGGTCTTCACGAAGCGAACGCCGATGTTTCCATCCCAGTCGCCGTGCTTGAACGACAACTGCGCATAGCCGCCGGTGGTCGTCTGGTTCTGCGGATTGATGCCGAGGCCGTCGTTCGCCGGAAACTTGGTGGAGAAGTCGCCATCCCACGGCACCCAGGTGCAACAGCCGTTGTTCACGCCGGGTGCGGTCGACACGTCGACGACGGTGTTGGCCCAGTTCTGGTAGTTGCGGAAGAAGCTGGTATTCGGGAACAGGAAGCCGCTCGGTACGTTGCCCTTGTGGAACCAGTTCGCGTAGTTCTGCTGGCGATAAGGCACGTCCTGATCGGCGAACACCGCGGGTCCACCGGCCCAGTTCTGGCTGATCGAGCCCCAGCGATAACCGGTCTCACGCGTGGTCGAGTTGTAGTCCTCGTAGCGCACGCCGAAGCGCACCTTGTCGAGCCAGTCGCTGTTATCGAAGGTGTATTCGGCGTCGGCGCGATAGGCCCAGGCATCCGCGTCGTTGTCCTCGTGATGGTCCATCGCGAAGTTGTGATAGACGGTGTCGGGGTTCGTGAGGATGTCGTTCGGCGGAATCACGATGGTGGGCACGCCCGAGCCGTGCAGCGCCAGGTCGTAGGGCCCGGCGTTCTCGAAATTCGGGCCGGCCGACGGCCCCATCGTCAGGTCGATGATCTTGGTGCTGGCCTTCGAATACTGGACGTCGCCCTCGAGGCTGAAGTTGTCGCTGACATTCCAATTGACGTGCAGCGAGAAGTCGTCGTTGCGCGCTTCACGCTGGTTGTAGCGGGCGGAACCCGCGTAGCCACCGTCATTGAGCGTGCCGCCGGTGAGCTTGTTGCCATCGAAAGTGAGGTCGGTGCCGTTGAGACCCGAGCCCGGCAGGTTCCACACCGCGTTCTCGTCCTGGTCGAAGGTCGCGTCGGAATAGAAATACTGCAGGTGGGCTTCCACCTTTTCGCCGGGCGAGCGCCATTGCAGCGCGGCCGACGCGCCCTTGCGGTTGCGGTCGATCAGCAGCTCGCGCCAGCCGATGCCGCCGGGCGCGAACGTGGTCTGTCCGGGACGCAGATTGGTGTTCGCGTAGTACTTGTCGATGTGGATGGTGTCGGTGCGGCTGCTGAGATCGGAATAACCGACGGACACCAGCGCGCCGATGTCGCCGATGCCGGTCTCGGTCCGGTCGCTGAACAGCACCGAGGCCGAGGGCTCCCACTTCTCCGCGAGATCGCCCCAGGCGCCCTCGACCGAGAAGCTGAACTTGCGGCCTTCCTGGTCGAACGGCAGTCGCGTGCGCAGGTTGACGGTGCCCGAGAGGCCACCTTCGACCTGCTGCGCGGAGGGATTCTTGTAGACGTCGACGCCCGCCAGCAGCTCGGGCGGGATGTCCTCGAAGCCCAGCACCCGGCTGTTCTTCGCGGAGAACGAGGTGTGCCCGTTGAGTTCGCTGCGCACCCAGGACAGGCCGCGGATGGTGACGCCCGCGCCTTCGACGGCGATGCGATCCGCATCGCGCGGCTGCGGCACGCGGCCAATGGCGAGACCAGGAATTCGCTGCAGCACCTCGGTGACGCTGCGATCCGGCAAGGCGCCGATGTCGTCGGCGGTGATCGCGTCGACCAGCTCCGGCGCTTCCTGCTTGCGAGCCTGGGCGGTCTCGAGCTGACGACGAATGCCGGTGACGACGATCTCGCCCACGTCCTGCGCTTCGGACTTGGGCGGTTGGTTGGCGTCAGTCGCGGTTTGCGCGAATACCGACGCCGACAACACCAAACCCAGCGCGGACGCGGAAGCCGTGCGCGTGCTTCCGCGCAGCGCGGCCCGCACGGCAGCGGCAACGCTATGAATTGATCCGTTCACTGTGATCCCCCGTTGTGAAGTTGTGGCGGTGCCGCCGTCTCTCCCAAATTGACTCGCTGCACCAATGAAAGTCTTTTTATTAGCGATACCGTAACTCAGACAAGTGGGGTACGTCCAGAGTTCGATCGGCAGTGCTTCCGTCGGCGTCCCGGAGCAGGTCCGCCCGTTTCGTCCCGCATGAGAAGAAACGTATCGATGCGGCGGCGACACGTTATCGTTGCGGCCGATGAACACCACCGCCGCTGGTTTCAACGGGTACCAGAAAGTCGTCGTCGCCCTGCTCGCCTCCCTGCAGTTCGCGGCATGTACCGGAACACCGCAAAAAAAAGCCGGCCCGTCGACCGCGTGGGTGCTGTGCGATGCCAGGCGCGTAGGCGGTCATGAAACGGAAGTGGTCGGAAGCCCCAAGGTCATGGGCACGTGTGCCGATGGCGCGCTGGTTTTCGACGGCCAGGGTGACGGCGTCTTCCTGCCGAAGGTTCCGATCGCCGGCTGGCAGTCGTTCACGATCCAGGTGCGATTCAAACCGGACGGAACCGGCGGCGAGGAGCAGCGCTTCCTCCATCTCGAAGACGAGATGAAACACCGCGTGCTCATGGAGACCCGCGTGCGGGACGGGCAATGGTCGCTCGACACGTTCCTGTTCCAGGACGCCGCGCACAAGCTGACATTGCTGGACCGGACCCGCCTGCATCCGACCGATCGCTGGTACTGGGTCGCGCTCGTGTACGACGGCTCGAAGATGTCGCACTACATCAATGGCGAGCTCGAGCTCACCGGCGACGTGGAATTCCCGCCGATGGCGACGGGACGCACCTCCATCGGCGTGCGGCAGAACCGCGTCTCGTGGTTCAAGGGTGCGATTGCCGAAGTGCGGTTCAACCCGACCGCGCTACCGGCAGATCGGCTAGCGCGCTGATACCGGCTTGCTGAGCACGGACACGCCGTTCTCGTCGAAAGCTTCGACCGCCACGAAGTACGGCACACTGACGTTGAGAGTGCGCAGATCCAGCTTGGTGCCGCGGTCCGCGAACACCTGGTAGCAGAGGTTCAGCCGATCGGGCCGCACGCCCCAGCGCACGTTGTAACCCACGGCTCCCGCGACGCCGCGCCAGCTCACCGTCATCATGCGCGGATCGGAACGAACGGCTTCGACGCCCGCTGGCGTCTTCGGCGCCGCGCCCCCGGCGTTGCCGAACACCCGCAGATCGCTGATCGCGAGGTTGGCCGCGCCGACGTGGCCATGGATGTAGCGCACGAAGCGCGCGCGCACCGGCTTGGGTAGTTGGATATACGCGTTCGGACGGTCGCGCCGGTCGGAGCCGATCTTCGCCAATGACTGCCATCGACGTCCGTCCGCCGACCATTCCAGCTTGAACTCCGTGTAGATATCCGGCGCGTCGCGAAAGCGGCCGGATAGATAGTCGGCGAAGTTCACCTGCACGGCACGGATGAACTTCTGACCGCCAAGGTCCACGGTGAGTGTCTGTCCGGGCTCATTGTTGGCCGCCGCCCAGAAGGTGCGAGGATCCTCGTCCGTGGCCCGATCGGAGCTGAACTCGCCGAGCGTCGACGACGCCACGGTTTGCTTTCGATAGGACAACAGCATCCAGCCGGTGAACAGG